>Ga0257106_1000596_pt1 | contig 20675 bp, 18 predicted proteins | sample LP_taG_3_FD_190177 | JGI IMG/M metagenome (GOLD analysis project Ga0257106, IMG submission 190177) | Marine microbial communities from Northeast Subartic Pacific Ocean, Canada - LP_J_2011_P26_10m | ecosystem: Environmental > Aquatic > Marine > Oceanic | place: Canada: Northeast Subartic Pacific...
AACACCAAGTGATGAAATAGCAAAAATGTATAACATTCCAATATCTAAATCGGATAAAACCATTCCCTCGCCAAAAGGGATTACAGCCCACGAAATTAAAGCTAATAAAAATGTAACTACAGGAGCTGCTAAAAATACAATTGTATTAGCACTACTTGGTAAAACTGGCTCTTTGATAAGAAGTTTTAATCCATCGGCAAGTGGTTGTAAAATTCCGAAGAAACCAACAACATTAGGACCTTTCCGTCTTTGCATTGAAGCCATTACTTTACGTTCAGCTAATGTTAAATAAGCTACTGCTACTAATAAAGGAACTACAAGTCCTAAAATTTTTGCAACACAACTAAGAATAAATAAAAACATAAAGCTATTTTTTTTTTATATCCCCTACGGGAATTGAACCCGTGTCTTCGCCATGAAAAAGCGATGTCCTAACCATTAGACGAAAGGGACTTAAGGAGAGTAGTTCCAATGGTAGAACAGTGGTCTCCAAAACCAAAGGTTAAGGGTTCGAATCCCTTTTCTCCTGTAAAGTGCTCGTAGCTCAATGGATAGAGCGCCGAACTACGGATTCGGAAGTTGAGAGTTCGAGTCTTTCCGAGCATGTTATATAAGGGCCTATAGCTCAGTTGGTTAGAGTGTACGCCTGATAAGCGTAAGGTGAGTAGTTCAAGTCTACTTAGGCCCAACAGCGGAAAAAGGGATTTGAACCCTCAACCCTAGCCTTGGCAAGGCTATACTCTACCCTTGAGCTATTTCCGCATTTAAAAACTTTTCTTTGCCCATCAAAAATAATGAGCAAAGAAAAAGAATTATCATAATAATTTAGTGTAAATGAATTGCATCATTTAAATAAATACATGTTAAAATAGTAAATACGTATGCTTGTAAACAAGCAACACCTACTTCTAAAAACATTAACGCGAATACAACAGCAAACGGTATACTTGCAGCTAATTTTAGCACACCTCCTAAAGAAAGCATACTCCACGCAAAACCACTTAAAATCTTAACTAGTGTATGACCCGCCATCATATTTGCAAAAAGTCGGACACCTAAACTAATCGCACGGAAACCGTATGATACAAGTTCAATAATTACCAAAAAAGGAGCTAAACCTAGAGGAGCACCTGGAGGTAATAAAAAACTAAAAAAGTGTAACCCGTGAATTTGGAATCCAATAATAGTTACAGCAATAAATACTGAAACAGATAATCCAAAAGTTACGACAAAGTGACTAGTTGTAGTAAAACTGTATGGAATCATACCAATTAAATTACTACATAAAAGAAATGCAAATAATGTAAATAGCATAGGAAAATATTGCTTTCCTTTCTCTCCAATCTGTTCTGATACTAAACTTACAATAAATTCGTATACCATCTCAATGAACGATTGCCAAGGTGTTGGAATTAATGTTCCTCCACGTACAGTTACAAGCATGCATAAAAGCATGAAAAGTCCTGTCGATAAGACCATAAAAAGTGATGAATTCGTAAATGAAAAATAAAAATTACCAATATGCATTGGAATTAATGAAATAATAGTAAATTGTTCTAATGGGGAAAAAAATAACATAGAATGATGTGTTTTTTTTCATTTTTCCTTAAATAAAAGGGAAAAAAATGATCAAGTATTAAAAAAAAGCAAGATACTTATGCTTTCAGTTTTATTTTATGTCTTTGCATTTTTTGCATTACTCTCAGGCGTTATGGTAATTCGATCAAAAAACCCAGTATACTCAGTACTTTTCTTGATTCTTGTCTTTTGCAATGTTTCAGGTCTGTTACTTCTTTTAAACCTTGACTTCTTTGCTATGGTTTTTCTTGTTGTTTACGTAGGTGCGATTGCTGTTCTTTTTTTATTCGTGGTAATGATGCTAAATGTAAAACTTGCCGAAATTAACGACAATATTTTACGTTACCTTCCAATTGGGGGCGTTTTTGGACTTCTTTTTCTTGGAGAGATTATTCTTTTACTTGAACAAGATCTTGTACCTGTTATTTTTTATCAAACCCAATTAGCACTTCCTTTGGCAGAGCAATGGTTTATGTTTGGTATTTTTATTTTGTTAAGTTTTTATAACTTTTTTTGGTTAGTTGTGTCACAACCTTGGAATATCGTTTCAGCAATGTCTCAATGGAATGCTCAATGGCTTCATTTAAAAGAACGTTGTCAGTCGTATGAAACAATAATGCGTTCAGACGCAAGTTCTTTAAATACTTTAGAGTATGTTGTATGGCCACAAACAATGGACCAAACAACTACAATCAGTACCATAGGTCATGTGGTATATACTTATTATTTAATTTTTTTCCTATGTGCTAGTATTATTTTACTAATTGCAATGATTGGATCAATTGTTTTAACGATGCATAAAGGGGTTTTTGTTAAACGACAGGATGTATTTGAACAAAATACTCGTGACTTTTCTAAAACTTTACAAAAAATTAAAACAATTTAATAAACTTGCAAGGTGTAATTATACACCTTGTACTGTATTCTTCAGTAGCTCAGGGGTTAGAGCGAATGGCTGTTAACCATTAGGCCGTTGGTTCAAATCCAACCTGGGGAGTTTTTTCTCTATGTTGGAAACAAAAAACATAAAGTTTATATGACACAAATGGTTTTTTTTATTATGGCATTTTTATGCCCATCGTTTGTTTTTTTAGATGCACCTCTTCCTTGGCAAATCGGGTTTCAAGATCCTGCAACCCCAATTGCACAGGGTATTCAAGATTTACATCATGATATCTGTTTTTTTATGGTAGTTATCCTTACATTTGTAATTTGGATGCTTTGCCGTACTCTTTGGCATTTTCACTGGACTAAGAATCCTGTACCTTCAAAAATTATTCATGGAACAGTTATTGAAGTTGCTTGGACAGTAACACCAAGTCTTATTCTTATGGTTATTGCAGTTCCGTCATTTGCTTTATTATATTCAATGGATGAGATTGTTGACCCGTCAATTACATTAAAAGCAATTGGTCACCAATGGTATTGGACATATGAATTGTCTGATTATAGTACCAGTGACGAAGCTTCAATTGTATTTGATAGTTATATGATTCCGGAAGATGATTTAACTTTAGGACAATTACGTTTACTTGAAGTAGATAATCGTGTTGTATTACCAGTTCAAACACATGTACGTGTTATTGTAACAGCTGCAGACGTACTCCACAGTTGGGCAGTACCTTCTTTAGGTGTTAAATGTGATGCAGTTCCTGGACGTTTAAACCAAACTTCTTTCTTTCTTCAACGTGAAGGTGTCTTTTATGGACAATGTAGTGAAATTTGTGGTGCAAATCACGGTTTTATGCCAATTGTTGTTGAAGGTGTTTCTTTAGATGAGTATATCTCATGGATTTCAAATAAACTTGAAGAAATTTAAAGTTTATTTTAGTGATACAAAAAAAAATAGGAACAAATTATGAGCCAAAATGTTCAAAAACATCCTTTTCATCTTGTAGATACTAGCCCATGGCCGATTTTTGCTTCTCTTGGGGCTCTTTGTACAACTGTCGGTATGGTTATGTATATGCACGGTTACCACGGTGGCGAACTTCTAGCTTCTTGTGGTTTTTCTATGGTTCTTTATACCATGTTTGTTTGGTGGCGTGACGTGATTCGTGAATCAACGTTTCAAGGACACCATACACGTACGGTACAGTACGGGTTACGTTATGGAATGATTCTTTTTATTGTTTCAGAAATTATGTTTTTCTTTGCATTTTTCTGGGCTTTTTTTCATTCTAGTTTAGCTCCAACAATTGAAATTGGTGCAATGTGGCCGCCAAAGGGAATTGAAGTTTTAAATCCTTGGGAAATTCCTTTCTTAAACACAGTAATTTTATTAACTTCAGGAGCTTCAGTTACATGGGCTCACCACGCTATTTTAGCTGGGCAACGAAGTCAGGCTATGCTTAGTCTTTTAGTTACAGTTTTATTAGCTTCTGTATTTACAGGATTCCAGGTAATGGAGTATATTGAAGCTCCGTTTACTATCTCTGATGGAGTTTATGGATCAACCTTTTTCCTTGCAACAGGTTTTCATGGTTTTCATGTATTTGTTGGTACAATTTTTTTATTAGTATGCCTTGTGCGTGTTTATAAAAATCATTTCACTGTTAATCACCATTTTGGTTTTGAAGCAGCTGCTTGGTACTGGCATTTTGTGGACGTTGTGTGGTTATTCCTTTTTGTTGCAATTTATTGGTGGGGTGGAAATTAGATCATACATGCATGGCGTATACGCCATGCATGAAATACTTAACCTAAAAACGCATACGCGACTTTATAAGTCCATAAAAACAAGCTTTGCGGACAAAGGAAAAAGAATACAATAAAAACACTTGTAAGTCCAATTAAGGTAGCTTTTTCTTGATCCATAGCTGAGAATGTATTAACGTGTGAGGGTTGCTCAAAATACATTATTTTAATTAAACGAATGTAATAAAAACAACTAACTACACTAGTCAGTACACCTAGAATTGCTAAACTGTATAATGATGAACTCATTGCAGCAAAAAATAAATAAAATTTACTACAAAAACCTGCTAATGGTGGAATTCCTGCCATTGAGAAAAGAGTTGCGCTAAGTGTTACTGCTAAAACAGGGTGAGTTTGTCCAAGAAAACCTAAATCTTGAATATATTTAACTCGGCTAGTTTTTGCATGATCAATACTTGAAAGAATAATAGCAAAAATATTTACCGTCATAATTACATAAAGAACTAAATATAAAAGAACTGCATGTAAACCTTCCACAGTTCCACAACAAAGACCCATTAGTAGGTATCCGACGTGTCCAATAGAACTATATACAAGTAATCGTTTTATTTTCTTTTGTGCAAGTGCTCCAAATGATCCAATTAAAAGGGAAGCTGCACTACAAAAAAATAGAACATATTGCCAAGCAAAAAGAAAATCATAAAAACTACATAAAAGGAGACGAATAAACACCCCTAATAGAGCAATTTTAGGTGTCATGGCAAAAAACGCAGTAACCGATGTAGGAGCACCTTCGTAAACATCTGGCGCCCAAAAATGAAAAGGTGCTGCTGTTAATTTAAATAAAAAACCAATACTTAATAAACACATTCCAACATGTACTAGTGACGGATCTGTATGAGAAATACCAGCAAAACACTTTGCTAAATCTTCAAAGTTTGTAATCCCAGTGCTCCCATAAACAAGTGAACATCCGAATAAAAGAATACCAGATGAAAACGCACCAAGTAAAAAGTATTTTAAACCTGCTTCAGTTGAAAACTCGGAATTACGTTTTGATGCAGCTAATACATAAAAACATAAACTTTGCATTTCAATTGCTAAGTACATAGAAATAAAGTCATATGAAGATACTAAAAGAAGCATACTAATACAAGAAAGAAGTACTAAAATACTATATTCAAATACGTTTAATGATGATGTTTTTAAATAATCCATCGACATTAATAAAGCTGCTCCTGTACTACATAGAACCATCACTTTTAAAAGGAAAGTAAGTTCGTCTATTACAAATGTATTGTAAAAACATACCATAATAGAAAATGGCATATGTAAAGTCAAACCAAGTGCACAAAAAATACTCCAAACACTTAACCAAGCAACAGTATGTACTAAAATTGGATAGCCTGATGCTTTTGATGTACTCCAAATAACACCAAATACTAGTAGTAAAAGTGCCGCACATGTTAAAAAGAGTTCTGGAAATAATGCATAAAAATCATTTTCAAAAAGATTAATGAATTGCATACGATAATTATTTTTTCTTGTGTATACGTTTAATAACGTATACACTTAATTACATAAATGCTTTATGTTGAATTACATTTGCAACTGAAACATGCATAGGATCCAAAAATACATTAGGATATACCCCCATCCATACAATAGCTATCACAAAAGGTAGAAATAACCAAAATTCTCTTCTGTTTACATCAGAACACATTGCAATGTATAAAGGCTTTAAACTTCCAAAAACTACACGGTTGTATAGCCAAATTGAATAAGCTCCACCTAAAATCATCCCTGTCGCAGCCAAAGTTGCAATCCAAGTATTAGTTTGAAATGTTCCAACTAAAATTAAAAATTCACCAATAAAACTACTTGTTCCTGGTAAACTTAAGTTTCCCATAGTAAATACAAAGAAAAAAAATGAAAATAAAGGCATTACATGAACTAATCCCCCGTAATATTGAATTAAACGAGTATGAGTTCTATCATAAAGCGTACCAATACAAAGAAATAATGCAGAAGCTACAAAACCATGACTTAACATAAGTAGTAGAGCCCCTTCAATTCCTTGTACATTTAAGCTAAATAATCCAATAGTTACAAATCCCATGTGAGCAACTGATGAATACGCAATAATTTTTTTTAAATCAATTTGACGTAAAGTTGTTAATGAAGCATAAATAATTCCAATAATACTCATTGTATAAATAAGTGGAGTAAAATATAAAGACGCTTCAGGGAAAAGTGGAATAGAAAATCGTAAAAACCCATATGTTCCAAGTTTTAGTAAGATACCAGCAAGAATTACTGAACCGGCAGTCGGTGCTTCAACATGTGCCTCTGGAAGCCAAATATGCATCGGTACCATCGGTACTTTAACTGCAAAAGAAGCGAAAAAAGCTAACCATAAAAGAAGTTGTCGACGTTCACTAAATTCAGACACAAAAAGAACTTGTAAATCTGTGGTTCCAACCTGAAAATAAATTAACAATAAAGCAAGTAGCATTAAAACAGAACCAATTAATGTATATAAAAAGAACTGATAAGCTGCTCGAATTTTACGTTCTCTTGAACCCCAAACACCAATAATTAAGAACATTGGTAAAAGGACACTTTCAAAAAATACATAAAAAAGTAACAAATCAAGCATACAAAAAACAGCAAGCATACAAGTTTCTAAAATAAGAAAAGCTATACAATATTCTTTTACGTGCTTTGTAATATTTGTCCATCCGACAAGTAAACATACAGGTACAAGAAAAGTTGTCAAGATAATGAAAAAAAGAGAAATTCCATCAATACCTATATAAACATTCATGTTTAAGAATGGCAACCATGCAATACGGTCGACAAACTGAAATTTAGCTGTGGATGTATCAAATAAAAGCCAAACACTTAAAGATGCAATAAAATTTGTAATGCTAATGAAAAGAGCGTACGTTTTAATAAATCGTACATTCCATGATGGAATAAAAGCAATCACAAGTACCCCTATGAGTGGACAAATTAATAGAAAGTTAAGAAGTTGAAACATAATACTACACGTTTTTTCAGACTATGTTACGGAATATAACAAATATTCCGTAACAATCGCTTTATTGGTTTTTAGTTTGATGATAAAAAATAAAACTTACCACAAAAATACCATATAAACGTGGATCTACCCACGGAGAAAAAAAATCCCAAAGACTCACAAGAGCTACGCACAAACTTGCACCACAAAGCATAAGAAGAGCATAATGGTAGATATATCCACTTTGTAATGTTCTTAATTGTTTTACAGTATTAGCACAAATATGTATTAAACCTGTTGGTCCTAGTATCTCAATAAATCCTTTATCAACTGTTTTGAATGAAATATGATAACCAAAAGACAGTGCTTTTGAAGCTACAAAGTCATTATATACTTTATCAAAAAGCCAACGCTTATTAAGAAAAATATATGCTTTTCGTCCAATTGTACTTGTTTTTAACATATAAGCAAAAGTACTGCCAACAATATTAATGTTTAAAGCAAAAAAAGCTCCAAGAACACTAAAAATAATTGGAATAAATTTAATTGACTGGGGAATGTATTCTGATTCTAAAATAATAGTATGTGTTGGCAATGTAAAAATAGCATTATTCCAAAACGGTGTCCCTAATCCAATCATCATATCTTTACCCATATAACCTACAAAAATACTCCCGAACGCAAGTAAAATTAACGGCCACGCCATTAACTGAGGAGCTTCGTGAACATTCTGTAAATTTGATTTAAAAGCATTGATAGGGCCTAAAAAGGTAAGGAATAAAAGACGGAATGAATAATAAGAAGTAAAAAGTGCAGATAGCACTCCTAACCAATAAGCAAAGTTTCCACCAACGGTGTACTTAGCATAGGCAACCTCTAAAATAACATCTTTTGAGTAGAAACCTGTTAAAAATGGAAATCCAATTAAAGCTAATGATCCGATAAACATCATAGCATAAGTAAAAGGTAAAAGTTTAACAACTCCTCCCATTTTTCTCATGTCTTGCTCATCTGCTAAAGCGTGAATAACTGATCCGGCACTTAAAAAAAGAAGAGCTTTAAAAAAGGCATGGTTCATTAAATGAAATACACCTACAGCATATTGAGAAAGACCACAAGCAAAGACCATATAACCTAACTGACTACATGTAGAGTAAGCAATAACACGTTTTAAATCATTTTGCACAACACCTGTTGTTGCAGCGAAAAAAGAAGTCATCGCACCAACTACAGTAACAACAAGTAAAGCACTAGGAGCATATTCAAAAACGGGAGAACAACGGGCAATCATAAAAACCCCAGCTGTCACCATTGTTGCAGCATGAATAAGTGCAGATACAGGTGTAGGACCTTCCATGGCGTCTGGGAGCCAAGTATGTAATCCAAGTTGGGCAGATTTGCCGACAGCTCCAACAAATAATAAAAGACAAACAATAGTTAAAGCGTGTGTTTCCATATTAAAAAAGAAAAATGACTCGTTCGCAAGTTGACCAGCACAAGCAAATACAGTATGAAAATGAACACTTTTACAAAGAGCAAAAATACCCATAATACCTAAAGCTAATCCAAAATCACCCACTCGGTTTACGAGCATCGCTTTTATTGCTGATTTATTAGCTTGGACACGTGTGTACCAAAAGTTAATAAGTAAATACGAAGCTACACCTACACCTTCCCATCCAAAAAACATTTGAATAAAGTTATCTGCTGTTACCAACATTAACATAAAAAATGTAAAAATAGATAAGTAAGACATAAAACGAGGTAAATGTGGATCTTGTCCCATATATGAAATAGAATACATATGTACCAAGGTACTCACAACAGTTACTACAACTAACATAACTACAGTAAGACTATCAAATAAAAAACCCCATGAAGCATCAAAGAGTTCAGAATGAAACCAAGGAGCAAAATGTATAATACAAGGACTACCACAAATCCCTACTTCATAAAAAGCAACAAGAGAAAGTGCAGATGTACATGCAACACAAAAGGTTGCAATAATCGGTGTTCCTCTTATACCAAAAAAACGACCAAAACCACATGCAAGTAAAAAACTTAAAAGTGGTAAACAAATCAGTAAAAGATACATATTGTAGTTCTTTTGCTACACCTTAAAATAAGGTAAAATGTTCCGAAGTGGATTTGAACCACTGACACAAGGATTTTCAGTCCTTTGCTCTAACCAACTGAGCTACCGAAACACAATTTTAAAAATTACCATATCTGTAAAGATATGATTAAAAAAAATATTTTTTTTATGATTAACCAAAAAAAAGTAAAACAGTTTCAACAAATGCAATCACATATAGGTGCTGTTGAAATAAATTCTTGGATGTTTCCTTATGTTTTAGGTTTTCGAGATCGTGTACCTTTTTTTAATGTCGAAGAAACATTAATTGCAACTCAAAAAGCGTTAAATTTTCTTCAACGAGTTCATAAAGAAAAAGGAACCATTTTATTAGTTAATACAAATCCACTTTTTGGACCATTAGTTAAAAAAACAGCTTTACTTGCTAATGTACCTTACGTTAATGAACATTGGATCGGTGGGTTATTAACAAACTGGCAACAATTAAAATATTCAGTACATGCTTTTCAAAAGTTTGAAACATTTATTGCTAAATTACTTACAAAAAATACAGTAGCTTTCCCAAAATACTCAAAAGCAAAAAAACGTTTTGAAGGTATTCAAAAAATGACTTCATCACCTGATGTATTAGTTTTACTTCAAGCTACTACCGCACATAAACATATTATTGATGAAGCTAAAAGACTTAAAATTCCAGTTATTTCTTGCGTTGATACTTACGCCCCAAATGTAGAAATCGAATATCCGATACCTGTAAATGTAAATTCAAAGGCTTTTTTCCATTTTTTATGCCATATCTTAGTAAAGATACGAAATAGTTCTTAATTGTAATTACTGGAGTAAAAGGGTTCGAACCTTTGCATGTCGATATCAAAAACCGATGCCTTTCCACTTGGCTATACTCCAAATAACCCATCCATAAGGATGGGTGGTGTTTTACCACCAACGTTTTCTTATATAATTTCGATTAGTTTCAGCTTGTTTATGCACAGTATTTTTTGTTTGGCAAGAAGCCCCCTCATTTTTGTGTGCTTCATAAATTTCCATCGCTAAAAAATATGCAAAAGAATACATATCATGATGTTTTTGCGTATTAGAAACTTTTTTTTGTTTAATTAAAGCATTTGATATAAGTGTACGGATCGCTTTATTCCCTTGCTTATGCAGAGGAAGAGCTGCAGGAATAAATTGTGTACTCCCACCTATACGAGCTTTTCGGAGTTCAAAAGAAGGTTTAACGTGATGCAAAGCTTTTTGAATAACCATTAAAGGATGATCTTTTACAGGAGGCTGAAGGTTTTGTAGTATTTTAAAAACCCTTTTTATAATACGCCCTGCTTTTGCTTTTTGTCCTTTTTTTGTTAAAAAATTTGTAAATTTGGCTAATAAAGGTGTTTCCTCATTTACAATTTCTTTATGCACGTGAACTGGTGCTGTTAAAATGTCTAAAGAATGTAAAGTTTTAGTATATTGTTGTTTTATAAGCGTGTTGGTTTTTTTGTTCCATATTTTGAACGGGCTTGGGTACGTTGTTTTAATCCTTGAGAGTCTAAAACACCTCGAACTACTTTATATTTAACACCAGGCATATCTTTAACCCGACCTCCACGGACAAGTACAACAGAATGCTCCTGTAAATTATGCCCTTCCCCGGGAATGTATGCAATAATTTCACGTTTATTACTTAACCTAATCTTCGCGATTTTTCTAATGGCTGAGTTTGGTTTTTTAGGAGTTTTTGTATAAACACGTAAACAAACTCCACGTTTTTGAGGACTACCTTGCAAAGCAGGTGTTTTTTTATCACGCATACGCTTTTTTGGAAGACGTCGCTGCGCTCCTAGAAGAAGTTGGTTAGTTGTTGGCATATAGAAAATTAATTTATTAAATTTGGATATCCACTCCCTTTTTTGAGAGTGGATATCCAAAAAGTTTATGATGTATGTGGAGTATAATGTAAAAGAGCTTTTTCAAATCGACCTAAAAATGGAATACAAACTAGGAAATATACGAAAAAGTAAACTGAAGCAGCTTGACCAATAAATACATAAGGATCTTCTACAGGTTGGCAACCAATCCATCCTAATAAAAGACAATCTGACACAAATAACCAAAAAAGTTTTCTGTATAGAGGTCTAAAACTTGAACTACGGATGTGTGATGTATTAATAAAAGGTAATAATAATAACGACACAAATACAAGACCAATAGCTGCTACACCTGCAAGTTTATTTGGAATACTACGTAAAATGGCATAAACAGGAAGAAAGTACCATTCTGGTACAATATGTGCTGGTGTTGACATCGGATTAGCTGGGATATAATTATCTGGATGTCCAAGAGCATTTGGAGCGAAGTAAATAAAGAATGAGAAGAAAATAGCAAAACATACCCAACCTACAAGATCCTTGATTACGAAGTAAGGGTAGAATGATACTTTATCTACTGTTGATAAAGAACCCAGTGGATTGTTAGATCCATATTGGTGTAAAGCTGCAATATGCACAATACTTGCACCTGCAATAATGAAAGGAAGTAAATAATGAAGACTAAAAAAACGGTTTAATGTAGCATTATCAACACTAAAACCACCCCAAAGCCAATATGTTATATCCATACCAACAACTGGGATAGCTGAAGCTAGTGATGTAATAACAGTAGCTCCCCAGAAAGACATTTGACCCCAAGGTAATACATAACCAATAAACGCTGTAAGAATCATTAAAAGTAAAATTACTACACCAACAATCCATACAAGTTCACGAGGGCTTGCGTAACTTCCGTAATAAAGTCCACGAAAAAGGTGTAAATAAACAACAATAAAAAACATACTAGCACCATTCGCATGCATGTAACGTAAAAACCAGCCACCATTCACGTCACGCATGATGTGTTCAACACTTAGAAACGCTAAATCAACATGTGGTGTATAATGCATTGCTAAGAAAATTCCTGTTGCAATTTGTACAATTAAACAAATACCAGCAAGTGATCCAAAACTCCACCAATAACTTAAGTTACTTGGACTTGGATAATCAATTAAATGGTCATTAACAGTTGCTAATAACGGTTGTTTTAAAATAGAAAGGCGACGCATATTTTTTGCTGTTTTTTTAAATGTACTAAAAAATATAAATAAAACCTGATAAATACTTAAACTGTTTTAGAGGCTAAAGGTACAACATATTAAATTCAGTAAAGAAATTCTTTTCTTTTTCTAAATTTTAACATGATTTAGTTTTATTTTATTCAAATTTGCAATACTAGTGTTCAATAATTAAAAGAAAAGAGTAGTTTTAAGTAAAGACTTATATTGGGTCTTTACTTAAAACTACTCTTTGTATTAAAATTAAATAAAAAAAGATTAGTCCGAGCATGCATTACTCATTTTCATGGTATAGACAGCTCGGCTATTAACGTGATAGTCTTTCACGACATCTTAAAGAATTTGTCTCGAAAAAAGTTTCGAACTTGAGATGCTTTCAGTTCTTTTCCTTTCACAACGTAGCCTAGTAACAATGCTTTCGGCAAAACAATTACTCGACCAGTGGTTGTACACGTCCGGTCCTCTCGTACAAGGACGTGGTTTTCACAATTCTTTTACGCGCACCCCAGGTAGAATCCAAACTGTCTCACGACGTTCTAAACTCAACTCAGGTACCATTTTATTCGGCGAACAGCCGAACCCTTGGGACCTTCTTCAGCCCCAGGATATGATCAGTCAACATCGAGGTGCCAAACAATTCCGTCGATAAGGACTCTTGGGAATTATCAGCCTGTTATCCCTGGCGTATCTTTGATTCGTTAAGCACAAGCCCTTCCACACGGCACTTGTGGATCATTATGGCCGACTTTCGTCTCTGTTTGATGTGTACATCTTACAGTCAGGCAAACATGTACCATTACGCTCTTCAGCAAGTTTCCGTCTTGCATTGAGTTTACCTTCGCACGCCTCCGTTACCTTTTAGGAGGCGACCGCCCCAGTCAAACTGCCTCACATGCATTGTGCACCAAAATTGGTGTAAGACAAAACCCATGGCAAGGGTGGTATTTCAAGGATGTATGTACTCCCACCTATCCTACGCATGCTCATCGTTTTGTCAATGCAAATGTACAGTAAAGATGCACAGGGTCTTCTCGTCTTGGGGCACGTACTCCGCATCTGCACGGAGAATTCAATTTCACTGAGTCCATACTGGAGACAGTGGGGCAATCGTTACGTCTTTCATGCAGGCCAGGAATTAGCTGGCAATGAATTTCGCTACTTTATGATTGTTATAGTTACAACCGCCGTTTACTAGGCTTTCCATTTGCATCTTGCAATGCGCCTTTTAGACTTCTAGCACCGGGCAGACGTCAGACCCTATACAGCATGTTACCATTTTGCAGAGTCCTAATTTTTTAGTAAAAAGTCGTCACCCCCATTTTTGTGTCACCTTTCGGTATCCCTTCTTCCTAAGGTACGGGATTATTTTGCCGAGTTCCTTCAATATGGTTCACTCAACGCCTGAGTCTACTCGACTCGTCCACCTGTGTCGGTTTCGGGTACGGTCTTGCATTAATGCTTTTTTCCTGGACTATAACACACATACACCGTATCCATTTTGCAGTATTTGTGTATAATAGCCGTCTTGCATAAACGTCCTCCATCGAGCGTATAAGTGTATACAAACTCTTAGGGACCGAACTTAACTCTGCACTGATTCCCAGTTAGCAGAAACCCTTGGACTTACGGCGATCATGGTTTTACATGATTTTTCGTTACTCATGTCAGCATAGTCACTTTTGAGACCTTCCACACATCTTACGATGTATGTTCATTGGCGCACAAAACGCTTCGCTACTTAAAAACTGGCGCTTCGGTGATTCTGTTCAGCCCCGATACATTTTCAGCGCAACACAACTCGACTAGTGAGCTATTACGCTTTCATGATAGAATGGCTGCTTCCAAGCCAACCTCCTAGTTGTCATTGTTGTATCACATCTTTTCCCACTCACAGAATGCTTTGGGACCTTAGCGACCAGGCTGGGCTGTTTCCCTTTCGACAAGGAACCTTAGCACTCCTTGTCTGTCTGCCTATTATACTTTACTGGTATTCGGAGTTTTCTTGAGAGCAGTAAGGTTTTGGACCCCCATAGCTCAATAAGTGCTCTACCCCCAGAAAGATTTAATAGACGCTTTACCTCAATAAATTTCGCGAAGAACCAGCTATTTCTAAGTTTGATTGGCCTTTCACCCCTCGTATCAAGTCATCCGCGCCTATTGCTACAGACGTCGGTTCGGTCCTCCAAAAGACTTTACGCTTTCTTCAACCTGCTCAAAACGAGATCACTTAGTTTCGGGTCAAATGCATGCAACAAACGCAGGAAAACCTACTCGCTTTTGCTTTGCCTCCACATCGTTGCTTAAGCAAGCTGCACACATTTAGTCGCTGACCCATTATGCAAAAGGTACACCGATACATTTTTTTAATATATCGATTGCTTGTATGTATTTTGTTTCAGATCTTTTCACTCCCTATACAAGAGGGTTCTTTTCACCTTTCCTTCACAGTACTTGTTCACTATCGGTCTCATATGCATATGTAGGCTTAGAAGGTGGTTCTCCTATTTTCAAACAGTCTAACGTTCTACTCTTGATGATTATGAAAGGCATAATACAGGACTTTTACCTTCTTTGGTCTATGTATTCCAACATGTTTTTCAATTTCATAACCATATGCCTTGTCCGCGTTCTTTCGCCAATACTAACGGAATCTCGGTTGATTTCTTTTCCTAGAGGATATTTAGATGTTTCAGTTCTCCTCGTGTCAAAATATTGTGGTTTACCACTGTGGGGATTTGTACCTATCAGAATGATGTCTCAGATACAACGTTTCGCATCGTAAAGCGCCCATTGTGCATATGAACCTAAGGCATCCACAAAATACGGCTTTTGTTTGACGAGAGGCAGACTTGAACTGCCGACAACAGGATTATGAATCCTGCGCTCTAACCAACTGAGCTACCTCGCCAGGACACCATCTCTCGGTGCCTGACACTTTAAAATAAAATGAATACCAATAGATTTTTATGGACATAATAAAATGCCCATAAAAAAATAGTTTTTTTGCTTTCCAAAGAGGAATACAGCATCGTTGACTGCGTGGACTACGCCGGTATCTAATCGGCTTCGCTCCCCACGCCTTCGCGCCTCAGTGTCAGAAATGAGCCAGATATGTGCCTTCGCAGTTGGCCTTCCTTCGAATATCTAAGAATTTAACTTCTCCACTCGAAATTCCCGTATCCTCTCTCACTCTCTAGTACAACCGTTCTATCAGCCTTACCCACCATATCGATGGGGATTTAACCGATAACAGCGAAGTACAACCTACACGCCATTTACGCCCAATTATTCCGAATAACACTCGCCCCCTCTGTATTACCGCGGCTGCTGGCACAGAAATTAGCCGGGGCTTCTTCTGCAAGAGCTGTCATTATGGCTCCATGTAAAAACATGTTTATTGCTGAAAGGACTTTACAGGCAAAATACCCTTCTTCGTCCACGCGATATAGCTGGATCACACTTTCGTGCATTGTCCAAGATTCCTCACTGCTGTCTCCCATGGGAGCCTGGGCCGTGTCTCAGTCCCAGTGTGGCTGATCATCCGCTAAGATCAGCTAAAGATCCTCGACTTGGTGCGCCCTTCCCACACCAACTATCTAATCTTGTGCGGGCTCATCCATACACGATCACAGATCTTTTAAGAAGGATTTACCTTCATGTATGGGTAGATTCCCACATGTTACGCACCCGTTCGCTACGTGTCTTACACGTTCAACTTGCATGTGTTAAGCCTATCGCAAGCGTTCATTCTGAGCCAGGATCAAACTCATAAGTTTATATATATTCTAGTATCAATGTACAGAAAAGGAGTCCTTCCAGCCGCAGGTTCCCCTACGGCTACCTTGTTACGACTTCATATCAGTCACAGTACCTACAGTAACGTACTAAACAAACACAGGCAGAAAAAAACGTGTTAAAATCTGTCCAAATGGTATTTAATATGCTTTGTGCAAGTCCCGCTCCCATTATGTGACGGGCGGTGTGTACAAGGCTTAGATACAAATTCACCGTAGCATGCTGATCTACGATTACTAGCGATTCCAACTTCATGTTCTCGAGTTGCAGAGAACAATCCGAACTACGACGAAAGTTGAGGATTTGCTCCATGTTGCCATCTTGCATCCCTTTGTGTTCGCCATTGTAGCACGTGTGTAGCCCAACCCATAAGGGCCATGCGGACTTGACGTCATCCTCTCCTTCCTCCCGTATGTCACTGGCAGTTTAGCAAGGCAACATTATTGCGCATGCTAAGAGGGTTGCGTTCGTTCTAGGACTTAACCCAACAGCTCACGCCACGAACTGACGACAGCCATGCAGCGCCTGTATACCAAAAGACAACTTGTAACAGCTGTTTCCTGTATATTGCAAGGATTGGTAAGGTTCTGCGCGTTGTTTCGAATTAAACCACATGCTCCACCGCTTGTGTAAGCCCCCGTCAATTCCTTTAAATTTTAGCCTTGCGGCCGTAGTCTTTAGGCTGCTGATTTCATGCGTTAGCGCACTCTCTGAAACTCAAGCAAAAATATATTAATGAAAAAAACAAAAGAGCTTTTTTCAGATATTTAAAAAAAATTATAATCCTAAATGCTTTTTATAACGTAATGTTATAATAGATTTTTGATAAGTATAAATAAAAATTAAATCTAATTGCTTTAAAAATAAAGTTAAGTCTAAAGATTTAATAAAAGCGCCCATACGCCCGCAATCCAACCATTTAATTTAAATAAACATTTTGATTAATTATTTAGATCAATTAAATTCATATATTAATGTAATTACCCTAACCCTAAAACCCTCCCTTTTTTTTATCAATCTTTTTTATAATGGTTAATAGATAAACGTTTTTTTAGTATCTTTGTGTTCTTTATGATCTTAAGTATTTTGTAACTGTAGAAAAAATGTTTAAAGTTTTATTTTTTATAGAGGAAAATTTCATAAAAAATTTGTAAACTTTTTATTTAATAAAAGTCTAATTTTATTTGAACAAAGGGCAACATTTTAAAATGTTGCCCTTAGCTTGTCAAAATAAAATCATTACTTTTGTAAGTGAGGAAATTTTGTTTCTTTAACAGCTGGAATTTCTTCAAATGTATGAAATGGTGGTGGAGATGTTACAGTCCACTCAAGTGACATTACAGAAGTTTCACCTTCTTCAAATTGCCACGGATTTTCATCTACTACATCGTTTCCTGTTAATGTCTTAAACACAACATAAAAGAAAAAAATACTTGCAAGAATAGATAAATAAGACCCAAAACTACATACTACATTCCATTGTGCAAAAGCGTCAGGATAATCTGGAATACGTCTAGGCATACCCGCTAATCCTAAGAAATGCATTGGAAAAAATGTAAGGTTTACACCAATAAAAAAAAGCCAGAAATGGATTTGACCAAGAGTTTCTGGATATTGGTAGCCTGAAATTTTACCGATCCAATAATAAAATCCTGCAAATAAACCAAAAACGGCACCCATTGAAAGCACGTAATGGAAGTGTGCTACAACATAATAAGTATCATGTAAAGCAATATCAATACCCGCATTAGCAAGAATAACACCAGTTAGACCTCCAACGGTGAAAAGGAAAATAAATCCAATTGCAAAAAGCATTGGTGTGCGTAAGTGAATTGAACCACCCCACATTGTTGCAATCCAACTAAAAATTTTGATACCTGTCGGTACAGCAATAATCATTGTCGCTGCTGTAAAATAAGCTCGAGTATCTACATCAAGACCTACTGTGTACATATGGTGAGCCCAAACAATAAATCCTAGTAAACCAATTGATAACATCGCATAAATCATACCAATTTGACCAAAAATAGTTTTTCGACTAAATGTCATAATTACATGAGATACAATACCCATTGCTGGTAAAATAAGAATATAAACTTCAGGGTGTCCGAAAAACCAGAATAAATGCTGATATAAAATCGGGTCACCTCCACCACTTGGATCAAAAAAACTAGTCGAAAAATTACGATCAGTTAAAAGCATTGTAATAGCTCCCGCTAAAACTGGAAGAGATAATAAAAGTAAAAAAGCTGTAATTAATACACTCCACACAAATAGTGGTAAACGGTGCAGAAGTAATCCTGGTCCTCGCATATTAAAAATGGTTGTAATAAAATTAATTGCTCCTAAAATACTACTTGCTCCTGAAACGTGTAAACTAAAAATAGCTAAATCTACTGCACCTCCTGAGTGACTTGTAATATGACTTAATGGTGGATAAACTGTCCAACCTGTCCCTGCACCTACCTCTACTAATGCTGAACTTAATAAAAGTAATAATGAAGGAGGTAAAAGCCAAAAACTAATATTATTTAAACGAGGAAAAGCCATATCTGGAGCACCAATCATAATTGGAACAAACCAGTTACCATATCCACCGATTAAAGCAGGCATTACCATGAAGAAAATCATTAAAAAAGCGTGAGCTGTAATTAATACATTATACAGCTGGTGATTTCCACCAAGAATTTGATTTCCTGGCTGAGCTAATTCCATACGGATCAGAAGAGAGAAACATGATCCTAATACACCTGAGAAAGCACCAAAAATAAGGTAAAGAGTACCGATATCTTTATGGTTGGTTGAGAATAACCAACGGTCAATAAAATGTTTCATAGACATCATTTGTTTTTGCCGGGTATGTGAAAACAACGTATAAAAGTTAATAAACTTTAGCTGACATTAGCCTCTATACTTTATTTTATGTTGGTCACATTTTTTTTTATTTTTGTTATTTTGTTAATGATAAACAAAAGATGTACAAAAACTGTTGCCCATATAGGCATATATTGCTTTTTCCTGCGTGTCCCATGTTGCCATAGTATATACAGTGCATGTATGTTTCAAAATCGAAGTCAGTTTGGGTTCGGTTGACTGTATACATACTTTAAAAAGCAAAGATTTCAAGTATTTAAGAGTTTTTTGGTTTGGTAATTTTCACCAAACCAAAGTATTACGCTTTCTTTTTTGTTTTTGCCGCTGGTCTCTTTTTATCAGATTTTGATTGAGACGATGTGGCTTGAATTTTTACAAGCTTACGAGTTTTCGTATTTGTTGACTGGTCTGTGCTTTTACGTTGCATTGTGCCTAATAAATCTAAAGCATTTTGCATACATAAACTTTGCATAGTTTGTTTTTGCATTTGCATTGCTTCTAACATGACATGTTTATAAGAAGCACATGTTACGTTGTGTAAATGACCTTGCACTGCATGTTGCTGAGCAATCATTTGTTGTAACTGTGTTAATGTTTGTGAATGAATAGTATGACGTAGTGCTACTGCACGTTGTGTGTGAATAGCTTCTACATTAACTATAACAAGTGCACCTAGAGCAAGTATACTTTGAGCAAGTTTTTTTTGCATTTGTACATTATGTTTTATTTCATGACATAATGTTTCTTTTGACACAAAAAATGCTTCAAGTTCATCTTGGATATGTTTAGCACGAGTTTGAAAAGTTTCTTCGATCGCATCTTTACCTGTGTGCGCACTTGTAACTACGAAAGCAATAAAACTTGCCAGAATAAGTAATTCTTCATTATAAATAAGAATATTTTTCGAACTTAATACAAGGAAAAGAAGAGTTCCGGAAAGAATATAAAAAAGATTATTTGTTAATTGTTTGATCATAAAAAGCTTTTTTTTTATTCGGTGCATAAAACATACACCGAATTACGTGTTATTTTTTAAATAGTGATTTAATAACTGCTTTCTGAAAGACACGAGCTTTCTGTTTGTTTGCCGGCTGTGCAAGCATTGTATGCGCACTAGGTGGTAAAGTAAGTTTTAAGGCATTTGCCATAAGTGCAAAAGTAAATGTACTTGTTTGCATTTGTTTTGTATACTCTGTTTGTAAACTACTAAGTTGAGCTTTTTGAATATCTTGGGTTGCTTGCGTACCCCATTGTTGTGACTGTGTCACTGTAGATTCAAGCGCGTCTTTTGCTTGTGCACATGCTTGAAGCATCTGTTGAGAAGCATTATTTTGAATTTGTACTGTCTCTTGTGATTGGTTTTCCTCAGCCTGTGTAGCTTTATTTTGGCGTACGTATAAAATTTTGGCGATTTTTGGAAGAATGGTTTTAGTTAAAACCAGATAAAATGTGGTATATGTAATACATAACCAAACAAACTGTGTAAAGTAAGTGGTAGCATCCAATTGTGGCATATGTGAAATCCGTTTTTTTTAACAATTCTTAAA
>Ga0257106_1000597_pt1 | contig 20672 bp, 7 predicted proteins | sample LP_taG_3_FD_190177 | JGI IMG/M metagenome (GOLD analysis project Ga0257106, IMG submission 190177) | Marine microbial communities from Northeast Subartic Pacific Ocean, Canada - LP_J_2011_P26_10m | ecosystem: Environmental > Aquatic > Marine > Oceanic | place: Canada: Northeast Subartic Pacific...
CGAACTCACCGAACCAACAGCCCAGGCCCCGGCACGGAAGGAACCACCCGCGCGTCGTCCAGAAGCGTCCAGAAACGTCCAGAAGCGGCGCAGGACCGGCGCGGAGAACGCGCCCGTAAGGCCCGGCGTGTACGTGCCCCCCGCCGAGCCACCCCCGCCGCCGCCGCCGTGGATCCGCGTTCCCGGCACCAGGTTCATCGTGGACGGCTTCCAAGGGTACGGCAAATCCCACGGCGGGTGGTGGTGTAAGCACTGGTTCCTGACGCACTTCCACGCGGACCACTACCGCGGGCTGACCAAGTCCACCCCGCCGCCAGGGTGCCTCGTGTGGTGCAGCCGGCCGACAGCCGCACTCTGCGCCGCGCGGCTGGGTATCCAGCGCGATAGGCTCCGCGCGGTGGACGTCGGACGGACCATCGTGGTGGACGGCGTGCGGTGCACGTTCATCGACGCGAACCACTGCCCGGGCGCGGTCATGATCGTGTTCGACGGGATCCCCGGCGGGAGCGGCCCGGTGCTGGCGACTGGCGACTGCAGGTTCCACCCGGACATGAAAACTGACCCACACTTGGTCTCACTCGCGTCTCAACGGCCGGCGGTGATGCTGGACACCACGTACTGCTCCCCGAATCACGTGTTCCCGCCGCAGTGCGAGGTTTTGGCGGCGGTGAGGGATTCGGTCAAGGCTGAGTCGTTCAACCCGAGGGTGTTATTCCTCTTTGGGACATATACCATCGGGAAAGAAAGGGTGTTCTTCGAAGCTGCGCGGGCGTTGGGGAAAAAAGTGTACGTGGGGAAGCAGAAGAGGGCGGTGCTGGACGCGCTCGGGTCCGCCATCGACGCCGCCGACATGGACCTGGTCACCACCGACGACCAGGCCACGAACCTCCACGTGGTGCCCATGGGAAGCACCGGCTTTGGCCGCATGAAGACCATACTGCGATACTACAAGAACAGGTACGACACGGTGGTGGCGTTCAAGCCCACGGGGTGGACGTTCGAGAGCGCGAGGAAACACGCGAGGGCCACTAAGCGCACGCAGCGCGGGTCCATGATCCAGTACAGCGTCCCGTACAGCGAGCACTCCAGCTTTGAGGAGCTCCGAGAGTTTGTCAAGTTTCTGAAACCTCGAGCGGTGCTGCCGCACGTGGGGAACGATCGGGGGCCAAAGGCGAGGCGGATGGTGGAGCTGCTCACCGCGGGCGATGACGACCAAGTGCGTGGCGACTAGCGTTAGTACCTTTTCATAGACCTAGTTAAGCGACGGCTAATGCTCCATGTCTAATGCTCCATGTCAGCCATGAAATTTTTATACGCCTCCTCGGTGGGATCCGCCGGCGGCGGCGGCGGCGGCTGCTGCGCGCCCGGTGGAGGCGGCGGCGGCGGTACCACCCCCATCCCCGGCGGCGGCGGCACACCCCCCATCCCTGGCGGCGGCGGCGGCGGCGCCTGGTATCCACCGTACGCGCCCGGGTACCCCCCCATCTGCTGCTGGTAATACGGATCGACGTAGCCACCGGGCGGCGGCGGTGGAGGAGGGACGCCGCCGTCGGGGGGTGGCGGCGGCGGCGGCGCAGGCGCATCTCCGTACGAGGGAGGAGGCGGCGGTACGTCCCCGTACATGGGCGGCGGCGGCGGCGGCGGCGGCGGCACGCCCCCCATGCCGGCGGGCGGCGGCGGCGGCGGCGGGTACGAGCCCATTCCCGGCGGACCCGGCGGCATTTGCCCGTACGGAGGTCCCGGGTGTCCCATACCGTACGCTCCCATCCCGGGAGGACCGGGGGGCATGCCGTACCCACCCATTCCCGGCGGACCTGGGGGTCCGCCCATCATGTGTCCGCCCATCATATGTCCGCCCATCATAGGCCCACCCATCGGTCCACCCCGTCCGCCTCCCCGCGGCGGCGGCCCATCCGGGTCCCTGCTCCGGTCACCCGCGATCTTCACCACGATCGTCTTCCCCTCGAACATCGTCCGGTGCAAGCCAGCCTTCGCCTTGGCCGCCTGGTCCTCCGAGACGAACTCGACGAACCCGAACCCCCGGGCGCTTCCGTCGCTCGTGTGCCGCACAGCCTGCGCCCGCCGCACTTCCCCGAACCGATCGAACAACACTCTGAGCGAGTCGTCCGTGACGTGGTCCGCCAAGGAACCCACGAACAGCTTGCACGGGTTGATCTCGTTCCTGTCGCGGCCGCCGCCACCACCTCCGGCACCCAAACCCGGTCGCGGGCCCGGACCCCCGGACTCCTGGTTCACGCCGAGCTCGCTGAGAAAGTTGTGGTATTCCGACGTCATCTGCTTGTGCGCGCCAGCCGCCGCCGCCGGGTCGTTCTTGAAGGGGCAGTCCACCGTGGGGTGCCCGCCGTCGCCGCAGATCTTGCACGTCACCAGCTCCGCCGGGGCCCTGTACCCGGTGCCCGCGTTGTCAATCTCCGCGAGCGCCATGCCCGCCGCGGTGGCGCCGTCGCCGAGAGGGTTGCGAAGAGTTCCGTTGATGAGCGCCAACTCCCGGAGCTGCGCGCGCTTGTGCTCGTTGTAGTCGTCATCCACGGGCTTTAACAGGCTCTGCACCATCACCGCGGCACGATCCACCTCCTCCTCGGTGTCCCCAGTGATCACCACGTGCAGGTCCTCGTCCTCCTGGTAATCCGACCCGGGTTCCCTGTACACAAAACACGACGTCAGTCTAGTTGCCCACGTGACTAAAATAAAAATAGACTCACCTCGACACGCCGTCCTTCACGCTCCCTTTGCCGCGAATGGCGATGCGCGTGTTCGTCTCGCGCTGCATGCGCTTCTGCGTGTTCCCTCTCGGTCCGATGATGATCCCGATGAAGTTATACCCCGGGTACTCCTTCAGTGGCACGAAGATCTTCCGCGTCTTCTTCTTGGGTCTCCAATCCGCCGGCGGCCGGAAAAGGTGCGGGCACCTCGCCACCAGCCACCCGACCAGCTCCGACCGCTCATCCTCCAGCCTACCCTTGATCCGCAGCTCCCGGGTGTTGGTACGTACGCCGTGTTTGTCGTACTGGGGCGGCGGCGACGGCGACCTGGCGTGCTCCGGGCGCTCATCCGCAAAGTACCCCGACCGAACCCTGTCGGTGATGTCGACGTATTTCGCGTACATCTTGACAACCTCCGGGTCGTCGCTCTCCGCGGGGGACGGTCCGCCGTCCGCGGCTCCGATGCCGTACGGGTCCCCGCCGGACTTCTCGCCCTGGAGCTTGGCGGCTATGCTGGCGAGGTGGGCCTTGATCGCGGCCTGTCCACCTTGTACCACGGCGAGCGCGGAGCCGACGGTGGGTTTGTCATCTTCGGTTTTCTCCCATCGTGACTTGCGCTTCCGCGGTCGGCCCTCGCGCTCGCCGTCGACGGGATCCGGCGCGGGCGCGGGGGTGTCCCTGTAGTGCCTGACGGCGATGTCGACGAAGCTCGGGCCGAACGCGAGGGGTTTCTTGAGCGCCTCTTCGTCCGGGGCGGGACCGAGGGATTTACCACCCTCCCCCGTCGCCGCAGTGACGATCTTGTCAGCCAGGGATTTGGCGAGTTGGTCCGCGGCGTCCAGGTTGGCCTGCCGCTCCCTGATCTTCTTGATGTGCCACGCCACGCGATCGTTGTCCTGGTCGAAATCCGCGCTCTCGATGAGCCCGCCCGTCTCGCCCGGCTTGACGACGGCGAGGTCCTCTTCCTGGCCGGGCATCGAGATGCCGGGGAGGAGGGCCAGGCCCATCCCGTCCCCGTCGCCGTAGCCCCTGTGCCCGATGCCGGACGTGCGCACCACCGCAGCGTTGGGGTCCGCGTTAGGATCCGCCATGGCGCTCGTCTCTCTCACCTGAGGTGGCGCGCGATGAACAGTGGCGGCAGTGGTCGGGGCCGATCGATTGTTAGGGATTTGACTTTTTGGCAATCGTTTTATATCTGACTGGGGTTCATACGAATCTAACACTAGATACGGCACATCACACAAGCAAACAGTGAGACCACTGCCCATGAAAAGCAAAAGGGAAGATTTTCGATTTGAAATCGGCACTTTTGAAATCATCGGGCCAGGCGACGTAGATCACAACTCTCGACGTCCACCGCACCCCACCACCGCGTGTCGTCCACGATGAACTCCCCGCAGCGTCACCTCAGGCGCGTTCGCGAGGCCGAGGAGCAGGCCGCCACCGACCTCAAGCGCCTGAAGACCTCCTTCCTCCAGAAGGTCATCACGAAGACGATCGTCCGCGAGCAGTGCAACCCGACCACCAAGTTGGAGCGCTCCGTCCGCGCTCTCGCGTTCAACCACCTGCCGGGCGACTGCGGCAACCTCTTCGCCACCGTCGGCGGCGACTTCGCCACCGTGTACGACGACGAGCACTTCGGCGACCACGTCGCGGTGGTGTGCCAGTTCAAGAACGAGGCCACGGCGCACACGAAGGGTGGCGATCTGACCGCCATGTGCTGGGTCGATCCCGTGGGGTACACCACCCACGAGCTCGGCGACGCCACCCTCGCGGTCGCGGGCGGTGACGACAACGCGGTGCAGGTCATCAGCGTCGCGGACGGGCGCGTGGTCTCCCTCATGAAGGGCCACTCCGCCGCCATCCTCGCCGTCGCCGCGGGCCATTCCGGCTCCGACGGCAGCCGCCCCGAGCGGCTCGTGTCGCTCGACGCGAACGGAGTCGCCGTCGTGTGGAACTGGCGGACGCAGGCCAAGCTCGGCGAGTTCAACGTCGGCGATGCCATCTCCCTCGCGGTCAAGCCCGACGGGTGCGGCGTGTACACCGGCCACAAGGGCGGCTTCGTCAAGGAGTGGACCATCCCGGAGAAGCTCGCAAAGTCCGCCTTGTCCAAACTCGCGGGTACCGCCCTCGGCGTGGTGTGCCACGGCAAGAACCCCGTGGACTGCGTCAAGGTGGCCGCCGGTAAGCTCTTCTCCAAGTCCGTGGACGGGATCGTGTCCGTGCTCGACCTGGAGAGCGGCAAGACGGTCACGACGTGGAAGGTTGAGGACTGCGCCAAGCCGGGCGCTAAGGATCTGCTGGACGGGTTGACCAGCTTCGGAGTGGACCCGGCGGGTGAGTTTTTGGCGGTTGGCAACGGCGAGGGCGAGGTGTCCACCTACGACGTGTCCACGGGCCAGGTGATCAACACCGTGGACCAGGACCGGGACTTCAAGCACCTGAACCTGGTGCGCGCCGCGGGGGTGAGCAAGGACTGCAGGCACGTGCACGCGTGCTTCGGGCCCGGAATCGTGTGGAGGTTCGAGGTTGTGCCCGAGCTCGACGACGAGGAAGACGGCACCGAGGGACCGGGCACGCCCCCGGAGGATGGGAACTGAGCGATACTCGATGATGAGAATACGTAGTACGATGTTAATCGATTCCTAAACGATGCTACCACAACCTCGGGTCTCCGCGTCGGCGTTCCGGGATCTCATTCCCTTCCCCTCGAAGGCGGTCCTCCCACTCCTTCACCGACTGAGGTCCATTCTCAGCCTCGTCATATTTGGTGGCCTGTATCCAAAGCTCCTCACGTTCCTTCGGGCCCAAGACGCTCAGCATCCACAGATACATATCCGGTGTGCCGTTACACCGTTCCAACGTCTGATCCCATTCCAAGCCCGGACACCCATTTTCGTGCAGCCATTTCATCAACTCAAGGTCGTTATCGCGAGCAGCTTGGGTCATGATCGAACCCCACTCGCAGCCGCGATGGCGCAGATACTCGACCACCTCGATGCAGCTCTTGCCGTTGATTAAGGTGATGTTATATGCTCCGTAGGACTCGAACTCCATTAAATCACTGCATTTGATTTCACTGGCATCGAAATGAGCCCCGCACTCTTCCACGAGCAATCGAAGCATGTCAATATTTTGGTTTTGCATCAAGCGTTTAACTGCATCCCTGGAGACGGGGCACCCATTGTCATGAAGCCAACGCACGGAATCCGGGTCATTGCGTTTGATAGCCGCTTCCATCACTTGCTCGCTCAGCTGTAGCCCTCGCTCATGCGCCCACTTCACGCACCCGACATCTATCTCTCTATAGGGTCGTCCTCGACGTAGAGGCCATGGTCTGGAGATCACTAAGCGCTCCAAGTACATTGGACTTTCGGGGCAGCCCTGAGCCAACAGCCAGCGTAACGTATCGAACTCAGCTGCTTCTGCGGCTATCATCGTCAATGTCGCGTTCAGCAGCGGCTGCCAGTTATTCTTGAGCGCCACCGGTCTGTAAGTCTCCAAAAACCACCGCGCCACGTCCATGTGTCCATGTCTCACGGCGATTTCGAGCATCAAAGAGATCTCTGCGGGCAGTTCCTCCGCCAACATCGGTTCACCGATTGGATCGAATGTGAGGTGAATCCATTTCAACACTTCGACGTGTCCATTGTTCGTCGCACTCATAATTGCCGATACGACTTTGCCATCGAGTCGTCGTTTCTCACCCCGCAGTATGCTCTCCATGAACCACTCGAGGACGTGTACATGTCCGTATTGGACCGCACGCTCCCAAATGACTCTTTCGCTGTACTCCCAGAATGTGCTGTAGAATTCGCTGGCGTAATCCTCCTTCTCCAGCGACGACGACAGCCAAATCAGATTATCGATTTTACCACCCGTCGCAGCGCTGACCATGGCGTGCTTCCACTCATCCTTGTACGCGGGCTTCGGGAGCTCGTTCAGCAGCTCGACGTTTCCCACTTCCGCGGCATACCTCAGAAGCATCCGTGGTCCCCAAGTTTCCAACTTTAGCCCGTGTTCCCGCGCCCACGTAAGCCTGGACACGCTGCGTAGGGCCAGGTGTTCCCTGTCACCGGGTGGCCCCCATTCCTGGTCTCCGTGACTGTCCGCCCGAGTCCCTAATCTCCTATCCACGGCGAGCGCCTCGCGCGTCGCGTCGCGGCACGCCCGGCATACCTCGGAGAGCACCACCCGGTCGACGACGTCGAAAGACCGCGCCAGGTCCACGAGCACGTCGTGCGGAAGCCGGTCCAACATCCGCGGCTCGGGAAATGGCAAACTCGTTTCCGCAAACACCGCGATTTATATTTCACATCTCACTCCCTCGTGGCCAGTGCGGGATGCGCGGGTCCTTCAGGGGCGCACCCAGCCGCGCGGCGGTGCAGCGCGTGGTCGAGCAGCTCCTCGATCTCGCGCTCGGGGATGCGGACGTCGCGGGGGACGGCGGCGGCGACGACGGGGATGCCGAAGGGCGCGGGGGGTCATCATGCTCATCGGATACGACGAACTCGTCGGCGGCTGCGACGACCTCCTCGCCGTCGTCGGTGGGTCTCGCCGACGTTCCCCCGTCTCGAGCGGTCGCCGCACTCGCGGCCGCGTTCGAGTCCGGGGAGAGGTACGCGGACGTGAGATCCGCGGTGGTGAGCGCGCTGCCCACGGGTGAGGACGCCGCGGACTTCATCGTCGCGTGCGTCGAGCACATGGCCACGTCGGCACCCTGCGCCTCCGTCGCTCCCGGGACGGCCGCGCCGCTGACGCAGCTGCTGCTCGAGGCGCTGCATCACTCGTGCGCGACCACGACATCACGGCGGGTGTACGCCGCGACGGAGGATGCGGCGACGCGCGTGGAGTGCGCCGCGGCACGGAAGCGCGCGGCGAACCTCGTCGCCCACGCCGTCGTCGCCGTCGAATCGCCCAAAGACGAAGTCGCCGGCCCGAGGCTTCAACCCAGGGCGGTGGCGAAACTCGTCACCACCGTCAGCCTGGAGATTCAAGACCTCACCCTCGCGCACCCACGCGCGGGGCACGCGATGGTCTCCTACGTCGGCGCGTGCCTCGGCCGCGCGGGCGTCGAGCCGGCGAGCGCCGTCGCCGCCGCCGCCCTCGCGAAACACTTCAGCCTTTCTCAGTTCACGACGGCCACGGCGCTGGACGCGTGGGAGGCGCAGGGGCACGGGTCCATCGCCGACGGCATCGCCGCGACGCTCAGCGAACGACGTCGGCGAACGTACGCGTCGTCGCTGAGCAAACGGAAGGGAACCAACGGGTGCGACGCCGGGACTTCGCCGGCGGACCGCGCGGATCGGCACTTCAAAAAGCTCGGGCTCCCCGCCGCGTTCCCCGAGGAGGAACGCGCGGGGCAGGAGGGCAGGCTGCGCAGGCTCGCGGCCGTCGGGAGGTGGGACGTCGCGGAGCAGCTCGCGGGTGAGGACGTGCGGCTGAGGGGGCTCGTACGGGGCTTGAGGGACGCGGCGGCGACTGTCGCGGCGGAGGCCAACGGCGCGGGGTGGAGCGAGTGGGCGGCTTCGAGCGGGCGGGAGACGAGTGAACCCACCGCGGTGGATATTGACCAGAGCTACCTGCCGACGCACTTGCGGACCTTGCCCTTGGACCTGCCGCGCGGTGCGGTTCGGTGGGTGGACGATGTACGGTCGCTGGCGGCTGTCGTCGCGCAGCTGTCGACGGAGGCGGTGCTCGGGATCGACACGGAGTGGGTGCCGGACGCCTCCAGTCGGTCCTCTGGAGCCTCCAGTCGGTCATCTGGAGCCTCGGGCAGGAAGGGATCCGCCGCCAGGAGGGTAGAGTCGCCCACGGCGCTGGTACAGCTCTCCGGCGAGCGTTGCATCGCGCTTCTGGACGCGACGAGGTTGGGACGGGAGTGCCCGGAGGAGTTCGCCGCGGCTCTCCGTGAAACCCTCTGCGCGCCTCGAGTCGACGATCGACCGCCCGTGGTCGTCGGCTTCGGGGTCACGGACGACCTGCGTCGACTCGCGAGCTCGTACCCGGGCGTGGTCGCCAACGCGGTGCGGGAGATCCCCCGGGTTCTGTGCCTGCAACGGGCGGCGACGGATTCGGGACTCGGGTCGCAGCCCGGCCTTTCTTCCGTGTGCCAATCCCTGCTCGGGCAGCCGCTGGACAAGCGCGAGCGGTGCGGTGACTGGTCGAGGCGGCCGCTGACCGAGGCGCAGATCCTCTACGGCGCTCAGGACGCCCGGGTCCTGCTCCGGATCCTCCCCGGATTGTTACTGGGTAAGAGTCGCGCCGGGGACCGAGCCGCCCGCGGGGAGGCGGCTGACCTCGCGTTCGGTCTCGCGTCGCCGGCGTCCGATTTCATCGGTGAGATCGACGCGACGGTTCGTATCGCTAACCCTCCGTCGATTCCCGTCATCGCGACCCGCGGGAACCGGGACGACGCGACGCCGCTGACCCCGGTGGATGTCGCGGCGTCGCTGCGAGATCGGCTGCCCAGCGCCGGGGGCGACCCGGCTGTGATCGAGCTGGGCGTGGAGACGGGACCGGCGGCGTCCGATACCGCATCATCACTCGGTGACGACGTACCCCCCGAGTCGGTGGTCAAGAGCATGGGCGTGATGGTCGCGGGGGACACGACGATCGCGCTCGATCCCGTCGCCCGGGCTCTGGGCGCCTCGGGCGGAGACTCGCGCGGGTCGGGCGAGGCGGCGGGCAAGAGGCCGTGGGAGCCGGTGATGCTGCTCCTGCGCGGAACCGACCGCGCGGACCTCCGTACGATCGCGCGTCACTTCGGCGTCGCGCGCAGGCACGCCAGGCTCGCCACCCCGGATGAGTGCGTCCGCGTCTTTGGCTACCCGCCCGGGAGCATGCCGCCGCTGGGACACCGCGTGGAGTGCCCGACGCTGATGGACACGGCGATACGAACGTTCGCGGGTGGATTCGTGTACCCCGGCGCGGGTGCACCGCACCTGGTGTTCAGGTGCCTCCCCGCGGTTCTCGAGCGGGCCACCGCGGCCACCACGCTGCCCATAGCGGAGTCGTCCGTGGAGGAAGCGACGAGGCGGAGAGCGGCGGCGGCGGCGGTGGCGTCGAGTGGACAAGGTTTGCGCGATACACGCGCGGATAGCTCCGTTGACTGGGCCCTCGGTGAGATGGTTGGCGACGACGACGCGTCACATCCCACCGTCGATACGGAGGAGAGGCAGCGGCGGTTCGTCGCCGACGGGTCCCTCGGCCGGCTCGCGCGTTGGCTTCGATGCCTGGGTGTCGACGCCGAGCACGTCCCGGCGCCGACGCAATCTTCGCAGACTAAAAATCCGTACGGTGCCCTCCTCGCGCTCGCGCAGAGGGACGACCGCGTCATACTGACCAAGGACAGGCGTCTGCTCCAGCGCAAGGATGCGGTCGGTGCGTTTCTGGTGGAGGAGGATGATCCGAAGCGGCAGCTCGCGAGGGTCAGCGCTCACTTCGGCCTTCGGTTCCGGCGCGGCAGGTTGCTCACCCGGTGCGCCAAGTGCAACGGCGCGGTGGAGCGGCGGTGCACCCCGGAGGAGGTCGCCGCCAACGACGCCATACCGGCCAAGGTCAAGGCGTCGACCTCCGAGTTCTGGGCGTGCGGGAGGTGCGAGAAGGTGTACTGGGTAGGTCCAAAGTCGCACCTCGCCATGTCATTCATCAACGCCGAGATCGCGCCGACGGTGACCCGGGCGAACGACGAGATGGCGCGAAAGCAAAACGAGAGCCTGCGGGAGCTGGAAGAAGAAGCCGTCGTGGAGGAGGCGATGGGAGGTAATCCGTGGCCGAGAAGAACCGGGCCGGGCAGCCGCGAGGAGTAGGCACGGAGATTAGTCTAGGATAAAACTTACACCTTTTGTGTGGACGAGCAGTCACGATCACGCATTAGAGATTGGGAATAAGACAACTATGTCAGAATGCCCACTGGGAAACCGAGATTTTTGGTGTTAAGTCGTCGAACGCCGACTCACATACGACTCGTCCCGGCTGCCGGCAGCTCGGCACCGATGGGAGAGCGGGTTAACCTTTTTATCCCAAAGCGCGGTGGCGCAGAGGGGGCGAGATGCCTGTCGCCTCGAAGCGCGCGGTCGGCTCCTCGGAGCCGAGCGCGTACGAGCGCTTCCACTCCACGTTTCAGGCGGCGGTGACCCAGGAGCTCGAGGCCCTGGTCGAGGACCTGCGCTCCGCCGCCGCGCGCGTCGCGGATCAGCCCGTCAATTCATCGGATCCCCCGACTCACCGGTGGGACGGCGCGGAGGCTGATGTGTCAAAGTCGCTCAAGGCGCTGGTCGACGAGCTCGTGGCGCGGTGGGGATTCGTCCTCGCCACGTATCGCGCGCACGTCGCCGCGGAGGACGAGGTGGTCCTCCCCGCGCTCGCCGCGAGGGTCAGCAACGTCGCCCACGCGTACGAGCTCGAGCACGAGGCTGAAGATTCCCTCTTTGACGCCATCACCCAGGCGCTCGACGAGGCGGTGGAGCTCATGGCGACGAACGAGGGCGGGGGACCCGCGCACACCGAACGGCTGCAGGGCGCCATCCAGCGCGCGGCGAGGACCGCGCACGCCACCAAGACGGCCCTCGCGCAGCACCTCGCCAAGGAACACGCGCACCTCGTGCCGCTCATGGACGACGCGTTCGCCGCGCATGAACAGACGGCGCTGGTGGAGAGGTTCATCGCGTCCGTTCCAGGCAACGTGGTCGGACCGGTGCTGGCGAAAGGACCGACGGAGGGAGAACAAGGGCCGCTGCGCACGCTCATCGCGTCGTGGCTGGACGTAAGACGCGGTCGTGGGAACCTGGGCGAGAAGAAGGATTCCGGGAACGAGAGGGACGATCCGATCTTCGACAACCCGAACCAGCCGCCGGCCAAGCGGTCACGATCCGGCGCCGACGCGGGCACATCAACCGACAACGGGCACGCCAAGGGCCCCACGCAGGCGGTGGGTCCCATCGATCACATATTCCAGTTCCACGCGGCGCTTCGACGCGAGCTGAGCAGGCTCGAGTCGGACGTCTTAGCGCTGCCAAAGCCCGAGGAGGTTGCCAAGCGGGCGGCGGCGCTGCGGACCCTGGAGGGCCGGTTCGTGTTCTTCTGGGGGGTGTACCGCGCGCACAGCAGGTCCGAGGATGAGCTCGTGTTCCCCGCGCTGGAGAACAAGGATGAGCTGCACAACGTGAGCCACTCGTACACCCTCGACCACGAGCACGAGGCTGAGCTCTTCGTCGAGGTGGACGCCTGCCTACGGGACCTGCGTGAGCACGCGGGGCTGGCCGGGGATGAGGGCGGCGTGGATGGTGAGAAGGTCCACGACGCGATGGAGGCGAAGGTGACGCACAGGAAGATGGACCCGAAGAAGCGGGCGACGATCATGGAGGTTGAGAGGCGGCTTCAGGCGGCTTGCGTCGCCGTGAAGGTTTGCCTCGAGACGCACGTCGCCAGGGAGGAGGCTGAGCTCTGGCCGCTGTTCGAAAAGCACTTCACGAGCGGGGAGCAAGGCCGGTTGGTGGGGCTCATCATCGGGCGGACGGGCGCGGAGGTTCTGCAGAGCATGCTCAGCTGGCAGCGCAAGGCGCTCACCGAGGAGGAGAAGGCGGCGATGATCGGGTCCATGCGGGACGCGAGCAGGAACACGCGGTTCGCGAGTTGGCTCGAAACCTGGTGGAGCAGCGAGGAACAGACGGAACGGAAGGACGGCACGGGTGACAAGACGGGTGACAAAACCGCGGTCGCACCCGCCGAAACTAACGGGTCCGTCGCCGCCGCCGAGGGCGCCGCCGGAGCCGACGCCGCCGCGGTGGACGGCCTGGGCCAGGTGCAGGAGTACCTCCGCCGCCGAGCCGACGGTGACGCGTCGAACACGGGAGCCGCGAAGGCTGCCGCGCTGGCCGCCGCCGCCGCCGCGGACAAGACTGGGTACACGCCCAGTTGGGACGACATGTTCCGAATGAACCGCCAGCAGCTCGAGCAGGCGGCTCGGACGCTCTCGCGCGACGACTCGCTCGCGCCGGAGCGAAAGGCGTACCTGATGCAGCACCTGCTCGCCGCGAGGTGGATATGCGCGCAACAGAGGGCGAAGCAGCTCAAGAAGGGCGAGAAGGACGAGGCTGTCGCCGACATCGTAGCCGGCGACGGGGAGAGGCTGGCCGCCGGCGACGGAGCGGCGGAGGACGGGGGCAACGTCGACGGCGCTGGAGGTACGAAGACGGGAGCCTTAACTCCGTCGGACACCGCCGAGTCTGCGCTCGCACTCGCGGGTGCGTCAGTTCTGGTCAGTTACCACAAGGGCGGCGACGACGAAGTGTTGTGCCAGCCGGTGGGCGGAGTGGAGTCCAAGTCCGGCGACGCCGTGCTGGGTTGCAAGCACTACGCCAGGAAGGTTCGACTGGTGGCGGCGTGCTGCGGCGCCGCGCACGTCTGCCGGTTCTGCCACGACGAGGCTGAGGACCACACCATCGATCGGTACGCGACCAAGGAGATGGTCTGCATGAAGTGCGCCGCGCGGCAGCCGTCGGCGAAGGAGTGCCGCGAGTGCGGGGACGTCGTCGCGAGGTACTTTTGCTCCGTGTGCAACTTTTGGGACGACAGCGGCAACGACGTGTATCACTGCCCGTTCTGCAACGTGTGCAGGCGCGGCGAGGGCCTCGGCAAGGATTTCTTCCACTGCATGCAGTGCAACAGCTGCGTCTCCCTCACCATGGGACCGCACGTCTGCCCCGCGGCGAAGAACGCCAAGGGTGACGAGGTGGGCGCCGGGAGGACCGCCGGGTCGATGGAGAGCGAGTGCCCGGTGTGCAAAGACTTTCTGTTCTACTCGGACACGCCGGTGAAGTGCCTGCCGTGCGGCCACTTCATGCACACCTCGTGCTTCCAGGCGTACACCAAGCACTACTACACCTGCCCGCTGTGCCGTAAATCCCTCGGCGACTTTTCGGCGTACTTTCGCATGCTCGACGCCATCCTCGCCGAGGAGGAGGAGGCTAACGCGGCGCCGGGTGACGAAACGGGCGCACCTCCGAAACGGGCGAAGCAGAGGGTGGCGTGCAACGACTGCGGGGAGGAGTCTCTGGCGCCATTCCATTTCGTGTATCACGCGTGTACCGCGTGTCGGAGCTACAACACCAGGGTTATGGCGGTCGTGCCGCCGTCCGAGGTTGAGAAAGAGGAGGCGAACGGCAAATAACTTTTAGAAGATTTGAAGAGAAATTATGAAACTCATCACGTTTTACCGAAATTTCTGGTGTACCCCAGCGGGTAACTTTCGCAGTCTATCACTCCATCTCCCCCTGGACCCGGTCCTCGATGTCTTGCGTCTCTGGGCCCATCTCGCCAGCCTTGGCGCGCCACTTCGCGAGCGCCTCCTTGAGCCTGACCATCTCCTTGTTGGCGCTGTCCTTGCTCGCGTCGTTCTTGATTGTTCGCACCCTGGTGGCGTACGTGAGTGAGTTTTGCGTCTCCTCGATGTTGTTGTCCGACGGGGAGACGTTGACGAACATCAGAGTCTTGGCGTTGCCGCCGAGGGAGTCGGACATGATCATCGTGAGCTTGTGGTTGCGGTACGGGATGTGCCCAGCCTTCTCGCCCGCCAGCGCGCTGATGACGTCGCCGAGCGCCGAGAGGGACTTGTTGATGGCCTGCGCCTCCTTCATGGTGTCGCCCGACGCTCCCGACTTTTTCACGCGCTCGGACCCGGCGAGGTCGACGAACGAAATCTTACCGCGGGTCACTTGCTGCGTCTGGAGGTCCGTGGTCTCGATGACGAGCGAGAACACGAGGTGGGAACGGGACGACTCGACGTTCATCTTCGTCGACGCCGTCCGTCTCACCTTGAGACCGCTCTCCACGACGTGCATGATGTCCTCCTTGCTGCCGACGGACACCACCGTCGCGTTCTGTACCGTCACCCAGCCCTTGGCATCCTTCTTGATGTCCAGCTTGGGCGGGTTGCTCGTCTTATCCGGCGACAGGAGCAGGTCGTAGAGCGTGTCCTGGTACAGCTCGAGCATGTACGCCTCCATGTTGACGCTGAACTTGCCCTTCTTCGACCCTTGGTAGACGATTCGCATCACCTCCTCGATGGCGCGGGGGGTGAGGCCCGGGTTCGCGCCGCCGTCGCCCATGATGGTGTGGGTCTTGCCGGAGCCCGTCTGTCCGTAGGCGAAGATGCAAACGTTGTAGCCGTCAAACACCGACTGGATGAGGTACTTGGTGTCCTCGAACACCTGCTCCTGGGTGGTATCCTCGCCGAACACGGTGTCAAAGGTGTACGACCTCGGCTTCTTCTCGTCCCTCCACGGGTGCTCCAGGGTGAACTCGTCCGGCAACGTGAGCGCGAAGGACTGCTTCTCGCCAATCTCCTTCTTGGACAGCGGGCGGGTCCTGGCGTAGACCCTGATCTTGCCCTTCATATCCTCCATCTGGTTGAAGTAACGCTTGCGCAGCGTGGACTCCTCCTGGTACTTGGACTCGAGCTCCTGGATGCGCGTCGCCTGGGTCTTGAGCATCTCCGCCGTCTGCTTCTCCTTGCGCTCGATATCCGCCTTGAGCTCGCGGAGCTCGGCCAGTTCCTCGAGGTCCTTCTGGGACTCCTCGTGGTCGACGCGCATCTGTTCCATGGCGTTGGTCGTCTGCTCGAGCTCGGCGGAGACGGAGAGTGAGTGGGCCTCAGCGGCGGCGCACTTCTTCTTGAGCTGCTCGAGCTCAGCCGCCGTCTCCTTGTCCCTCTTCGCCGACTCCTCCTTCGACGAGGACTCCAGCCTCGCAACCTTTTGCTCCAGAACCTTGAGCTCAGCCTGAGCGGCCCGGGCCTTCTCGGACTCCGCCGCGAGCTTCTTCTTCGTCTCCGGGTCCCCACCGGCCGCGCCCCCTCCTAGCTTGACGTCGGCGAGCGCCTGGTTCAGGTCGGCGAGCGCCTGAGCCTTGGCGGATGATTCGGCGGCGGCGCGATCCGTCGCCTCCTGCGCAGCCTCCTGGGCGGCGACCAGCTGCTGCTGCAACTGCGATCGCTCTCGAACCATCTCGTCCAGCTTCTTGTTGGCGTCCTCGAGCACGCGCTGCATCTGCTGCGCGCCCGCACCCCCGCCGCCAGCCTGCTTGCCGAACGCCGCCTCCGCCTGGCCGTTGGCGACGGGGCTCGGGGGCTGAGCGAGACCTGGGGTCTTGGGGGCACCCGCGGCTTTGGCCGCCTGCTGCGCGTACCTCTTCTGCATCACGTCGTTGATGTGGGTCTGGAGTGCCACGCAGATCTCCTCGCCCTGCTTGGTTTCGAACTGGAACACGTGCAGCACGCCGGCGACCCTCATCTTGAAAAAGACGGCCGTCTCTGACGAACCAAACTGCATGATGTCCCGGAGCTCGGCGCTGTGGAGGTACTCCATCGGCGTGGGTCGGAAGAAATGAATACCCCGCTTGTTGATGCCCAATGCGATCATGCCGGGGAGTAGACCGATTGGGTCCTCGATGCGGCGCACCTGGAAGAAGATGCTCCCGCCGTAGGGCAGCGATCGGATCATTCGGAGCAAACCACCTCGGGCCTCCTCCCGGGTGTGGTTGGCCAGCGCGCCGTGGTTGCGCTGCACCTCACCGGCCCACTCCTCCACCGGGTGCTGCTGGAGCATAACCTTGGGAACGAACCGCACCATGGCCTGCGCCAATGTCTCCACGGACCCCTGCCCGAGGGACTCGCCGTCCTCAGCCTGGATCTGGAACGCGGCTAGTCGGGTCGCCTCCTCGCGGCCAACCGGGTAGTTCCCCGCCAGGTAATCGTGCTTAGCCTGGAGGTAGGACAGGTTCACGAACATGGCCTCCTGCACCGCCTCGTCGGTGTCCCTGAACATGCGCTTCTTGAACACCAGCCTGAGCTGCACCTGCTCCTTCTGCTCAGCCTTGACGAGCCGCATCTCCTGGATGACGTCAGTCACGAGGTCCCCATCCTGCAGAGCCCTGGTCTCCTCCGTCACCTCCTCACCCTTGCTCGCCGCGGACGCGCGGGACATCAACTGCTTCGTGGACATGAACAAACCGAACGTCTGGTAGTTCTGCAGCCGGATGATCTTGGCCAACGCCTCCGTCGCCTCCCCGACGGTGGTCATCACGTCGTAAGGGAGCTCCTCGAAGGTTTCATCCAAGAAAAACGCAATCGTGTTCATCGCGCGGCCGCTCTGGAGAGCCTCGATCTCCTCGGGCGCGGGCGGGTGCTTTCGCGGGCCGGACTTGGCGCTTCGCTTCAGAGCCTCGAGTGCCTTGTGCGCCAGGTCTTTGACGACGTCCGGGCTTGTATCCGCGTTGGCGCACTCGTTGACGTACTCGGACACAAACCCGAGGAAAGTCTGGGACGGCGCCACCGCCGCGCAGGTGAGGTGTAGGACCTGCCAGGCCCGTACCGCGCTCTTCGGCGTCTCGTTACACCTCGTGTGTCGTAAGGTCATGAGGAAGAGCTCGTCCCGTAGCTCTTCTCGCTTGGTGGTCTCCTTGACGAGCTTGGACAGGGTGTTGCACAGCTCGACGTCGGCGATGGACAGGTCCGTCGCCAAGCGGAGCACGGCCGGGGCCATCTTGATGGACTTGGCGATGGCATCCGTGCCCAGGGGTAACAGCGCGGCGGGCACCGGCTTCTTCGCGTCGTGGGTCAGCATGTCCTCGATCATCGCGCCGACGGTGCCCGCGCGGTGGACCCTGGCCCGCGATCCCAACGCGTTCGACGAAGACTTGCCCACAGCCTTGGCGTGCGCCCTGGAGTAGGACTCGACCGCCATCTTATCCGCGAGCGTCGCGAGCTGTGCGTACGCGGTGTCGCCGGGGACGTAGCCGCCACCCACGTTCGGCATCGACGGCGACTGGGAAGGGCTGACGGCAGAAGATCGTTTTGTCCCTGATGAGATCTCGGGACTCGCGCTTCCCGCACGCGCCGCCGGAGGCGCGGCGTCGGACGCGACGGGCGGAAGACCGTCGTCGATGGGGAACCCCAGATCTCCCTCCAGGGGTGGCAGGTCCGGGAGACCCATCTCGGCACAGGGGGTTTCGGTGGTGCGCCGAACTAAAAGTGACGGGAGGTATGCCGACTCGAGTTCAAAACTTGGCGAACTGCGAAGAGCCAGCTGTGGTGTCGAGGCGTGAATTACACCGCGCACTCGAGTCCTGGATGTCTTACATAACGCTAAAGGGACTCTATGTTGGTCAGGACCTCCTCTAAGAGAGCCGCACGCTGGGTCGGGGACTGCAAACCCTCGTACCCCGGGGTCCATGTCGCCTTTGGCGCGGCGGCGGCGGCTGCCGGCTTTGGCGGCGTCACCGCCGGCGGCTCTTTGCTTTGCGGCGGCACCGGCGGCGGCGACGCGGGGGGTGCCATTTTGAGCTTCACCTGCGAGCTCTCCTTCGAGGCGAAGTTGAGGGAAGAGTCCCTCGCGAGCCTCTCCACGCGGGTCATCTGGTCGCTCCTCCCGGATCCCTGCGAATCACGCTGGTTCGTCCGGGCGCCCCCCGAGACCCTCGGGCTATCCCTCGGGCTCTCCCGCTGGCTGAAGTTCGGCGGGGGCGTCCTGCGGCGGGGCGGCGAGTCCACGGGCGAGAGCAGCGCGGCATCGACCGGCTTGTCCCGATTGGGAATCTTCAGGCTGTTCTGCCTGCCGCTGCTGAGCTGCCTGCGCAGACGACCGAGCCCATCGTTTATATCCGCAACCTCGCGGGACTCCTCCATCTCGCGCCTGGATTCCCGGGCCGCGCGTTTCCAGCTCACCAGACCCTCCTCGGCGGCGACCCGTCGTCGCCGCTCGTCTTGCAGCGCTCGCTCGACGTTTCTGACAAACTCGCTGGTTTGCAGGTCACCCGCGGAGCCTCGGGCACTCGCGGACTCCAGTCTCAGCGCCCTCATCTCGTCATCCCGCCTGGCGAGCCCGGCGCGAAGTTCAGCCGCGGCGAGGTCCTTGGCCCGGCGGAGCTGCTCGTCCCGCTGTTCAATCAGCTCGACAGCCTTGGCCATGACCTCCTCCTCCCTGGCGATCGCGGCAGCCTCTCCAGCCTTGGCACCCCTGACGTCCGCCTTCATCACCGCGATCTCCTCACGCAGCTTTCTCTCCGCCGCCGCGGCTTGCCTGCGAAGAGAGTTGGACTGCTCCGCAACCTGCGCCGATTCCATATTTGCCGCCTCCCTGTTTGCCGCCAACTGCGCCTGCGCCACCCTCGCGCGCTCCTCCGCCACCTCCACCCGAGCCTCGAGCTGGTTGCGCAAAGTGACAATCTCCCGTCGGAGCGCCTCGATCTCCTCGTGGTGCGACGCGGCTGCTGCGGACGCGGTCACGCGGTGTTCGTCCAGTTCCCGCCTAGTCGCCGCTTCGGTTCTCCTGGCGGCGGCGCACTCAGCCCTGACCCGGAGCACCTCCCCGGCGGCAGCCTCCCGCTCGTGTTCCTCCGCGTCCGCCGCGCGCGTCTCCGCCCGTTTCTGCGCGGCTCTAGCCTCCGCGAGCTCGGCGCGAAGTTCCGACACCGCCGTCGCGTTGCGGACGTTGTTGTCGAGGACGATTCGGGTCGACTGCGACTCAATCTTAGCCTCGATGGACCCCTCAACCTGGGCGCATCGCATCTCCGCCTCCTTCGCCCGTCGCAGCGCCTCTTCTTCCCGTTGCGTCAACGACCGCACGAGCGCCTCGGCAGCCTCGTACTTGGCGTGCTCAGCCGCCGAGTTGCCGAGCGCGACGCTGGTCCGCTCTCGGCTCTCGGCGGCGAGTCGTTCAGCCTTTTCCAGGCGTCCCTTCCATTCCTCCGCGTTCGCCTTGGCCTGCTCGCTCTCAACCTTGGCGCTGGCGACCTCGTTCTCAGCCCTGGCGATCCTCGTCTTCAACCTCGCCAGCTCAGCCTGGTGCGTCGCCGTGATGCTGGATATCTTAGCCGCGGCGTCCATCCGCTCCTCCATCAGCGCCGTCTTGGTGTCCACCGTCGGGGCCGTGGTCCTGGGGGTATCGACGGCGGTCTCCCGCGATCGAGCCTCCACGCTCCTCTGCGCCGCGGCGGTCTCCTGCTTCGCCGCTGCGGTCTGGAGCTTGGCGGCCGCAGCCTCCTCCTTGGCGATGGCCACCTCCTCGCGCGCCGCCGCCAGTTCACGCTGAAGCTCCTGGACCACCCTGTGGTCCATGACGGCCGGCGTCGACGGCGCGGGGGAATGGACCGCCTGAACCGCCGCCCTCTTTGCGTTGAGGCGCGCAGGTAACGCACCGAGCGATGGCTGCACGGCGCACACCCAGTCCGTGGCGCGCTGCGCAATCTGCTGCAGGAGCCTCCTCCGCTCCGCCCTTTGCGACGCGGATCGCGCGTTGAGAAGCGCCACCATCACCGCGTCCTCCACGTCCGCATCCTCGGCTCTGGAACACTCCGCCGCCGTCTGTGCGACGTCCTCATCCGCGGCAGCCGTGAGCTCACGCGACGCACCCGCCAACTCCGTCGCGGCGCTCTCCACCAGCCTGACCGCGAACTTGGCAGCCCTGTAAACAGCCTCGTCGTCGTCGTCAGCCTCGGTGTCCAGGAGCCGGGTCGATCCGGGGGGCGTGCCGGGTACATCCGCCGCCGCCGCCCTGGGTCGCGCCGCGTCCAGCGTGAGGGCGTACAGCGCACCCCCGGGAGCCGTCAACGCTCGAACGTCCACGCACGGTTCGCCACCCTCGAGCAACAGCTCCGTCGGCTCGGGGTTCGGTCGAAGCGCCGCCGCGGATACGCTGACCAGGTAGTGACCGGGTGATACGTGATGACCGGGTGGGGTCACGGGCGGCGTCGCGTCTGCGGTTGAACCCCCGTCCGCGGTTGAACCCGGCGTCGGCGGCAACGACCCGGGTTCGGCTCCGGGTGTCGACGCGGCGCGAGACGCGTGTGTCTCTTCCAGCGGTGACCTCTCTTCCAGCGGTGACCTCTCTTCCAGCGGTGACCTCTCTTCCAGCGGTGACCTCTCTTCCAGCGGTGACCTCTCTTCCAGCG
>Ga0257106_1000598_pt1 | contig 20671 bp, 14 predicted proteins | sample LP_taG_3_FD_190177 | JGI IMG/M metagenome (GOLD analysis project Ga0257106, IMG submission 190177) | Marine microbial communities from Northeast Subartic Pacific Ocean, Canada - LP_J_2011_P26_10m | ecosystem: Environmental > Aquatic > Marine > Oceanic | place: Canada: Northeast Subartic Pacific...
CTTTAGTCGACTCGATGTATAATATCGGAGCACCAACTTGAGGTTTGACGCCACAGTCTTTCAAGCTCGTGGATTCATCCAGCGGTTCTTGTTTCTCCACTCCCGCTTTAGGAAAGTACAAGGACAAATCACCTTCGAGTTCTGGCCAACGTTTTCGAACGCGTTGAATGATAGATCCCACAGTTTCGGAGGACTTTACTTTCAACGTCGCGACGGCGCTATCGAGCGTCAACGATTTCACGTTAATCTTGAATGTTTCGTCTGCCGAAGGCCCAGCTATGCGAATACCCATAAAACCAATTTTTTTCTTCGTCGCTTGTGGCGGCTGCACTTCTAAAACTGGGGGAGGTCGCGGGTAATCCATTGGATCTCTGTTCAAAGTCGGAGGATTTTGGTACACAAAATCGGAGTGTATGATTCCTTCCAAACGCCCTGGTCGAGTACGCTCGCGCGCGTCGCCTTCCTCGGGAACTTCTGGTGCGTACGCTTCGTCTATACTAATATTCAGAGCTTTCTCAAAGTCAGCTACCGGCGGTAAATCACGCGATTTCCAAACTTTCGCAGTCGCTCTCGCAAACTCAGAACCGTCGAGCTCGCCGTCCGCGTACAAGTCGAGATCGGGATCGTTTGGATTTATTCGTAGCTCGCTAAACATCTTCGAAGGATCACCGATATCGTCCACATGCACTGGATTTCCGTCCCATGAAACTTCGTCCACCCAATCGCCAGAAAGCAACTCCTGGTTCTTCCGTTTCAACATTTCGAGCGCGCCGCATTCTTGAAGCTCTCTCGAAACGCGCTCTTGATAGGTTTGTTCGTGCTTCCTAGCAGCAGCGTCTGCTTTTTCATATTCTTCCGCCGTGAACATTGCGGCCTCTGGCGGTAAATCGCTCTGACCGACTATGCGAACGACGAGTTTATCTAAACCGGCTAATCGATGCGAGCCGCCGCTTTGCGCACGCGCTTCGGCTTGCCCGAGAACTTTGATATCTTCCTTTGAACCTCCAGACGCGAGTGAATTCGGATCTTGCATTGCCGCGTTTGGATTTGAAAATTTGTGCGATTCTTCTTTCATGTACTTCGTGTTGTTGTTATTCCCGTCGATCTCTGTCCACAGACGTAAGGTTTGAAACGAATTCGCATCAGGCGCTTCGAAGTATTCCAGAGACGCCGTCGATTTTGAATCTTCGTCATCGGGTTGTTCCGTATACTCACCCCAGTTCTTAACGTGAGAGCTTTTCAATGCATGTATTGTCGCGCTATCTAACTTGGGCACAGAAACGACCGACTTGCGATTTTTACTGTCGTTTTCCGCATCCTCCACGTCCTCCTCATTGTTGGAGTCTTTTTCTTTTTCTACTATTCCTACTACCGCTAATCCGTCCTTTTGTTCTCGTTCCGCTGCACTCGCCTGAAAAGTTGCACTACCCGCAGTTCTTCTTCTCTGCTCCTCATCTACCGCTCCTCCTTCGTCGTCCCACATGATGTCGTCTTCCCAATCTTTCTGTTCCACGCCGACCAGAAACTTCTCCTTTTCCAACTCCGTGACCTTTATCTTCTTGATCTCATCAATATCCAACGCATCCGCCATCGCCTCTCGCATCGCCTCCTTCTCGCTGGCGTACATCTCAGCTACTCTCGCTGCTAACGACACGTCGTCTCGATCCACTCTCCCGCCCGGTCTCCACTTTCGATCGATATCGTCGTTCAAGTCCTGATCGAGCAACACTTGATTGACTTTTGGTAGAAGCTTCTCGCCTCTGTAATGAAATCCATGTAAATCTTCGTTGTCGGAATCATCCTCCATACTGTTATCTCTCTCTTGCTCTTCCTCTTCCGAGTCGTCCGTTTCTTCCCTGGCGTCGTCGTTTTCTCCTTCCAGCCTTCTCGTTGCTTCTCCCTCTTCGCCTTCCTCCTCTTCTCGTTCTTTCTTCCTCTGTCTTCTTCTCTCTCTCGCGACTTCTCTCTCCTCCTCCAAAGATTTCTGAGGGTGCATCAGTTCGGTAAATCGCAGAATCCTTCCCGGTTTCATCGACGGATGATGATGGACGAAAACATCGCCCACTTTATCGGAAGCGCTTCCCCCGATCGCCGTCGTCGGTTGCACAACTTTTTTCATTTCGACCGTAGGAACAGTAGATTGCTTGTTCGCAACTGTGTTCGCAGCGTCGTTGTTGTTGTTGTTGGTGGTGGTGATGGGGACATCTTCACCCTCCTCCTCGTCGTCGTCGTAATTATCCTCCATGGCGGCGAGACGTGACTTCTCTCACTCTCTACGGCTGCGTAGGAGTTCTTCTTTTTCTTTTTCTTCTCTTCAAAATCGATTGCAACTTACCTATTACACTCCAATGGAAAATTCTTCTTCTGCTTTTCTATATGCGCTGCTCTCGTCGTCCTAACCGCAAACTGTTGATGATTGAGATACTATCACGACGGCCACCACCGAATGCGCAATACCTTATTCTCAATCAATCGATGATGATGGTTATATAATAATACTACGGAAGACAAGCAAAAGCAGCAGAGAAGAGTAAAGAAGAAATGGTGCATTTTCCCTCTTCTCTCTTTTTCGAAGCAACAAGCATGCAGAGAGTTTACGACGGCAAAATTTGTTGCACGAGGAGTTATAAGAATATATATGTCGGCCATCGCGCGCGTTTTATTCCTAAAATCATCATCATCTGTTTCTCCTACAACTTTGCAACGAATAGCATCATCAACAACATCATCCTCGTCGTCGACTTCATCTTTGTTAAAACGAGGACGTGCTCGCACTCAAACACAACAAACTAAAACACCAAAAACGAGAACGATGGCGTCTACCCCGAAAAACGACGAACAGTTAAACGCGCAAGAAGCGATTTTAAAAGGCATGCAAGACTCAACGGAGCCGACCATTTTCGACAAAATCGTCAGCAAAGAAATACCAGCGACGGTTTTATACGAAGATAATCTCGCCATGGCGTTTAAAGACGTCAATCCAGTCGCTAAGACGCACTTTTTGGTCATTCCGAAAATCAAAGCCGGACTGTCGCAGCTGAGCAAAGCGAACGAGGACCACAAGATGTTGTTAGGGCATTGCATGTACGTCGCGCAGATGGTGGCAAAACAAGAAAAGTTGGAGAAGGGATTTCGGGTGGTCATTAACGACGGCGTGGATGGATGCCAATCGGTGTATCACTTACATTTGCACGTGATTGGAGGACAGCAGTTGAGTTGGCCGCCAGGGTGTTGAGAGAAGGAGGTGCAGTTTGAGAAAGCAAGAAAATGAAACTTCAACTATTCTGTTATTACAATATGCGCTCTAATTTTCTATGTACGTAATCTATTTCCTCCTCTTCCTCTTCCTCTTCTTCCTCTTCGTTATCGTCGAATGGTGGTTGATTGAAGTATTTCCATGCGATGCTCAACCCAATGTTCAACGCGGCGTTGCGACCAGCATTTTCCTCTTCTTCTTCTTCGTCGTCCTCCTCTTCCTCCTGTTCTTTAAACGACGACGAAAGTTGTTTGGCAAACACTCTCGAGACTCGTCTCACTGCCGCTTGCGTTTCACTATCGAGTGGCATGCTTACGCGAACGGCGAGAGCGAAAAACCACGCGTGCTTCAACTTTTCTTTTTCACTTTCATCTTCCTTCTCGGTAAACGAGTAACAATATTTTCGAAACAACGCGCTCACAGTCACGTCATCCAACGCCACAACATCGCTCATCATTGGCACAGCTTCGAGTTTCTCAGGTGTTATGTATTTTCTATTAATGTTCTGCGTGCCAGCCTTCATCTTTTCCTCCATGGCGTATAAAGCGCGTCGCATCGAGACGCGTAAATTAGAAAACGACTCTAAAAACTGTTTCGTCCACTCCGCGTTCGCTCTCGCGTGCTCGAGAATGCGCATGGTTTTCTCTCTACCCAACGCTTTCGCGCTCGTTGATACAAACCCATGTTTCTCTAATATCTTTGGCGTTCTTTTGTTGTCGTAATCGCGGGGATTAACGTCGGAGACGACGACGTGTGGAATTGTCGCCGCCTCGTATCGCACCCTTCGCAAATACTCAAATCCATCCACCGGTTCCTCCGTTTCGAAGTCAGGAAGTATCGCATCTAACGGCAAACACTGCGAACGCAAGGAAGGGTCAATCTTCTCGTCTTTTTCATAGTCTGATTCTTCTTCATATTCTTCTTCGTATTCTTTCTCATCTTCTTCTCTCGCCGGCGTCTCGAAGACGGGCGCGACAAAGACGGATGAAGTTGACGTCGTCGTCATTTCAAGAAAGAAGGAGAAAGGGACCCGCTCCTTTTTGTGTGCTGTTCTGTACCTGCGGAGCAAGAAAAGACCTCGTTAGTATGTCAATTACACTTAATACCAAAAGAAGACACAGAAAGAAAAGGAACGAAACACCTCGTTCTTAACAACACTCTCTCGTCCATGTGATAAAAAGAAAAGATAGGAAGTACGAATGTTCGACTCATCCAAAACGCAACTCAATACCTATGCTCATAATAAAGAGGTATCGAGAGCTCCTCGACGCCACATCGAGAAATTACCGCGTTAAGACAAAGAGAAAAGGTTTGATGTACCAAGTCTTTCAAGAGAAGCAATCAAATGTGGTTTAATATGCATTTGTCTTCTTAGGATTATAATCTTGGAAAAAGAAAGAGAAAGAGAAGAAGAAGAAGAAGACAAAGAACACGCTCGCTCGCTCACCCCTGATATATATATTGTTACCCTACTACTCGTCTCTCTTTTCGTCTGAAACAGGGGTACTTTATGTTGTAAACTCCTCTTGTGTGTTTCTAATTTAGGGGAATTTTTTTCACGAACTTCACCACAAAAAGGCGAAGAGAGAAGAACCAACCATGACTACTAATACTACTTTTTATTCATATTAAGAAGATTACGATGACGACGACGACGAATTTGCACCACCAACACGCGAATCCTCACTCGAAAGCTTTATCAAATTCCTACTCTCGTCGACGGAAATTTGTCTTTTGCTTCGCTTTATTCCTCGTGTGCGCGGGCCTGTTTGAGTTGAGATTTTTGGAAAAGGAAAAGAAGTGGACTCCGAGTCCTGTCAACAATCGTGTTGCTCTTCATCTTGGAGCAGGAGCAGGAGCAGCAACAGGAGCAGACGACGACGGAGCGTTTCGAAGAGTTCGCGCGCACGACACTGATCACGAAGACTACGCGAGAAACAATAACAGAGATGCAAGAAGAAGAAGAAGAAGAGTATCTGAACCGAAGAAAGAATTGTCCTATGAAGAAGAGGAACAGTTGAGAAAGAAAAGAATGGAGGAGCGGATGGCGGGAGGGAGAGACGTTCGCGAAAGCAATGATAAGAGTCACCCAAATCATCAAGAACATGAGATACTAAGAGTAGAACACGTGGACTCGTTAAATAAAAGCAGCATAGTCTTTGCCGCGTTCGCTTCCGCCGGGTTTCACGAGTTTATGCTGAACTGGTACGCGCACACGCAAAAGCTGAACATCGGGAACGTCATCGTCGCCGCGTTTGATGCGGAGACAGAAAAAGTGTGTAAAGAGAACAACATTCCGTATTTAGGAGACGAAGAGTTGAGGTACACGCACGGCGTCGTTGCGACGGGTGGGCAGCCGTTGCACGATCAAAACGCGAAAGTGACCATGGTTGGAAAAGCGTTTCAACAAATCGGCGCTTTAAAGGCGTCTTTTTTGTTGCGATTGATGCAGAAAGGATTTAGAGTTTTAGTATCCGATTGCGATACGGCGTGGATGAGAGACCCGAGAGAGTGGTTCGCGACAAACGAGATGGCAAAATACGTGGACATGTCAGTCAGTACGGACTGTTTGTCCTATAAGAACGAAGAGAAAGTTAGGGGATGTTGGCACGATCAATTCAACACCGGGATTTTGTTCTTAAATCCAACGGAAAAGACGAAAGGGTTCTTGAAAGACTGGCAAGTGGCGTTAGAAACAACCACACACAAGTTTGAACACGATCAGGACATATTCAACAGATTACTACGCGAAGGCGCCGGTTTGCGGCCACCACAACGGTTGGACGAAATAGATGTCGAGAACAGGAAGGAAGGCGCTGAGCGGCACGAATTGCACGTCGCGTTAGCGTCGAAGGATTTGAAGTTGGGCGCTTTACCGCTCACCTTGTTTACTTCAGGTCACGTTTTCTTCATTCAGCAAACGCACTTGTACTTAAACGTCGAACCTTTTGTGGTACACACGACGTATCAGTTTTCGCAAGCGAGAGGCAAACGACAGCGCTTGCGCGAACATCAGTTATGGTTGATCGATGCGCAGGAGTACCACGACGAAGGCAACTTCATAACGACTTCAGAGAAACCACCGCAGGAGTTGTTATCGATTGGCATCGAAAACCATTTAAAACTTGCCTCGTGGTATCGATTGGTATTGAGGAATCTGTTCGCATATGCGGAAATTTTGAACCGCATTCCCATCCTTCCTGAATTCTCGTGCTTGTGCGATCGATACTGGGGTAACGTCCTTCCACAATGTTACATTCCAGGTGCGGACATTCATCCTCCGTATAATAAGTGTCCAATGGACCACGTGACGAACTTACCAAATTTGGAACGCGCCGGTTTAAATTTTCGCGAGTACTCGTTCTTAACTAACGAGCAAACGAGCGACAAAATCAAGCAGAGCGTCGAAACGGTTTCCCTGTCTCGACAGTTCCCAACTGACGAAGAGATTCGAGATCAATTAGGCAGGAAAACTGATAAGAGAGTTCTAGTGCTCGAAACCGCGAGTAAATCATTTTGTACGTTCAAAGATGAAAGCAAATCGAAGGCGTTCGATTCTAAAATGCAGACCGGATTAGAAGCCGAAAGTCATTTTTGCAAACATGGCGGTTCGACTGGACGAATATGCGAAATTGGATTCACAAAGCCAAAAGGCGTGAGCCAGAATAGAGATTGCGATAGAATGCGTAGCGAAGACTTTGACTTTGAGAAGTTTTATGATAAACTTTGGGAGCACAAAGGATAGAAAGTTTTAGGAAAGAAATCTTTGAACGTTTTAAAGTAACGTGTAGTCGCGTGTACATGGTGTAGTCGCGTGCGATAAACCCAGTTGCTAAACTTAGTTTTGTTTATTCACAAGTGCCTCTTCTAAAGTCCTTTACCTTTATTCCAGTTTGATTTTTGCCAATCTTTAAACGTGGACATACCTTCGTGACATCCTTCGTGGTAAGGAAGCGACGCAGCATCGCTAATCGCCGCGTTATGTCCTCTGCTCGCGAATCGCCAACACGGTTCGTTCCACGCAGTGTTCCAATACGAACCGTCCGCTCGGATATCGTACTTTGTAATCGCACCCCAGCTCGCAGCCACGGCGGAAAACGAGGATCCGTACGAACCGACAATCTCATCGCACATGCTCAAAACGCGCATTTCTGCGATGGCATTTTGTAACGATTCCACCGAGGCTCGGTCGCCGTCGTTACCAAATTTAATACCTTCCATAAAGCGCACGGTTAATCCTCTTTTGCTAAAATACTCCGTCGCTCGATCGCGAGCGCGCGAATCGTCGGAGGCTAAGTAAAACACAGTATCAGAGGCTGGAAATCCCAACGCTTCGGCACGCATTCGCGCAAACTTGAAAAACACCTCCGGATTGGGAACTTTCACTCCTCTATCACCACCCGCCGGCATTGGTTTTTGCATGCGTAAGTGCATGCCAAAATTATATTTTCCTAAACTCTCAAACGTTCGATCGACGGTTTTTTGAATCTTTGGCGACGGAGTCAATAACCATCTCGCGATGTGCCCGAACACGTTCGCATGCTTGTTGTTGAATAACGACTTCACTTGATCTTTGTAATTTTCGTTGTTTACCAGCAAAGGCATGGCGTAATCGTCCGATTTGAACAACAACACTTTCTCCGGGTACTGCTGATTTAAATCTTTCGATGCGATTTTCGCGTAATCGTCTCGAACAACCATCGCGCATCCGCTATTACTGCTACTTCCTTTTTTGTTACTATTTCCACACGACGCGGAAGATCCAACTGGGACGTACTGCAGAATCTTATCGCTCAAACTATCTCTCAATTTATCTACGTCCATCTCCACGCCCGGTTGAAACAACTTCCCCCAACTCGCCGGGTTCGGAAACGTATCTCTCCAATGCACCAACAACACTCTATCCGTCAACAACGCCCACAAAAACGCCATCGCCACGCCTGGTAACCTATTCCCGTACCCGTCGTTCCCTCCAGATACGTATACAATGTACTTGTGATTCTCACTGTCTTTCTTCGATACCTCCGTCGCGCTCTTGTGTTTCTCGACGTATTCCATCAACGCTCTCTCAAATGCCGGTGGACGCGCCGTTAAGGCTCGCTTCAATCGTTTTCGCAGATCCAACGGATCTTCACTATCGCTGCTGTGCGAGTGATGATTACTGTTTTGATGATGATTATGCATAAACTGATACCGAAACGGCGAGTGGTGTTCTCCGCTCTCTTCTCCTCCTCCTGCTCCGTATGCTTTCGCGTTCGCCCACTCCTCGTTCGCTCTCTTTCTCACCTCATTAGAGGGAGTATAATTCGAGGAGGAGGAGGAGGAGGAAGACGAATAATACCAACTCTCTTGGACGCTCAAAACAAACATCCCAAATATAATTAACCCCGTCGCGCGAATGCACTTGGACAACTGCTGTCTTCGCGCTTGATGATGATGATGAGAGTATTTGTTGTTGTTCATCATCGTGTTAAAAATCAAATCCAGAACAATAACAACACCACAACAAAAACACCACAAGTATTCTCTCTCTACCAAAAGCAACGCGACGACGCGAACACTCGCAATGCAGCAAAATGTGCTCTTTTTGTTCGAATAATCAATTCGAAAACGAGAGAGAGAACAGGAGATTTACTACTATATTTAACAAAGGGAATGGAGAATTTTACGAAAAAATGGATTTTCAGTCAAAAAGTCTTCATTTTGTCGTCAGACTCTTTGAGGCTCTTTCGACAAGAGAGAGACTTAGAACTGAACACAAACACAGACAACACAGAAAGAAGAAGAAGAAGAATGGATTTCCTCCCGCACGCGTTGCAACAAAAAGTCCGAAAAGGCGTCTACGCCTTGAAAGGTCTCTCGGAGTGCGAACAACTCGTCTTAGAGAGCACGGATAAAGAGAAGTGGGGTCCACACGGCGAACAGTTGAAATCTCTCGCCGAGAAAACCGTCGCCGAGGAGGAAGGAGTGAGAGGGAGAGGAGGCAACAACAACAACAACAACAACAACGAAGAGTCGGACACGAGAATCATTCTGAGAGTTTTGTTCGAAAACAGATTGAAGAAGAGAGACCTGGAGTGGCGCTTGTGCTATAAAGCGTTGACCGTGATTGACTATTTAATCGCCAACGGAAGCGAAACGATTGTGAGAGAGATTCAGAGAAGAATAGGGAGAGACTTGCAACCGTTGAAGACGTTTGAACATCGAGATCCAGAGAAAGGGAGAGACGAAGGGATTAACATCAGACAGAAAGTGACGAACATGATCGCTTTGTTGGAAGACCCGGAACGAGTGAGAGAAGTTAGAGAGAAGGCGAGGATGAACAGAGGGAAGTATAGTGGAATGAGCAACGCGGATTTGAAGGCGTCGAGTCGCAACAGGAACTCTGCGAATGATACTTATAATAACAGAGCGACTTATAATAATAACGATAGCGACACTAGAGTGGCGACACCGACGACGACATCAGCAATAGCATCATCATCAGCAACAACACCAGCACCGAAATCAAAAAACGACGGTGCTCATTCTGGAACGAGCGCTATGAGCAATGTGCTCAACGCTTTCGAGGACGACAAGGACGACGACGAGGACGACGACGATGGGGATAATGATGAGTTCATGACTGGAGGCGGGAACCAACGAAGTAAAGGATCTCCAACTTTCGTTCCTAAAGTTGTCATCCGAGACACTCCTATTCAACGTCCTCCAAATTCGGCTGGATTTAGTGCAACGCTGAAGCCGCCTCCGCGAGGAGGCAACGCCTTCGTGAAGGCCAACAATACGAACTTGTTCTTCGAAAATCGACCGGCGAGTAATACCCAGAAGCCCACGACGGCTTCTCCGACAATCTCTCTCGACGAACTCTTGGGTGGAGGAAGTGGAGGAGGAGGAGGAGGAGGAGCAACCAACACCAATCAGTCCTCGTCTACGGGAACTCCATACCAAAGCGCCGAAGATTTGTTTGGTTTCGAAGCAAACGTATCGAAACCTACGCCGCAACAACCAACAACGCGCGCACCACTAACTCCGGCACCAGCTGCCGCGATCGACGATCTATTCTTTGGAATGGAGACGACGCCTACGGCACCGATAGCACAACCGGCTGTGATGCCGAAGCAGCAACACGTGGATCCGTTTTCCGATTTCGCGGCGTCGACGCCTTCGAAAATCAACTTTTCTAGTAACAACAATAGCAACAACAGAAACAAGAAACCTGACCCGCTCGACGCGTTAGATTTCGGTAGCTTAGGATTAAAGTAAAGTCATCATATCGATTTTTGTAAATAATAATAATACTATGATTCGCGAAAGTGGAATTATACATGGAGTTTTTGGTACCTAGTTCTATACGCGCTAAAATCTATTATACTACACAAAACAACTACTTTTCTCTATTCTCGCTACTAAGAAGATTATACCGAACGAAGAAAGAGTTCCTCCTACCAGCTTCCTCTCACGTTCTCTCCGCTCGACCGAATGTCGTCGTAATCCACCTCTCTCTCCTCGTTCTCGTTAGTCACCACGGGTGGTTTGTCGTTCATCATATCTCTCGCGAAACTCCCGAAATCTCCGAGTTTCGGTGCCACGTTCTTTCGGTAAAAGTTGAACACATTTGAAGAGAATTTGAGTTGCTTTTGTTGTTGTTGTTGCGTCGTTTTTGCTTTTGTTGCTTCTTCTCCGTTATTAAATTCGTTCCGTAACAGCGCTTGCTCTTTCGTGCTTCTTTTGTTTTGTTCTCCTCCTTTTCCTCCTCCCAAAGACGCCAACGAGGAGGAGGACGCTCCAAAATCATCGTCATCGTTCTCATCATCACCGGCGGCAAAAATTGGAGACGACGAAGACGCGATTCCAAAACACGCGAGCAGCATTAGAAGCATTAACGCGAGAAAGAGAAAGGAACTTTTCTTCTTCGATACTACTTCTTCGTTCTCGCTCTTTCTCGTCGTCGTCGCTAAGAGTGGCGTCGAATCGTAATCATCCTTGTTGTTGTTGTTAACAAGCGGCATCATTTTTTGACGAATAAATTTGAGGCGCGTGTGTTTTTTGTGTTTTTGTGCGTAAATTGAGTAAATTGTTGACAGTTGAGGCAAAAAAGAAAACACAACAAGAACATGAAGAGGAATTTTTGAACACGCGCGTTCTATTTAAACATCATACACGTCTAAAACAGCAGCAACTGACACACTTCTCAATCGACGTATCTCTTCAACATTCTCAACGCCTCGCTGTATTCACACGCGCCTTTACGTTCTTCTCCGCCTTGCGCGATTAACAAATTTTGAGCTAACTGTTTCGTGGCGACGTTTCTTCCCGCGCCGGTTCTCGACGCGGTAGCCGCGCCGACTGCGGTGGCTAAAGCCAAAGTCGCTTTCGCAGAGAGTTGTTTGGCTTCCTTTGTCGTCGTCATCGTCGTGCTATTACTATTACTACTGCTGCTGCCGTTATCATCACTGTCACTACCGTTACTACTATCTTTCCCATTATCGCTCTTGGTCGACATCAATTTTTTGTATTCGAGAAATCCCATGACGATGGCACTCGCCGCAGAGTCGCCGCACCCGACCGTATCGCCGACGTCAATCGTGGGAGAGCCTACTTTAGTGCTATCGATATCCATATCGTTCTTTGAAAACAAAATCGCTCCATCCGGGCCGAGTTTTACGACGATCCATTCTAAATTGCCCGATCCTTCAAATTGAGGATGGTTGAACAAGCTATACGCCAACGTGCGAGGATTTTGTAACAACTCCTCGTTCGGATTTGGGTGTTCGACTAAAGCCGCTAACTCTTCTGCGGTCGCTAAAACGACATCCGTTCGCTTTATGAGTGAAATCAAAGCTTTCTTGCGCAAATCGGTTTCGTGAAAGGTGAACGCGCGTGGACCGGGGTCGAAAAACACCGTGCCGTCGTGTTTGTGAATAATATCCGCCGCGTCGACGACATCGTTCGGTGCGAGTTCATCGAACGCAAATCCGTTTACAAACATAGCTTTGGATTTTCTCAACGCCGCTTTCACGTCCGCGCCGAGCTTGTATTTTTCCGCCAGTAACGGCCACGGGCCGAGATCGTACGAAGAACAAAACGCGTGCGAACCAGATCCATCCACCAACACGAAACAAACCAACGTTCGACTTTCCGAAGTACTGGGAGCAGAGGAGGATGTGGAAGAATTTTGCTTTTCCTCGTAACTGTGAAACCCGACGCGTTCTTCGCGCAAAACGTCTTTCATAAACGTCCCGTAGAAATCATTTCCAATCTGCCCTAACGAGACTGCTTTCAGCCCGAGCCTCCTCGCGGCGATTAAAAAGTTCGTGTTGCCACCAACCTCCAACTCCTCGCATCCCATCGCTTTCATGTTCTCCGTTCTCGTTAACAAATCGTTCAGAGTTTCCATCGTTTTCAACTCGTTCTTGTCTTCAGGGAGAGACTCCACGGAATGAAACACATCCACGCACATATTTCCGAGCGTGACTACATCGATATCTTTAGACTCGTCGTCGTCAACTCTATTCGCAGACACAGAAGAGAAAGAAGCGTTGAATACTGTTTTTCGCGCACCGCATCCTCTTCCGTATTTACCTCTGCTTTTCCTTCTCGTCGTCGTCTGAATCGTCGTCGCGCTGTGATGAAACCGACGACGTTTCGACGAATGTATAATTTCGTTTCGTGGGTGGTGGATTACTCGTTCTTGTTTTTGTTGCATCATCATCATCATTGGTCACGCGGAATAAAACCTTAACTTACTCTTTGTTCACACGAGCGCGCCCTCCTCTCTCCCTCTCTCTGTCTTTACAATTTGCGGTATTTGTCTTCTTAAACTCAGCAGTTTTTAAGTAGCAGAGAGTAGTATTCGCAGAGTTGTTTATTATTGTTTTGAATTTTGAAGGGAAGCGACAAAGTGCGGGAAAGATGAAAAATTCTCATTTGTTGCCTTTTTCAAATGTCTGACAAAAATGCACAACAACAACGTGTCGTCGTCTGTTTCTTTTTTATCCACAAATAATACTAATCTGTGGCGCACGAAATACTTACAAAGCTTACCTCAAGAACACAATAACAACGCGTCGTCTCGAAAGAAGATAGAACATCAAATTATCATCATGTCGCAAGGATCCGCGAGTTTACTTTTCTCTTCTTCTTCTTTATTTATATCTTCATCATCTTCGAGTTTGAGAAGATGCAAAAGTCGATCTTCGAAATCCTCGTCGTCGTCACCGACAAAAACTCATCATCGTCATCGTGATACTAATAGAAATAATAAGAACAACAATAACGCACGAGCGATGTCTTCCTCCTCCTCTTCTTCGTCGTCGTCGACGGAACCAGATTGGAAAGTCAAACAGAGAGAACAAGACGCGTTAATTGGTAAAGAAGAAACCGCGGTGAAAACCAGAGTGGTTGAGATGTTGAAACCGATATTAGAAGGCGCAGATAAAGTGACTTCTCAAGGCGACGACGCCGCGCAGCTGCAGTTGCAAGGGGAGTTATCGGAGAAAATTAGACAGGCGACAAAAATGTTGGAAGAAGGTCTCGTCGAGAGGGATTCGCAAGTGAGATTGCTGTTGTTAGCGGCGTTTTGCTCGGAACATTTACTGCTATTAGGCCCGCCGGGGACGGCGAAATCTGAGATTGGTCGAAGGCTCTCGGCGTTTACGCAAGGACAATACTTCGAGAGATTGTTGACGAGATTTTCCGTTCCAGAAGAGTTGTTTGGCCCATTGAGTATGGTTGGATTAGAGAAAGATATGTACGTGAGAAAAATTGACGGGTATTTACCGACCGCACGAGTCGCGTTCGTGGATGAGATTTTCAAAGCGAACTCGGCGATTTTGAACTCTTTGTTGACCATCTTGAACGAGCGCTTGTTCGATAACGGTAACGAGCGCATTGAGGTACCTTTGTTGTGCTTAGTCGGCGCGTCGAACGAGTTACCAGAAAGCGAGGAGTTAGACGCGTTGTATGATCGTTTCTTGCTGAGATCTTCGGTAGAACAAGTATCTTCGACGGCGTTGAGAGATTTGTTGAAACTCTCCGAGGCGTCTGAGACGAAAGCGAGAGCTGATATCAACGACGAGCAAAAATTTTCGTTGAAACCGAGCGATTTTCAAGGTGTAAAAGAAAAAGCTTGCGAATCAACTACGGTGCCAGATTCTGTGATTAATTTGATGACAGATTTGCGCTCACATTTACAGGACAAGTGCGAACCACCCATTTATGTTTCCGATCGTCGTTTATTGAAAGCGGTGACTTTATTGCGAGTGGCGGCGTATACGGACGGTCGTTCCGTGGTTTCCGATTTTGACACTTTACTCTTAGCGCATGTTTTGTGGCAACGCCCGGGTGAGTCTGCCATGGTACAAGATTGGATTTTAGAACGTTTAGCGAAAGAGAGAGGTGTAAAGCAAGTTCAATATCTCCTCGCCGCTTTGTTCGGGCGAGCGTGTCGATCGGACGAAAACGACCAGGAAGAAGCCGCACAGCTCTTAAAAGAAGCGCAAGGTTTGAAAGAAATCTTGACTTCTCAGTTAAACGATTTAGCCGGTGCCACTGCGGGTGGCGTCCCGCAACTGAAAAGACACGTCTGGTTATCTCCCGCCGAGTCTGAACGCGCCGCGCAATCCTTATCTCCCATGTTCAACAAAGCGAGAAAAGGTTTAGAGAAGTTATTAGAGGAATGCTTGACGTTAGAAGTCGCACTGGAACGGAAAACGGAACCGCACGTCATGGCATTGTTGTTGCCGGAATATTGGGCCGATTTTATTCGATCCGGGCCGATTGAAGACGTCAAGCCGCTCGGATTAAAGTAAAAATATATTTAATAATCAATTTTGTCAACCGCTTTGTTTTGTTGTATCCCCTCACAAAATATTTTTACTCCCTCCTTCCGTGTGCACAAAAAGCAAAAGCACAAAGAAGCCTAAGCGTTCTCGTCGTCATCATCTATTTGATAATGGTCTTCGCGAGAAGCGCCTCCTCGTCGTCATCGTCCCTCCTCTCGTTCCTTCTGAAGAGCACGACGACGACGACGAGTAGAATAAAGCGAGGAAGCGAAACGACGAGAAAAACGATACAAAAATATTACTCGTCGTCGACGACTTTCGATCGCTCGGGCGAAACCATCTCTCGAGACATGCGCAGAAAAGATTTAGCGGAAGAGACGAAGTATTTCGCGCACGAGGATTACGAGTTGTTGCGTAAGCTCGCAAGAAAAGCGAAACGCTCGGCGGACGAGGTCAATCCTGAACACGGGCAAAAGTTGAGAGAAACCGAGAGAAGAGAGCTCGCCAAACTTGTTCCTTCGCTTCGCGATGGCGACTTGACGAAAATTCTCAATTGGTTGCATGAAGATGGAACAGGAACGCGAGCGTAAATTTGTGCGTTTCTTCGTGTGTTTTTGATATATAATCTGTTTTACCAGTGGTACAGTATAGATTAAATATACTACCCAAAGCATCATCCGAAGAAGGACCAAACGTAGCCGACGACGGTCCACGCCAAGAAAATGCCCCCCACGCCGTAAAAGAATATCGTCGCATCTTGACGCATTTCGCGTAGCTCTTGCTCCAGAAGCATTAACCTCTGGTCGATTTCTAACGCCGATTTCGCATCCCCCGCGAGTAACTCCTCTGCTTTCTTCAACATCTCCTGCGCTTGCTGGAGGGTGAAATCGGGCTTATTTTTGTACGCAAAAAACTTCTCCGTTACTTTATCTTTCAACGCGTAGAGTTCGTCCAAGTTCTCGTCGTTATTCATCTTAGTATCTGTAATACCTGCCTCTTTCCTTTCGCCTTCTGAATCGTCCGCATCGTTCGCAAACGCTTTATTTCGCATCTTAAATGGAGAGCCGAATCCTCCTCCTTTTGCTCCTTGGCTCCGCGACGATGTCGTCGTCTTCCGTCTTTGCCTGTCCGAATCAAAACTAGTCTCACTTCTATCATCGTCGTCCTCGTCGCTATCATCGTCGTCCTCGTCGTCGTGTCGAGCACGGTCATATTCTTCGCCTTCTAAAATCGAATCGATTTGTGAAATGCTTTCTTTACGCATAATCTTCACGTGTTTACCTAATTTTTTACCTCTCTGAGATAACTCGTCCCCTTCATCTCCACTTTCGGCGAACAAATTCGACATCGAACCAGACGGCGATGGCATACCGAACGTATCTGACGCGTCGCTCGGTGAGAACATCGCTTCCATCTGATCTACTGAAGATTGTCTCGATAAATTTTGAAACGACACCGCGCTTCGTCCTTTGTTGTCCCCTCTCGTCGCGAACGCGGGTTCTGATCCGGGAGCTGAAGAAGAAGATAAAGATGAAGGCGCAATCGTCGTTGCCGTAGTGTTGAAGGTCACTGTTTTGTTGTTGTTTTCGTTGTTGTTATTCGTTTTTGGTTGGTTGTGCTCGTTCTCTTTACTACCGTTTGCTTTCTTTGTCGTCGTCGTCGTCGAACCAACCTTCTTGTTGGAAAAATACTGATTTTTTCGCCCCGCGCTCGGCGATGGCGTCCCGCCGCTCTCTGAAAAATAGTCGTCGTCTTGCAGTTCAATCTTCTTCTGATGCATTTTCACTTTCGGTGGTGGCGACGTGATGTTGTTCTTTCTCTTGCTCTTCGGCTGCTGCCACTCCTCTTCCGTAGTATTATTAGTCGCGGAATCAAAATCCAAGTTTCTGTTACTCTTCCCCTTCCCATTGTTGTTGTTGTTATTGTTCGTCGTAGCATTATTATTCTCTGCATCATTTCTGCCGTTTCTGGAGACAAACTTCTCCGCCTCTCGTATGACTTTCGTCATCGGCGATAAAGCCACTGGGGAGGCTTGTTGTTGCCGGTCTTCCCCTAACGACTTTGTATTCATTTTGCTCGTGTCCAAATACAGATGATTTCTCTTGGATACTACCGTCGTCCACTCCGACTCCGAGCTCCTCGTGTTCTTCTCGCTGTTCTCGCTAATAGTGTCTTTTTCGTTAGGAGACGACCCTTTGTTGTTCTTATTCTTCTTCGTATTCTTCTCGGGCGAATTCAATAAGAACTCCGAAGCTTGTTCCAACAGCTCCGTGGAATTGTCCGTGTTGTTGTCTTCGGACACGGAAAGTGGTCGTGCTCCTTTTCCGACCCCTCCGCGTCTTCCTCCTCCCCCGATCATTTTCTTCTTATGATTGTTATTAGTATGATTGTTATTATTAGTAGTAGTATTACGTGGTGGTGGTAGTGTGTGTAATAGAGTAACTCTTTAATCTGATGAAATATTTAATTGTGTTAGAGCCGCTTTTTGCCCTTTTTTTTCTTTAAAATTCTTCTTTTTTTTCGAGAGAGTGTGATGAGATGACGAGAGGTTGAGATTTTGACGATCCCAAAAGCGACGATAGTATTGCTCATCGCGTTCTTCGGACGATGATGATGATGACCTACTCTCTCTCGTTGTTTTAGTTGTTATAAAAAGAGTGTTCATCAAACACAAATGTCATCACTCGTAACGGCGACGAGTCCAAGAAGAATTAATAAAAAAATAAAAATCAACTTTGTTCGAACGCAACTGCAATGCATCAGGAAACTCCTGAGAGTGGAAGAAGCGTTGTTTCGACACTCGCGAGAAGACTGGGTGATTATAAACGACGGCGTGGAGAAAGAGACGATCGTTTTAGGGATATCCGGGAAACCCGAGGAACTCGTGCACGAGTTGAAAGCTAAAAAGTTGCGAGTGCCTTTGGTGAAACGGTTCACGGGAGGCGGCACCGTCGTCGTGGATAAAAACACGCAGTTTGTCAGTTTTATATTCAACGAAGGCACCGTTGAAGGGTTAGAGTTGTTTCCAAGGAAAATTATGGAGTGGTCGGGAGCCTTTTACGGGAAAGCGGTTGAAGGAATGTTTTCTGAACCACCGGGCGCCAAAACCTCCGCTCCGCTACGCCGCGACAAAGATTTTAGTTTGCGAGAGAACGATTACGTGTTCGGTGAGAAGAAGTTTGGGGGGAACGCGCAATCCATAAGTAAAAGTAGATTCATACACCACACGTCATTTTTATACGATTACGATAAAGCCCTGATGGATTTGTTAAAGTCGCCGAAGAAACAGCCGGAATATAGGGAGAACAGAACGCACGACGATTTCGTCGCGACGTTGAAAAGCAAGTATACAGAAATAGGCAAAGAAGAAGAAAGTGAAGATAAAAGAAGAGAATTATTATTAGGAGCGGTGTACGAGAGTTTACAAGAACAACGCGACTTTGAAGTCAGATCTATTTCGTTCGATGCTGCGGAGAATATATTGTTGGATTACAACGAAAACGTAAAGCCGTCTACGGTAAAATTGTGGTGCGATAAAGAACGAAAATGGAACGTCTGCGACGATTAGACGATTAGAAAAGTAGAAGGTAGACGCATGCGCTATATAGTTGTATCTAGGTAGTCAGTAATAATAAAAATACATATTTATTCATCACACGGATCCAAAAGCAACCATGAACAGCAACACTAATATAATCGTCAACGCGAACACGGTGCACAACTGCGCTCGAACGCCGGCTTTCTTAAAAACGTGAATCATCATCTGATTCGCGGCTTGCATTCTCGCTCTCACCCCTTCCGTTTCTTCCTCTAAATCTTCTAACATTCTCCCTTGCTGCTCTAACTCTTCCCCTATAGATTTCCCGACGTTCCCGATCGTTCGTATGTGGTGGGATAAATCCTCCAACTGCTCGTCTTGATTGGCGAACAGCTGGTCTTGCATCGCGCGTTCATCCGAGAGCATGTAATCGTCTATCGTGTTTCGGTTTTGATCTAGAACAGATTTCACTCTGTTTTGTTCGCTATTAAGGGAGTTGCTACTGTTCATCATCGTCGCGTTTTCCACTCGTCCTTTTAAAACGTTCAACCGCTCTCTCGTTTGCGAAGTCCACGCTTTCCTTCGTTCCAACTCCTCTCTCGAAACTCGAAATCTATTCGGATCTCTCTCCGCGGCTTCTGTCGCTCGATCGAGTTCGTTCAACTGCCACAATAACGAATCAATTTCAGAGGAGATGTTTACGCATATGTCCTTCTTTTGTTGTGTGAGTGTTTGTGAGTTATGTATTCGAGAGAAGGAACTCTCGCACGTGGAAACGGAATCGGAGATTTCCTCTCGAACTAAATAGAACGGGTCGTTGACATCTCCTCCTCCTTGTCCTCCTCCTTCGGTGAACGAAGCCGACGACGCCATCGGAGTTCTCCTCTCCTCTTTGGAAAATGTGTGATTTAAGCGTTTTTAGATGATGATGATTTAAGAGTCTCTCCAATACGAGCATAAAGTATGCGTATAAAGTGTGAGGACAAAAGTGTTGTTTTCAAATATGTGTTTTTGGTGCCTTTCGGACTTTGTTTGAACGTGTTGGGTGTTCGAGAAACATAAGATTTAAAGGTGGTACGTTCGCAAAATGTTCGATCAATCATCGAGCTATTCATATATATATATATATATATATACAGTTACAAACGTGGTATATTATCATTAATCTATCCTCTCTCATCATTTCCTCTTCGCTGTTGCGCTTCGTCTTTTTCTTTCGAACACGTGACCTTCTCGGCTCGTCGCCAGCGAATAGAACAACAGTAAAGGCACGAAAAAGTACGGAAAGTAAATCATAAACAAGGTTAAACTCCCTCTGCGATAGATTTCCGTTAATATTGGAACCATAGTCGTCATCACGTGACTGGAATATCCAACTCCTAGCAATCGAATATTCGTCTCCTCTTTACGTAAAAGCTTTCTCAACAAGACGTAAAACATCGGCAGTTGTATCAAGACTTCGCACAGGATAAAACTTTTCAACCACATCGGTTGTTCGAGCATGAGAAAGTCATCGTTTTGTTTGATATGGAACCTCAGCATCTGTCGAGCGAAAGACGGGACGTATTTCTCGGGAACGATCGCTTGAGAGTCGATCAAAATCGTCGCCGGCACGTGCGTCGCGAAGTACGCGATGTACACTTTGCGCATGAAGTTGTTCATCATCGTACTTTTTTTTCTAATTCAACTCTATCTTCTTCTTACATAAATATATATATAAAAGAGAGCCGCTCCCAACAAAATCGCACTCTTCTGCTCCTCCTGCTGATGTCTTTCTCTTTCTTCTTTTTCTCCTTCAAACTCTTCTCGTCGTCGCTAAATCGTCGTTAAAGTCGTAAAAGTCAGGAGGCTTTGTATTAAATGCCCCTTGGGGGTCTTCTTGGCAAAAAAAGTGTTTGTTCTCCGAAGTGTTCCTCTCTTTCCCGAAACGGCACAAAAGGTTCAAAATTCGTGGTCGAGAAGGAAGAAGAAGAAGCCACAAAAAAAAAGAAAAAAATTTCACTTTTCTTCTTCAAACGACAACACTTTATCATCGCGCGCGCTTTTTTTTTCTCTCTCTCTCTCTCTCTCTCTCTCTCTCTCTCTCTCTTGCGT
>Ga0257106_1000600_pt1 | contig 20640 bp, 17 predicted proteins | sample LP_taG_3_FD_190177 | JGI IMG/M metagenome (GOLD analysis project Ga0257106, IMG submission 190177) | Marine microbial communities from Northeast Subartic Pacific Ocean, Canada - LP_J_2011_P26_10m | ecosystem: Environmental > Aquatic > Marine > Oceanic | place: Canada: Northeast Subartic Pacific...
CCCCATGACCGTGGCGAGCTCGTTCGTGGACTCCGCCAGGTCAGCACTGGGGTTGAACACGTGGACGAACCCAAATGAAGAAGCTTCCGACGCCCCGCCGTGGTTTTGCCACTCGCTCGACTGTCCGAAGTTCGAGACGACCAAGAAGAATGCAAAGTACGAGACGCGTCTGTATCCTCCGGGTCTTAAGTGGGTGTCCACGGTGGTGACCGGCGTGAAGTACGACGCGGCCGTCTCTCAGGGCTTCATGAAGCTCTTCCACTACATTCAGGGAGCAAACTCAGATGGCGCCAAAATCCCCATGACCGCGCCTGTAAAGGTGACGCTGACCCCTGGTGATGGCCCGTTCTGCGATACGAACTTCACCGTGTCCTTCTTCGTGCCTTACGACGGCGACGGAGTGTCCTCGACGCAGATCGATCCCCCCGAGCCCACGGACCCGACGGTGTTTGTCGAGGAGGACCCCGAGGGATTCACGGCGTTTGTGCGATCTTTTGGCGGGTGGACCAACGAGGAGAAGCTCATCGCGCAGGCCGAGAGCTTGGGTGAGGACCTGGAGAGCGACGGTCTTAATGACGTTGGGGATAGGGAGCACTTCGTGTTCGCCGGGTACGATTCGCCCTTCAGGATCTTCGGCCGGCACAACGAAGTCATGTTCCTCGCGCCGTACCCGGAGAAGAAAGTTTGATGAGCAAACTACAGCTGTATAATACAGAACTACAGAAAAGAATTCGCGTCTATCGCGTGGTGTCTTGGCTCCCCCTCACCCTTCTCGCGTTTCTCTGGTGCCTGAACGCCATCCCCGTGGCGGTATCCATCGTCTCGAACCCTATGGTTCGGTACAGTCCCTCCACGGCGGGTTCCGTGTAGAGAGTGATGTTGTGAATATCCTCCTTCACCAGCTTGTCTACCAGCCGCTGCACCATTCCCCGGCCTATGCCGCATCCCTGCCACTTCGGGGACACCACCACGTCCCATATCGTCGCGTAGAACACCGTGTCGCTGGTGGCCCTCGCGAAACCCACGCACTGCCCCGGGTGCGTGCTGCGGTTTTTGTTCCCATCCTTGACGACGCACCACACGATGTGGTGGGAGTTCACCAGCGCGCGTTTCAGCCGCGTGGGGTCCCTCTGCGGGAAGCCCACGGTGGCGAAGAGCCCGTTGAGTTCGTCCAGATCCGCCTCCGGTCGCTGGCCGAACAGGAACGTGGTGCCCAGCTTCTCCTCGAAGTAGGAGTCCTCGTTGGTCAAGCCCGGGGGGGACAGCGCGCGTAATGAGCGAGCGAAGTCCAAGCCCCCGAAGACGCCGTCATCCTCCCCGAGGTACGCCCGGCCCGGCCCCGCCGCGTTCACGTCCCCGCCGTTGTTGTCACTCTCCGATGTCGGGGGCCTGGGCGGAGCCTTACCCTCCGTCGCACCCAGCCTGTGACCACGTCCGCTCCTCTTCCCTTTTCGCGTCCCTTCCGAGGCGACTTCGGGCACCTTGCGGGCACCCCCCAGCTGCCCCCTATCGAGAGCCCAAACCCCGCGGACCGCGCGCTGGCCCGACCTCGCACACCTTAACGGCACCCTGCTGGGCGCCTGGAAGCGTCCCAGCCCGATATGCTGCATGCGGTCGTCCTCGTGTTGTGAGATGGAGGGGGTGAACTTTCCAGCTTTCGTGACGCTGCGATAACGTTCGAAAACAAAACTGGCCGCTCAAACAGAACGGATGGGGCGTCGCGGCAAGTCCGTCGGGGTCAAGACCCCAAAGGCTGCGGACGTTGTCGAGGGACCAGGGATATCCGTAGCTGAGCATGGTGCATCGGCGGCGGAGGCTTACGGATTCGTTGGGTTCGTACTCACCGGTGCGTTCAGGGCGCCAAAACCAAAACTTTCACCCCCCAAAGATGCCCTCCCGAATCCGACCTCGGTGCCCCGTATCAACTCCACCAGGCATCGCTGACCTCGCGTTTCTCCCCCAAACACATCAGGTGTGATGTACGTAGTGTACCTGGTGTGGGCGTACACCCCGGAGGATGTCCTGGTGCGACTGGGCGTGACATACTATCCCGACAAGTACTGGGCACTCGCCGTCCCGTGTTGGATCTGCGTGCTGGTGCTGTACGGCGCGTGGATGTACGAGGGGGTGAACATGATGAGCGTCAGGGACCTCGGCGACCCGGACCTGATCGCGGAGGAGGATGGGTTCATCGGAAGCGAGGCTGACGAACCGGACCTGCCCGGATCGATTCCCTCCATGAGGGACGTGCCCGTCCAGGAGGTGAACGAGGTCGTGTTCCTCACGGCGGGGACGCGGGTCAGGACGCGACGGGTGGGTGGCAGGCGGTGACACCCAGCGCGTTAGCGCATAGTGCTAGCTTTCAATTAGGACGTACCGTAGCGAAGTTAGGGCCGTAGCGTCGAGAGGCGAGGTATAATTCAGTGCACGCGTCGGAGAACACTCGGCGTCATTCAAATGTTTGATAAGTGGCTCACAACAGCTCTCGCCCGGCTCACAAGTTGAGGCGCGGCTGTCGAAGGCTAAGAGTACACGATGGAGAAGACGGTCGCGAAGGCGCTCGGGATGATTGGGATAGATCGTGAGGTTGATCGCCGTTCAGTCGTGGCGATCGCTGCCGTGACGGCCGCCTTCGCCGTATACCAATACCCGGAGGCTTTCTTCGGGATCAGGCGAGGCACGTTGTCGTCGTGGGCCGCCAGGGCTCTGGATCGACACGCCGCGCGAAGGAGGAAGCGGAGGCCCGTTCGCGTATATATGGATGGATGTTTTGATCTCGCGCACTTCGGCCACGCCAACGCCCTGCGCCAGGCCAAGGCGTGCGGCGATGAGCTCATCGTCGGCCTCGTCCCCGACGACGAGATTCGTCGGTGCAAGGGTCCCCCCGTGCTGAACGAGGACGAGCGTCGCGCGGTGGTGGAGAGCTTCCGATGGGTGGACGAGATGATCTTGGACGTGCCGTACGATATCAACCCCGAGTTCATGCAGCGGCTGTGGCGCGAGCACCGCATAGACTACATCGTCCACGGGGACGATCCGTGCCTCCTCCCAGACGGCACCGACGCGTACGCAGCGCCCAAGAAGGAGGGAAGGTTCAAGACGATCAAGCGCACGGAGGGGGTATCGACGACGGATATCGTGGGTAGGATGCTCGCGGCGAGTACCCAGGCGAGGCGCGGGTTCTTGAGCCCGAGGAAGAGCGGCGGGTCGGACAAGGGCGGCGACGAGTCCCGCGAGAAACTGTCGCACTTCTGCACGACGAGCCGGAGGGTGGCGCAGTTCAGCGACGGCGGGGGTGGGCCCATCCCGCCCGGTGCCCGCGTCGTGTACGTCCACGGCGCCTTCGACATGTTCCACGCGGGTCACGTCCACCTGCTGGAGGGCGCGAGGGAGCTCGGCGACTACGTCCTCGTCGGCGTTCACGAGGACGAGGCGGTTCGGTCGGCGCGGGGCGCGTCGCACCCCATCCTGAACCAGCAGGAGCGGTCCCTCGGCGCGATGGCTTGCAAACACGCGGACGAGGTCATCATGGGTGTCCCCGAGGTGGTGACGCGCGACCTCATCGCCACCTTCAACGTCGCCGCGGTGGTGGCGGAGACGCCGTGCGGAGACGCCCTGGGGGATACTCCCGCGGATCCAAACGCGGTGCCCAAGGAGATGGGTATCTTCAGGGAGGTGCCCAAGGCGACCGCGAGGGGTGCGGAGCTGACCACGGCTACGATCATACAGCGGGTGGCGGACGATAGGGCCGCATACGAAGAGAGGAACGCGAGGAAAAACAAGTGCGAGGCGAACTACTACGAGCTCAAGAGTTCAGGGAAGGTTGAAAAGTCGGAAGAGAGGGGTTAGGCGGACCATCATCACCCCTTCACACACGTGAAAAGCATGCGTGTATCTTAATCTGATGTATAAACGAAGGAAACCTAACAGTACAGAGAGGGCTCTGTCCCTCTACGGGATTTGGCGGTTATACGTCTGTCCCGTGCCGAGCGCAGCCCTCTCATCCCTTTCAGCCTCCACCTCCTCCAGCGCGGGCCGGATGTACCACTTGAACGGAGTCTGCTTCTTCTGCATCTCCTCATCGAGGTAAATGTGCTTCATGGAGAGGTCCATGGCGCGCTTGAGGCGCTGCATCCTCAGGTCGCGCTCCTCCTGGGGGATGCGCTTGAGAGCCTCAGCCACGTCCAGGTTCGCCGTCTCGTCGAGGAGATCGTCGTACCTAAGCCCGTACTTCGAGAGCTCCGCGCCCACCCAGCCCTGGTAGCGCTTCGCGAAGGACGCGAACATGGGCTCGAACATCTTAGCGATAGCCTTCGCCATCTTGCCCGACCTTGCCTGCTCGACGGGGATGGAGGAAAAACTAGGGTATGTCAGCTGCTGCTTGGGAGATGATATTTTTGGGGCGGATTATCGCGGGGGTTCGACCGCGACGCGGGGACGGTGGACAGGGTTTGGGCCGTCGGGGCACGCACCGTAACGCTCCGCTACGTAGGTGTGAGAAATGCGCCAGCTACGGGGGCAGCCGCGCGTTCGGGTTATGCCGATCACACCAACTCGATCCTCGTCTTCAAAGGGTCCAGCCGTCCAACGTTCCCGTCGATCATCCTTCAAGATTTGACCAGCGCATTTGGTAGAAGGCCTGCGTGTATGGCTGTAGCCCAGCGACGGATTCCATTGTTTTGGGAATACATTTTGTTCACATGATTTGACTAAATGACAGCGGCGCTAAATTTATGAATGAGGTTAAGCGCCTAAGCGCCTTTCTCGCTGAGGAGCGCGAGGACGCCCTCGTACATGACCGGGCTGGGCGGGCCGTCGAACATGGGCTCCGCCTCTGCAGCCTTGGAGTGCGCCGCGGAGTTGGCGGACGATTCCCTCCACGCCTGGAAGTCCTCCTTGCTCCTCCACACGGTCAGGGTGGAGTAGTTGTAGCCGTCCTCCGCCTTGAGCGCGTCCCTTCGGAGAAGAAGGAAGGTGAGGAAACCGTCCATGTTCTCCAGCTTGCTCTCGCGCTCGGCCCACCTGCGCTCGAAGGCCTCCTCCTTACCCGGGAGAACCTTGAAGCGGTTCATGGCGACGTACACGTCGGTGTCGAGCGGGTTGACTCCATCCGCGGGGACGTCGCGCCAACCGCCCACGGCGCGCCAAGGAGCTCCCTCATCAGGGGGCTTGACCACGGGGAGAAGACCGTCGTAGAACGCGGGCTTGGGTCCGCCCTTGAGGACCATTATGGAGGAGATGAGCATCTCCGCGAACCCGAAGATGGTACCGCCGCCGTGCGCCTCCTTGAACGCCTCGCCGGTGCGCCACGCGTCGAAGCCGGACTTGTCCTCCCAGATTGTGAGGGAGACGTAGTCGTACTCCTCCTCGGCGTCGGCGGGCTTGGGGGGACCGCCCATGCCCTCCACGCGGCGCATGAGCGTAAAGAAGCGGAAGCCGTCGAGGTTTGCGAGGCGGCTCTTTCGCTCGGCCCAGCGCTTCTCGAAGGTGGGACCCTTGCCGCCTTGAAGGCGGAAGCGGTTGGACGCGACGTATCGCTCGGCCTGGAGCTGGCCATCGGTGAGTACAGCGGTGCCAACCTCGCTCATGATGTCAGCGTTCGCTCGGGTCAGGACGCGGGCGGCGGGGCGACGAGTGCGCGCATCGCGTCGGGCGAGCACGGGGACTTTCGTCCCATGGAGGAAGGATGAGGACGACACGACAGACATCGCGCGATCGATTTTGGTGACGTGGTCGTCAGCTCGGTGCGGAGTCCGTTTGCGAGAGCTCGCGGGCTGTGACAAATTAGTCTCGGTGCAATTACGCGTTTCACATATGGGCAAATAGTCAAGAGGGTTAACGGGAAAAAACAACGAACCCGAATCTCCTTCCAGGATCTCACTTCCCATTTGAGACGTTTTATTGGCCGAGACGGCTTGTGACTGGACACAATCTCGTTGTGGGGAGAGGAGACGATTGGATGTCGAGAGCGTGGCATGGGTTGCATCCGATGCTCAGAGCCGGCCTGACATCGGGAACCATCATGGCCGGCGGGGATCTCCTGTGTCAGACCATCCAGATGCAGTACCAGCCCGCCGGCGTTGCTGGGACGGAGGCGGCCGAAAAAGTGAAGAAGGAGCCGAGGAAGTGCGAGGAGCGCTCGGCTCCCGCCTCCACCTCGGGGATGCACTGGATGTCGGCGGCGGTCCGCGAGCAGCTCGGACTGGCTGATTATGACCTCGTGCGAACGGCGAGGTTCTTCGGCGTTGGTCTCACGCTGCACGGACCGTTCTTCAACAGGTGAGTGAGCGCCGCGCTTGATCCTAAACATCCTGACCGCCGCACTTTTTTGTGCCCACTTCTCGAATCTTGAATATGTAGTCTCACCGAACCCGCATCCCGGACATCGCAGGACCTTGGGGATATTGGAGAAGGTGGTTGGCCCCGCTACGACCATGCAGGCCGCCGCGAAGAAGGTTGCGCTCGGTCACTTCTTCCTCTTCCCATCGTACACGGCGCTGTTTTACGGTTGGCTGTCGGTGTTTGAGGGGAAGGGGCTCACAGAGGCAAAGCAGAAATTTGAAGATACGTGGTGGGACATCTTCGTGGCTGGGTCCGCGTTCTGGCCCGCCGCGAACATGGTGAACTTCATGTACTGCCCGCCGATGTACCGCGTCCTGTACCTCAACGTCGCCGGGCTGTATTGGAACGCGTTCCTGTCGTACCAAAACGTGAGAGCAAACGCGATGGAGGCCATCGTCAAGCAGGAGTGATGCGTGTACTACACGAAGACCGTCAGCGTAGGAGTGGAGGCGTAGCACCCGTCCGAATAGCGGGCGTATAGCACCATATCAATAGAAGTAGTGGACTAATCGATACAGGACCCCGTGGATCGAGTATATATAAAGATGTTTTTCGCCGCCGCCGATCGTCACTAATCGGGGATCGTCAACGAACTATGCAGCGACTCAGTCGCTCCATCATCTCCCACCGTGCGGCCTTCGCGCAGGTGGTGAGTGCGAACTCTCTCTACGCGCCCGTCGGTGCTGGCTGGAGCGCAGTCGCGCAGCGTCGGCACAAGAGCACCGACGCGCTCGCCGATGAGCTCGTATCGGCGTGCGATGAGCTCCTCGCTGCGGGCAAGCGGATCAACTGGGTGTTCCTCGGCGCCCCGGGGGTGGGCAAGGGCACGTACGCCAGTCGGATCTCGAAGCTGATGAAGATACCTCACATCTCCGCGGGGGACCTGGTCAGGGACGAGATCAAGCGCGGCACCGAGCTCGGGGCGCGGATGTCGGAGATCACGTCCAAGGGGCAGCTCCTGCCGGACGCGATGATCCTCGACATCTTGAAGGGGCGCGTCGAGAAGGGCATCGAAGAGGGCGAGCGGGGATTCCTCCTCGACGGATTCCCGCGAACGGAGGCCCAGGCGGAGGAGCTACGCAAGTTCACGGAGGTGCAGCAGGTGATGAACCTCGGGCTCAGGGAGGATATCCTGGTCGAGAAGTGCTGCGCGAGGCGCGTCTGCAAGGAGTGCGGCAAGAACTTCAACATCGCGGACATCTACCACCCCGGCGATCCCCCGATCGTGATGCCCCCGCTCAACCCGCCCGCCGGGTGCGAAGATAAGATGGAGCAGCGCAAGGACGACACCGAGGAGGTGGTCAAGGCCAGGCTGCAGGTGTACAAGGACAACTCAGTGCCGGTTGAGGAGTTCTACCGCAAGAGCGGAATGCTGACGGACTTTGAGATCAAGAGCGGCATCCCCGAGACGATGCCCAGGATCCTGGAGGTTATCCTCGGCATCGTGCGCGCCACGCCCAAGTAGGAGCCTCGATGAAGCAGCTTAGTGACCTATTCTTTCAATGCAACAAGTTTTCAAATTAATTTGGTCGGCGCCAGACCATCGCCACGGCACCACACAGGGCGACGCCAACAGCCACGCCAGTCGCCACGCCGGCGAGGTTGACCGTGCTAACCTGCGTCGCCGTCGTGGTCACCTCCTCAATCGTCTTCTCGGGTTCCTGCCGCGAGACCCTCGGCGCGACGGAACCCGGCAAGACCACCGGCCCGACTTCGCCCTCGATGCGAAGGTCCCTCATCATGCGAGCGGCGGCGATGCCCCCGTAGAACACCCTGTGGTCGCGGGGTAGGTTCGACAGATCCCGCGCGGCTCCCTCGCACGCGTCCAGCGCTTTCCTCGCCGCGATCGGATCCGCGTTACCGTAGAGATCCTTGGCCGGATACATGGACTTTGGCAGCTCCCTGAAGAAGACGTTGACGGCGATTGACGGTCCGTGCAGAGCCTCCACGTGGTGCGCCCACAGCGCCGGGATGTAGAGCACGTCACCGGGCTGCAGCGTCACCTCCACGGCCATGGCCCGCGCGGCACGGTACGCGGGGAAGTCCTCGGGCCATTTACCGTCCACACCGTCCACGGCGGGTCCGACGATCGGCGACGAGGATCCGTCCAGGTAGAGGCCGGCGCTCGCGGCGGGCGGGAAGAGAATAACGCGCTTCTCGCCGTGGAGTTGGATCAGGGCGTTGTCCATGGCGTCGTAATGGGTCCACAGCCTGAGACCGCCGCTGGAGCACCGAAGCACGGCGCTGAAGTACTGATCGTCGTCCACGGATCCGCCCCACAGTACGTCGGAGGGGATCTTAAGCTCCTTCGCCAAACCGGGAAACTGGTCGAGGCAGTGCGCGGGCTCCTTGCGGGGATTGCGACCGATGCTTCGCAGGTAGTACCACGTCTTCTTCTCCTCGTCGGTCCCTTCCGTCTCGGCCTCGGCGGTGAGTTCATCGAGGAGCTCCCCGAACGGCATGTTCTTGAACCTAAAGTTCTTTCGAACAAAGTCCAGGTGCGGGGTGTCCGACACGTGAACGCTCACCTCTGACTCCCTCACGCCTGAAGTGGACGCCACGTGCGCCGGGGACCACGACCACGGCGCGGGACCTATGTCGAGGCCGGTCAGCACGCACGGCTCGCGGTGGGTGGAAGGACCGGCTCGAAAGTTGGCGGGGGAGGGTCGGTGCATGCGCCGGACGGGCTGGGATGATATGGCGTCGTCCAGCACCGACTCTGGGGATCCGGGCGTGAGCTTCACCTTCAACTCCTTCTCAACCTCCATCGCGTCCAGCATGGCGTTCAGCTTGTCGTTCGAGTTCCTGGCCATCGGCGACGTCGCCGCGCCCACGCCCGCGGCCCACACCGCGCCCAGTCTCGTCGGTACGCACCTCACGTCAGCCACAAGGTGTCTCACCCTCGGCGCGTACCACTTGACCTTCTCCACGTGTTCCACCCGAACCGCCCACTCGCGGCCGAGGTCAGCCGCGAGAGCAGCAACCTCGCTCTCCAGCCGCCGGGCCCACGCCTCCTCCTCGCCGCTCGCCACGTTACCGTGCACGTGCATCACACCGCCGGTCTCGGCCCTGAGCGCCGCGACCGCCGTGGGCCAGGAAGTCTCGCTATCGGGCAGCAGTCCAAGCAGAACGCGGTCCGCTATGCCGACGGGCGCGACCCTCCTGTTGTCCCCTTCCCGCACCTCGCACCTGTTCGACTCCACGTCGTTGAGTCGCAGGTTGTGACGCAGCGCCGCCACGGAGTTGGGGTTCCACTCGCACGCGAACACCTTGGCAACGCCCGCGTGACGAAGCAGCTGCAGAGTGTAATAGCCTATACCCGCGAAGAGGTCCACCACGGTCTCGCCGGCGGCGTGGACCCCGCCCATCCTCGCCTTCTCAGTCCCGTTCCCGCTGCTGAACATGATCTTGGTGACGTCCAGGCCGTAGGTCACGCCCAGCTCCTTGGTCTCCACCCACCCGCCGACGTTCTCGGGGTCCCACAGCATCACGGCGCGAGACTCGCGCTTGGGCCCCTGGCTCACCTCGGCCTGTCGCGCGAGCCTCACGACGCCGAGTGCATCCGCGACAGCCGGGTACAGTCGCTCCCTCACGCCCACGGTCCACACCTCGTCGGAGAGGAAAGAGCCGGAGGGGAGCAGGGCGAGGTCACCGAGTTTCTCCCATTTCGTGGGTATTTCGGCGACGATCGCGGGTGTCGGGGGTGTGGTGCGGGGCAAGAGCGCCAACGCCGCCGCCTTTATCGCGGCGGCGGGGCTCTGCCTCGACTGCTTCGCCTGGAGCTTCGGAGCGACGGGCGGTTTTCCCGGGCTCTCTTCCCCAGCCTCGTCCGATCGCACGAGTTCCGCGTGTCCATCCCGCAGCGCCTCCAGCGCCGGTAGTGACTCGCAATCTTCCCATCCTATTCCACCCAGCGACTTGGCGACGACGAGCTCCGCGGCGCCGGCGGATGTGACTGGCAGCGCGATTTGTTTTCCGTCTGCGCTGGTGCCCGCGCGCCTGCCCTTGTCCAGCCACCCCGCGGACTTGATAGCATCCTTGCACCGCTTCGCCGCCAGTTTATCCACCATCAGCACCCACTCCCCCTCCAAGGTTGGCGAAACCGACGACGTCTCGCCCGGTTCGTCGCTTCTCCCCGCGGCGTCGTCGTCGTCGCCCCGACTCGTCGGCGGAGCCTCCAGCTCGTCGCCAAAGACGGCTATGAAACGCTCCATCAGCCTCTCCGCGCGTGACGCGTTGGCCGCGTGCTTGTCGTTGGCGATTGCCACGAGGCGCATGAGCGCGTCGTCGGTCACGAGCCTCTCCCCGCGTGATACCACGGGCACCTCCATGCGGATGGAGCACCTGACCGCCAGGATGAACCTCTTGTCCGATGCGGTGATGCCGCTCTCGCGGTAGCCGGCGTCTCGCGCGGCTGCCACCAGCCGGGCGCCCTCCTCGAGGGTGGACGCCTCCACTGACAGAATGAACGGTTCGAAGCGCAGCACGAGGGTGCACTCCGGGTCTGTCCCCTCGCCGCCGTCCTCGTCCTCGCCGAGCTTGCGCCTCACCGCCGCCGCGATCGCGTGTGGGTCCGCCGGGTCGTGGTTGACGTACACCCACTCGCCCCCCTTCATGCCCGCCGCCCTGGTGGCCGTGGTGGGATCGGCGAAGAGGCTGACGCGCCCGGCACACGAGCTGGTGGTGAAGAAGCTCGGATGGCGGTTCACCAGGCCGACGATGGGCCTCGCGCGCTCGTCGACGTGCCCCGCGCGGCTAAAATCTCCGCTGTCAGCCGAGAGCTCGGCCAGGGTCTGGGCCTTCCTCTGGGCGAAGGCGCCCACCGTGGATGTCATGTCCCCGACCTTTCCACGAGCGACCTGGTCCGGTGTGAACCCCCGGGGAACGCTGACCCCGGTCGTCCCTAGTCCCGGCTGTGCGGGTGTCGGGTGACCCCTCGGGCGAATATTTGGCTTTGTTGTCGAACGCGGCAGCTCACAGCAGTCAAGTCTCATTCGGCCTGAAAGTAAGACCGGCCGACGTGGTCGAGGCAGAGCCAACGGCACCGGGTTCTCGACTGGAGCACTCCGAGATGAAGCGGAGGGCCGTCAAAGCGGAGTCGGCAGTGCCCGCCTCGGGCGCGGCCGCCCCATCGCCCGACGACATCCCCGTCGTGCACGTTCCAAAACGACCGAGAACACAAAAGCTGAGCGAGCTCGACGACCTCGACCTGGGTCCGGCGCCAAATGTGGTGGATGCTGCGACGATGCAGGCTGAAGCCCCGTCGAATAGTGCACCGCCCACGTCGGATACGGCGCCTCGGGGGACGGAAGGCGTGGAGAGAATCGGTTCCGGCGAGCTGAGCTCCAAGGCAGAACACACCCCCGGGGCTAATCGTGACTTCGACGAGATGCCCCCTCCCGCGCCTCCCGCCGCAGCAGCTCGACGCATGCCGAGTCTCCCGCGGCTGGGTCTTCACATCAACATCCCACACTCTAATCCGGGCACCCCTTCCGAGTGAGTCCTCGCCCTTTACCACCGCTCACCCCCCAGCATCGATGCCGTTCGACCGCCGGAAATGGGAAAATTGCGTAACAACCTTCTGACTGACGACTTCTTCCCCGTCAAACCCATCGCAGGGACAGGCCAGGCAGCGCTCGGAGCTTAGGAACGGAAGACACCGGCAACGACCAGATGCCACCCGTCACCCCCGCCACCGCGATCAGTGTTCTGCCCCTGCACGCGGCGGTGGCGGCTGGGAAAGTCGAGGAGGTTCGGGTGTGGCTCGACGTGCACGTGCCGATGGACTCGGAGGAAGGGCTGGACGCCGAAGGTAAGTCCGTGTCCACCCCGCAGTGGCCCCCGAGACCGGTCAGCGATATCCTCGGACCGGGTAGCGCGTCCAGGGAGCCGCCGTGCGATCAGGCCGGGGAGGTGGCCGACGCCCAGGCGGGCGTACGGAACGCCGCGGCGACGGAGGAACATGGCGAAGATCCCGTCAGGCCGGGCATACAGAACAAGCACAGGTTCGCCGGCGAGCTCGCGCGACTTCCCTCGATCTTCAAGAGGGACAGCGATCGATCCAGCGCGGGTACCCTAAACGGTGTGAACAGGGGACCGGTCGATAAGCGCAACGAGCACGGGAACACGGCCCTCGCGGTGGCGGCGGCGCTGGCCGACCCGGCGGTTGCCGCGGAGTTGACCGCTCTGTTGCTGGAACACGGCGCGTCACCCCTCGTGTTGTCCAGCAATCTGACACCCCTGCACTGGGCGGCGCAGCAGGGTAACTGGGCGGCGCTGACGGCGATGGCGGGGTGGGAGGGAGGACGCGCCGTGGATGCGAGGGCGGCGGAGACGGGGGAGACGCCCCTGATGGCAGCCGCGAGCGCCGGACGGGTGGATTGCTGCCTCGGTCTCATCGCCGCGGGTGCGAATCCCCTGGCGGTCAACGTCGACGGTGCAGGTCTACTCGCCCTGGCGGCATCCAAAGTGTCGCAGGGTAAACGCTCCAAGGTGAGAGCCGCCGTGCGATCGGCGCTGCTGAATGCCGCGCCCCAGCTCCGGGTGTTGCTGTTGCACCACGAGGACTGCGGCCGGCACGTCTCCTTCAAGCCGCATCAGGAGTCGCCCGAGCGCATCAGCGCCATACTCGCGCTCATAGCAAAAGGTGCGACGGTCGGGTCGCTCTCCGCCGAGGAGCTCCTGGTGTCAACCGAGTTTGACCCGGTTGGCAAGCAGCACCTCTCGCGGTGTCACAGCGAGGAGTACATCTCCGTCATTACCGAGTTAGGGGAGCAGGTGGCAAACACTCCCGTCGCGTTTACCCCGTACTATCAGGGATTCAAGGGCATGCCCACGGCCAAGCAGAAGAAGCCGGAGTTCAGCGACACGTTCTTCAGCCCGGGGACCATGGCCGCGGCGCTGAGAGCCGCGGGCGGTGTGGTCCACGCGGTTGAGAGGGTGCTGAAGGGACACTCGCGGTCCGCTTTCGTGTGCGTCAGGCCACCGGGGCACCACGCCGGGGTGGACGGCGCCACGGCTGGGGCGCCGAGCAGCGGGTTCTCCATCGTCAACAACGCCATGATAGGTGAGTGGTTTCCTTACGTATGTTTTCACACAGGGAGAGTGGCGCCGATGACGCCGGCTATGAACCCACGCCGGTGTCAGCGGTTGCCGTCGAACCTTCGTTCGCTCTCCCGAGATTTACTCGGTCTCTGATAACCTGGTGGCGCGAAGATTACGTCGCCCTCGGACAGATACGGATCGAACATCTCGACCGCTCTCGCTGCACTGCCGATGCTGACCCTTCCCTTATCCCATTCCGCAGGTGCGCTTCACGCCCTTGAAGGTAATTCGGGGAGGCTAGCCAAGAGGGTAGCCGTGGTGGACTTCGACGTTCATCACGGCAACGGCACGGAGGAGATCGCTCGAGCCTGGCACGCGAAGCACCGCAAGGCTGGATACAACGGTGGCGCCGACGACTCGGATCTCTTCTTCGCTAGCATCCACCTCGCCGATGACGGCGCCAAAAGCTTCATAGAGTTCTATCCCGGCACCGGGGTGGCGGACGACCTTCACCACAACATCGTCAACGTGTGCGTCCCGCCCATGTGGACGGGAGCCGGCGGCGGTGGACGCGGTAGCGTGTCCGCGAGTGGGGGTCGCGTGAGGTCCGCGCCCAAGAAGAATCGCGACGACGAACTGGACGGCAGCGGCAAGTCGCTCACCTCCGTGAAGGCGGCGGAGGCGGCGGCGGCGGCGGCCAACCCCCAAGGGGGACGGGCTGAGTGGATGAAACGCCTGCGCGAGCGCGTGTTACCCCCGCTGCGAGCGTTCAAACCCGACCTGCTGATAATCAGCGCGGGGTTCGACGCGGCGAATCACGACGTGGGCAACGCCGGGGTGGACAAGACGGGCAAGCGCCTGGCGGGTATCAACCTGCAGCCGGACGACTACGAGGAGATGACCGCCTACCTGTGCGCGGCGGCGGGGTCGTCCAACGCGAGGGTCGTGTCGGTTCTGGAGGGCGGGTATGGGTATCTGACTGGAGACGCGAAGGACGGAGCGGCGGGCTTGATAAGGGAGGGCTTGGCTTCGTGCGTGGTGGGTCACGTGAGGGCTTTGGCCGGTTTGGGTGCGCCAGTTCTGGTGTGATGTATCAGTGAACAGTGTAATGCATAAGAGTTATTCCAACAGCGAACTAATCGTACAGGTAATATCGACGTATCATCAGATCAACTTGGCGCACAGGTTATCGAGTTCCTCCTGGAAGAACTTCCCAATCAGGTGCGCATCGGGCACCGCGTCCGGGTCCACCACCAGACTCAGCGTCATGGTCCCGTCGTAGGAGATGACGCTCACCTGGTTCACGAGGTTACCCATCCCGAACAGGAAATCGTTAACCTTCTGGCCGAACAGCACGACGGGCGCGGTGGGTCCCGGTACGTTCGTGAACACCATGCTGTGCCTGGACATGAAGTCGTAGATGGTCTGGCTCTGGAACTTGGCGCCCAAGAGCTTCCCGGCGACGGTGTTGATCCCGGCGATGACGTGAGCCTCGGGGCTGCGCTTCATGTCGTCGCACCTCCTCTTCGTCTTGGCCAGCCTGTCCTTGATGTCCATGGGTCCGAGATAGAAGGGCAGCGAGACGAACGTCCACGAGTTGGTCAGCTCCGCGGGGTTCTTCCGTGGGAAGGCGTAGGGCACGGCGGCGCGAACCAGCGGCCTGCGGTCCGCCGTCGGGTCGCCCCTGTGCACCTGGTACTTGTGCAGCGCCCCCGCCAGGCACGCGCACACCACGTCGTTCACCGTGCACCCCATCTGTGTCTTGATCTCGCGGATGTCCGCCAGCTTGAACGACGGGCAGGTCACCATCGTCCGTTTGCCCGAGTACACCACCTTGGACTTGGTATCGCAAAACGCGGTTTTGGTATCGTGCGGTCCAAACGGCGTGACCAGCGCCCTCAGCACGGCGTATATACACTTGAGGATGTACCAGAGCAGGTTGGCGAGCTGGGTTAGGATATTGATTGGGTTGTACAGCGTGCTCCAGTCCCACACCTTAGGGTTCGGCCGGCGCGTGAAGTTGACGGTCCTCACCGGGGACCCGTCCTCGGAGACGCACGCCTCGTTGAGAACATTGACCAGCGATATCCCGTCGCCTATGGTGTGGCTCAGGCGCACGCAGACCATCGGGGGCTTCCGTCCCGGCCCGCCCGGGGAGTCCGTCCACGTCGCGTTGGGCGCGAGGGTCACCACGGTCACGTCCCAGAGGGGTCTGGACGCGTCGAGCGGCGTCAGGATGAGCGCGTCCATCTTGGCGCGCAGCTCCTTCTCCGACGAGACTTGGGCTCTGGTGACGTGCGAGGCGAGCTTCTGCTCCATGTCCGCCACCACCTCCCACTCGAACGTCTTCTCGCCCATCACGGTGCACCGCAGCCTGTCGATAGACATGAGTTTCTTCAGCGTCTCGATCAAATCCACGTCGTTGGGCGCCTCGTCCATGAAGAAGAATGTGCAGATTGGGAAATCAGGGACGTTCGCGAACGCGGGGAACGCGGTGCCCTTCTTCGCGGCCCTGGCGAGGGTGTGGGTCATGAGACTCATCCTCCGCGGTCGCAGCGGGGTGTACGGCGGCCCCTGCATCTCGACCGCAACCCCGTCCGGCGCGGCGTCGTCCAGCAGAGGTTCGACTATACGAGGCGGGCCCGCGGCCACGGTCTATGCGTCCCATACATTGTCGCCAATTTTTTTTAATTCGAAAATATTGGTTTAGCCCTTCGCACACGTCACCGAATCCAAGGGTTCCTTGCTTATTACGAAGGTGTTAATATACCTGGTATTGTTAACTACCTTCGTAGACAATATTGAAGCTCCCAACGGATACAGGCTAGTTCGCATCGGCGTCAAGGGTCGTAAGCCTACCCTCTACAAGACACCAGTAGAGAACATGACGCCAAGACAACGCAAAGATTACAATTACAGACTTAAATCACGAGAGAAGCGATTAGTTTATCAGCGTGAATATTACAGAAGGAAAAAGGCTGAGAAGGAAGCTAAATACAATTAAGTTGCGTAAGACGAAATAATTATCTCAAGAACAAGTATAACATGGAAGATAATAGTGACAGTGAGCCTGAGCAGGTCGTTGATGTGCCTGTCAAACAAAAGAAGCCTCGCAGTGCCAAGCAATTACAAGCGTTAGAGATGGCACGGGCAAGGGCATTAGAGATACGAAAACAAAAAGCAGAAGAAAATCAGCTTAATAAAGCACAAGCTAAAATAGAAAGTAAAGAAACACAGATTGAGAAAGAGAAAGAAATATTAAAGGAGAAACAAGCGTCTCGTGGTGAGACTAAAGAAGTTGTATCACCGCCTCCCCCTCCTCCTCCTCCTAAACAGGTTACAGAAGAACCCAAATATTCAATTAAAAAAGACATAGTTAAGGACTTCTCCAAAAAAGTATATCACAATATACACAATAACGCCATCGTTAAGATGATGGCCATCCACCCTATACACAAAGTCCCCGTGTTTAAGGGAATCTCCATCCAGTAGACAACGTGGATGGATCAACCTGAGGGTTATGAAAATACGACCGTTCACAAATAAGACGCTCACGCATCACTGGATCGTCCTGAGCCATTGCTCTTGTTAGAGCTGCAATTTTAGCCTCTGAACAGCCTCTGAACAGCCTCTGAATAAGGCATTCAATTGGAACAAGCCACAAACTACGAAGGGCCTCTGCAAAAGCGATTCAATTCGAACAAGCCACAAACCATGAAGGGCACAGATACATATAATGCAATTTCTAAACCCTTTTTCCAACTTTTCTTTGCGCGCGGTCGTGCGCATCCATCTGGACACTTGACCCACGCGTTCGGCGGCCCGTCGTGCGGTCGTTCAGATTCCGAGAAAGAGCCAGAGCATGTATTGGTGTCCGAGGCGTCGTAGCCACAGTTAATGTATAGGGAGAGCCAAGCTGAAGCGCCGTAAAACATGTCGGTAGTGTTGGGCGCCTCGACGATCCATCCAGTGATGTCCGCGTTGAAGGCGGTCGCGCCCTTGAAGAGTTCGCTGAGATCGGTCACCAAGCTCACGTCCCACCCGGGCATCTCCGTGGTTCCAGCAGGGCCACAGCCTTCTAACCTCTCGCAGCACGACACACCAGTAGGATCAACGGCTAAGCAGTTGCCCACGACTGTCTTGAGCTGATCTCGGCTCGTGAATGGATCGCCGTGCGCTAGCCCCAAGATGGCGAGAAGAACAAAGGGGCGAAGAAACATACTCAACACACTTAGGTGGGTCATCGTGATGCTTCAGATACAGAGGACCGCGACAGGAGGTGCGCGGTGCGCAGGGGGGATGTGCGGATCCTCGGGGGGGTTTCTGCCGAAATATCTGGGAAAACGGCGGGGCATTTTTTACCCAAGTAGAAGTCGGCTTTGTAAAGGAACTATATATATTTTGCACACCAATATATTTGCTCTGAAAAACCTGTTTTCGTTTTTAAATGATTTCGTCATAACTAGGGAACCACACAACAGGCACAATTTTTATTCGTGGATTTAAAACCCTAAATTTCCGGCACCACAAAATTCCGCTGAAAATCTGGCTGGAGACTAAACTAAATACACGCGGGCAACTGATGACATCAGAAGTTTCCGGCTTTGCGTTGTGAAGCAAAGTTCCGTTCGAGATCTGGAACTTCCACAAAAAATGTCCAAGTGTCGTCAAGGGTTGACCATTCGCCCATTTCGGCGCGCGCCGCACCACCGCAGCCGTCCTCGGAGCATGAGACTCGCTCGACTCGGTGTCGCGCTCGTGGCGCTCACGTATTTCCTCGCGGGCACAGCCTCCGCGCAGACACAGGCGGATCTCAGCGCCGCTTTGGACCACAAACAGGATGCGGTGAACGAGTTCAAGCTGAGCCTCGAGGCCGCCGCGACGGGCATCAGCAACGGCACGCTCGACAACTCGACGTGCGACGTCTACTCATCGTGTAGCGCCGAGCTCGAAGATCCGTTCTGCCACTTCAACTACGGCAACTCCCGAGGGTGCGGCTGCGACAAGGGCAGAACCATCGACTCGAAGAACAGCGTCGTCAAAACCTCGCCAAAGTTGCTCGCGAGTGACTACTCCGTCAAGCGCACCGCGTGTGAGGCCAAACACATCCGCTCCAACCTGGCCGACATGTACAACAGCATGATCGAGAAGGGCGACGCCAAGTGGCTCTTCTACGGGTCCAAAGACGGCGTCCTCATCAACTTCCCCGGCATTGTCTGGGACGAGAATGTTAATGACGACCACTGCGGCGCTGACTACGACGCGCGCATTCGACCCTGGCACATGACCGCCGCGACCGGTCCCAAGAACCTCATACTGATCCTGGACACATCTGGCAGCATGGCGAGCTACGATCGCATCAGCATGCTGAAGAGGGCGGCGAAGGCTGTGCTCGACGCGACGACGTTCGCGGATTTTGTCGGCGTCGTGGAGTTCAGTTCCATTGCCACGACCTACGCGGGTCTCACCACGCTGGCCCGCGCGATGCCGGATTTTAAAACCACTCTCAACGGGTTCATCGATGGGTTCTACGCCAGTGGCGGTACCTACATGGCGGACGGGTTCGAAAGGGCGTTCAAGCTCGTTGACGACTCCAAGGTGAAGAACTACGAGGCGGGATGTCACACGACTTATGTTTTGGTCACGGACGGAGAGTGGTCCGGGACGGATCAGGATCCAACGACCGCGATCACGACGAGGCAGAGCACGCACACCGACGAGCACTTCTTCTTGGTGGGCCTCGGCGACGGCGTGAGCAAGTCGGCGCTCCGTTCGCTCTCCTGCAAGACGGGCGCCATCTACACGCAAGTCGTCGATAACGACGAATCCGGCTTGAAACGAGCGATGATTTCCTTCTACAAGTACTACGCCCTCTTCAAGAGTCTGAACAAGGTCGAGGGATACTCGTGGTCCGAGCCGTACGCTTCGATTCCCAGCATCTGGGGCCCGATGACCACCGTCGTCGCCCCCGTGTACGACAAGAGCAGGGAGCCGTGGCACATGATGGGAGTCGCGGGGGTCGACGCGACCGTCTGCGACCTCCTCGCCAATAAGGTCCCGGCGCCGACCGGTTCCACTAAGACGCAGCGCGGCTGTTCCTGCCGGGAGACGTGGACGTACAACGGTAACAGCTACGCCGGGTGCACGACCGCGGACTGGCCCGTGCCGTGGTGCGCGACCACCGCGACCTGCGGTTCGTGCGCCACCGACAGCGTCGAGGGCGGATGCTGGGACGATTGCGAGCCCGAGGGGAAGGAGGGCGTGCTGCAGGAGACGCTTCTGTCCCGGGCGACGGCCTGGTGCGAGCCCGCGTCGTTGGACGCGTGCGCGCTGGAAGCCCTGAGGCTGAGCGTGGGCGAGCAGAAGTGCGGCACGAGCGAGACGAACTTCGCCTACGCGAGCTGCTCCGACGCGAAAATTGCAAACTACTCGTGGGCCATAGACGGCCCCACGGATCCGGCGTCCACGTCCTTCACCCTCAAGTCCACGAAAGGCACCCTGCTCGGCACCGCGTACGACATGAACGCGGACGACTGTAAGTGCGACGACACGATGCAACCGACGTGCGCGTGCGCGGCGATCGTGGCGATGGAGGAGGATGCTGAGAAGAGGAAGAAGAAGGACGTCGGCGAAACCACAATCGTCTTCGCCATTCTCCTGCCGCTGCTGCTCATCAGCTGCTGTTGTTACTCGTGCAAAAAATGTTTTGGTACCCGTGCTAAGACGCACGATCAGGGACAAGGGCAGGGAGGAATACAGATGTACATCCAGCCGACGATAATGGTGGATCCACAGGGCAATCCGCACCCTTACCAGCCCGGTCTACCACCTCAGGCTTCGGCACCTCCGCATGCGTCGTGGTGACCCATGCAATTTGCCAGCCAGAACATCGCGGCTTCAATCAGAACATGTCCCCCCCCCCCACGACCAACATGCCCCCTCTCCTAAGACTCCCATGATCGCTGTCGATATATATACAAACCGACTCCCACGATATCAATAATGAATAATGGCTACGCGAACGAACTCGACGGCGGCTAGATGGGGTACTTGAACCCCGTGCTCTCCTCCAGCACCCCCCACAGTTTCTCCCGTTCCTCCTTGGTATACTCGCCCGGCCGTTGCCTCACCGTTCGGTTCACGTGGTACGCCCCGAGTCCTCGCGCGCCTGCGTGAGTTGGGCATGCCGTGTTCGACGCTGACCACGCGATACTTCCGGGACCTGTTCCAAGACATCCAGGTCATCGTGCCTCG
>Ga0257106_1000602_pt1 | contig 20582 bp, 18 predicted proteins | sample LP_taG_3_FD_190177 | JGI IMG/M metagenome (GOLD analysis project Ga0257106, IMG submission 190177) | Marine microbial communities from Northeast Subartic Pacific Ocean, Canada - LP_J_2011_P26_10m | ecosystem: Environmental > Aquatic > Marine > Oceanic | place: Canada: Northeast Subartic Pacific...
CGGCGCGGCGGGCTCGGGCTCGGGGGCCGCCGCCGCGCCGTCGGGCGTCGCCGGCGGGTCGGAATCGTCGCCGTCCTTGCCCTTTTTGCCCTTCTTCCTGCGCTGGCGCTTCGCGCGCCGCTTCTCCGACTTTTCGGAGCGACCCATTGGCTGGTCTGTCACTCACTCCTCGAGGACGGTCACTCACTCCTCGAGGACGTCCATGCCCGCCATCGCCAGCGGCGTGCCGACGCTGCGCCTGCGGCAAATTCGTCGGCGCCGCGCGCACCTTCCGCATCATCGTCGCGCGCCTAAGCGCGAGGACGTGACGTGCAAGCGCGTCCGCCGTCGCGCACAGAGACACCGCCGTCGCGCACACAGACGCCAAGCGCCAGCGCTCGCGCCGCGGCGCAACGCACGATGGACATGGACACGGACGAGAGCGCCGCGCCGACGGACGGCGCCTGGAAGCGTCCGCGCGACGGCAACGAGATGGACGAAGCCTTCAAACGCATCCGCATCGACCAGAACCCGCCGCCGCCGCCGGTCGACCTGACGTCCGCCGCGCCGCCGGCGCACCCGCCGCTGCACCGTTCGAGCTCGGTGCCGGGCGCGGCCCGGGCATCCGCGCCGCTCGCGCGCGCGAACTCGCTGCCGCCGGGCCGGCCCGACGCCGACGACGACGCGGAGGACGTCGAGGACTACGACTACGAGAACATCAACTCGTTCCTCAACGACCTGCACCTCGCGCGCGAGCACCGCCGCGCGTCCGTGGGCTAAAAGAAATAGAGGAAACTAGACGTAGATGCGGTACTTGCCGACGAGGGCGACGCGCTCCTCGATGGGCCGGCGGCAGAGCGGGCACTTGGGGTCGATGAGGTCCGCGCAGGTCGCGCAGACGCAGCGGTGGCCGCAGGGCAGGAAGACGAGGAGCTGGGCCGGGTCGTCGAAGCACACGGCGCACTCCATGCGCTCGCGGCCCTCGCCCTCGCTCCGGAGCGCCGCGGCCTCGAGCTTGCGCCGCGAGAGCGCGGGCTTGAGGAGCCAGGCCCGCGCGGCGGCGCACACGCGCCGCGCGTGCGCGACGGCGCCGGCGAGGAGCGCCGCGGCGACGCACAGGACCAAAGCGTGGTAGGGCAGCCAGCCCCTGAGCACGCACGCGGGCCCCGCGCGGCCGCGCGCGCCGCCCGCGGGCGCCGCGAGGAGGCCGACGACCTCGCCTAGAAGCGCGCAGGCCACGCACGTCGACAGCGTCGCGAGCGCGACGAGCGACGAGAGGAACCTGGGCGGGAAAAGAGTGCGAAATTTCCAACTTTGGAGGCTCCTATCTCGGTCGTTTTCCACTCGTTTCGGCTAATTTTTGGACGAGCGATCATCTCTCGGAGCGTTCTCGACGCGTGGATGCTTTTTCCGGAACGCGCGCGCGCGGAACGCTCATCTCGAAGAGAACTTGAATCACTCTTTTCCCGCTCCGAGAGGCACGCGGCGTGGCCCGCGACGCGCGCGGCGAGGAGCGCCGCGCGGGCAGCGGCGCCGGCGACGCGGAGACCGACGACACACGCCGCGGCGCCGGCGACGACGAGCGCGGCGAGGGGCACGGCGCGCACGGACGGCGACGCGGACGCCTCGAGGGCCCGGAGCGCGGCGACCGCGCGCCTCAGCTCCGCGGGCGCGGCCGCGGACGCCGCGGCGACGCGCGCGTCGACGTCCGCGCCGCCCGCCGCCGCGGCCAGCAGCTCCCGGAGCCGCGCCGCGGCGGCGCGCCGCAGCCGGTCCGCCTCGTCGCGCCGCGCCGCGGCGACGGACCGCGCGAGCGCGTACGGCGGCGAGATCGCGCCGACGAGCGCCGCGCTCAGCGCCGCGGCGCATCGCTCGTCGAGGGGCCAGGGCGACGCGTCGAGCGCGCGCACGAGGAAGTTGCGGTCCTCGAGCATGCGCTCGAGGGACGCGGCGCCCGCGCGCCACGCGCGCGCGGCGCCGGACGACGCGCGCGTCCACGCGGCCGCGGCCTCGCGCGCGACGGCGTCGAGCTCCGTCGCGTTCACGCGGATGGACACGGCGGGGAAGGCGAGGCTCGGCGGCTCCGGCTCCGGGCGCAGCACGGGCGCCTCCTCGACGACCTTGGGCTCGCGCACGAGCAGCACGCGCTCCGTCGACGCCGCCCCGACGACGGCGACGGGCAGGTGCCAGAGCCGCATGATGCGTTCGAACCCGTGTGGCGCTGCGGGGTCTCCGCTTACGAGTCCGAGATCATCGGCCTCGGCGTGGCTGCGGCGGGCATCCAGTGAGGGCAGCCCCGACAAAAATGGTGACTGCTTGCTCGACGGCATCTTGACGTGAGTGCTGTCCCAGTTGAAGCCGCACCGAAGCGGGCTTGTGTTGAGCTCGATCGTCTAGCACGGTGCCTCGCGACGTGCCCCGCGACCCCCGAGGCAGAGCGGGTTTCTCGAGCGCGCCGAGGAAACTCTCTCGAGACACGCGGTGACAGGAGCGCCGCCCCGCGAAGCGCTGCGAAGTGATGTCGGCGGTCGTCGCGGCTAAGGAGGCGCCCCCGGTCCCGGCGACCAAGGACGCGCCCCCGTCGCCGAGCAAGAAGGAGAAGGGGAGCGAGGAGAAGAAGAAGCGACGAGGGGGGCGGGCGAACCGGTCGAAGAAGGACAAGGACAAGGCCAAGGAGGCGGACGCGGAGGCCACAAAATCGTCGTTCGACTGTTCTTCCGCCATCGCCAAGGTCTCCGAGAGCCTCTGGGTCTCGGCGGTCTCCGGCACGCGCATGGGCGCGAGCCTCGAGGCGCCGCGCCCGCGTCCCGCCGCGCCGCGGGGCCTTTCGCGCGTCGCGCCGCGCGCCGCGCGCGCGTCGCCCGCCGCGCCGCGCCGCGACCCTCGCCTCGCGCGCGCGCGCGCGACGCCGCGGCCCCGCCCGCGCAGGCGACGCTCCTCGAGTGCGGCGTGACCGCCGTCGTGTCGACGCTCGACAAGTCGCAGCCCCTCGAGACCTTCACGTTCCTCGACGTCGACACGTCGGCGCCGGAGTGCACCGGCGCGCTCCACGAGGCGTGCGACTTCATGAACGAGAACATCGAGGAGGGCGGCGCGGTCTTCATCCACAGCCGGAGCGGCTTCGCGCGGAGCGAGTGGGCCGTGGTGCTCGTCGTCGGCTACCTCGTCAAGTACGAGTCCGTGAAGCTCCGCGACGCCGTCGAGCGCCTCGCGGCCGCGACGAAGCGCGCGATCGCGCCCGCGAGCCGCTTCCGACGGGAGCTCGCCGAGTTCGAGGAGGAGGCCCTCGGCGAGGCGTCCGTCGACGAGGAGTGGATCGAGGACGCCGCGGACGTCGACGACATCAACCACACGCTGAGTCGGCAAAAGCTCGCGGAGAACCTCAACGACAGGCGACTCCTCAAAAAGAAGAGCCCACACAAATGAGACCGCGCGCCCGCCCGACGGGGGCGCGCGCCCGCCCGCGCCGGCGCCGCCGGCCGGCCCTCGGGCCGGCCGCCGGCCGCCGCGCGCGCGGCGCCGCCCCCGCCGCCCGACGCCGGGGCGCCCTGTGCCTTCGCGGCGCCCCGCGGCTCCCCCGCCCCCCCCGCCCCGCGCGGCGCGCGCCATAAGCGCCGCGTCAGTCCCCACTTACCGGCGCCCGACGACCTCGAGGGACGACGTCGCCGCGAGGAAGAGCGCGGGCTTGGGCGCGGGCGTGGGCGCCCGGAGAAGCCGCAGCATCTCGCGGAGGTTCACCATCTTCACGCGGTCCAGGGCCGCCGCCTCGGTCCCGCCCGCGGACGTCCAGGTCTCGAGGAGGTCGCTCATGCTGAAGTACCACGGCGCCGGCTCGTCCGCCGAGCGGCGCAACGCGTCGACGCAGAAGAGGGGCACGTCCGTCGGCTCCGCGAAGGACCGGCGGTCGTCGAGCGCCTCGTAGGCCCGGAGGAGCTCCCGGGGGTCCTCGGGCGCGTCGCCGCCGACGCAGCGCACGAAGATCGACCGCGCGCGCGCGAGGTCCCGCGGCCCGGCGACGAAGCGCGCGCCGTCCTCGTCGCCGCCGTAGGCCGCGAGCGCCTTGCCCAGCGACAGCGGCTTCACCGTCAGGTGGTCGTCCTCGTCCCAAAACTGCTTGCGCTGCACGGCGACGTCGACGTCGACGTAGAACTCGACGGCCTTGGTCGCGCCGTCGTCGAGCAGGGCGAGGTTGCCCTCGTCGTTGGCGAGCGTGAAGACGGGCACCTCCCGGAAGAGGGCGGCGATGTCCGCCTCGGCGAGCGGCGGGTACGGCGTCGGCGCGTCGCCGGCGCGCAGCGGCGGCAGGCGCGTCCGTCGTGGTGCGCCACCGGCGCGCCGCAGCGGCAGGCGCGAGCGATGCAGCGGTGCGCGCAACGCGGTGGCGCAGGGCAGCACCAGCAGTCTGAGGAGAACCATTGCCGCAGGAGCTGGTCGCCGCAGCAGAGCTCGAGCCATGCGCCGCGGAGCCCTGGAGAGTGCAGCACCTGCTCCACCCAATCGAGCAGTCGCGTTGCAGTACGATTGCACCCACGCGAAGGGCTGCGTATAGAGCTGCTTTCCGGGTTTCGACACCAGTCGAGTTCGCGCAGAGGGCTGCGTATAGAGCTTGCTTTCCGACGACTATGGCGTCCTTCGGCGCGAGCGACACGTCGGAGACGGACACGGACACGGACGCTTTGGGCATCGGCCGGGCGCGCGGCCCGGCGCCGGCGCCGGCGCTGAGCCCCGTGCCGGCGAGCCCGTCCTTCGGCATGGGCGACACGACGACCGACGCCGAGTCGTCCGGCGCCGAGGGCCTCGGCATCGGCCCGCCGCGGCCGTCGTCGGCGGCCCCGGCCCCGGCCCCGAAGCCCGCGCCGCCGCGCCAGCCGACCTTTGGCGCCGGCGACACGACGACGACGGAGGGCGAGACGACGGACGCGCCGGACGACGAGGAGCCGTTCGTGTCGGGCTTCGGCGACATGGGCAGCGACACGGAGGACGAGGACGGCAACGTGAAGCTCGACGCCGACGGCAACCCGCGGAAGTCGCGCTGGGACACGTCCCACATCCCCGACAACTGGAAGGAGGGCCTCGACCCCGACGACGAGCGGCTCCGCGGCGGCCCGTTCTACCGCGACCCCAACTTCAAGGGCGAGTTCACGGTGCCCTACCCGGACTTCAAGGCCGACATGGACCACAAGATCGAGGGCAAGTGCCACTACGCGTTCCTCATGGGCAACCCCTGCCACTGGATCTGCTGCGCGTGCGACTACGGCATGTGGGAGGAGTACGTGGGCTTCCGGAGCCCCGTGGGCTGGCAGAAGGGCATGCACCCGGAGGTCGCCGACACGCTCTGGGAGGTCTTCCAGTCCGACAAGCCCCAGGCGGAGAAGGACGCGGTCTACAAACACCTCGCGGACATGTGCCGCCTCTCGCTCGGCGAGGGCACGGAGTGGGACACGATCCTCAAGTGGACGCGCACGGGCAACCGCTACCACGACAAGATGGTCGAGGGCTCGAAGCTCCCGACGCCCAAGAACGTCTACGGCCACGGCTGCAAGAAGGGCAAGAACTTCTCCGTGGGCGTCATGATCGGCTTCGAGCGCGGCGACCTGCTCTACGGCGACGCGGCCGAGGGCCTGTCGAAGCCGCCCTTCAACGACTACGAGGGCAACTCCCTCGAGGCCATCAACGCCGGCGAGGACAACTGCATGGTCATCTACTGGATGCTCGACCCCCACTACGGCCAGCACCGCCTCTACATGTGGGTCTGCCACCAGTACTCCGCGCGGCAGCAGTGGGGCATCTGGAACCGCATCATCAACAAGCCCCTCCTCCGCGAGGGCTACGTGCCCCCGCCGCCGAACCCGGAGATCGACCCCCGCGCGCCCAAGGTCGCGCCCGACGCGAACAACGACCCCCTCGACTCCGTCGAGTAGGGGTGGGCGAACGGCCGCTCCGAAGGCCCGCGGTAACGACCCACCGCGGGGAAACGACCAGATGCCAGGGGGGGGGGGCGATTATCCCGCGGGGAGCCTCGCGGCGAGGGCCGCGCCGAGCCGGCGGTAGGCGGCCTCCGTGAGGTGGATGCCGTCGGGCTCGAAGACGCCGCGGCCCGCGAGGGCCGCGTCCAGGTCGAGCCACTCCGCGGGCCCCTCGGCGAGCGCCGCGTTCGCGCGGGCGATGACGCGCGTCGCGTAGGCCATGTTCCGCCGGTCGAGCCGCGGCACGCCGCACTGGACGAGCCGTGCGCCGGGGAAGGCGCGCCGGAGCGCCTCCTGGATCGCGCGGACCGCGTCCGCGACGAGGTCGCCCGTCTCGCGCGCCCAGGCCCGCGTCGCGGGCGCGTCGGGCGCCAGCGCCCACCACCAGTGCGCCATCATCGCGGCGATGGCGTCGTTCGCGCCGATGAGCAGGAAGACGACCTTTGGACGGAGATGGTCGAGCGCGCCAGACTTGGTGACGCGCCAGAGGCAGTGGTGCGTGCAATCCGCGCCCAGCGCGTTCACGACGACCGTCCGGCGCCCGAAGGCCTCCCGGAAAATAGCGGGGACGCCGCGGCCCGCGCGCGAGCCCGGCGGGATGGGCTCGCCGCAGTCCCGCCCGAGCCAGGTCTCGCTGATCGAGTCGCCGACGATCAGCGCGTCGACGGCGCCGCGGCGCCGCGCCTCGCGCGCGAGCTGCTCGCTCGCGCGGCGCCAGCGATCCGCGTAGATGTGCTTTCCCAGCGGCTCGGGCCGCGGCTCGTCGCCGGGCACGGCCCTCCCGGGCTGAGTTCGTCGGCATGCACGTTTATAAGCTGGCGTCGGCTGCGTGCGAAGGATGCGATGGAGCACGAAGGCCACGGCGCGGAGCACCGTGAACACGTACCACACGATGCCCAGCTGCACCTTTCGCGCCAGCCAGGACCGGCGCAGCGACGCGCTCTCGCCGAAGAAGTGGACGCAGCCGAGCTCGCGTTGCATTCCTCAGTCGAGGCAGCCCATGCTCTCGCTTGTTACTCCTCGCCTCAGGTGGTTCACCATCGCTTCAATCAAGTTCTTGCCTAAAAGCACGATGGCTCTCCGCTTCGTGCAGCCCATGCGCCGACATCTCCTCGTCGCGCTCCTCGCCTGCGACGCAGCCCGCGGCGCCGTGAAGGACCTGGGCGCCTGCGTGCGCCTCGCGGAGCGGCGCAAGGCGGAGCCGCACAGCGAGTACCTCGAGAAGAAGTGGGCGTCCCTCGAGTGCCACCTCATGCCGTCGACGCCGACGCAGGTCTTCCGGGCGAACCCGAACCTGGGCGCCACGGACCGCATGGAGATGCTCGAGCGAAACGGCCAGAAGGTGCCGCGCTTCATCCTGCAGCAGGAGTGCGACGAGCACCAGCGGGAGCTCATCAAGCACGACTGTTTGCTCCAGCGCTTCACGCACGCGGGCGACTTCGGCGGCGAGATCGTGGACTGGGAGGCCTGCGCGAAGAAGATGGCAAAGCCGCCCAAGTTCCGCTGGGAGCAGCTCCGCTGCGAGGAGCTCGTGCAGGTGTCGCCGGCCGCGCAGTGGGCGATCGAATCCGTGGCCCGGACCAAGGCCAAGATCGCCGCGGACGACGCCGCCGACGACGACGCCTGGTTCGAATCGAGCCGCGAGACGAAGCAGCGCGCGCGCAAGACGGCGAGCGAGGCGGAGACATCGAGCCGCGAGACGAAGCAGCGCGCGCGCAAGACGGCGAGCGAGGCGGAGACGCGGCAGCGCGAGGAGGAGAAGAAGCGGTTCCGCCTCTCCGAGGCCGCCAAGGAGCGGGAGTTCCGCGCGGTCGCCCGGGAGCGGGGAGGAGCCATCCTCGAGGAGATCCGCGAGGAGGCCGTCCACCTGGACGAGGCCTACGCGAAGAAGATCGAGGGCGAGGCGCCCTGGCCCGGCGACGAGTACCTCAAACGCGGCGGCTCCCACGGCGGCCGCGAGCTGTAACGGTTAGCAGTCGGCGCCGTCGTCGGCGGCGACGCGCGTCCTGTGGGGCCGGCCGAAGCGGCGGCCGAGGGAGCGGAGGGCGCGGGCGAGCGCGCGGAGGGGCGCCAGGAGGTCGGCGACGGCGTTCGCGAGGGCCCGGAGCGGCGGCGGCGGCGGGGCGACCGCGACCTCGGCGACGTCGGGCGCCGCGTCCGCGGCGACGTCGTCCGCCGCCGGCTCTCCGGGGAGGGGCGCGGCGTCCGGGGCGGCGCCCCGGAGGCCCGGGAGGGGCTCGACGGCCGGCGGGGCCGTCGCGTTCGCGGCGGCCGGCGCCTCGCGCGCGTCGCCCGCGCGGATGTCGTAGAAGGCGCTCGCGCACCAGAGCAGGAGCACGGCGGCGAGGATCGCGACGCGCGCGCGCCGGCCGTCGTCGGCGCCCGCGGCGCGGTCCCGCGGCCGCGGCGCGGGCCGCGCCGCCGGCGCGTCGCGCGCGCGCTTCCGCGCGGACCGCGTCCGCCAGAAGCACTGGACCCGGAGCGCGGACGCGACGCGCGCGCGCACGGCCCGCAGCGTCTCCTCGGACGCCGCGAGGCTCAGGGCGCGGCCCCGGACGTGGCGCCGCACGGCCGCGAGCTCGGGCGACGCGACGTCGAGGCGCCGGATGGGTCGCCCGTCGAAAAGCCGGAGCCGGGGGGACACCGCGGCCGCGGTTCGCGGCGAGTCGATTTCCGGGGGCCGGTTCGCGACGGCGTCGAGGGCGTCGGCGGCCACGGCCGCGGGCGCGACCAGGTCCGCGTCGCTCGCGGCGCGCCGCGGCGACTCGAAGACGAGCGACGCGGACCGCGGCGCCGACGGCTCGAACGCCGCGCGGAACGCGAGGTCCAGGTTCTTGTTGAGGTAGTCGGCGAAGGACTCGGGCGGCGGCGGGCCCGCGGAGGGCGGCGACGGCTCGTCCTCGGGGATGACCGTCTCCGCGGCGGCCCGGGACGACGCCTTCGACGGCCGGTCGGGCCGCGGCGTGCCGGCGCGCGACCCGGGCGGCGTCGACAGCTTCAGCGGCGGCGAGAAGTAGTTGAGGCCCGGGTCGTCGCCGCCGCGGGCCCCCGCCGCGGCCTCGAGGGCCGCCGCCGGCGACGGCGGCGTCGCCGGCGCCGGCGCCGCCGGCGACCGGCCGGGCGCCGGCGACGCCGGCGCCGGGGGCCTCGCCGGCTTCCCGGCCCGGGCCGCGTCCGCGGCGTCGCGCGCGCGGTCGACGGCGGCGCGCACGGCGACGTGGAAGGACGGCGACGCGTCGCGGAGCTCGGCGACGCCGCCCGCGGAGCAGCCGCGCGCCGCCGGGTCGCCGCGCCGGAGCCAGTCGACGACGTCCGCGGCCTCGTCGCCGAGGCGCCGCCGCTCGCCCGCGGACACGGCGGGCACGCCGCGCCGCGGCGGCGCCCCGAGGAGCAGCTCGAAGAGGAGGCAGCCGAGGCCGAACCAGTCGCACGCGTGGCCGTACTGGTGCCGCGTGACGCTCCGGTCGGCGCCGCCGCGGCCGGCGGGCGTCCTGACCTTCGAGTTGCGCCGGAAGCGCGCGATCTGGCCCTCCTGGCGCTTCGCCGACAGCTCGAAGGCCCGGAGGATCTTGGGGTCGCCGCCGTTGGCGAGGAACGCGTCCGCCATCTCCGGCGCGGAGTACTCGGGCGTGCCGCACAACGTCCGCGCGCCCGTCGTCGCGGTGCACTTGGACGCGACGACGCCGAAGTCCGCGAGCACGAAGCGCTGGGACGCCGACGCGCAGAGCACGTTCTCCGGCTTGAGGTCGCGGTGCGCGACCTGCCGCGCGTGGAGCCAGTCGAGCGCGACGGCGACCTGGCTCGAAATGTCTACCGCCAGCGGCGGCGCGAGGCCCGCGAAGCGCCGCGACCCCTCGAGCTTGCCTAAACCGCTGCCGGTCGCCGCGCGCCGGGCGCAGAGCAGGTCGTGGACGTCGCCGTCGCAGAGCTCGGACACGAGGCACGCGACGCCGGGCTCCTCCCACGCGTCGAGGAGCGTTAGCACAAAGAGCGCGCCCGTCGACGCCGCGACCTCGAGCACGCGCCGCTCCAGGGCGAAGCGCCGCGTCGGCTGGACGATGGTCTTCACGGCGACGACCTCGCCGTCGGCGAGGCGCACGCAGGCGCGCAGCGAGCCGAAGGCCCCCTTGCTCAGCGTGCGCCCGCCGTGGCTCTCGTAGCCCCGCCGGCGCAGCAGGTCCTCGTGGACCTTGCCCCCGGACGCCACCGCGTCCCGGTTCCGCACGGGCGGCATGGACCGCGACCGGCGCATGGTTGTTCGACGCGTCGCTCGCGAGGTTTGAGTTTGGGCAACCGCTTGGATCGATCTCGGTGAAAATGGCTGGACGACGGCGATTCTCCTGAGACGACGCCGTCCTCGACGCCGCCGTTACTAGGTGGGACGGCCGCGCGCGCGGCGGCGGGCGGGCGCGCGGGCGTTCCCGCGGGCCCTAGAAGTCCTCGCCGAAGTCCTCCATGACGAGGTCGTCGGCGTTCGTGCACCGCGTCTGCCCGGACTGCGCCGGCGGCCGCGAGCGGAAGCCGCCGCCCGGCGCGGGCGGCGCGTCGGTGCGGGGCTCGTCGGTGCGGGGCTCGTCGGCCCGCGGCGGCGGCGCGTCGCCCCAGGCGCCGCCGGCCTTCTTCTTGGGCTTGGGCTTGGGCTTGGGCTTGGGCGCGTCGTCGCCGCCGTCGTCGACGACGACCTCGTCCTCGTAGAAGCGCCGCCGCCCGACGGGCACGAGCGGGTCGAGCCCCGCCGCCGCGCCGCCGCCGCCCGCGTCGCCGGGCGTCCACGTCGACTTGGGCTTGGGCGCCGCGCGCCGCGGCTCCGCGGCCGCGGGCGCGTCCGCGGCGGCGGGCTCGCCCGCGGCGGGCTCGCCCGCGGCGGGCGGGTCCGCGGCGCCGCCGGGCGTCCAGGTGGAGCCGCGGGGCGGCGCGTCGCGCGGCGCGGGCCGCTCCTCGATGCCGAGCGCCGCGAGGCGGTCCTCGAACGTGCTGTCCTCGGGCAGCGCCGCCGTCCGCTTCGCCGCCGCCTTCGCGGCTTTGAGCTCCTTGTACTTGTCGTAGCACTCCTTCTTGCCGCGGCCGTCGACGCGCTCCGCGACCCGCTTCCACCGCTCGTTCTTGTCGAGCGCGCCGTCGACGTCCTTGACGGCGCGCTTCAGGGCGTTGAGCTCCGCCTTGGTCCAGCCGGCCGACGGCTTCGCTGCCTTCTTGTCGGCCTTGGCCCCGGGCGGCTGCCACGAGCTCTTCGACGCGATCTCCTTCATCTTCTCCTTCGACAGCGACGCGGCCGGGGACGGGCCGCCGGACTCGAGCATGGCGTCGAGCGCGTCCATGGCCGCCTGATTCTGGCCGAGCCGAGGCTGCCCGGGCCCGCGCCTGCGCGCAGCAACGACGAGCTAAGCGGCATCTTGGGCGGCTGGAGGCTGGCAGTGTGATGTTGCCGCTGGCGATCTCGGCTTATCACGTGCGATGATCAGCTCCCTCTCGTCGGTGCCGCGCGGCGCTTGCGCTCCGAAGCCCATCCGCCCCGAGATCGGCAACGCCGCCGACGCGATGGACGGCGAGACGCCGCCGGGCCTCGTCGACGTCGGCGAGGTCGAGCTCATGGAGGGCGGCGACAGCGACAGCGAGGCCGAGGACGACGAGATCAAGGACAGCGACGCCGTGTTCCTCTCCGGCCGCACGGAGGAGGACTTCTCCTGCCTCGAGATGCACGTCTACGACGCGGAGGCCGGCACGCTGTACGTGCACCACGACGTCACGCTGCCGGCGTTCCCGCTGGCCGTCGAGTGGTGCACGATGGGCACGGGCGGCGCCGCCGACTCCTTCGCGGCCGTGGGCACCTTCGAGCCCGTCATCGAGATCTGGGACCTCGACGTCATGGACCCGATGGAGCCCGTGATGTCGCTCGGCGCGAAGCCGCGGGCCGAGAAGAAGAAGAAGAAGAAGCAGCAGGGGCAGCAGGAGGCGTCGAAGCCCGAGCTCGCGGACGGGAGCCACGCCGACGCCGTCATGTCCCTGAGCTGGGCGCGCCACTCGCCGACGGTGCTCGCCTCCGGGTCCGCGGACAAGACGGTGAAGCTCTGGGATCTGCACGCGGGCGTCTGCGCGATGACGCTGAGCCACCACGCCGACAAGGTCGCCGCCGTCGCCTGGCACGGCGCGGAGCTCGCGGTGCTGCTGACGGGCAGCGACGACGGCACGCTCGCGGTCCGCGACGCGCGCGCGGAGACCGTCGGGGCCTCGTTCGCCGTCGGCGCCAAGGTCGAGGCCGCGTGCTGGGACCCGTCGACGCCGACGACGGCGCTGGCCGCGGGCGAGGACGGCGCCCTCGTCGCCTTCGACATCCGGTCCGCCGCCGCGCCGCTCTGGACCTTCTCGCCGCACGGCGGCAAGGGCGTGCCCGCCGTCGCGTTCAGTCGGAGCTACCGGGGCCTCCTGGCCACGGGCTCCGTCGACGGCACGGTCGCGCTCTGGGACGCGGCGGCGGGCGCGCCGACGCCCGTCGCGTCCAAGGCGCTCGCCGTCGGCCAGATCTACGCGCTCGCCTTCGACGATGGCCCGGGCGGCGCGACGATCGCGGCCGGCGGCTCCGGCGGCTCCCTCGCGCTCTGGGACGCCCAGGAGGACGACGCGCGCGTCGCGGCCTGGTGGGTCGAGGGCGACAGGGCCATGTGAGTAACCCATCACGCGCGAGCGTCACCGGCGGCGACCCTACGCGCAGCCGTCGGCCGCGCACGCGCGCGCGGCCGCGTAGGACCGCTCGAGCCAGGCGAGGCGGTGGGGCGAGTCGGCGTTCTTCTCCGCGAGCTTCTTGCGCTCCTTGGCCGCGTTGGCCTCGTCCTCGGGCCAGGGCTCGGCCCCCGAGAGCTCGAGCCACTTGTGCGCGAAGCCCGGCGGTTTCGCGAGCTCGAGCGACGCGTACGCCGGGCGCGTCGCGTTGCCCGACGCCGCGAGCGCGAGGAGCGCGGCCTCGCCGGCCTCGCCGACGGAGATGCCGGCGACGGGCGGCGGCGCCGGCGGGAAGCGGATGCCCATGCGCAGGAGCGGCGCGCTGTCGTTCTGCGCGACGGCGAGGACCGCGGCGCCGAGCGCGGCCGCGTGGACGGCCTTGACGGCGAAGGAGCAGCCGCCGCCGCGCTTCGCGACGACGAGGGCGCCCGGGGCGCGCGCCGCGAAGTCGCCGTAGCGCGGGCCGGGGCAGAAGAGCCCCAGGAGGCGGCACGGGAGATGGGGCGGCCGCGCGCAGAGGTCGTAGGGCGACGCGGCGACGACGGCCAGGGGCCGCGACGGCAGCACGCCGCCCCAGACGCTCGCGACGAACTCGTGGGTTTCGCCGCCCGCCACGACGGTGCCGCTGTCGACGTCCGGGACCATCGCGCGCTCCGCGGGCAGCGCGGGCTTGCACTCGGGCTGCCCCGCGGCGCACTTGAGGGGCACGAAGGACAGGCGCGTCGCGTCCCGCGCGTCCCAGGGCCCCTGGGTCGCGTCGACGCGCGGCTCCAGGAGGCCCGCGCGCTCGAGGCGGGACCGCCACCGGCCCGTCGCCTGCGCGGCGATGACCGCGGCGTCCCCGAGCGCGACGAGGGGCGCCGCGGCGGCGTCCTTGAGGCCGTTCTTCGCGTCGTGGTGGAGCAAGACCACGGCGACGTCGCCGGGCGACGGCGTGACCTCCGCGTCCGTCGCGTAGCCCGCGGTCGGCCGGTCGAAGGGCCCGTCGGGCGCGTTGAGCACCGCGACCGCGCGCGCGCCCGCCGCGTGGGCGACCCAGGCCTTCTCGACGAAGCCGCAGCCGCCGCGGTCCGCGAGAACGACGGCGCCGGCGTAGATCGCCGGCGGCAGCGGCGCGCAGCCGTTCCGCGGCGCGGCCATGACCATCGGCAGCGGCGACTCGGGCAGGCGCGCGCCGAACCACGCGCGGCGGTACTCGAAGGACGCCGACGACCGGTCCACGTAGACGCGGCCGTAGGTGAGGTTGTTGCGCTCGTCGCGCAGGGCCGCGAGCTCGTCGACGACGACGGCCTCGGCCGCCCTCGCCGCGCCGGCGACGAGCCCCGCGATCTTGGCGAGCACCTCCTTCTGGAGGTCGCGGGACCAGCCGAGCTCCATGCCGTGGATGGACACGTCGCTGCGCGACCACTTGCAGAGCTGGCGCGTCGAGTCGAGGCCCTTGGCCTGCAGCCGGGGCAGCACGTCGGCGACGCCGAGCTCGGCCAGCACGCTCTCCAGCGGCGGCAGCTTCGACTCGTCGAGCTCGACCTTGGGCGGCTTCTTCACCTTGGGGCCGGCGCGCGCCGCGGCGACGAGGCAGAGGAGCGCGAAGGCGCGCGCGCGCGTCGCCGCCATTCCGCGTCCGGGGCTGCCGTAGATGGCTGCCGTTGGAGGACGGCGTCAAAGTTACCTCAAACTTACGGCTGTAAAATCGCCTCGGCTCAGTCGAGCTATGGTGACTCAGTCGGTTTTGTGGCTCGCGCTGCTAGCACTAGCAGCCGTCGGCGCGCTGCAGCGCGCGGCGCCGCGGCGCGCGCTCCGGCCGCTGCGCGCCGCCGCCGACGACGGCCACGACGGCTGGACCTTCGAGGGCCGCTTCATCTTCGCGCCGCAGCTCGTGCGGGCGCCGGCGCGCGTGCCCGAGGGCGTCGACGTCGTGTCGCTCTTCGGCTGGACCCTCGGCGGCGTCGTCGCCCTCCAGTACGACGCGTCGCCCGTCGGCGCCTACCTCGAGCTCGTCGAGATGGGCGCGCTGGTGACGCGCAACGGCTGCCTCGGCCAGTGGGGCGAGCGGCTCGTCGTGTCGAGCGACGTCGCGGAGCGGGCCTGCAAGGACATCTGGGCCGTGCCCGCGGAGGCCGTGCCGCTCACCTTCGACGACGCGGGCGAGTCGCTCGCGGTCTCCTCCTCCGGCGGCGGCTTCGCGCTCGCCGGCTGGGGGCGCGCGCGCGGCGCCGGCCCGCTCCGGTCGCCGCGGCTGCCCGTGCTCTGGACGCCGGCGATCAAGGCGCTCTGGGGCCCGCTCAAGCTCCCCTCGGGCGCGCCCGTGGACCTCGCGGTGCACAACCTCGCGCTCTCGGCGACGTCGCTCGCCGCGCGCGCGTTCGAGGACGGCCGGCCGGACCCGGAGGGGCGGCGGCGGAACCTCGGCTTCTGCCTCGCCGCCGACGGTCTCCGCATCGAGATCGCCCCGGCCCTCGGGGACCGGCTCTAACTAGGGATCCGCGAGGAGCACGGGGCCCGCGTAGGCCGCGGAGAGCGGGCTCGCGGCGCCCGCGTCGAGGACGACGTCCGCGAGCGCGACGCCGCCCGCGAAGGTGCCCCGGCCGTGCCTGTCGTCGCCCATCCAGGGGGGCAGGCTCGACAGGGGCACGCCCTTGGCGACCATCTTCGGCACGTAGTCGCCGCCGAGGATCGAGATCTTCTCGAGCGTGCTCTTCGCGAGGAGCGGCTTGATGATCTTCCAGAGCGCGCGGAAGGCGAAGGGCGCGTTGATGATGAACATGGACGCGAGGCTCCCCGGGTAGTGCCTATGGAGCGCGTCGGCGCCGACGGTTCGCCGTCTTCCCGGCCGAAAGCTCTCGAAACCCGCCGCGGCCGCGGGACGCCGGCTCGCGCTCGTTCGAGATGCCGATGATGTCGACGACGACGTTCACCGTCTTCCGCGTGAGCATGCCCAGCGTGAGCCCCTCGAGGTCGAAGACGTGGACGTGGTCCGGCCGCTTGCCGGCGCGCGCGTTGAGCACCTCGAGGACCTCGCAGTCGCGCGCGCGGCACCGGTCGCGCTCGGCCTTGCGCGCCGCGTCCCTGACGTCGAAGCGCGCGTGGATGCCCTCGGCGTCCTGCGGAGGCGCGCGGTCCGGCGCGCGCGCGCGGCGAGCTCGGCGCCGCGCGCGCGCGATGTCGCGGATGCGCTCGACGTAGACGAGGCGCCCCGCGGCGTCGCGGCCGTAGCAGGCCGTCGACCAGAGGCCGTGGAACGCTTTCGCGTCCGGCGACGGCTCGTCGATGAGCGCGTCGACGCGGAGGTCCGCGCGCCACGCCACGGTGCGCTCGAGCGTCTCCCGCGTCTTGCGGAGGCGCGCGGCGTAGTCCGGGATCTCCGCCCAGGAGCGCGCGGTCCGCAGCAGCAGCGCGCGCGCCGCCTTCGCGACGAGCGCCGGCGGCAGGTCGCCGAGGAGCCGCGCCTCCGTCGCCGTGAGCCGCGGCTCCGCGGGCGCCGACGCGGCCGCCGGCGCGGCGCCCCGCGGCGCGTCGACGTCCGCGGGCGCGGGCGGCGCGGGCCGCGGCGCCTCGCGGGCGCCGCAGCAGGCGATGCCGCTCGGCGCCGGCCTCGCGGGCGGCGGCGGCGGCGGCGGCGCGACCGCGCCGGCCTCGGAGAAGGTCTCGCGCGCCGGCGTCTCCGAGAACGTCGCGCTGAGCGTCGTGTCGCGCTCCACCGGATCCTTGAGGGCGTCGGAGAGCGCCGGGAAGGCCGGCGCGTTCGCCATGGCCGTCCAATGAGGCTGCCCCAGATTCGACACCCGCGGACGCGGCACCTTCAAGGCAATGATTAGTTCAACTGTCGAATTAAGCAAATTGCCGCTGCCGCGGCGGCCGCGGCGACTTCTTCTTGGCCGCGGGCTTCACCTCCGGCTTCGTCGTCAGCGCGGCGAAGATGTGGTCGTCGTCGCTGTCCCAGTCGAGGGGGTCCTTCGCGTCGGCTTTGGGCTTCGCGGCGGGCGCCTTCGCGGGCGTCGCGGCCTTGGCCGGCGCGGGCGCCTTCGCGGGCGCCGGCGCGTGGGCCGCGGGCGTGGCGGCGGGCGCGGGGGCCGCGGCGGCGGGCGCCGCGGCGGCGGCGGCCTTGGCCTCGGCGGCTCGCGTGCCCCGTTTCAGCGCCTCCCACGGCGAGAGGGGCTTGCCGTCGCCGGCGTCGCTGGCTTTGGCGTCGCTGGCCTTGGCGTCGGGCGTTTTGGCTTCAGGCGCCTGGGCGTCGGGCGCCTTGGCGTCGGGCGCGTCCCCCGGCTTGGCGTCGGCCGCCGCCGCCGCCGCCGCCGGGGCCGGGGCCGGGGCCTTGGCGTCGTCCGGCGGCGCGGCGCGGTCGTCGAGGAGCACGGGCTCGTCGGGCCGGCTCCGCGCCTGGACGATGACGAGGCCCTTCTTGACGACGGGCGGCGCGGGCGCGGCCGCGGCGGCCGCGGCCGCGAGCGCGGCCGCGGCGGCCTCCGCGGCCGCGGCGGCCTCCGCGGCGTCCTCGGCGGCGCCGTCGGCCGACGACGGGCTCGCGAGCTCGGCCTCGAGCGTGCGGTTCGGCGTCGACGACGGCGCGACGATGACGACGCCGTCGACGATGCGCGGCGGCGCGAGCGCGCGCGTCGCCGTCGCGGGCGTCGTCGACGGCGTCGACTGGGGCGTCTTGAGGAGCTGGGACCCCGCGGGCCGCTCCTTGAGGCTCGTGCGCGGCGTCCGCGCCTCCTGGTTGGCCCGGGCCTCGGCCGCGGGCGGCGCCGCGGCCGCGGGCGAGGGCGCGGGCGCGCCGGCGCGGAGCGCGTCCGCGAGGCTCGCGGCCAGGAGCGACCGCGTCTCCTCGCGGCGCCGGTCGCGGTCCGGGCTGAGGAGGTCGTCGAGCTCCCGGTCGAGGGACGCGAAGTCGTCGCCCCGGCACGCGCCCTCCGGGCCGCGGTCGACGCGGCGCCGCGTCGGCTCGGGCGCGCGCGCGGGCGCGGGGCCCCGCGCGGGCCGCGGCGACGGCCGGGCCCCGCCGCCGCGCTGGGCCGTATTCGGCGACCGGTAGGTCGGCACGAAGTCGTCGTCGTCGTCGTCGCTGTAGTCGCGGCGGCCGCCGCCGCGGGAGCGCGGGCTCGCGGTCGACGCGGGCGGGCTCGGCCCGCGGCGCCGCGGCGGCGACGGCGTCCGCGAGCCGCCGCGCCGGTGCGGGCTCCGGTGGCGCCGCGGCGACGGCGACCGCCGCGGGGCCGGCGGCTCGCCGCCGCCCCGGGGCGCCGCGGGCGCGTCGCGCTTCGCCGCGCCGCGCCGCGCGGCCGCGCCCGCGGCCTTGGCCATGCGGCACATGACCGTGAGGCCGTCGACCCAGCGCTTGAGGTCCTCGCGCGTCGCCGTGTAGAGGATGTAGGACCGCTTCGGGTGCTCGACGACGAAGCACGTCGGGGTCACGCCCATGATCCGCGTCGCCTCCTTTAATAGGAGCCAGCCGCGCGCCTCCGCGCTCCGCTCGTTCTTGTAGTAGGACAGGGCCAGGGCGCCGGCGCCGCTCGGGCCCTCGGCCATGCGCGTCACCTTGAACCAACGCTTCGTGAGCTGGACGCCGCCGCCGAAGCCGAAGTGCCGGTTGCTCTGCCGCTTCCCCTTGGAGAGCCACCTGCGCGATGGGACGCGTCGTCGGGTCCGCCGCCCGTCGGGGACGCCGGAGGCACGCACCCCGCCAGCGCCGGCTCGCCGCCGGTCTTCGCCAGCCCGTCCTCGTCGCCCCCGCTCCGGCGCATGGCCGCTCCCGACAGGGCTGCCCGCACCGATTGCGTCGGCGGTTTGGGGTGGAATGGCATGAAACGCGGCGGCGACGGCAACTTTAGCCAAAACCGACGATCACGATGGGCAGCCCGTAAGCGTAGATTGTCCGCCGCGTAGGAGCAGAACAGCTTCTTCGGCGACCGGAGTCGACGGCAGTGAATTCAATATTATGACCGTGGAGGACGCGAAGCGGCTCATCAGCGCCGCCTACAAGGGCGACGTGGCCGGCCTGCGCGCGTTGCTCGCGGAGGGCTGCGACGCGAACGCCACGGATTCGGTCGGCTGGTTCGCGCTGCACCAAGCGGCCTGCGGCGGCGACGACGCGAAGAACGTCGAGGCGGCGACGGTGCTCCTGGACCACGGCGCCTCCGTGGACTTGCTGACGCCCCAGGGCGAGACGGCGGTCATGGCCGCGGCGTTCCGAGGGCACGCGCGCGTCGCGAAGCTGCTCGTCGAGCGCGGCGCGGACGTTTCCCGCAAGGCCAGCGACGGACCCTGGTCCGGGAAATGCGTGGCCGACATCGCGAGCGAAGGCTGCCGCTACAAGGTCATCGACGTCGCCGCGCTCCGCGCCGTCCTCGCCGCTTTGGAGGCGACGCCGCCGCCCCCGCCGCGCGACGGCGCCGCGGAGCCGCCGGCGCCGCCCCGGGCGCCGCCCGCGCCGACGCCGGCGACGGCCAAGCCCGCCGCCGCGAAGCCGCCGAAGCCCGCCGCCGCGGCGCCGACGCGCGCGGCCATCCTCGCGCCGCGGCCGTCCGCGCCGGTCGACGACGGCAGGGATCCGGCCGAGGCGGCGGCCGCCGCCGGCGAGGCCGCGGCCCGCGAGGCGCTGGATCGCGGCGAGGAGCTCGCCGCGGCCGCGACGACCGCGGGCCGCGCGGCCGCGCTCGAGGCCCGGCGCCGCGGCCGCTCCATCGCAGAGGCCGCGCGCGCGTCGCAGCGCGCGAGCGCGGCGGTTCTGCGCTCGGGCGAGGGCATGGACGGAACCGTATTAGGAACCCCCTAGCGGCCGTAGGCCTGCTTCTTCGCCTTCTTGTCCGCGCGGGAGAGCTTCTCCTTTGGCGCCTTCTTGCCCTTGTCGACCTCGCCGCCGGACTTGCGGTTGAGGAGGTCGAGGACGCGGCGGGGCATCGTCGCGACGAGGCCGTCGACGTCGTCGAAGGCGACGGCGAAGACGGGCTTCGCGCCGTCGACGGCGCCGAGCTCCTTGGCCGCGGCGCCGGAGCAGAGGTGGGACGCGATCCAGGCCGTGCACTCGAAGGCGCGGCCGTCGAACGCGGCGAAGAACTGGACGTCGCCGTCGGCGAGGTCCTCGTCGCGCGTGCCGAGGTGCGCCGGCGCGGACGCCCAGCCGTCGCCGTCCCGGACCTTCGTCCAGGCGCCGGCGTCCTTGGACTTGGTCTTGAGGTTCTTGACCCAGCGCTCGAGCTGGCCGTCCTCGGCGACGCGCAGCGCCGCGTTGCCCCGCTGCGCGTAGTCGCGCGGGAACCACGAGCCCGTCTCGGGGCAGAAGAGCATCGTCGTCCGCTTGCGCTCGTCCTCGGCGTCCATCTTCGCCGCCGCGTCGGGGTTCGCGAGCCGCAGGGCGGCGTCCGCGGCGTCGACGGCCGCGGCGCCGGCGGCGAAGCTCAGCAAAGCCCAGAGCGCGGCGAAGATCCTCGCGAGGACGCCGCCGCCGCCGCCGCCGGCCTCGGCCGAGTAGGGCCGCAGGAAGACGAGGACCTTCGTGAGCGGGGACAGCGCCGCGGGCGTCGCCGCCGCCGCGGCGGGCATCGCGGCCGCCTCGGCCGCGGGCTCGGGCGCCGCCGCGGGCTCGGGCGCGGCCGCGTCGTCGTCGTCGTCCGCGCCCTTCTTCTTGCGCGACCGCTTCTCCATCATGAGCCGCGCGCGCTCCGCCGTCGCCTCCTTCTCGCGCTTCTCCCGCTCGGCCTTGAGGCGCTTCTCCTCCTTGGCCTTGGCCTTTGCGAGCTCCTTTTGGTAGAGCGCCTCCTCGTCCTCCTCCTCGGCGGCGGGCTCGGGCGCCGCCGCCGGCGCGCCCAGGGAGGCGAAGTAGTCCTCGTCGTTCTGCTTCGCCCGGTTCTTGCGGCCCATGGCTGTTGTCGTGGGTGGCAGCGCTTCGACTGCGGGCTGCTGTTGCGGGTAGGGCTTCGACTG
>Ga0257106_1000603_pt1 | contig 20517 bp, 14 predicted proteins | sample LP_taG_3_FD_190177 | JGI IMG/M metagenome (GOLD analysis project Ga0257106, IMG submission 190177) | Marine microbial communities from Northeast Subartic Pacific Ocean, Canada - LP_J_2011_P26_10m | ecosystem: Environmental > Aquatic > Marine > Oceanic | place: Canada: Northeast Subartic Pacific...
AATCTTAATTTCTGCAGCGAGCGTGATAAAAGCCTCGTTGTCGAGATGCATTAATCGATCGTAACCTTCACTTCGCGTATACGACGCGTTGATTATCTCCCTTCTTCGTCTTTCCTCCGCATTTGTCGAAGGATCAAAATTTTCGGGCAGATGGTTCAGCAACATTTGCGCGCATTGTAAGCGTATAACTCTGAGCTTTGACACGCTGAGGGTTTTTTGATCTATTTGGGTTCCTTGTGATTGTTGCTGAACTTCTTCATTTCTTTCTTTGATTGTCATTCTTTCTTTCTTTTCTTTCTTCCTTGTGCCTTGATGCCAACTTGCACCGAGCAACGTGAGTGCATCGCGGATTCGCCGTTGACGAGTCAACTCATTCGAGGGAAGTACCGAAGAAACTTCGCGTTTATTATTATCAGTATTCGTTGCCGAATCGGAGTTTGCCCCTCCATTTGGCGCTGCTTCACCAGTTCCCGCTTGCGACATAATCATTCGATCGTACAAGGCCAACGTATTTAATGCGCTCTCTTGCGCACTCGCCGGCACTCGCTTGAACGCCAATCTATTCAAGGAACGTAAACACGCTCTCCGACCTTCCTCGAAATTACCCACGTTGTGAAATTTCGTGCACTTTTGACAAAATCGACACAATTCGTTGTTAAACATCACTTCATCCGCTTTCAAATGAAACACGCACACCTTGACGCGAATTGAATACAAAGACAAGCACTCCTCATCGCACCCATTCACTTTGCAAAAAACTTTGTGCTTGATGACTCTATACTTTGTCCCATTCGCTGCCTCGCTTCTTAATTTGACCGGGACAAAACCGGTCGTTGCAAGTGCTGCTGCGGCGATGCTCGTTCTCGCGCCGTCGTCTGCGGTACCATCCGCCGAATCGGTCGTAAAGTTCATTTCTTCTTTTCGTCGTTTTTCGAGATACTTATTCTTGTCTCCCTCTTTCTCTTCACTCGTTCTCACCATCGGTCGAAAGCGAGGCGAGTTGCGCAAGTCATTCACGTCCGCGTCTTCTTCTTCTTCTTCCTCGTCGTCGTCGTTGGAGCCATCTTCCGTCCCCATCGTTTGTTTCCTCTTCAAACCTCCTCCTCTTCCTCCGACTCGTTTTTTCCCAGTCTTTAGAGTTGTGAGTGTTGTTATTTTTTTCCCAACGGCTTTGTCCGAGTCCCATTTGAATTCTTCGAGCGCCCAAGCGGCATCTTTTTCGTTCTCGTTCAGCGGTAGTATTCTCTCTCGTTCTTCTTCTTTTTCTTTTGCGTTGTTAGTATTGTCATCGTTATTGCAGATGCTTTTGACGTTCGTATTTGTCGTCGTCGCCATCTTTTGTCTCCCTCTTCTTCTTCTTCAATAATACTACGAGTTAAATGTCGGAGCGCGAAGCGTTGTACGGAACAAAACACAAAACAGAGAAGATCCGTCCCCTCCGTCTTTAAAAACCTCGTTGATTTTCTCTCTCTCTCTCTCTCTCTCTCTCTTTTGACAGCGACGATTCAGACAAACTCCTTCTTAAACTCGGCAGAAGAGCTTCTTTCACTTCTTTCGATCTCGTTTAACGCGCGTCGTCGTACTTTGTTGCTGTTGTTGTTGTTGTTGTTGTTGTTGTTGTTGTTGTGTGTGCTCTCTTTTTCACTCGAAGATGATGATGCGCGCGCCAGGGTCGAAGAAAGAGCGCGTTTAGCATGACGCAATAAGAGAGAAACAGAGAGAGGAAAGAGAGAAAAGAGAGAAAAAGTAGATTTTTCCTCGAAGAAGGGAATCTTTCTGCTCCACCAGCGATAATGACTCTCTGGCCAATTAAATCTTGTTTCTCCCTCTTTTTTTCGCCAGAACGACGAACTTCTTCTTCCCTCGAGAGAGAGAGTCGTCCAAAGACCACAGAAGAGTCCACTCTCTCTCACACAACTTTTACAAACGCATCACATGAACAACAACGACAGAAAAGAAGAACAAAAAGAAGACAAAGCACCGTTCGACGAGGATTACGAACACTTACTGTTACGAAGAGAACAAAGAGGCGACGGAGCGGCATCGTCCAGCGACGAAGACGAGAAACAGAAGAGAAACGACGGCGACATTAGTAGCGACGAAGAGAGGAGTTCCGACGACGACGACGACGAGGACACGGAGGAAGACGACAACGTAAACGACGCGTTACGACGGAAGAAGAAGTTATCGAAAGTGAGAAGACGGAAAGATAAGGAGAACAACGTGTCGTTGACCTCGACGCCGACGCCGAGAAGACGAGGCGCAGAGGATAATACTACTACTAATAACAACAACAATAGTAATAACGAGAAGAAGATAATATCAAACAACACAAACAAGAACGACCTAGAAGAAGAAGAAGGAGACGAAGGAGATGACCCGTACGAGTTGACAAAGTTTGTAGTCTGTGGAAATCTGTTCGAAGTGAAGAAGAAATACGTCCCGATTAAACCTATAGGCAAAGGCGCGTACGGCATCGTCTGTTCGGCGAAGAACGAAAAGCAAAACACGAAAGTGGCGATTAAGAAAATAACGAACGCGTTTGAGAACGTGGTGGACGCGAAACGAACGCTGAGAGAGATTAAACTTTTAAGGCATTTGAAGCACGAAAACGTCGTTCCCATTACTGATTGCATGCTTCCCTCGAAAGAAGAGGAGTATAATTTCAACGACGTGTACATCATGTACGAGTTGATGGATACGGATTTACATCAAATCATTCGCTCGGACCAACCGTTAACGGACGACCACTGCCAATACTTCATTTACCAGTTATTAAGAGGATTGAAGTATATTCACAGCGCGGATGTCTTACACAGAGATTTGAAACCGTCTAACTTGTTGCTAAACGCCAACTGCGACTTGAAAATTTGCGATTTTGGTTTAGCGCGAACAAACACGCAAGATAAAAACCGAGATTTCATGACAGAATACGTCGTAACGAGATGGTATCGCGCGCCTGAGTTGTTGTTATCGTGCGCAGAATATACCGTCGCCATTGATGTGTGGTCTTGCGGGTGCATTTTAGCTGAATTATTGGGTAGAAAACCTTTATTTCCTGGGAAAGATTACGTCCATCAGTTGAATCTGATTACCAAAGTCATCGGCACCCCGGACGAGCAGGATTTATATTTCGTGACTTCGGATAAAGCCAGACGATATTTACGTCAACTTCCGTATTCTAAACCGATGGATTTTAAACGATTATACCCGGAAGCGAACCCGTTAGCGTGCGATTTAATTGAAAAGATGCTCATCTTCAACCCGGAAAAGCGCATCAACGTCGAGGAGTGTTTAAAGCACCCGTATTTGGCGTCGTTACACGACACGAACGACGAACCAGTAGCGAACGCGCCGTTCACGTTCGCGTTCGAGCAACACAACGGAGGCGAAATGTCCGAGGAGACGGTGAGAAGACTCATCTTTCAAGAGTTGAAACAACTCGACGAGGAGATTAACTTTCCTCTGCTGCGCAATACGCACGCCGACGCTTTAGAGGAAAGATTGCAAACCATGAGAGTTTAATAATAATAAACTATTTCTACTACTCCTAATACCGAGAAAGAGAGAGAAAGGTGTGTGTGTGTGAGAGAGAATGAGCGTGAAACAACTAATACTTTTCCTGCTACTGGTACTTACTTATAATATACACTAATACACTAATTTGCGAACAAAAATTCTCGTACACCCCAAACAACTCCCAGACAAAAAAGGCCGCGCCACTTTCCGTTTCTGATTGATTTCCACTTCACTTCTCATACACACAAAAGATACAGTCGTCGTCAACACCCTCTGTATCTTCTCGAAGCAATAGTAGTAGTATTAATTCATCACGATGAATCATCATCATCAATACGACGAAGGAGAGTCCGAGAGGCTCATCCTCCCTTCTTCTTCCTCCTCCTCTTTGTCTTCTTCTTCTTCAGCGGGGAAATTTTCATCGTCGATGATGAAAAAAGTCAGCATCGGCGCGTCTTTGGGCGCGCTCGCGCTGTTTGCGACCAGCGCGTCGTCGTCATCTGATGCTGTTTCACGTCATTCTCCCTTAAAACTCGGTGAAGAAGCGACAAATAGTGCTGTGAATCATCAGCAAAGTAAGAAAGTGTTCACGTTGCACACCTCCTGTTCACCTCTGTTGCAACAAAAGGAAGACAACGCTTTGCCGTTCCCGTTGCAAGAAAACTGGAAATACATCGGCGCGAAGTTGATCACGAAGAGCATGAGCGAGGAATTCGGTTTCGACCAGGCGAAGGAAATGCGAATGACGACGTGTGGGACCTTCGAGGTTGAACACGAACAGATGAAACCGAACGAACAGTTTGGGTTTTACTTGTACCCGAAACCGCGACCGACCACCGACGAGGAAGACGACGACGGGTCGCCGTCGTTAGGATACGATTCATGGACTACGTTCCACTCGAGTGGTGAAACGGACTCGTTCGCAGGCCGTTTAGGCAACGAAGAGAAGGAAGAGCTGTCCGCGGCGATTACGAAAAAGATCAACACGGGCAAGTATCGCGCGGTGTCCGAGTTGGCTTGCGAAAACGTGTCGCCGCACGAAGAAGACCAGTGCCCAGCTTCGAGAAAAGGAAAGATTGGCAAGATTGTTACTCTGGGTGACGATGAAAAGAATGCTTCGAACGATGTCGCGAACGCATCCATGTCCAAATGCACCGGTCAATTCACGCACGGCATTTCGGAAAGGACCGGAGGAGTGAAGAACGTCCTGTACAACCGAGTATTCGACGGGAAGACGTTGAGTTACGTCTGGGGGTCGTGTGCGCACACGTGCGAGAACGCGGACCAGCCGCACCGCACGCAGGTCTCGGCTGGGTGCGACGTGCCGCAATTGTTCGCGGTAAAAGCGAAAATGTCCATTTCTGGTAACGGCATGACTGCGCAAAAGCTGCTCTCCAACGAAAAGCAAAACGCCGCTTTGAAATCAGCCATCGCCGAAATTGTCCACGTTCGACCGCAGGACGTGGTCATTCAATCCTTGAAGGACGTCGTGATGTCGGAAGAAGCACTTTTGGGCGAAATGAAGCAGTCCCAAGACGAAGGTTTCGTGGACATTTCTCAATTCGCGCAAAGAGTCGCCAAGCTCGAAAATCAACACTCGGAGGTGTACAAAGAAAATCAACAGTTGACGCAATTAAACGTTGAACTTGCGGAGAACAAGAAAGCTTTAGAGGATAAAATCAACAACTGGAAAGCCGAGAATGAAAAGTTGAGGAAAGCAATCGCGGAGAGACAAACGACGTTACACAGTACCAACGCAGATAGCGTGCTTGGTGAAGAAGAAGTCGCTGCCCCGGGCAAATCTATTTCTGCCACTGTCGCTGCTCCGTCGAAGTCTTCTTCTTCCAGTGCAGTTGAAGTTAGATTTGAAATCATCGTGCAAGAGAAAGAGGGAAATGCTGAGACTATTTTGAAGTCTTTGATGTCCACCGCTCCGGAGCGAATGTTGAAAGTGTTGAACAACAGTCGCGGAATTAACATGTTGAAACAAGTCACCTATCTTTCCGCGCCGAAAATTCGTGAAGTCTTGGCAACAGAGTCCACGATAAGTCTCGAAGCTATCCCACGAGTGCCAAAAACAGAGGAACAAGTCGTGAAAGAAAAGAGGCAAATCGAAAACGCGAACGATGCGGTCAAAGCGGCGACTTCTGCGTCGCGAGTCGCTGAAATTGAAGCCGAAAGAAAAGTTTCTGAAGAAGTCGAGACGGCGAGAGAACTCGTCGCGCAAGAAAAGATTGGCGCTTCGAACGCGTTCAGAGAAGCGTTTAGAGCGAAAGAGTCTGCACTCGCCGAAAAAGATGAGGATAAAAAGGAAGCGCTCGAGGAGGAAGCCGCCAAGCTCGAAGCGAGAGCGGTGAGAGCGCAAGAGGAAGCAGACGTCGCGCAAGACGTTTTGAACGAAGAAACGAAGAAATTACATCGCTCCGGTAACGTTGTCATCTCTTCCTCTTCATCTCCTTCGTCTAAGAGCACGGCGGAAGCGAAAGTTGGTCTCCTCGATGCTGCTACTGACGACGACGACGACAACAATAAAGAATTCAAAGAAATTTTAGAAGAAGTTGAAGAACAAAAAGATGCGCTGGAGGAAAAGAATACCGCCGCAGGCACGACAAAAGTCGCCTCGTGCAAAGGAAAATCGCCGAGTTATAAAGTGCAAGCCTCGGTTGCCATCTCTGGTGCTGGAATCACCTCTGCGAGTCAGATTTCAACGCATCCAGAGTTCGCGGACTCGTTCTCGAAGACCATCGTCACCCTCACAGGCGCCGACGAAGATCAACTCATGTGGTTAGATCTCTCGACTCGACCGGTAGAAGAAGAAGAAGAAGAGAAAGACAGCAAGAGCTCGAGATTAGGCGCTTGGTTCAGTTCCGTAGCGCTTGGACGTTTCGTTTCCGACGACAGTAACGAAGAACCGGTCGAAGTGACCTTTTCGCTTCTCTCGTGTTCTCGAAGCGGCGCCGAAGATCTCGCCGACAAGTTGTACGGCGTCACTCCGAAAAAGATGCTCGCCGCGGCGACAGAATACGGAGCGGCGATCGACGACATTCAATTTGTTGCTCCACCGAAGGTTTTACCAGTCGATCAAGACTTTATCGAATCATACAGCGGGCCGACGGTTGAAGGTAAATCGACTTCCGTGAACGTCAAGCCGCGAGTATTAAAGACGGCGTTGAAAATCGTCAACTCCGAGAAAGAGGCGGAGATGGAGGGAAAAGGCGAGCAATTCGAAGAAGAGGAAGAACGAGACGAAGAAAAGGAGGAGAAAAATAGTAATAGATCATCGGAAGATGAGTCTGGCAACGGATCGTTATCGGAACAGCTTGCGAGCATCCAACGCGATTCGTTGCAATCCATTCAAGCTCATCAAAAACGAGAGATGAGCGTCGCTGACGACGACGACGACGAAGCGTTTTGAACAAAGAAACGCATTTTGAGTATTTCTGTAGATTGTATTACTGTGTTTTTATGTTAAAATATGTCCATGTTAATTATATATCAAAATTATTTAAGCTTTGGCATTCATTTCTCGTTCCGTGCTGCTACTGTTCGCGCCGTCCTCGGATTTCGCGTCTATCTTTGGCATCGACATCGCCTTCTCTCGATCTTTATATTTGGAATAATTATAATAACACACCGCCACAAAACTAATCCCGTACCCAAAAAGTTGTAACTTTGTGATTGGCGCATCAAACAACGCTGAACTGATGAAAATCAGCAACCAATCTTTGACCACCCCGGCGACGTTCATCGTCAGCGCCGACGTCTTTCCGATTAACAAATACACCGCCATGTTCAACGCGAAAGCCGTGCACGCGTTTAAGAACAAAATGTGCGGTTGACTCGTATTCACTTCCGTGTTTGTGTCTAAATATCTTGGAACTTCTAAAAACGTAAACGGTATCAACAAAAATACAAAGCACGCCGGCGACACGTAATACAACGTCGTTATCGAATTCATCTTCAGCTTTTCCGAGTTTAATATTATTTGTACCAATCCCAATCTAAAGGCTTCCGCGCACACCGACGCCAACTGAATCAACACCCCTAACAAGTGGAAATTCAACTCCCCGTAAGACGCAATGCACACCCCTAACGTAATCACGAACATGTTCGCCAACCTCGCGTACGTGAACTGTTCGATCCCCATCAAGCACCCGACGGTATACACGCTCGCCGGCATCAACGCTTTCAGCATCTGAATAAACGCCACGGATAAGTACACGTACGCCGTGTTCGAGAGCCATAAACTCAACGCAAACAACGCCCCGACTGGGACGATCTTTTGCACGTACGTCTGCCTGTCTAGATCGTTCGAATTTACCAGCTTAAACACCCGAATGATTAAAAACGCCATACACGAGCAAAAACACATGTGTATCATGGTCAAAGAAATCGGGAACGGGAACCCGAAAAACGATAAGATGTACTTGTTGAATAAAATCACTCCCGAGGAGAGACCGATCCAAGAGGCGACGTATCCGTACGCGATCAACGCTTCGTTTATTAACGCGGAGCCTGCCATTGGGGCGATCGAAGAGGCGGCCGCTGCGGCTGCTGGTACCACCATTAATTCTTTTTTTTACGTAGATTGTTTTGCGAGTGTTTGTGTGAAATGGTGTAATTTGTGGTTTTTTGTTCTCTGCCCTTTCGCTCAATTTTTTCTCCTCTTTTCCTTTTTTTTGAAGAAGAACGAGAACGAGAACGAGAACGAGAACGACAACTTTACAACTGAACACAACGAGGACAACTTCATTCACACGAACAAGAACAGACGACGACGACGTATATTAGAGAAGAAAAAAACCTCTCTCTCTCTCTCTCTCTCTCTCTCTCTTTACTCTCTGCTTTTAACAACACTCTCTGTTGTCTTCTGATATGAGATGAGTCAGTCAAAGTTGGAGTATTTGAAGCAAAACTATCTTCTGAGCGGAGGAGGAGGCAAAGAAGAAGAAGAAGAAAAGAAGTTAAAGAAGAAGAAGAAGAAAAAGACGAAGACGAATAATGTGAAGAACAAGAGGAAAGAAGAAGGAGTGAAAGTGTACGACGAAGACGAGGACAACTACAATAATACTAATACTACTAAAACGGCTTCAGAGGATTTCGAGGAAAATACTCCGGTGATTGTGACCGACGCGCACTACGTGGCGAGGAGTAAACGGGAGGAAGAAGACGAGAAGACAAAGAAGAAGAATGCGAATTCGTCGAATTCGAATTCAGGGTGGGTGACCGTCGTCGAAGGCGCGAAGAAGGAGGAAGAGGAGGAGCCGCGAAATACAGCATCCTCGAACGACGACGACGATGATGATAATAAGAACAACAATAAGAAGATGAAGATGAAAAAGAAAAAACGACGACACGATTCGGATGGAGAAGAAGAAGAAGAAGAAGAAGAGGAGGAGAAGAAGAAGACAAAGAAGAAGACAAAGAAGCGGAGACAACGACACGACTCGGACGACGATGACGCCGACGCAGATGCGGAAGAAAAAGAAGAACCTGCGACGACAAATGATGACGTTAAAACGGAAGTGGTGGAATACGACTCGGACGGAGACGTCATCGTTCGAAAAGTTACCAAAACAACGGAAGCGAAGAGAAGCGAGGAACCGGAACAAAAAGTCGAATACGACTCGGACGGCGACATTATAGTCAAACAGCAACCGCCGGTGAAAGCGACGAAGAACAAAACCGGTTTAGTATCCGCGTCCGAAATTGTCAAAGAAGCCGAGTTGAGGCGCAAAGAGCAAGAGGAACGCATCGAAAAGATGTCCGCGGAGAAGAGCGGGAAGAATGCGAAAACGTTAGTCAGAGATAAAACCACCGGACGGTTGTTAACGCAAGAGGAAATCGAAGAGAGAACCAGAGGCGCTCAAGAGACGAAGAAGGAACGAGAGAAACCGGTTTGGGGGGGAGGTTTGAAGCAACAACAGATTGAAAATGAAAAAGCGGAGGAGCTGAGGAAAGCGAGCGAGGCGCCGTTCGCTCGTTCGGAAGTAGACGCGACGTGGAACTCGGAGAAAATGAACGAAGTGCGATACGGCGACCCCATGGCGAAGAAAGCGCACGAGAGGCAACAAAAGGAACTTGAAAAGCAACAGAAAAAGCTGAACGTGATGCAAGGCGTGGATAAGAAACTGGCTAAAAAACACGGGTTTAAAGTGCCGCAAGAAATTCCAAGGCACTCGTGGAGGAACAAAGCAGTTGCGGTCGAAAGGAATAGGTACGGCATCGAACCCGGAAGACACTGGGACGGCGTCGATCGAGGCACCGGTTTCGAGAAGAAATGGTTGCAGAAGAGCGAACTTAGGAAACACTTAGAAATAGAAAAGCGAGGAACGAGAAACCTCACCGACACGGTATACGATGAAGACGACTTCAACGAGGATTTAGGCACATAGGAATGTTAGTTTTATCTCTAGTTTCGTTCCGCTATTACAAATTCTAAATTTATCCCCTCTCGCACATCTCTCTCTCTCTATCACCCACTTGAAATGTTACAATCAATACTTAGAAGACCATCTCGTGTGGCTTGTCGCCACTTTTAAGGGAAAACAAAGAGGACATGTACTCTTTCAAGTGCGGCACGGCGCCGATGGCGGCGCCAACCGAGGCGTCCAAAGCTTTGTTCGCCGCGACGTACTCCGCCGGCAATTCCTTTCTCGCCGTCGGCGCGGCAAAGAAACCATCCTCAGACTTGGCCGAGCGGTCCTTCGCCGGCTTTTTGAAGTATTTATCGTCAAACGCTTTGCAATCAACTTTGGAAACGTCAACCTTGGTGGAGGTGGCGATGGCGTATCTTTGGTTCAATCGCTTCACCGGCACACCGTTGATGCCATACGGGCCGCACACCAACAACAAACCAGAATCTAATTGCTTCAAGAACACGCACTTCTTCCCCTTGAAGTGACCAGCTAAGACGATCAACACGGTCCCCGGTGTGATGCTCTTGCGCAACTTCGTTTGGTTCTTCGCTTGCGACTTGGCTTGCGATTTAAGCGGCTTTTTGATGTCATCCGCCGGGTAAAAGGACGGTGTCCCAGATTTGACTTTCTTTGCTCCTTTCTGTTTTGATTATTAGGAGGTGAAAAAGAAGAGAAGGTGTTAGCGATGATTGTGTGAGAGCAAAAAAGGAGAAGAAGAAAGACGTTCTGCGCGTGCGGTCAAATCGTCGCATCCAACACCTCGAAAGCCCTCCTGCGTGAGGAAGGAACCTAAAAAGAACGGAGAAAAAAAACGAAATTCAGGCCCTCCCGAACACCACGCGCGATGAAATCAAAATACATGCAAACTCGATGTCAACTCGTCCAAACGTATTTCATCAACATTTCGACGACGAATCATCGAGCGCGCGCCGTTCGCATCCATCCTTCACGCGCCGTTTTTCGAAAGGATGAGAAATTTTCAGTCCCTCTACATTTTAGGCGGAAACCCAAAAAATCATCCAACGCGCGCAAGCGAAAAACGAAAGAGCGCGGTATTTCTCGCTCCATTCGCACGCGCGCGATACAAACTACGTTCTCATTTCTCTCCCGAGAAGCTGTTAATCATCGCAGAAGACGACGAGAATGCTCTATGCGTACCTTTGCCATTTTATTTTTATGTGTGTAGTTATATGTTTTAGAATGGAGGTGAACTTTGCAGCTCCGAAAAAATCAGAGACTTCAGAAAAAAAAGAGAAAAAACTCATGTCGATTGGAATTTAACAACTAGAGTGAAATGCGGCGAGCGGCGATACTACAGCGAAGGCTCTCGAGCGTAACCGCGACGACTTCGTCTTCGTCGTCTTTCGGTGGTGATGATGTTCATCCTCAGTCGTCGCTCTTTCTTCTCAAAAGATATCTCTCTGCGGCGGCGGCGGTGCCCGAACAGAAACTTTCCATGGACGATAAAAATTTCCTCGACGGATCCTATGTGCGTCGTTCTTCTCTTCTTTTTCTCGTCGTTGTTTACTCACCACTTCTTCTTTGTCTTCTTCTTTAATTCTGACAACAACAGGACGTGGAGCTTCTCCCAACCGGACAGATCCGATATCGGTCTCCGCACAATCGAGTCATCGGTCCTGCGTTGGTGCCACCGCAATCGTTCGATTCTCCGTTGCCGGCGATTGACTATTTCGACGACTGGGACGTTGGCGCTCTCGTGGAACGAAAGAAGAAGAAGCAATTTTTAGAACAGAAACAGAAAGAGAAACGGGAAGTATTAGAATATCAAATAGAGTTACCAATGAGAGGTTTGTTTAGCGTTTTAGTCGAGCGCAAATCGCAACTGAGGATTAAAGAAGAGTCGCCGGAAAATCTCGAGTTCGTCGCCAGACGGGAAAGGCAAAGACGGGTGGAAAACGAAAGCGTGAACGATGAGATTAAACGATACAGAGAGATGAGCGAACAGATGGCACAAGTTGGCGCGGGCGCGAATTTGCCAGCAGTGCGACAGTTGTTGACGTCGTTTTACGAGCCGTTAATGGTTGGTGTAGAACGAGAACAAAACATGATTAGTGAAGGCGTGCCCGGCTTCGATCGAAGAGTGTACGGACCGTATTTACAATTATTAGGAGCGGATAAAATAGCCGTGATTTCGTTACACACGATAATTTCCATGCTCATGCGTGGGGTAGAAAAGACGAGAGGCGATGTGTTTCGCGACCATTCACGTGAACACGGCGAAGCCGGGAGCGTGAAGTTTGTTCGTCTGGCGAGCTCGCTAGGCCGAGTGATTGAAGCCGAAGTGAATTTATCGCGATTGCAAACGAGGGAAAAGTTATTGTCGGCGCGATACCGCGCCGGATTGATCAACATGGAAGATATCGTGGAAACTTTTAACCAAGAGAGACACGCCGGTGAAAACGAAATGATTGCAGAAAGAGAACGGGAAGAGAAAATCGCAAACATCGATCGAGAGATTCGCGAAAAGAATTTGATAAAGGAAAGCGATATTACGAGCACGATGCTACAAAGAGATTCGACAAAGAAATTGAAATCAGTTCGCGCGGTTTCGGAACAAGCGAAGAAAGCGCTAGATAACGCCGACTGGGGTTCAGTTCTTCACTTGAAAGTCGGCGCGGCAATCATCGCCATCGTTTTGGATGTGTGTAAAATTAAAGTGCCAGGACCGGAAACCGCGGAGACGGGCGAGAAAATTGAGGTGCCGGCTTTTTATCACGACTATTCATTGGAACCAAACGCGTACCAGGGATGGAAACAGAAAGCCAGTCCGAACAATCGATCGGGGACAGTGCATTGGCACGATTCTTTTTTCCGATTCGTGCATTCGGCGACGTTGGCGAGAGCGAGGAGCGCGATTACGAGACACAAACCTATGATTGTTCCTCCTAGACCGTGGGAATCGTACAACAAAGGTGGTTATTTAAATTCGAATTCAGTCGTCATGCGAGGGAATTACTCGAGAGACGGTCCTTCGGATGGGCAAATGAAACTTCTAGCAGAACGCGTCGGCGAATACGACAACGTTTTTGGCGCCTTGAATGTGCTCGGCTCGACCGCGTGGGTGATCAACACGGACATTTTAGAAGTCATCGAACAAGTTTGGCGAGAGAAGAAGTACGCGGGTGGTTTTGGTGGTGGTATCGCAAACATACCGCCTCGAGCAGAGTTAAATTTACCGAACTGGCCTTCGAGCGAGTTTCGATTACGGCGCGAACGCAATGGACCTCTCTACGCGACGGCGCTACCGTCCTCGAGAGAAGTTGGCGAGTTCATGAGAGCTTTAAACCGAGTGAAACAAACCAATCGCGAGTTGCATTCACAAAGGTGTGATTTTGCCATCAAGCTTCAAGTCGCCAGAGAAATGAAGAACGAAGAGCGCATATACTTTCCGCACAACGTTGATTTCCGTGGTCGCGCGTATACCATGCACGCGCACTTGAACCACATAGGGTCTGATTTTTGTCGAGGTACTTTGAAGTTTGCCGATGCAAAACCGTTAGGTGAGAACGGTTTAGATTGGTTATTTATTCAGTGCGCGAACTTATACGGCGGTGGAGCGGATAAACTCCCTTTACATCAGCGCGTCGAGTTTAGCAAGCTAAACTTAGAGAAAATCAAGAAATCTGCGGAGGATCCGCTCGGCCCGGAAGGGTCTTGGTGGCAAGACGCCGATGATCCGTGGCAATGCTTGGCCACGTGCATGGAAATCATTAAAGCTATCAACTCGAAAGACCCGGCGAAGTACATGTGTAATTTGCCCGTTCACCAAGACGGGTCGTGCAACGGTTTACAACACTACGCGGCTTTGGGCAGAGATTTCGCTGGTGGACGAGCAGTAAATTTGGTCCCCGCCGATCGTGGTGCGGACGTTTACACCGGTATTGCGAATGTTTTGAGAGGCATCGTTCAAAAAGACATCGAAAATTGTGATTACAAAGACGAAGAATCCGTGGAACGAATGAAGTTGGCAAAACTTCTCATCGACCAAGTCGATCGAAAACTCGTCAAACAAACGGTCATGACATCCGTCTATGGAGTCACTTTTGTCGGCGCTCGAATGCAGATTTCAGCGCGCTTGAAAGAACGCGTCGGTTTCGAAAGCGAAAGCGTCCGGTACCGAGTCGCGGCATACGCCGCAAAACGAACTTTGGACGCTTTGAACGACATGTTTCAAAACGCTCGCGAAGTCATGGGATGGCTCACGCATTGCGCCTCGGTCGTGACGAAAGTCAACGCCCCTGTCCAATGGACAACCCCGCTCGGTCTTCCTGTCCTTCAACCGTATCGAAATCAAACGCAAAAGTCCGTCCGCACGTTGCTCCAAACCTTTGTCCTCAGATCGGAAGACGAGAAGCAAAAAGTGAACAAATCGAAACAGCGATCGGCGTTCCCGCCAAACTACATCCACTCCATCGATTCCACGCACATGATGATGACCGCCTTAGAGTGTTCTCGAGCAAACATCACGTTCGCCGGCGTCCACGATTCTTTTTGGACCCACGCCGGAGACGTCCCGGTCATGTCTCGAATCCTCCGCGAAAAATTCATCGAGTTGCACGAAACGCCTCTGTTGGACAACTTATACGAAGAGTTGAAATCAACCTATCCGGAAGTTGCCGGTGAGTTTTTGCCGCCGCCAGAGTACGGGGACTTGGACATCGAAACCGTCAGAGATTCCGCGTATTTCTTTAGTTGATTAGTAGTTAGAGTGTATTAGCGAAGTGTATAGCAGTAGTAGAGTAGAAAGAATAGTAGCAGATGATTTTCGTGTACAAAGAGACAACCTGTCTTTTCTCGCGTAAAAAAACTTCATTAATTAATTAAAAAATGAACAGAGAAGCAGCCTCTTCTGAAAAGCTTTCCAGCGGCGAAACCGCCTACGGGGAAACGAAATATCTCTGGATGAACGTCAAAGTCTTATCGATTATCGTTGGATGTATGTTTACTGTTGTTTTGTTAGTATTCCTCTCTTTGTCTTCTTTGTCTTCTTCTTCTTTTCCCGAATGTGATGATGAAGACGAAAGCGCGTCTCTTATTTCTCGTAATCTGTTTTGTTCTTCTCGCTTGCGGGCCTTTACGTTCACTGCTTCAACTGACATCATCCTTCACATCCGTCACATCAATATCGAACAAACAGATTGCATCATCGGCTCGCAACTCTCCGTGGTGAACAAACTCGCCGTGTCGGATTTGAAGCTCCCGAATACAATTTTAATACTTCAGTTCGTCTCCTGCGTGTGTTTATTAGGCGGAGCGCACGCGATGAACGTCATACAAATATCCAACATCAATCGCGAGACTGTTCTTGGGTTTATACCTTTATCCATCGCGTTTTTTGGTTTACTGAGCGCCGGGATGTGGGTGATGAAAGAAGCGCCGTTGGAGACGTTCATCGCGTTCAAGTCGACGACGCCTATTTGCTTTTCGATGATCGATTATATATTTTTAGGAAGAGCGTTGCCGAGAGCGAAATCAATCATGAGTATGGTTGGTATTACTTTAGGTGCTATTTATTACGTCCACGGAGACGTTTTGTCCAACGCCGCATCGTACGGATTGTGCGTCGTTTTTATCGTCTTCGCGTGTTTGGAAGGTTCCATCGCCAAGGACACCATCAACCGCTACAAGATGAACAGTTGGTCGAGAACATTTTTGATGAATTTGATAAGCATACCGATATCATTCATGTTGGCATTGTTTACGGGGGAGTTATCGCACGCTGGTAATTTGGAAGATGTGCACGGAGACGCTTTAGAGTTTACCAACAGAGCGGTGATGGCTTTGGGCTGTTCGTGCGTGTTCGGTGTCGGGATGGGCGTCTTTACCATGCTCATCAGAGACGCGTTGAGCGCGACATCGGTGTCCGTCGTGGCTACTTGTAACAAATTTTTGAGCGAAATCGTAAACTATTTCATATGGAACAACCACGCGTCTTTAGACGGTGCCGGAGCGGTGTTTTTTATCATTTTCTGCGGCGCGTTTTACGAACAGTCGCCGTTGCGGAAAGGGGAGATTGGTTTTTCTAAAAAGAGCGCGTGTCCGTGTTTGCCGAGGCACGTGGTCAACGCGATGTTCAATCTCGTCGGTATGGGGACCGTTAGTACCGGAGACGTTGGAGTTGACGACAGAGACGCAGAGTTAGCGAATAAAAACGCGAATTAATTTAATCTACGTAGAAAATTTTACTACTTAGAAGCAGGAGAGAGAGAGCTATTAGAAGCGATAGGTCGTGTTGTCGAATCGAAACTACATGTATACTACTTTAAATTATTCATCATCTACAGTTTTACAGCAATCTATTTTGCACTCCGTTCAAGTGCGCGGCACCTAATATCGCAATGACCGTTTTCTCAGTTCCTTTTTGTTCCTCGCACTTCTGGCGAATACTCTCCGAGAGCACGTCGTTGCGTTCTCCCAACAACGCGACTAACATCAATCGAGATAAAACGACGATTTGGAACACGTCTAAAAAGAGGAAAAGTACGGACAACGTCTCGTCCAAAATATCTGCGCTTTGCACGAGATCAACTCCTCCAGATGCCGCCGTCGCTAGAACGTCCCCGCCGCCGCTCGTTTCGATCGCCTCGATCAACCCCGGCAAATTCGCCAACCCAAAATAAAACGAAAGCAAAGGCACGACTAATTTTGGCGACTTCAATAACCACGCCAACGGGTACCGAAACAAAGAAATTGGCAACGCCACGAGTAACCTCCCGTCTAACAAGAAATCTTGCAACGATAAAGTCTGCACGTCCTTCCCGAACTCTTTCGTCGGGTACAATTCCGTCGCCGAGTACCGCACCAAATCCTCTCTCACCCTTTTCCAACCGTCAATGCTCTTCACATCTTCCAGCGTTTCCTTGAATATCCGTTTCATGTTCTGCCCGAGATCATCTATGGACTGGTCCCCGAGCGAGACTTGTGCTTGATCCTCCACCAATTCCTGCGCCGCTTGAAACTCGTTATCCAACAGTTGACGCCTAATAGTTCCTGGACGTTGAAACTCCAACGTTTTCTCCCATCGTTTTTCGCAAGACTCCAGAACTAAACATCCAAACGACCCATCCTCGATGGCTTTTGAGGTCATCTCGCTTACCAGCTCGATCGAGCGAGGGTTATAATGCATGGTGCCGATTAAACACACTTTCGTGTTTGAGTGTTTTTCTCGAAACGTCAGAGATTGGAACGACTTCACGCTCGACTTTTTCTTACTATTATTAATATCATCTTTAGACGAGGACGAGGACGACGTTACATATGAGCAAAACACATTATTATTCAGGAGTGCGGCGGCGTTTCGCATGACGTGATGATGATGCTTCTTTTCTCTGTCTCTGTCTCTCTCTGCGTTTAATGAATAATAATAGAAGTGACGTGTGTTTTTCTCAATAAGGAAGTGTGATGAAAAAGGAGGAAAAAGGAGGAAGAAGGAAAATGTCAGAGTTCTTCTGTTGTTGTTGTTGTGTACATCTTTCTTTCTTTCTTTCTCGATTTTAAAACGAGTTATTATTATATTTTCACTCACGTGTCGTGAAGAGGACGACGGGACGGATTGCTCGTTTCCCCCTGCATCGTCTTTTTCTTTTTCTTTTGCTTCGTCTTTGCGTTGGTGCCGAATTCGCGAGCGGTAAGAGCGGCGGTATTCGCGTCGCCGTCGTTTTCAGGCGGCGTTGGACCTCCTTCTTCTCCCTCTTCCTCTGCGTTCTCACTTGTCGATGTTGTGTTGCTGCGGGTTTTCTTCTTCGTTTTCTTCGCTTTCATTTTCTTCGCAGTAGTTGCGCCGCCGTCATTCGTAGCTTCTGATTTTCCGCCACCGTTTCGTTGTTTCCGTAACAACGTGCGCGCGACTTCGAAGAACAACTCTTCCACGCCTTCCCCGGTTTTTGCCGAAGATGTGACGCACATGTGACACCCGAGTTCGTTTGCCATGCGATTGGCGCGGTCCATGGACACGAATACCGCATTGCCGTCGTCGTCTTCGACAATCTCGTCACCGCCGTTCCCTCCTCTGCTAGAAGAAGAAGGCTCCGCGATTCTATCCTCGTGTTCGTCCGTAATCTTGTCCATTTTATTCCCGCACAAAATAATCAAAGCGTCTCTCTTCTCGCACTTCTCCTTTAATTCGTTGATCCAAAATCTCGCCTTCTCGAACGACTTCTCGTCGTCGAGCGCGAACACGACTATCGCCACGTGCGCTCGGCGGTAGTAGAGATTCGCTAAACTCTCGTACCTTTCCTGACCGGCGGTATCCCAGATTTCAAACTTGACTCTTCGCGCTGTTTGTGGTGGCTTTTTCATTCTTATTACACTCTCATCGTCGTTACTTTTGTTGACTTCAATCGTCCTCGCCACGAACGCGGCGCCAACCGTCACTCGAGAATCAACGTCAAACGTATTCGTGGCGAACCGGTTGACGATGCAGGACTTCCCAACCCCGCTGTCGCCGAGTAAAACGACTTTCGTTTTCAAAATTTCCTCTTGTTCTTCTCTTCTTTGTTGTCGAGAAGAAGAAGAGGAGGAAACGCCCCTCGTCCGTCTTCTCTCATCATTGTCTTCTTCTTCTTCTTCTTCTCTCGAGGTACCGAATAACTGACGAAACAATCTCGAATGTTGAGAAGAACTGTTACTCGGAGTCGATTGCGCGCAGCCCATTTTAAACACTTTTTCTAAACGCAGAAAGAGAAAGAGTGAATTCTTGACTTCTTAAAGACTTCTTCTTCTCTAGTCGGGTGTCGTTACTGTTGTGGTAGTGTAAACTTCCTTTTAGTTATTTAGACGTTTTCTGTGGAGAATAATTCAATCTGATGAAACGAGATCTCTCTTCTCTCTTAAAAAAACTCATGCATCAAATTTTCTTCTTCTTCTTCTCTTTTGACATGATTTTTGATGAAAAGTGTTGCACAAACCGATAAAAAATTCTCTCTCTTTTCTTCTCTCTGCTTCCACAAACACAACAACTTTATACACGCGACGAACTTTAGTACTTTAGTAGCTCTGTACGAGTCGTAATAAGCAGCACTTTTTTTGTCGTCGCTCTTTGAGAAAGAAAAAGTAGGAGAGAGAGGTGAGAGAGGTGAGAGAGAAGAGAGGGAATACTACTATTACGAGTAATGAGCGAGGACGGGAAAAGAGCGAAAGAACTCCAACTCGATGCGAAGTGGGAAGCCGCCATCGACGTCTCGTTGAGACGAATCGTCTACGGCGCGATTGGCGGGACCACTTTGGCGATGTTGATGTGTCGAGGGACGACGGCGAGGACGGCAGTGGCGGCGTTTGGAATCGGTATCGGCGTTGGGAGCGCGTACGAAGATGCCAGCAAGCTTTTTAAGTAGGGTAGCCTTTTATGAAATACGCAATACTATAGTTTGCGATTAAAAATGATACTGATAATGTTCTTCGTGTCTCTCTCTCTTGTACTAATGTTCGTGTCTCTCTCTATATCAATCTTCCGCCGTTATGCTGCCGCAACTCTTCTAAGAGTCTTGATGCGCTTCTATGTCCTCGACAATTGTAGCGTATTGTTCGTCCGTTGGTTCCGGGCACCCTTTTTCTCGTAAGTAGTTTACGCACTCCGGTTGCTCGTCGTAACGAGCGTAAGCGATATAGAAAAAACGGTCGAGAGGCGCTCTCGCCTTCTCGAGTAAGTATTTGAGGCAACCGAGTTGGCCATGCCTTGCAGCACTTACCACGCAGTTGACCTTATCCTCACAGGAGGATATCTTTCTTTTTTCAACGAGATATTTCACGATGTCCACGCGACCACTGCTTGATGCCTGTAGTATCACATGCCTGTGTGTTCTCACATCAAACCGGCAACCATTCAAGAAGCAATACTTCAACATCTCGAGATTACCTTTATCTGATGCCGCTTTAATCGTCCATTCATCCCACTCGCACTGTTTCACTTCTCTCGCCCACTTGAGCAACTCGAGTTTGTTCGTTCCAGCAACCTGAAAGCAAAACCAGGCTTGGTCTTTCACAGTTCCACATGGAAATCTCTCTCCCCATTCCATGTTGTTCCACGCAAATTCCAAAGTCGAACTGGATGAATATTCATAAATATTCCAACTTAATTTCGAGAGAACCTTTGCGTACGCCAGCACCTCCCAACTTCCTCCACTCGCCCCTGCAAAGAAAAACCGATCCGTCTCGTTCAATTTCGGAAGCACATGCGAGACGAAAACATCCTTGTGATGCAACACCAACCCGGTCCACAACTTGCTCGGCCCAAGATTTAAACGCTCCATATCCTTCACAGCCTCTTCTTTCTCCTTTTTCTTCTTCCTCTTCTGCGCGCCGGATATCTGCTTCCCCATTATCTTCGTCGTCGTCTTCTTTTTCCTCTCGAATTCTAAAAGCCGTTTTCCTTTTTTTTTTTGCGACATGGGTCTTTTCGCCGAAAAATTTTCAACTTCGCCGAAAAATTAGGGGTTGCTTTTGCTGGTACTGGTAGCAAAGAGAAGAAACAACTCGACACACAATGTACTCCGCTATGTCTAGTATTCCCTCCGGGGGCCCTCCCGGGGGGACACACACACAGGAGCTATGGTATTCCCTG
>Ga0257106_1000604_pt1 | contig 20513 bp, 16 predicted proteins | sample LP_taG_3_FD_190177 | JGI IMG/M metagenome (GOLD analysis project Ga0257106, IMG submission 190177) | Marine microbial communities from Northeast Subartic Pacific Ocean, Canada - LP_J_2011_P26_10m | ecosystem: Environmental > Aquatic > Marine > Oceanic | place: Canada: Northeast Subartic Pacific...
GAAGTAAAGGTTGCATCATCAATTTACTTGTCTCCGCTATTTCTCTATTTTCTAGTACAGCAGCCATATTCTGGAGTCTCGTGGCAAACTTTGGAGCGTCTTCAAATCCGCCAAAAATTGTATTGTCCCCAAAGTCTTTCTCGAACTGATTCAGGTCTCTGAGCGAGAGCGTATCTGCCTCTGGTTTGATACTAAAACTATTTCCACCAATAATTATGCTCGGTTTCGGAGACAAGAACCCTGCTTTCTGTGAATCTGAACTGAAACTTTTTTCACTCGCAAGACTAGAGAAATTCGAGGCTGTTGTCAGTAATTCTATTGATTCTCCTTCATTCGCTACTTCTCGCACAACACCCTGCTCTATTATTAAGGAATCGTATATTTTTCCATCCAATGTCTTTGTAATTGAGTGTGTATTTACAGTCTTTGCTATTAATGAGAAGCCTATGAGGCAGCAAAGAACGACAGTTAACAATGAACATGTTGTTGAAGTACTAGAACCACGGCTACGTTGACTCAATCCTTCCGTATTTGAAGCGACGGAATGCATCTCCCTTCTTATTCTTGTAGTAAAAATTGAGAGTTCAAGAACAGTATGATGAGGATTGATCAGGGTTATCGGCACAAGACTTGATAAAGATACTTCGAGTATTAGATTTGGTGTCCTTAATTTATAACACTTTCTATGAAATCCACCAGGTACCAGGGCGGCGTCGAACTCTTAAATAGTTCATTGAAGAGGGAAAATTCTAAAAGTACTAAAGTGGGTTGTGTGTAAATTGTTTCATTACAAAGACAGAAGTATTATTTTCCTGATCTGTGCTCTATTAGTAGTGATTTTTGGGAGAGAATTCTCTCTTTCAACTCTCACGTTTCACTTTTTTATTTACTCTTTTGTTTGGGGAAAAGCAAAAGAACAAAATCCACTTCTCAACCAAATACAAAAAAAAACGCGAAAACAAAAAGTATAACATCTCTCAAACATATGATCTCTTTATTTCCATGCACCAGGGAAGATAATTTCAGTTTTCAAGCTTCGTACGGAGCAAAGATTACACAAGAGTTGTGTCCACCAAAACCAAAAGAGTTGCTTATAGCTGCAGTCACTTTGTGTTCCTTTTTGACATTAGCGCATGTATCAATACCTGTGACTACTTCCTCGCATTCATTCTGATTAATACTCGGATGTAACCAGCCTGTTTTAATGGCCATAATGGAAGCAATTGCTTCCATACCCCCTGCTGCCCCGAGACAGTGGCCTATCATAGACTTGGTGGCGTTCATCTTAACATTTGTCATGTCTTTAAATACTTTTCTGACAGCAGCAATCTCTGCGACGTCACCAACAAGGGTACTCGTTGCATGAGCATTGATGTAGTTGATATCTTCAACCGATATACCGGCATCTTTGATAGCAAGTTCAATACAAGTGGATACTCCTAGACCATCAGCACGAGGGTCGGTCATGTGGTGTGCGTCGCACGTAATTGCACCTCCCATATATTCTGCGTGAATGCGAGCGCCGCGGGCCAGAGCATGTTCGAGACTTTCCATCACTAATAAACCTGCCCCTTCTCCCATGACAAAACCATCTCGAGCCTTATCCCACGGTCGACTTGCGCCTTCTGGATCGCTATTATTTTGCGATAAAGCCCTGCAGGCTACAAAACCACCCAAGCCGACTGGAATTATTGGTGCTTCCGATCCACCAGCAATAATTATATCCGCGTCACCACTTCTTATGTGGTTGGCTGCGGCATGGTAGGCATAGTTGGCCGTTGCACAAGCAGTTGAAATACTGTAATTTGGACCCATGAAGCCCTTTTCAATTGCGAGCATTGCTCCGCCCATGTTTGTAATGGCATATGGAATGAAAAATGGAGTGATCTTCTTCGGTCCCTTCTCGACCAAAGCTTTCACACCGTCCTGGAAAACCGTGAGCCCACCCATACCTGAGCCACAGAGAACTCCAACACGTTGCTTATCAACTTTGGCTAAAGCTTCGCCAGCCAGACCAGCATCTTCAAGTGCCTTATTTCCACTTACTAAAGCATATCTTAAACAATCATCCAAACGACGATCGTTTTTCTTGTCGATATACCCCTCGTTGTCGAAGTTCCGGATTTGAGCTGCAAATTTAGTTGGAAAATCGGAAGTGTCAAACCGGTCAATTGGGGCTACACCGGACGTTCCTTCCAAAAGCTTATCGTAAAACGAATTATAGTCATTTCCAAAAACAGAGCAAAGCCCCATTCCAGTAATGACGATGCGTTTTTTGGGGTCGGTCTCGCGCGCCATAGCGCTGCATCCAAAGAGCACACGAGATCTATCAACTCGCTGATTTCGAACTTGCTTCAATTTTTTTCTATCGCACGAAGTTGAAGCATGACTAAAGCGAATAGTGGATGAGATAGAAGTAAACATTTGAACGATTTGAGCGATAACTTTAGGGAGTGAAGTTCACTTTGATATTCGATTTCGTTGGGATGCCTCGAAAATCTATCTGTAGTCCAAAGAGTCACGTAGCAATGAGGGTGTAAGGTTATGTATGGTACGTTATCTTCTTCGTTATCCCTTGTTGAGACCTCTTCCAAATTCCAAAGAACAGTTAGAAAAGCTCCAACTCCAACTCCAAAAAAAAACAAAGAAAAGAACAAAAAAAAAACAGCACAGGTATGGGCACTGATCATATGGGGGCTTGGGGGACTCTTTTAATCGCTCATCTATATAGCGTGTCATGGGAGGAAATTTATCTAGAAAAGCAGTTTTTCGCCTCAACAAGAAGTTGCTATTCTGTGAAAAACTTGTGATGTATAACTCACAAATCCATACTATTCAAATTTGAGAGTGCGAACGAATTTCAGAAACGAATACCACAGTGTTGCGTTGAACAAGTCAAGAAACCAAACAAGACTGCTTTCATTTTTTGACAGAATGTTGAGTTCTTTCTTAGTTGCAGACGTAACGTGTTCACGTCCAATGAATATGCAAAGAAGAAGAATGGTTCGTGCAAAATTCGTCAGAAGGAAGAGAAAATCAAAGTCGCATCGTCTCGAGAACCAGCGGATCATGAATAATTCGGAAGAAAATAAGGAGTTGCCAGACAGCTTACGAAAAATTATAGACGCTTTTCAACTTGTATGAATTTACACAGACTTATAAGTATTTTATTATTGTGTGTCTTTTAAAGGTACCAGAACCCGCCCAAAGATATAAACAGCTACTGTTTCTCGCACAGAAACTCGAACCATTTGAAAATGTATGATGTTTTCGTTTCATTAAAATCATACATGACTGAACTTATTCTTCAGGTTTTGAAAGTTGATGCAAACAAGGTGAGCGAGCTTGCATACACGACAAAACTTTTTATTAAAATATTTGTAGGTACCCGGATGCGTATCACAGGTGCTCTCGTTACGCTCCATTTATATTCATTATGCTCATCTCTTCATACTTTGTTCCCTTAGGTCTGGGTATCAGTTGATGCAAAGGAAAAGAAGTTTTATTTCAGTGCAGATTCTGACTCACAACTAACAAAAGGACTTGCTGCACTTTTGGTTCGTGGACTCAGTGGAAACTCTGCTGAAGACATTTTGAGCATATCACCATCTTTTGTAAGCATGCTGGGGTTACAGCAAACTTTGACGCCTTCTAGAACGAATGGATTCGTGAATATGCTCGAATTGATGCAAGCTAAGACAAAGGAAATGCAAAGAAGGATTGAACAAAATTAAATTATTAAGTTTGGATACACTATCAATTTAGGCTATCATACTGACTAATCCTGCATGTTCAGTGCTTGCGAATGTTAATTCTTCAAAGCTAGCAGTGCACTCAAATCTGTATCTGTCAAGAACTTAAACCCGTCCTTTTTACTTATAGTAGCTACACAACAGTTTTCCTCACTTAGCAAAATGCTAGAAGACTCACGTAGTGCATTTAAAGCAGATGAAATTAACTACGTAAAAAGAAATGAAATACAAGCTTTGAAAAGTGTTCCACTAACCTCTGAAGATGACATTGTGGCGAAAGATGTCAAATTTCTCTCAAGATATGTTTTGCAAGCTTGGGAACGTGAACCTTTAAAAAGAGGAAATTAAAGAAATACAAGCATTCACAATAAACACAAACCAATTGCGATGGCAATGTGTTCATATACGTTCCCTGACGGGCAAACGTAGAAGAGATTGACTCCAATTTTCCCAACAGCTCCAATAACGACTCCAACTCCATAAGGTCTATGTGAAGATCGCTGTGTGTTTACCTTATTTAAGAAAATTTCTCAGTAGCTTATATCAAAAGTCAAAAGTATCTGCGTACCTGTGTTTTTCTTGCAACTATACTAACCAAGCGCCCCCCTTCTATCGTTGTATCATACAGAAAAGTATGTTTCTTGATCTCTCCACGTATAAAATCAATCATGGTTGTCCCATCTGCAGTTAGTCCAGAAACTGCAACTCCAATTTTATTATCAACCTCAAAAATTTTCTCTTGGAAGGATGAAAGCTTCGAAGGGGACCGCTTTAGTGAAGCAATTACAATCATATCTTCATTCTACAAGAGGGCTTAAGAACAAAACACGAATTTAAATTTGAGCACGTACTCTACATGCAACGACCGCGCTACCTTGCTTCACCGCTTCCATAGCATCTAGACACATTTTAAGTTCAAAGATCAGCAATAACAACTACATACATTCAACTTGGTGGAGACGGCCCTGTGGACTCCATGTTAAGACATCCTAAATAAAAGTTAGATAAGATAGAGGATATATTGCATATAGACCTGATCGTATTGATTTCGAAACATATCCAATGCCTTGCTCGGTCGTATATTAAAGAAGATGAAGAATTGGAATTCTTATGCGACACTTTTTGAAGTAGATCGAACAGTGTGTCATCAGTGTCAAATTATTTTTTTTCTCTTTTTCTCTTTTTCTCCAAACACAAGATTTATAACACTTTGTAACGAACTTTTCGCGAATTCGTGCCACAGCGATAAAAATTGTAAGTAACACTAGTTCCCTAACTTTCATTTGAAGGGTGAAACATGAGCAAGGTATACAAGCCTACTGCAGTATTGGTTATTGGGATGGCTGGATCTGGAAAAACAACATTATTACAGCAACTGAATTCTAAGTGTCATGAAAATGCTGTACCAGACTATCTAATAAATCTAGATCCCGCTGTGAAATCTATACCGTACGAAGCCAATATAGATATTCGAGATACAATAAATTACAAAAATATCATGGCTAAATTTAACCTAGGACCTAATGGCGCAATTTTAACGGCTTCTAATCTTTTCGCGACCCGGTTTGATCAAGTGCTCAATCTGTGTAAAAATCGGTCAAAGCAGCTGAAATACATTTTTATTGATACTCCTGGTCAGATAGAAATGTTTACTTGGTCAGCATCAGGAACAATCATTTCACGTGGCTTTGTCGATTCTTATCCTACGGTGATCCTTTTTGTTATCGATTCTATAAAAGCAGCCAATCCTTCTGTTTTGGTCAGTAACCTGATTCAAGCTGTCAGCATTTTCTATAGACTTAAGATTCGTATAATAATAGTTATAAATAAAATAGATGTTGCTTCTGCTCATAGGATAAAGTCTTGGTTAGGAGATTTTGAAACATTTCAGAAAGTGGTTGAAGAAAGTGGAACGTTTAGTAGCGATCTTGATCGTTCTCTTTCTGTTTGTCTCGAAGAATTTTGTCAGAACTTGAATACAGTATACACTTCATCACTAACTGGGGAAGGTATAGGTGATTTATTTGCTGCGATAGATAGTGTAACAACTTAAATTACTGTAGTTACGATACCAGTTATTAAAAATATTCACTATAATTCTGTAAAAAACAGACTCTTGATAAGAGGCAACACTTAATTTGTTTATGAATGCAGTTTTCAGGTTTGTAGTCTTTTCACTCCTTTACCTGAAGAAGGAATTTATTCTTCTTACCGGCGCTTAGAAGAAGCATTCTTCCTGAAATCAAGTCCGATGGTTCAAGTCGAGCTAACTCATCAGCTACCTTGATGTTGTTAATGCGCACACCTCCACCTTTGATCATTCGTCTTGCTTCGCCCTTACTTCCTTGCAAGCCAACTTTAACGAGAATATCTACAACTGTGACAGCAAAAGCTTCTTCCCTCGTAATTTCTAAAGTTGGTACGATATCAATCAGCGATTCTAAAATATCTATATCTAGTTTCGTGTCAGAACCTGGTAAAAGCCCTTTGGTAGCAGCTTTTGCTTCTTCTAATCCAGTCTCACCGTGCACAAATCTAGTAATTTCTTCAGCGAGTCTAACCTGGGCAGTATTAGGCACATACCCCTTTTTTCCCATTGCTTCCTCGATCTCTCTAATTTCATTTATTGGTAAGAATGTTAACATCCTCATCATTCGAATTACATCTTCATCGCTTGTCCTCAAAAGATACTGGTAAAACTTGAATGGAGAAAGACGCTTTGATGAAAGCCAGATTGCCCCATCTTCACTTTTGCCAAACTTTTTACCATCTGATTTCAATAGCAATGGAAACGTTACGCCATAAGCGACTTCCTTTGAGATAATTCGTCTGATGAGGTCCGTACCGGCTACAATATTTCCCCATTGATCGCTTCCTCCGACTTGAACTGTAACATTATGCTCTTGGAAAAGGTGCATGAAGTCGTACCCTTGCAGAAGTTGATACGAAAACTCCGTAAAACTAAGACCAGATTCGCTCTCTAGGCGCGATTTTACGCTATCGCGTGAAAGCATAGTGCCAATTCTGGCATACCTTCCAACATCACGAAGAAAATCCAGAAAGCTAATGTTTGCAAACCAATCAATATTATTCATTACCTGAGGACGTGAATATGTTAAATTGTCATGGGAAAGAATTGAGTTAAGATCGGTTCCTATATTATTTGCATTCGTATCAATTTCTTCTCGGCTCAACAGTGGTCTCTCCACTGACTTTCCCGAAGGGTCGCCGATACTTCCAGTAGCTCCACCCAAAAGGATAACTGGAGTATGACCGCAACGCTGAAACCAAGAAAGAACTACAATACCCAAAAGGTTACCGAGATGGAGAGAATCAGCTGTAGGATCGAAACCACAGTATACTTTTAGTCCACTAGGACTCTTTGCAGCTTCGATTAACATACTCTCATTTGTACAAGCATCTAGTAAATCTCGTTCACGAAGCACATCAATTATGTTATTGCATGGTACGTCACCCACACTATATGAACCTGCCCTTGACTTGTGGCTAAATCTACTAGTAGAGAAGCTTTTTCGTTGCCAAAATAGTGGGCACGATTTTTGAGTTACTCTTGAACCAAAATTACAATACAACTCACCCTTGACAGCATATTAGTTTAGATACTTCATACGTGTATAATACTTACCAATGGCCGGGTGAGTTTTGAAGAAATCATACGTGACTTATGTATGAGTTTCTGTTCTTTTTTCAAGAACGTGTTCGAAGTTCGACGTGAAAGAAATTGAGCGAGTTCTCAAACTAAAGTTCAGTATCGAACAATTATGATATGAGTGTTGAGAAAATGATGATGAAATGAAGATATACACTCCTCCTTTGCTCTATGAAAGCACCTAGATCCTGCGAAAAGAAAGACAGAGTAGAGATGGCAACTAAGCAGACTTTTTCTCCTCTGGGGCTGTCTGAGACCTTTCGCAATTAAAGGAGGAGAAACATTTAGTCATATTTAGGGTTTTTATTTTTCCAAAAAAAAAGGTGTGTGAGTTTCTGGGCTTCTGTCTGGGACTAAAATGACAAAAACCCTTGTAAGCCGCGTAGAATTCTTCACAAATCCAACAGAACTACAAAGCAGTCATGCCAGCCGGTATTTCTGTTGGGCTGAAGAAGGGCCATATCACCACTCGTAGAACTTTGAAAGAGAAACCTGGCGCTCGCAAAGGAGTAAGCATGTAGTAAAATCTAAAACCGTTGTATACTAACTTTTTTTTCATTTTAGCGTTGTGGAAAACGAGTGAAACTTGTTCGGGACCTAGTCCGCGACGTAGTTGGATCAGCACCATATGAGAAAAGAATGATGGAGTTACTGAAAACTGGTCGTGATAAACGCGCACTTAAGTTGGCGAAGAGAAAGGTGCGTATTATCGTTGTTTTGTAAGTTTACGAACAATTTCGATTTTCAAGCAGCCTTCGTTTTCTGTAATTTTAGTTTCTTAAATTGCTTTAGTTTCTTTTTCTTCTTTCATTGGCACTAGTATACTCACCTTGAACGATACTTTACACAGCTGGGCACCCATGTTAGAGGTAAGAAAAAGAGAGAGGAAATGGGAAATCTTTTGCGAAAGGCTGCTTCGAAAAGAAGTTAACTGGCCTAAATAATAGTAATACTTTCTGAGTTTCTGGAGGACAAGTAGTAACGAAAATATTCCTCTCCAACTACCGTTGAGATCAAGGAAAGTACTAGCTTATAAAAACGAACTATCTTCAAAATCTTTCGCCAAACCTTACAAATGCTGTTCCTTTTGATTGGTTATCGTCGTGAACCCACTCTGCACGCACTGGACCCAGTTTCAAGCCAACCCCAAAGCACGAACCTTGCCCAGCGCGACAATAATATTCAGTAGGGTTTCCGATCACAGATTTGCTCGACCCTAAGTCTGAGCACTTCTCCCAGAACAGAAACGAGTGAGTGTTCATATAAGGAACTGGTAACCGCAGCTCAAGAGCAATCTCCATAAAGCTTCTACTCACTCCAAGCTCACCAACTCCATAACCCCGGCAGGAGTGGGGACCACCCAGTGTAAATGCATCGTATACCGCACAATCACCTATGATATGCCCACCCTTTGCGTGCATTACTAATACTGGCGGGGGAATATCGTTTCTTTTCTTTGTTTGCAGGAGTTGTATGAAGCGAGAGGCTTCAAGCGAACTTCGATTGTAAATTGGAAACGACGATCCAATGCCTAGTGACTGCTCAACTTGTAAAATATCACGAGAACCAATTGGTGTATTTTTAACGAACTTCGTCGTATCTCTCGTTAAGTTTCCTTGCAAGCACACCAGCTTATCACAGCCACTGCCTGAATGAGTCGTGGGAGGACCATCCATGGTTACGGAACCATCCGCTACTTGCTTTGATCCATTTGGACAAGTTGCACCTGACTCATCTCTTGCCGTGATCTCTTCAAGTACTGCACTTGTAGTGCAACGAGATTGACGCGAATAATTTTGAGTAAATGAAGCCTTCATACCTGCTCTATCAACCCAGACGCTAGGTACATTATCCAATAGTGGTCCGCCAGCAAAGACTGGCGAAATTTTCCTAGAGTTGAAAATTGCAGTTCGAAAAGACGATTTTTCTGCATCGAGTTCGCCCTTGCAATATGGATGATTATATTCAATTTTGAATCCCAAATCGTCCTGAGGCTGAAAGAAATTTGCTGTCGAAACAGACCCAAAAAGCTGTCGTCCCCAGCCGTCCAAATTCCTGTGTTCAAAGAGAACTGAGCCTCCTGGACGAACTGAAACAAAATCCGGTCGGCCACCATCACCCGGGGCTATACTCCACTCCAATTCAGTTTCCGCTGTTCGAACGGGTCTTTCACGAAGCATAATATCAACTTGAACCTTTGAGGGATCATTTTCGTCCGGTCGCGGAACGACTTGAACGTTATCAAAGAGTTGTAACAAGAATATATCACGCAGTGCTGACTTCGCATCCTCTACATTATAGAGTTCTCCAGCTCTAAAATTATGCTCGCGTGAGATCACTTGTGGATTGGTCACTCCTTTATTATTCAACATCGGTTGCATATTTTCATCAAGAAAACAATGTTGAACCTTTGTGATCTCTCCTTCAATGACATGAGCAACAACATCGCCATTCTCCATACCATCAAAGTGAGAAATCGTTCCAAAAGTCAAACCTTTGCTCGTGTAATAACCCTCCACGATATTTTTCGCTGCTGCAAGTACTCTTACGGTGCAATTCTGACTATTTCTCGCAGCATCTAAAACTTCTAACTCTACTTCGCGTGGAAGCACACTACTTCCAGAAACTCTGAACGTTTGCACTTGGGGCCAGATCTTTTCCCGAAATACGAACTCTATTGCATATCCATCCTTTGAGGGCGTTACATTTGCATCTACATTCGCAAATAAACCAGTACCAAGTAGCTGTTCTAAGTCATCTGATAAATCTTTCTTCGACAGTTGTGCTCCTTTCCTTGCATTCAGACCTTGAAACAGTTCAGACTAAGATGAAAAAATACAGTTAAAAAAGCTTGAAAAATAAATAGGGTCTCACCTTGCTTGGAATACCCGGTCCAGTCGGTAAATTTGTAGCTAATACTGATTCAACGATAAAATCATCTTTGTTACTGGTTTTCTTCCTCTTTCTTCTTACCATATCTTCCTCTTCTTCCTCTTCTTCTTCCTCTTCTTCGTCCTCTTCTTCATCATCTTCCTCGTCCTCTTCTTCATCATCTTCTTCGTCCTCGTCACTCTCTTCGGCGTAGGCTGCGAATACTTTCGTGAGGCCACCGCCATCTCCTCCTCCACCGCCGCCTCCTCCACCTCCATCCAAACCATAATTATCACCGGAGTTACCGCCTCCGCTCGCTAGCAATAAGTTGAAAGCTACATTGCTGGTGGCCAACCCAAGCGTTACGGCTCCAATTCTTCTGGGTTTTAAAGCCTTCCCTAGTAGTTCCGATATATTTCCCACCCCAAACTTCACGATTTTCGACGGAAAACTTTTCGTGTCGGGTTTGGAGAACGACAAGCATTCCGTTCTGTCTTTCAAGGAGGATATTCCCGTTTGAACGAGGGTCGTTTTTTGCCGGCGTTTTTTTGAAGGTCGTGAAAATTCAAAGCCGAACGCACTCGACGAAGCGAAAGTCACTTCTCTAGTAATTGACAACATTTGAGAGGAAGATATAACCGTCTGTGTGGGCTCGTACAAGTTCGATGAATGCGAATGATTTTTAGAACCGCAGGTGGGAGAATGCAATTTATCGCGGTTATTTTTTTTAGCAGCAAAACTGAATTTCTCGTGGAACCATCTTTCCCTAATTCATGCAATGCATGAGTTTTTTAGTCACCCAAAAATAGACAGAATTTTACAATTTTTAGAATTTCTTCTATTGTTATTTTGTAAGACTGTCTAGGTCAAAAGCACGTTTGGAGCAGGAATAATTTACTTTGCACGCCGTGCTTACACTTGGCCTCACGCACATTCACAACGAAACCCTTGCGATCAAATCTACAAAAATCTTTACATTGTAGTTAGCTTTCTTTTTCGAAACTCTGTCCAATATGAAGGTTTGTTTATTTTGTTTGGTCAAACATTTATTATCAATTACGACGATTCACATTAGGGCAATACTGAAGGGCACACAATAAAACCAGAAAGTGAAAGTATTTCACTCGATACATCATGTTGGCCATTACTTCTGAAAAATTACGACAAGTTAATGGTAAGTCTAAGCGCTAAATTTTGTATCATTATAATTGATCATCTTTGATGTCTCACTGTTTTAGGTTCGCACTGGTCACTACACACCTCTTCCTTCCGGCAACTCACCTTTAAAGCGTCCAATACAAGAATATATTAGATACGGCGTAATTAATCTGGATAAACCGGCAAACCCATCTTCACATGAGGTTGTTGCTTGGTTGAAACGAATGTTAAGAGTCGAAAAAACTGGTCACAGCGGAACTTTAGATCCGAAGGTTACTGGTTCTTTAATTGTTTGCATAGATCGGGCAACACGACTTGTAAAAGCGCAACAGGGAGCAGGTAAAGAATATGTGTGTATTTGTAGATTACACTCGACGCCAGAAGGTGGACGAGCAGCAGTACAACGCTCTATAGAGACACTTACTGGTGCTTTATTCCAAAGACCTCCACTAATCTCAGCAGTGAAGCGCCAGTTACGAATTCGAACAATATTTGAAAGTAAACTATTTGAGTATGATAAGGAGAGGAATTTGGTGGTTTTTTGGATTTCATGCGAAGCTGGAACGTACGTTCGCACACTTTGCGTCCATCTTGGTTTATTGCTAGGAGTCGGGGGTCACATGCAAGAGCTTCGTCGAGTTCGTTCAGGCATATGTGATGAAAATGAAAATCTTGTAACCATGCATGATGTCCTGGATGCCCAGTGGATGAATGATAATTTGAAGCAAGAATCTTATCTTCGAAGAGTTATAATGCCTCTTGAAGTATTGCTGACAACTTATAAACGCATAGTAGTCAAAGATTCAGCAGTCAATGCTATATGCTTTGGTGCAAAGTTAATGATTCCAGGACTTCTTCGTTATGAGAGCGCCATTGAAGTGGGCGAGGAATGTGTTTTAATCACAACGAAAGGAGAGGCAATTGCAATCGGGATTGCGCAAATGAACACGGCTGTTATTGCTACCTGCGATCATGGTTGCGTTGCCAAGACTAAGCGGGTTGTCATGGAAAGGGACACATACCCAAGGCGTTGGGGTCTTGGACCTACTGCTTTGGCAAAGAAAAAACAAATTTCAGAAGGAAAGCTCGACAAATTTGGTAAAAAAAATACTGCTGAGATAAAACCTGATATAGAATCATCGCCATTGGAGAAGAAAGAGAAAAAGAAAGAAAAGAAAAAAGAGAAAAAAAAAGACCGTTAAATGTATTGGGTGGGATGTAGGCTATAGGAAGGATCCCAGATATGTTATTTCCCTAAGTAATTATTTGTATATTTGGATTTCAAAGCCTCCTAGATTATGGTTACTGGTCAGCAGCCACTGAGATGTTACCATGCAAGCTAATTTAATTTCAACACATATTTCCTCATCACATTTGTTCAAGTTATTTCTATCTGGCCTTAAAATTCCTTGTGGATTATTTTCGGCTTTACTTTTTATGCATACTGTTCGTTCAAGGGTATTTGAAATGTCATAAATAAATCCAGATGGAAGAAAACTTTGCAACTTGCTGATGTAATTATAGTAATCTCGGTTTACTTCATCATCAGATTCCCTTGAAAAATAGAGCACATCTGTGATATAATTGTAAGCATACTCTCTACCTTGAAGTGCGAACAAAACAAAGTTACCCCCGGGAGAAAACTGTGCGAATATTGAATTGGGTAAGTCTATCTGAAATGAGATAGTTTTCAAGCAGGCCCCTGAGCGAACGTCCCATAAACGAACCATATTCTCAAAACTTGCACTAAGCAACAGTGTGTTATCCAAACTAAAGCTTACACTATTCACAGGATCAGAATGTGCAGGCATCGTTAGCAGACACTTGCCGCTTCTTGTTTCCCATACTTTTAAACTCTCATCAGAGGAACCAGTCGCTATGAGATTTCCAGATGTATTAAAAATACAACACAGTACTGAGCACTGGTGCCCGCTGTATTTGCGTACACACAATCCATTCTCTGCATTCCAAAGAAAAATCAAACTGTCGTCCGCCGCTGAAACTAAATATTTGTCGTTACAACCCCAGCAGCAGTCAGAAACTCCGCCAGCATGCCCCACAAGAGAATGAATGAGACTCCCATCGGCTAAAGACCATATCTTACAAGATTTATCCGCAGAAGCACTTGCAAGCCTAGTTAATTGTTTAAATTTAGAAAAAATGAAAGCGATTATAAAAAAACCTTGAGCCATCGCGTGAAAATTTTAGCGCAGATATCGGTTTTTCATGACATTGCACGATGCATTTCATCCGATAAATCTCACAAATATCTTTGGAATTCATTGCGAGCAATTACAAGCTTAAGTGGTTTTATTCCTTCTCGTTCATAACTTTCTCCTCGTGTAAGTATAACTGTAAAAATAGATTTCAAGTTTGAGGAGACATTAGAGTAAGTGACGATAGGACTATATGTACTTACCGATGCGCATATAACATAAAACTCAAAAAATAGCTATCACAGTTGAAAAGCCATACGTATTACACGTCAGGTATGTATTATCTTCCGGATAGGCGAGCAGGGTCGAATGTGAAATAATTTGGGTTCATATTCTTTTTTTCTTACCTAGACGTTAGGAATGGCCATAGACAGATAGAGAAAAACGAGAAAAGTGAAACTGACGGAGGAAACTGGATTTAAGGTGTCAATGACGGTCTGAAATGACTAAAAAACAAAAAAAAGCAAACATATGGTGTACTGTAAACAACCCCCAACTATCCAGGCAGGTAAAAATTGTTTAAGCAAGGTCTATTTAATACGAGGGACACGTAGATTACAAATAAGGTTGGGTAACAAACTCTACCTATTGGTGCAGACTTTAATATTTTCCATAAGTTCTGTGAATCAAAGATGTCCATGAACGCAAATAACTTGTTTACTCGGGAAGTCTGGGCGGAAAATTTGGAGAATGAACTTGGAATCATTCGGGGTATCATAGGAAAGTACAATTTCGTCGCCATGGATACAGAGTTCCCCGGCGTGGTAAGATCAATTCATCAATAGTTATTTTTTACTATATTTCAATCATTTTTTTGAAGGTAGCACGCCCAGTAGGAAATTTTAAAAATTCAGGTGAATTCCACTACCAGACACTCCGTTGCAATGTGGATTTGCTAAAGCTAATACAACTCGGTTTGACTTTCACAGACAGTGAAGGTAATTTACCGATAATAGATGGTCAATTTTGTTTATGGCAATTTAATTTCAGAGAGTTTCGACTTAAAGAAGACGTGTATGCACAAGACTCCATCGAACTTCTGAAACAAAGCGGAATAGATTTTATAATGATCGAAGAACGAGGAATTGATGTGCACCGTTTTGGGGAGTTACTTATGGTGAGCGGTGTTGTGTTGAACAAAAAAGTAAAATGGCTAACGTTTCATAGCGGTTACGATTTCGGTTATTTAGTGAAGCTGCTCACGTGTGCTCCTTTGCCTGATAAGGAAAAGGATTTCTTTGGCATACTGAATACATATTTTCCCTGTATATTCGATATGAAATATTTAATGAAATTTACAAGTTCTCTGCATGGAGGACTCAGTAAACTTGCAGAGTATTTAAATGTTGATAGAATTGGTCCCCAACATCAAGCAGGAAGTGATAGCTTATTAACTGCGTGTACTTTCTTTAAATTATGTTCTACACATTTCATGGACTCAAAAGTGGACCGTCATATGGGAATTTTGTATGGTCTTGGTCAGGATGAATGTGAGAGTTTTGATGCGTAACTGCAGCTATATTCCTACACAACTTGTAAGTAGTTTGAGAATCACTTAGCATTCATGATCTTATAGTTCAAGTACTTGAAAGATGTTTTTACATAAATTTCATTGCCTCAGTGTGGCGTTTTCATACATTAAAACGACATGTTTAAGTTATTACATGTGCTATATCCGATTATCGGATTGGCGGCTGGGGAACTATGAGTTATTCCTTATCTTGAATTATGAACATAATATCATCTTTTGAGTAGTCGTGACTGTTATGATCAGAAATATTGGTATCGCGTAGTTCAAAATTGATGAAGTCCATATATTTTTCCTGCGGAGATATTAGTGTGAACACTTTGAAGAGAAGTCTTTTCTAATGTAGTTGCTTACGTTGAAGAAAGGTCCGGCATGCCAAGTTCCCTTGTTCAGTTTAATAATCTTTCCAGCTTGATTTGCTCCAACTTAGTTTCTTGAAAGCAGAAAAAATTTAATAGCATAATTACCTGGTATTTTGAATACATTTATTTCCGATGGTTTCGGATATTTTTCGACTCTCCACGTAGGTGTTGCAAGAGCTAGATACCTGTAGAAATGAATCACATATGAAAATGCTCCCTAAATTTTGATATGATACCAAGAGTTTTGTTGGAAACTCCCTAGGCACTGAGTAACTTTTGCATGGTAAGTGATCTGATTAAAGCATAGCTCTTTCAATCTTAGTCGCATCACATACAGACGTGGTATCTCATTAGATGTACATAGCTCAGCATCCTGGTTTATTAGCAAAGTTTTTTACGTAAGAACAGAAAGAGTCAAAATTTGATGAACTTACAGTTGGGCCAAATGGGACGCCATCCTCGCACCATTCTATAACCTTGTAAATTTCATGTTTATGCCAGAAAATATCGCACTCAAATGAATACCTGACCATATGGTTTAATTGCACTTTCACTCAATTCTTGAACAGATAATGTGTGTATAGAAATTGAATGAAGAGACGAAAGCTTCTTCACCGCACATTTTTTTTTTCTTGCTTCCAATTTTTGACGGTTATGTAGGCCTGCGAGCGAACAATAAAAATTTCCTTCTTGAGCCAGAAATTCCATTTAACTTATGAGCATGAACAAATATCTTTTCTCTATTCACTATTGGCAGCCTTTACTTATTGTGTCTTTAAAGCTTGCGGCCTGCAACTCTGCATTTTTGCTACGTTTCTGTGAACTTGAGAACTTGGTTGATTCGAGAATTCTTTAAATTCCTTGTTTCCATTACTCGATGCATATATCAAAATTTCAAAAAGAATTAATAGATAAACTGTGGCCATATCATTCACGGCACTCACTCTCACTCACTCATTCATTATAGGATATTCTGCATGGGGTTGAGAAAAAAAAATATTTTTAGCACCGCGTAGACGTACTTACAAGTAAACATAGTGTGTTTTTCCACTATCACTAATAAATGCTTATGAAGAGTAAGCAGAGTTAGCGTTGGATCTGGCGGATCATGTGTCCGCGACAAGCAGTTACTATTCTGTCATAAACTTTTTGGAGTTCATAAAGGTGAAAGTTTTGTGATTTGCTAGTGCTGTTGAAGGGTAAATGTCAAATTCGTTCCCAAGGCTGTGTAAAAACTCGGTAGAAAGTCTCAGGGGAGAATATTCTAGCGCGACGCCATTTCCTCACGTAGTTATCAATGATATTTGTGATGACAGAGAATTACGTTCAGTACTTGATGAGTTGAAGCAAAACTTAGAGGCAACATTTAAAGAAACAGATTTATTTAAAGTTTTCCAAACTTCAGACTTGAGTGGTTTCGTTCCTGCAACTTCCGAGATAAGCAAACTAATCAATCTTAGAGATTCTTTGTATTCTGCGAGAACTCGAGGATTAATTCGCAGGATCACGGGTTGTTCTGAGCTCAGTTCCAGAGTTGATTGTTCCTGCAATATTTATCCATGCGGAGGACAACTCCTATGCCACGACGATGTTATAGGAACTCGTTGTGTCTCATTTATAATATATCTTGTGGATCCGGATGATATCTGGGAGTCTACCGACGGGGGTGGTCTCGAACTTTACGATACGAGGCGAGATACAGGTGAACCTGAGATTGAGCCCATGATAGTTCATATCCCAACGTGGAACTCCATGATGATTTTTGAGGTAAAGGCAGGCATCACTTTCCATGCAGTGCAAGAAGTTCGAGCAAACAATAAGCCAAGAATAAGTATTTCTGGTTGGCTTCATTCGACCACAACTCCGGAAAATATGGATGCCTCAACACTGACCCAGTTAAAAAGTTGTAATCAGTTTAAATCCAGAAAAAAGTTGAAAACAATCAATTTTAGAAAAACAGATACGTTATTGAGGAAAAGTGACCTGTCATTTCTAAAAAAATGGATTAATGAGGAATATCTGAAATCGTCCAGTATGAAAAGTATTGGGAATGCAATTTCGAGTTATGGTTCTGTTCAGCTTAAAGACTTTCTATGTCCGCATTATGCTCTTCAACTAAATGATTTTTTGCTATCCGAAAGTGTTGACCAAGATATATCTACTAAAAATATCTATCTTTCCGGAATTTGTGACGGATGGGAGTGCGTAGGGCCACCTCATAAGCAAAGATACTTGCTGTTAGATACTACGAGTAGAAGCAGATCCGAGTTTGGTATACTTTTGAGTAAAATCAGCGTGAACTTTCTTCAGTCAACCCCGTTCCAAAACTTTTTGTCAGAATTGACTGGCAAGCATTCGAGTTGTCAGTCCTCTAGGATCCGTAAATTTCGACCCGGACTAGACTATACGGTGGCACATAACGAAAGCATTGGTGAGTTTGTAAGTTCAACACTTTGTTTCGTTAACAACAATGCTTCTGAAAAGATCGCATGGTCTTCTGGAAATTATGGTGGGTTTGAATGCTATGTCCAAGATTCTAATACTGAGTTTTGCTCGCTACCCGAAGTATATGATGTGAATAGCAATAGCAGTGACATTTCTTCAGTTGATGCTTCTTTCAACACATTTACAATAGTCAATATGAAAGAAGGAATGCTGAGATTCATTAAATATCTCTCACATATGGCAAGTAGTTCAAGATTTGATATTTGTTCTGATTTTTATTGAGTTGTATGAGATATATCCAACCTCCCTGCCCGATAAGTGATAGGTTGTTGAAAATAATCCTACATACATGTGAACTTTTTCAATTTTTATCAATAAGCTTCGTCAGATTGTGATATGCTGTTTAATACTTAGCAGAAAATTTTTCTTGTTTTAAGTTCTAAGTGTATAAGTCATCATACATGTAGATTCAGATGAGAACTTTTAATAACTCTTCCACATAACTATTTTTGAATTCCTGTTTTGCAATTTCTCTCTTTATAGAAGCAGCGCGGGAATTCAAGACATCTACAGATATGCAGTCTTTTCTGAAAGCTTTGATAAATTGTGCAAACCTTGGAAATTCACTATCATTTGGAGCTGCTCCATGTGCAACTCGTTGATCCCACACAAGAATACTTCCCGCGCGCAAAGTAATACGCTGCTTTAAAGAATGTATTGGATCAAAACAGCCAAATTTATAGCTTCCCGAACCACGCCCCCTCCAAATAAGGTTGTTCTCTTCACCTGTTCTTGCACACGAGTCGTGCACTTGAAACTTCATATTTCCTAAGCTGTTGCACCAGTTCGAAAAAGTCGAGTGGAATCCAGGAACTAAAAGTGTACCCCCATCTCTTTCCGTGTTGTCCACGAGAGCTAATACACCCTGAATATGAGGTCCGGTACAACTACGCACGCCATTGATCTCCTTACTGAAATCTCGTAGATTTGAAAATTTAAGTTTTTCAAAGTTAACTTCACTATCAAAGAAGGACCAAGGATTCAAGTCGACATGCAAATTACTGGCAGTTTTACATGTGTCGAGTTTATTACTGCAGAACTCCGTAAAAGATTCCATCTTCGTCTTCTGATAAAAACACCATCGGTCATGAGATAGGAGAATAGCTTCACTGTTTAACATGACCTCAAAAATTGAACGAATGTTGGGTTCGATTCGGTTTTTAAGAATTTGACAGGTAAATACTGCTGGTTTACTTGCCAGACCGTATGTTTCACTAGGAATTATCGCATGCGTTGAGGGGTTGGTCCTTGAAACACCCTTGTACGTTCTTTCTAGTTCATCCCAGATTTCTGTGACAGTAGCAGCGCAAGACTCTGAAGATATAACACTACGAAATACTACAAAGCCATACTTTGAGAAGAAAGAGAGAGCTTCATTCAAACTTGGAATTTTGTCAAGAGGAGGTTCAAAAGATTCAGTGTAACCTTCTTCATCAACGGGTATTTTCATGTAGCTTGGATATTGACTCCACGACCGTTCACATAGTTTACACTGTGTGCTACAGTTGTTCCTTCTTTGCAAATACTTACTTTTTATTTGCATGAGCACTTCTCTGGCTAATCGAGTCACTTCTGGACTTGCACCGACTCTTTTTAGACATCGAATGTGTGCGATCTGTTCTTCGTAGTCCTTTTTTATCTCCTCAAGAGAATTATGGCCATTCAATTCGCTCATTCACCTCGATATCTAATAGTTCATCGTTCCTCCAAAAAGAATTCCTTGGGCTTTTTCCTTGCATTGCAAAGCGTGACTGACTTGTGAAGTTCAGCTCACTTGTGTATATAAAATATGAGGGGCTGAACAACTAATTGAGGGTAACTGACTGAACCATCAACGATCTTTCAGTTCATGATTCTAAGACCATAAAAAAAGAGTTCGAGTCAAACCCCTTAACCACTCGGGCACATCCGCGTTCACGCAGCAACGCGGACGGCAGGATTCGAACCTGCGCAGGCGAAGCCTATTTGATATCTTTTTTCGAATGCTTCATTGGTGAAATGAAAATATATATTGAAATATATATGGACGCCCCGTTTACAAAAGGGGGAAAAAGATTTTTTTTATTTTTTCCCTTATAATAAACTTGAGACTTTCTGCTTAAACTTGAGACAAAATTCATTAGTGGTACCCTACTGAGCGCAGAAGCGCGCGCGAGTAGCTAAAAAGCGTCATATTCTATGACATATAGTTAGTGGAGTTAGTCACACTTCTTTTTTGTAATTTTTGAGTGCATTTGTATATCACTTTGGTGCGCATTCGAAATCCAACACAGAATGTGCCGGCTTGCATTTCGAGTACTCAAACATAGAAATTTAAAGAAACTTTTCTCCATATGCTGAAAAACATAATGCAGCTTTCACTCAACTCTCAGTTTAAGCTTTTGAGTTTTAGTCAAATACTATTGAACTCAGCAAACAGAAGAAAAAGACTTCAAGGAAATTTCCATTCCT
>Ga0257106_1000605_pt1 | contig 20502 bp, 19 predicted proteins | sample LP_taG_3_FD_190177 | JGI IMG/M metagenome (GOLD analysis project Ga0257106, IMG submission 190177) | Marine microbial communities from Northeast Subartic Pacific Ocean, Canada - LP_J_2011_P26_10m | ecosystem: Environmental > Aquatic > Marine > Oceanic | place: Canada: Northeast Subartic Pacific...
AACAACCGAGAGAAAACCGAGAGAGAGAGAGAGAAGCATCACATGTGGGTCATTCGTCGCGGCGGCGCGGAGTACACCGTCTTAATATAAAACTTTACAAAACGTTGTTTGTGTTCGCGGATACGATGTGTAAACGACGCGAGCGAGTGCACAAATGCGCCTCTCTCCTGTGCACCTCTTTTCAGAAAACGTCTTCTTCTTCTTCTTCTTCTTCTTCGCGTCTGTTCGAAAAAGTACACATCCTCCATATGTTCGCTCTCCGTTTTGAAAGACTTCTCCGCCGAGACGACGCGTCGTCGAATTATCCAACGCATCAACTTCACGCCACGCCGCGAAACAGAATTCTGACGTTTTCGAAACGTCGCACGCTTTTACTTTTCATCGATTAAAATCGACTGCTTTTGCGAACCTGCGCTGAAGATATGGATGAGTAAATGCGCTCGTATTCACTCGTATTTTAAAGACCTTTCGAGCAGCCCTTTTTTGAACCGTTTCCCCATAAAAACATTCAGAGAATAACACCACCAGTACCGAGAGAATCGCCTCTTTTTGGAGCAATCGTGCGGAGCAGTAGTAGTCGCGATGTCGTCTTCGTGTTTGTGCGTTTCTTCTTCACCGAAAATCGTCCTCGAAAAGCATCAGCACCGGCTGCAAACGAGGACGTTTATGAAGACGAGTTTTGGATTCAAAAACTCGCCGTCGCCGACAAAATCATCTTCATCGAGAAGAGACTCCTCCATCCAAGCTTCCATCCACGCGCAAGTGTTTGCGACGAACAACAAGAAACAGTCCTCAAAACAAGCGTTAGTGGATGAAGTGAAAAAATGCGCGTTAATCACGGCGATTAAAACGCCGTATTTAAATAGCGGGAAGATCGACTTACAAAAGTACGACGTTTTGGTCGAGCAGCAAATACTCGGCGGCGTGCAAGGCTTGGTCGTGGGAGGGACGACTGGTGAAGGGCAACTCATGAGCTGGGACGAACACATCATGCTGATTGCACACACGAGCAAAATATACGGGGACGATTTACTCGTGATTGGGAACACCGGGTCGAACTCGACGCGGGAAGCCGTACACGCGACTTCGCAAGGGTTCGCCGTCGGGATGGACGCGGCGTTGCAGATAAACCCGTATTACGGGAAGACCAGTCGAGCTGGGTTGATGAATCATTTCGGGGCGGTTTTAGATTTCGGGCCGACGATCGTGTATAACGTTCCCGCGCGAACGACGCAAGATATTCCGTCGGAGGTTATTTTTGAGCTGGCGAAGCATCCGAACTTTGCGGGAGTGAAAGAATGCGAAGGCAACGAACGCATTCGCAATTACACGAAGAATGGAGTCACGTGTTGGTCCGGGAACGACGACGAGGCGCACGACGCGAAGTGGGACGCCGGCGCGGCTGGTGTTATTTCCGTCACCTCGAACGTTGCCCCGAAACTCATGCGAGAACTCATGCTCGGCCCGAAGCCGAACCCGAAATTGAGAGACGATTTGATCCCTCTCATGCGATGGTTGTTCAAAGAACCGAACCCAATCGGCGTGAACACCGCACTTGCGATGCTGGGATGCGCAGAACCAGTCTTTCGCTTGCCGTACGCGCCGTACGATGAAAAAACCAGACAAGAAGGTAAAAAAATAATGGAAACGGTTGGCGCCGAGCACTTCGTCGACGCCGGAGACGGCGCTCTTATCAGAGACGTGCGAGACGACGAGTTTATTTTGTTGGACGAGTGGTGATATAAATAATATACGAATACTACTACTATAGCTTTGATCTGTTTCGTGCGCAAAGAGAGAGAGAGGATGAAAACGTTTGTCCCTTTTGTTGTTAGCAGACGTAATGTGTAATATGTACTATTCCGTTCATATGCTAAGTTGCTTCTTTAAAAATCTCTCTCTGTACGTAGAGCCGCCACAAAAAAGGTTGCATTTCTGTCCTTTTATTCTCTCTCTCTCTTTCGATCAAAACACTTTGAACACGTCGAAAATTCCACGATGTTCACCACGAATACGCACACACTTCACGCCTCCTCGAAGATGCCGTTCAGATCTGGCGAGTGCGCCGCGAAAAGAGCAGTTTATACGCGCACGACGTGGAAAAAAAGTATGGGCTCATCGCGAGGAATGTCGGTCGTCAAAGCGAACCAAACGGCGAGCGATGAAATCGAAATGCTCCAAAAAATGCTCGAACTCGCTAAACAAAGGAAAGAGAACGAGAGTAAGGAAGATTTAAGCGTTTCAACGGGAGGGAAAAGCGATGGATCTGGGTACGAAGGTAAGATTAAAAGGCGGATTTTGGAGGCGATTTTTGAATCCAATCGCTCTTATGTTATATAAACTTTTCTCGTGGCGTTGCGTGATTTTGATCGCAGATCGGTTTTTACGCAAACTAGTCCCAAAGACGACACCAAAAGCGTACTCGAAACACGCGTGGCTCTGTTATATTATGATTCGAGTGTAATTGATGATGATGTGGAAAATTTTTCTCTCTCTCGCTCTCGCTCGCTCGTAATATTGAGCGTAAGCGCTCGGACGATGGTAAAGAGACGTATGACTAACATTTCCTTTTTCTCTATCTTTTATTGAAACTTAGGCGCGTCGTTTAACGTGAAGACGTTTAACGCGATCGCCCCGACGGGTTTGGAAAAGTTCCCGCAGGGGAAGTATAAAGTTGCCGGCGAAGAGTCGGATTTGCCCGGTCCGCCGATGGCGATCATGCTTCGCTCGCACAAGCTGCAAGTGAACGAAGTGAAACCGACGGTTCGAGCGATCGTGAGATGCGGCGCGGGGACGAACAACATTCCGGTGAAAGAGATGGGTGAGAGAGGTATTCCGGTGTTTAACACGCCCGGGGCGAACGCGAACGCGGTGAAAGAACTTGTCGTGTGCGGGTTGTTGTTGGCGTCGAGAGGCATCTTGGAAGGCGCGAACCACGTGAAGAACGTGATCAACGTGGAAGAAAAGGGCGAGCACGAGAAAATTGCGACGAGAATTGAGAAGGATAAGGCGAAGTTTGGCGGGACGGAGATTCAAGGGAAGACGATCGGGGTGATCGGGTTAGGAGCGATCGGAAGTCGGTACGTCGTCTTTTTTTGTTGTTGCGTTTTATATTTTTATCTTCTTCTTTTTGGCTCGAATACGAAGACGAACGGGAGTGATGAAATCTCGATTAGATGTTTGACGTTTTTAGAGTCTGTTTTAGACTCTGAATCTAGCGTGATCGGAAAACCATTCGAGGCACAATCCATTCAATTCTCTGACCCGTTCGTCGTTCGTTTATCTTGTTTTGTTTGTTCGTTTGAATTAAATTTTATCAGACAACAAGACGCTGACGCTGCCTTCTCTAAAAAAAATAACAATATAGCGTCGTCAACGCTGCTTTAGGTCTCGGCATGAACGTCGTTGGCTACGATCCGGTCTTATCCGTCGATGCCGCTTTAGCTTTACCCGGGGACCGAATGGTTAGAGTCACCGATCTCAACGACCTCTTCAAAGTTTCCGATTATATTTCCATCCACGTCCCGTACATCAAAGGCGTCACGCACCATTTGATCGACGCTAAAGCGTTACAGATTTGCAAACCGAACGTGTGCATCTTGAACTTTGCCAGGGGTGAAATTGTCGACGGTGCCGCCTTGAAAGCCGGCTACGACTCGAAAATGTTGACCGGTAAGTACATTTCCGATTTCACGGACGAAGCGTTGCGCGACGACCCGCACTTGATCGTCTTGCCGCACTTGGGCGCCTCCACCGAGGAAGCCGAGGACAACTCCGCCGCGATGGCTGCGGAAACTTTGATGGACTTTTTGGAAACCGGGACGATCCGAAATTCCGTCAACTTCCCGACGACTATTTTAGCGCCGCACGTGAACTCCTCCGGCGCTCGATTGACCATCGTCAACAAAAACGTCCCCGGCGCTCTCGGTGAAATCACATCCTTCTTAGGGTCCAAAGGCGTCAATATTTTGCAGCAAATTAACACGTCTCGAGATCCGGTGGCGTACACCGTGATTGATTTGGCGGAAATTCCGGAAGATCCGTCTGGATTACAGGAAGAAATGGCGAAAGTGTGTCCGGACGTCGTCTCGTCTCGATTCATCGGCTCCGTCTTTAACGACACGTTGGGTCAACCGGGCGCGTACTTCTACGTCAAATGGGCGCAAGGCGAATTGCAAGGGGAATGATTAAATAACATAATTACTAAGGAACATCAGCAATAAAGAAATCCCGTCGAGTTGAGAGAGAGAGAGAGAGTTACGATGTGCACTACAAAATAATCTCATACGTATTTAAAACAAATATAATATACCTACTAACAACTAAAAACTACTCTATCATCGGCAAAACTTCCAATGCCTGCACCACTGCCCGTCCACGCTGACGAACGGCGGCACAAACCCTTTCTCCGCCGCGCTCAACTCAATCGCCAATCGACTCAAATTGGACAGAAAGTGCCCGATAAACGCGTCCGCTTCGGCCAACAAGAATATATCCGTCAGCGCTTGCAAAGTCATCTCGTGCGCGACGTTAGATTTTTCCGTGTACAACTCCGTCCTCCGTTCGATGAGTTTCGACGCCTTGTATATCGACCGATCCATGTTGACGTTCACAAACTCAAACTCGTTCGCCGCTGGAGAGCTCTTTACTTTTCGCAATAACGCGTCGTCGTCCGTCGCCAAGAAGACTCGATTGACGCCGTATTTTTCCGATAACGTTCTAATGTGAGGCAAATACGTCTCCTCGAACGATCGACACCTGTTTTTCCTACCAGTCGTGTGACACGCGTCGCCTCTTCGCACGTGCACGCCAATGATTGGATGCTTAAACCCTATGCTTTCTTTCACTCGGTGCAAATTGAGTTCTTCGATTGTTTTTTGATTCAATCGCATCATCCGAGCGACAATCGCCGATCGAAAGAAAAATAAACCTTTGTTATATTGCAACATCGACCCAGATGATGACGACGACGACAACGATGACGACGGAGCTCGCGAATAATAATTCGCTACGCTCGTTGGAACTCGCTTCCAAGGTGCCAAATCGCGACATCTATTTCGTGGCATCGTGCATCGATTGGTTTTGGCCGGGTACGGTTTCCATTTCGCAAACGCCGTTTGTTTGATTTTATCGCACGCGCTGTACGGTTTAAAGTAGCACTCGACGTCCCCGGTAAGTTTCGATTCGGCGCAATTTCGATTATACGCGTAGTTCAATCGACCGGCAAAGACCCAGGGTTTGTTTTGAAGATGCGCGTCGGATAAATAGCCGGATAAGAAATGAATGGTGGAGGCGAGCCCGGCGCCTTTGCCTCCCATGCCAATGTTGTACGAGTCCGTGCTCGCCGCTCTGGGCGCGTTACACTTCGACGATTGCGTCTCCTCGATCGACTTTTCCAAACTTTTGTACATCGTCCGGTTCCAATTTTCTCGAGCGAAGCGAAAGTTTTGCGGGAGGTACGCCCAATCTAGGGTCAAATCCGTGGCGCAATCGTCGCCTATCCTGTCGTTTACGCACGCGTTTCCTTTTTGCTCTTCTTCTATCCTCGCCCAAATCTTCACCTCTTGGACGCTCAACTGTCTCTGTTTTCCTGGCAACGAGATCCGGACGCCTTTGATGACGCGCCGCTGTTTGTGTGTTGTTTTTCTATTCTTAGAGCTGCTACTACCACTGCTACCCTCCTTGTTCTTGTTTTTATACATCTGAACGTTGTCCCACGTATACGCCAATCGTCCGTCGTCGGTGAAAATCTTCTTCGTTTCTTCCAGCGAGACGTTGACGTCGTCCTCTTCTCTGTTGTTCTCGTCGTCATCAAACACTAACTCCACCACCATTGGCTTCTCGTCCGTAATCCTCATCCATTCGCACGGTTCGTTCTCCGCGAATTGTATCGAGTCACATTTTCTCAATCCAACCCATACCTCGATCGAATATATCGAATGCCATCCATCGACAAATCCCTCTTCACTCCCATACATCGCATCCACCGTCATCCACGGATCATCCTCGATTTCACTCGTCGCCATATTCCGGCACATCGGAGAAACCACCCCGTGAAACGCACGCGCGGATTTCCCGTTGTTTGCGTTTTTCGCCGAACACGTTCCTCCTCCTTCGCTTTGGTGTAATTCGCTGGACAGTTTTGGATTTCCGGCGACATTCTTCACGCGCGTTTCGCTGGACGCCAATGGGGATATGGAAGAACCGATCGTCATCGTTTCGTCGTTTGATTCGTATTCCTTGTCGCTCAAAGAAACACCAGGAGGAACACCTTTCATCATCGTAATCATCGAATACGAAGATGTCAAAATTGGATAAAATTGAACGACGACGAAGCACGAGAGGACGAAGAGAAGAAGAAGGAGTAGGATTCTTCGGGCCGCTGCGCGTCGTTTACTACTCGTCGTCGTCGTCTCCGCGGTGCCGAGGGAGGAGGGCATTTCTTTTTGGCGAAAGCGACTGTGAGTGGTGGTTCTTTGTCCGCTTTTGATGTGTCAAGGAAACATAGAGAGAGAGCGTTGAAGTGAAGAAAATTGAGGAAAATTTTACGAGCGAAAGTGTGCGTATACCATTATATATGGTAAGTTTTGCTTTTCGCGGTGCAGCACACCCATCAACTTTCTGTTCTTTATCTTCTACGTGTACTATGAGTGGTAGTTTACAAGTCGTTGTTTCAATAATGTATCTCTCTTTTTGTTTCTTTCTCGCGCTTTTCGTGGGCGTAAAATCTTTATTAATCGATCAAATCCCAGAGCGAATTACACAAACGAAACCGATCCTCCTCCGTCCTGGGAAACTTCTTGTCGATGACTTTAACCTCTCCGTTCGCGCTGTTCGTATTCACTCTGCCTTCAATCTTTGCCTTTTTTTCGTACTTCCACGCGATCTTCGTCACGTGCGCGTACAAAGACAACGCGTTCTTCAACTTTGGAATCTCCTCGGTGACCAACACGTCCATCTCTCGTCTTTTCTTTTTCAACTCGTTCCTTTTCCTCTTCAAAATCTCCCTCGTTTCCTCCAACGTTTGCGCCTCGCGTTCCATTTGCGACCAGTACCGCTCCGCGTCTCGCTTCTCCTCCTCCACTTTCCGAAACCGGTCCGACCGCGCCGCCGAGGATAAAAGGTTGCTCGTTTTCCGCTCCGCGTTTTGTACTCGTTTCGTCATCTCTCGTATGACTTCTGACATGTGCTGCTCTCTTTTATTCGACACCGACTTTATCTCTGTGTACTCCGAAGACATTAAACGTATCTGTTGCACGTCTTCGTCCGTTTGTTGGTACAGGTGGATGAAATCTTGCACCATTTCTAAACATTCGTTTAAATCTATGTTGTTCTCATCATCGTCGTCATCTTTCCCAAAATCCTCGTCTTCGCGACGAAAAGAATACTCATCGCGTCGGGACTTTTCCGTTTGCATCGAGACGGACGACATATTATTATCGAGAGACGACTTTATCGTTATGAGGGGAAAAGAGTTGAGAATTCAAATTTTGCCCCCGAAAGAAAAACACGCCAAATGTTCTTTCTTTGTGTGTGGAGCACGATGATCGATGATAATAAATAAATACTTTGCGCGAGAGAGTGTGATGCGCGTGATGCGTTTTTCGACTCTCGCGCCTTTTCGCGTGTTTGTGTTTAAAGTGTCTCTTGTTGTTTAATATGTAAAATTTTGAGCGGGGAAATGGTTTTTGAAAAGAAACGGCAATTTTTTCAAACGAGGAAAAATACCTTATAAAATACACGAATATGAAGACGGGGTTTTTGCTCGTAAGAAAACGATCTGAACCCATCGTGAAGACGGGAGAAGAGTGCGAGAGTACACCCCCTTTGCCGTTGTGGCGTTTGTTCAGAGAGGCGTCGCTGAGTGGCGGCGCGTGTCGCGATATCGTGGAGAAGCATGTGATGTGTAAACTGAACGGGACGGATCTTAAATTCTTTTACGACGTGAATACGGAGACGAGAAAGTTGGTGAAGAGATCATCTCGCAAGTGGGATTTAAAAGAGAAGTTTCGGATTAAAGAGATGTCGTCGATATCGACTTTATAAGTTGCGTGGGAGAATAAATCGTTGTGGTGGAGTTGGTGGGAAGAACCATCTTTCTGCTCTCAAGTTGCTCGCACGAATAAACTCGAGTTGCTCAAGTGGGCGCGAGAGGAGAAAAAGTGTAAGTGGGATGTGGGGACGATTCTTAGGGCCGCATATCAAGGTAATCTGGAAATGGTAAAGTATTGCGTTGCAAATAAGTGTTACATCGGTGAGGACGTGTGTGCAAGTGCTGCCCAAAACGGTCATCTCGAGGTACTCAAATACTTACGCGAAGAAGTCAAAGCGCCTTGGGATTTTTATACTGCAGCTTGGGCTGCTGAAAATGGTCATCTTCATATACTCGAATATCTTGTTGAGCATAAATATGATAAATACGATGTGTTTGCGTGTTGGAAAGCGGCCAAGCACGGCCACTTGGACTGTTTGAAGTGCTTACACGAAACCGCCAAAGCGCCGTGGGACAAAGAAGTGTTACGAGAAGCGCACGAGAACAACCAAACCGAATGTGTACAATACCTCCTCGACAACGACTGTCCTCTCCCACCAGGTTGGCGATACGAAAATGTAACTTTACGCACGCGTTAAAGGTGGTGATACGCGCATAAAACATTCACAAAGAGAGAGAGAGAGAACAAACACTTCATACAATTTTAATTTTCATCAATCGAAAAAAAGAGCATTCGAGAGAGAGAGAGAGAGAAAGAGAGACAAACTGCTTCATTTCAAGAGACACAAATACACACACATAACACACACACAACACAGTTTACTCGCGCTCTTTCAGAGAGTAAAGAACAACAGAAACGCAACAGTTGGGGCACACATTCTCTGCTCTTCGTAATCGTCGCTTTTCAGGTCAACAAAGCTTTTCTGCTCTCATCCAATTTGTTTCCCCAAAGAGCGGTTTTTGGCGGCTCCGTTAGAGAGGAATTCAAACGTATTAAACATATACTCTTTGAAGATGGGAGGAAAGAGAAAAGAAGACAAAGAAGAGGAAGAGGAGTTTTCCTCCAAATCCTCCTCCGAGGAATCAGAGTCAAAATCGTCGTCTGAATCGGGCGACGATGATCACGATGAGTTGACCATGGATTCGGATTCCGAACAACAAGAGGAAGAGGAGGAGGAGAAAAAAGAGACAAACAACGCGTTCTCGAGAGCGTTTACGAGTCTGCTGAAAAAAGGACAAAAGAAAGAGGAATCCGACGACGAGCTGTCCGAGGAAGCGAAAGATATCGACGACGGGAGGAAGAAAGGTGATGATGCCGTCATCCTTCCGGAATCGAAATCGCGACAGACGGAACGCGCGCTTCTCCGCTTGGAATCGCAAAAGAGGAAGCGAGAACGTATAGAACGGTTGAGAGTGAAAGAGAAAGGGCACTTTGTGCCGTCTAAAGTTGGGGCTGATATTGAAGAGGATTTGAAAGAAAAGCGGTTGAAGAAAACCGCCACGCACGGCGTGGCGCAGTTGTTCAACGCCATCGCAAAGGCGCAGAAGAATCAGAATACGAGTAGTAGCGCGAATACTAGTTTAGGAGGAGGAAAGACCAAGGCGAAGTTTTTAGCGGAGTTGAAGAAAGATTCAAACGAAAACACGAGAATGACAAACACGGAAGAGGAAAAGGATAAGAAGAAGAGGAAAGTGTGGGAAGTTCTTGCCGACGATTACATGATGGGGAGAGGCAAGATGAAAGATTTCGACAACGCCAACGGGTTTTTCGATAAGCACAAAAACGCGGGGAAGAACGACGACGATGGGCGTTTACGAGACGGTGAGGACGACGACGACGACGACGTGTTCTGAAACTCTAGTTTATGCTGACTAGCTTTATATGCATATTGCCGCAGTTGCTATTAGTGATCATTATTAGTATTACAACAAAACACTTTTTCTCGTGAAATTCTTCTCTAAGTTCTTAAAGAGGGAATTCTTAACCTCCTCCACCCCCCAAGCCGCCACTCACATCTCTACTACCATCTGCTCCTCCATCGGTCAATGTCCTTCGCAACTCTTCGCTCGAGTGCGCGAACAAACACGCCGAACCAAATCGACACGTGCCTTCCTGGCGAAACGAGTTACACAAACGCGTCTTGTATCGAGGTCGGTCGCGCGCGTTTATCGTCTTCGCGTGCACGCCTCCTTGTTCGAGCGCTGCCATGTTCACTTGTTGCTGTTCTCGATTTTCTCTTTGTTGTTGTTGTTGTTGAAGTTGTTGCTGTTGGGTCGTCGTCGTCGTCGTATTATTATTATTACTATTGTTTTGATTATTATATCCTCTGCCGCTATGACTACCGTTTACGGCAGACGACGACGCGCCGTTGTTCATCGTCGTCGTCATCCCGACATGTTTGTGATGTTGCTGTTGCTGCAAAAGCTCCTGTTGTCCGTTATTATTATTATTTGTAGTAGTAGTAGTAGTGCTATTACTAGGAGTCGCGTTAATGACAGTACTGCTACTACTACTCTGACTCCCTCTCCCTCCGTTGTGTTGGTGCGAATACGCGCACTTCGCGCCGTACGAGCATCCGCTGTTTGTGTTTTGAAAGAATAATAAAAGCGATTATGATGGGTCAATATAATAAAACACCTAAAGTGCATGTGGTGCGAGATGAGTTTATGAGCGTCTCGCCGACGAAGAAATATATGAAGACTCGCAATCCGTCGCCGCGGATGTCTACATCCAACAAGACTTTACGAAAGCCAAACAGGGTTCGACGAAACTGATTGAAAACGAACCAGAATCGCAATCCTGGTTGGAAGGCAGAGCGTGTGTCGTCGCAAGAGAATCAAATCAGAGAGAGCATTCCTCTGCACCAACACAACAGAGAGACAACAAAAATTCAGAATCGGGGGTCTAATCCCTTGGGTTTTTTCTCCACGAGTATGTCCCCCTCTCGGGCGACGCTCGATCAAAAACACGGACCAAGTAGTCTTCCACACGCTTTTTGTTTCTTTCTGTTGTTTTGTTTGCATTATTCTCTCTCTTTATTACGAAAGAAATACCGGCTAAACTCTCTCTGCATAAATACGATCGAATTGTGCGACTCACTGAATGGAAAAGAATTTCGCGCACGGTTTTAACACCGGCACTGCATTTGCTCCCGCCGCGACCACCCCCGCGTAGCCGTTGTTGGTATTGTTCGCGTGAGTGTTATTACTATTATTCAGGATGTTGGTGGTGTGTTTTTCTTCTTGGTCTTCTTCTGGCATGAGGAGTAGTAGTGTCTGTCTCGTTGTTCTTTCTCTCTTTAAGAAGCCAATTGGGTTCGTCGTTGTGCGAAATGGTGTAATTTGTTTCATTACAAAGACAGAAATTCTATTGAAAGAAGGTTTTCGTGATCTGTACTCTATTTCCCCACGTTAAATTTTTTTATAAATACTCGTAATAGGAACTTGAACTGTTGGTATCGTTTCGTTTCCAATGGAAAGGAAGTCTTCGAAGTTTTGCTTCGGAGCGCTTCGAGTTCGAGATCCAGAGCCCTGGGCGAATCCACACTGAAGGGACTGGTTACGGGTGCCTTGGATTGCTCTGGGTCGTGCGGATTTTGGGTGATGCATTCGTTTCTGATTCATCTGGTTGACTTTTTTTTTGACTTTTTTGAAAAAAAAACGTTCCTTTGCTCAATTTTACTTGAAAAAAGTCTCGCATGTCCAAATGGTAATAGATTATTCCAAGTGGGATACACTGAAGTACTCTTCTTCCGAAGAAGAAGACGACGAAGGTGAAAAGGAGGCTTTTGGAAGTACGAGGAGCGCTTTACCGCTGGAGAATCTCTCGCTTTGTTCTTCTTCTTCACCGATTTGGACCGGGTTGGTGTTGCATCATAAAGATATTTTTGTATCGCATGTGCTTCCGAAATTGAATGCGACAGATCGGTTTTTCTTTTCGAAGGTGGGTAGAGAGAGTCAAGATGTGCTTAAGTATGCCGGGGTAAACGTATCGAAATTAGGTTGGTCTATTGTTGAATGTACATCTATTTCAACGTTGGAATTGGCGTGGAATAACATACCCTGGGGAGAGAAACTTGAAAGTGGAAGAATGAAAGACCAAGCCTGGTTTTGCTGGCAAGTTGCTGGAACGAACAAACTCGAGTTGCTCAAGTGGGCGAGAGAAGTGAAACATTGCGAGTGGGATAAACAGACGATTAAAGCGGCAGCAGCTAAAGGTAATCTCGAGATGCTGAAATACTGTTTCTATAATGGTTGCCCGTGTGATAAAAACGCTTCGTGTAAACAAGCTGCTCTTGGAGGACACCTCGACTGTCTTCGATTTCTTTTCGACAAAGTGAAACCTTCGCGAGAGACGGAGGGAATAGCGGCAATACAGACAACATGCGGTGGTCACATGGACATCTTGAAATATTTCGTCGAAGAACGAAAGATATCGGATGATTTGAAGCTTCTCTGCGTGGGAAATGCTGTAATGCATGGCCGCCTCGATTGTCTCAAATACTTAGTCGAAGAGGCGAAAGTGCCTCTGAACGACTGGCGATACCTCCCTTCCGCTCGGTATTACGAGCACCCCGACTGCGAACACTACTTGCTCGAAAAAGGGTGCCCAGAACCAACGGACGAAGAATACGCTTTGTTTATCGAGCAGGAGAACTGGCTACGAAAAGAGATAACTCGTTCTTAGATTAAACAGAGAGAAAGAGAGAGAGACACTTTTCCCTTTCGCTTACATTTTCAACCACAAACACAGTTGAAACACTTCAGAGAAACAAACGCAAATCGAGCAAAAACCGCACTCTTTCCACGCGCACACAAAAAAACAGATACTTTCGCGAAGCGCTCTCTCTACCACTGGAGTACCACCGTCTTTTCTGTCTTCTCGGTTGTCGTGTTCTGCGCGTTTTGTCCTCTCTCGTTGTGTTCATCGTCTCTCGTTAAAAGTATCATCTCATCGACAACTTCGAGGCAAAACAACTTTTGGATAAATTCGAATAGTTTCTTCTCGCGCGTAAAGTCAGGGTATTCTCTCTCGTCTTCTCGCTTTTCGAGATAAAGAGTATACTCAGTTCACGTGAGAAGCATCATCTCTGTAAATCGTACGATGGGAGGAAAAGGAAAAGGAGGTTACGACGCGGATAAAAACGGACCGTGGATTTTCAAAGGGAAAGCGTTGTACCAACTGCATTTGGTGAAAGTCTCCGAGGCGATCAAATCCGTCCCGAGCGATCTTCAATTAGTCTCGTTGTTCGGGTACACTTTAGGCGGCGTGTATTTGGCGAGGTATTCGGAGTCGCCGTGCGGCGCGTTCGACGAGTTGGTCGTTTTAGGAGGTTTGGTGTGGAATAAACCGCTCTCGTGCGCGTGGGCGAGTCGGGTGTACGTGAACAACGAGGCGGCGAGGAAACACGGGGTGAAGACGTGCGGGTTGCCCAGTCGGAGGGCGGATTTTAATAGCGCGGTAGTTGTAGGGAATGATCGTTCGAGGAACGACGACGGAAATGGCGGCGAGAAAAAGAAGAAGAAGCAGTTGAGAAGTTTGGCGACGATTTTGTTGCCTGGATTTGGGAGTTTGCAGACGACGGGAACGATGAATAGGAATAGCAATACGAACAGCAGCAGAACGCACCATCCTTGGTGGCGACGAGAGGAAGATGAAGAACATTATCATAATCAACATCATCAACAACAACAACAACATCATCCTCACGTCGTCGACGTCTCCGAGAGTAAGAACTCAAAATGTTGCACGATGCGCTTACCGATGGCGCCGAAGAAAATAGTCTCGCCGCGAATCAAAATGTTTTTACCTTCGTTCAGCGGCCGAACGAAAACGTGCCCGGAGTTGATGAAGTACTCTTTGGAGATGAACGCGAACGTGCGCGTGTCCAAACCGATCGAAATGATGGACGATGATGACAACGACGAAAATGACGCAAAGAAGGGGAAGACGAACGACGTCTTAACTGGTGTCATTAAAGGCAAACCGGTCGTCTGCATCGCGTTCGAGAACATGCACATGTCAGTCGGGAAACCCATGAAGTTTGATTTAGTTTAAATGCAGTAGTAGTAATTGCGACGTGTAAATATTTTGCTCCGTGCGGATGAAAGCTCTTTTTTCTTTTACACGTAATTATCATCTACTAAAGTATTCTATACTCGTCGTCTTCTGAAGACGAGGGTAAATCTATCGCGCGCGCGGCACTGTTGCCTCTATTGTTATTTCTATTATTGTCTCGACTGTTGTTGTTATTCGCGTGAATCGTCCTTCTGTTCATATAAAAATCGACGTATTTCCTCTGAAAGTCGTTGCCTCGCACTCTCACGTTCGCGTGTCTCATCGCCACGCGATGACACTCGGGACACAAAAAATCTCCATCTGGCACGGTCCTCTCCCCAAAACCACAGCAATGTGGATGCATCGCCCGTTCGCAACCGTCGCACAACAACAGTATTCCGTCTTCATCCACGTCGTACTCGCGGCAGATGTGACACGCCTCGCCCGACGCGATTAAATCGAGCACGTCGTTTTCGTAATACTCTTCTTCTTCTTCGTTACCATTACCGGCATCGTCGTCGTTCTCCGTGCAACTCAAATCCTCCTCCTCGTCGTCCGAAAAGTCCTTCCTCTCGCCGTCTTTTCTTTCCTTTTCGCGCCTCTTCTCCCTCGCCTCTTTCGTCTCTTTAGGTTGTCGTCCTTCTCGCGTAAAAGATTTTTTCCTCAAAAACTTCAACTCGCTCGTTTCTTTCATTCGAATTCTCGTAAACTCTTTCCTGCACGTCGGACAACTGAGAGACAGAACACCACGACCACTCCCTCCTCGACTTCTTCGACTCCTCGACGTTTTCGTCCACCGTTTGATGCAAGGATAGCAGAATAAGTGTTCGACGCAGCCGTCGAGAAACGCGCAGTTATTGGAAATTTCCTCCAAGCAGATGGAACAGATTTTATCCATTTTCATCGTTGTTATTCGATGACCTTGATGATGGTTTTTTATAGAAGAAGGAGGAGGAGACTTAGAGGACGATCTCAAAGTTCGCTTGTTCGGGTTCGAAGTCATTTAGTTTTGTCCTCGTCGTCGCATGTTCTTTTGTGTGTGTGTGTGTTTGCGTTCTTTCCTTATAAGTGTTTTGTGAGGGAGAAAAAGAGAGCAAATTCCAAGAAAAAAAACGCCTTTTTCTATGGAAATTGGACATGCGAGATCAACATTATATCGCGATATAAAAAAAAAAGAAGAGAGAGAGAGAGAGAGTAAAAGAAGAAGGCTAATTCGTGGATTCGATAATATGACGTCGAGTGGAGCGACGACGAGTCTGCGGAAGAGGAAGGTTGGTCAGAGAGATTCTTTGTTGTGGGATTTGATCGTGAATAATAACGACGATATTTGTTTCACGCATATTCTTCCGAGACTGAATGGGACCGATCTTAAATTCTTGTACGAGGTGAATGAGGAGACGAGAGCGTTGATTAAGAGATCATCTCGCAAGGGGGAGTTGAAAGGGAGGTTTAAAGTTGAAGAGATGTCGTCGATATCGACTTTAGAAGTTGCTTGGGAGAACAGGGAGAATAAATCGTTGTGGCCGAGTTGGTGGGACGAAACAGATTTCTGCTGGAAAGTTGCTCAAACGAATAAACTCGAGTTGCTCAAGTGGATACGAGAGGAGAAAGAGTGTGAGTGGGATGAAGAGACGATTAGTGTGGCCGCATATCATGGTAATATGGAAATGGTCAAGTATTGCGTGGCAAATGAGTGTCCTATCGATGAGCATGTGTGTGTATGTGCTACCCAAAGCGGTCAACTCGAGGTACTCAAATACTTACGCGAAGAGGCGAAAGCGCCTTGGGGTTCGGAAACTGCCGCTTGGGCGGCTTTTAAGGGTCATCTCCACATACTCGAATATCTTGTTGAGCGTAAGTATGATCAATTCAACACGTTTGCGTGTGAGTCTGCGGCCAGGAACGGCCACTTAGACTGTTTGAAGTACTTGCGCGAAACCGCCAAAGCGCCTTGGGACGAGGACGCCGTTCGAGTAGCGCACGAGAACGACCACCCCAAATGTTTACAATACCTCCTCGACAACGACTGTCCTCTCCCACCCGGTTGGCGATACGAAGGAGGAACGTTATACGACTCGGAAGCATAACACTCGTACTCATAAATCCCAAAGCTTGTACTGCATATATACGAAAGCGAGAAAAACACGCGTTCTTGAAATTTTTTGAAAAGACACCTGCCTCTTCATACTAAACTCGTCTCTCAAATTTCCAATCACACGCATAAATAATCATCATCACAATCTTCGATCGATCGATCGATTCCTCAAAACCCACAACACGCGGTTGCATCGCTCGCGAGAAAGTGTTGTGAAGAACTTTTTCCTCAAAAGCGCTCTCAACGATGCCTCCAAACAAAACCGACAAGATACTCGTTTCGGTAATACTTTTCACACGCGCGTTTCAAATTCTTTCAAATTCATTCTTTTCCCAAGAACTTTACTAATAAACCTTTTGACGCACGAAATATGCGCTAAACTCACCTCTCTCTCTCTCCTTCTCTCTCTTTCACACGTAAACAGCACTGTAAACTCAAAACGTGGGTGAAAGTCGAATCCGGCGAGACGCAGAAATGGTTTGGACGGGTACGAATTTGATGATGAGAATTTTGTTTCGTTTTCTCTGTTTAATGAGATGTTTTTGCGAGCGTCGTTTCGCGCTCGCACGTCTGATCTGACTTGGCACGACGAACGAACGCACCGTTTTCTCTTCTCTCTCGCGCTCGTGTGCTCGTGTTCGCGCACGCAAAAAGGAATAGTACGAACGAGACAAGACTAACTTCATTACATTACGCAGATCATGGAAATCCACGCGAAGAAAAACAGCGTCGGCGTGCAGTGGCTGAAATCTATCGACGAGGACGATTTGTACGCCTGGGACGGGACTTCGCACGTGATTCACGTGGAGACTTTGTTAGAAGTCAATCCGGATTTGTTTCACCGAAGTTCGCGGATGAGCGCGAAGAAGATGAAGAACAACAACAAGAAGAGGGACTTGTTTTGTTTGATCGAGACGTGTCGAGGACGGTGTAAGGATATTAAGTTTGCAAATCCGGCGAAGGTTATCGGCGACGCGATGAAGAACGGCGGTAAAAGTAAGGACGTGAAAAGAGAGAGAGATTCTGTGGACGACGATGTTGAGGCTGAGGCGAAGAGGAAAGATATCGGTAAAGCGGGTAAAAAGGTAAGAGTGAAGAGAGAAGAGATTGGAGGAGGAGAGATCGAGAAAGAAGAAGAGAAACCGTTGACAGACGAAGAGTTGGCGAGAAGAATGCACACAAAAAAGAACGCGAGTCCTCGATTGGGCACGTGGACGAACGAAGAAATCACCAACAGAGAGAACAAAAATTTAGCAGCAGCGGCAGGAGCGGGAGCGACGCGACAACAACAACAACAACAACAGCCCGCACAGCAACAGGAAAGACGCGTGCCGCGACAACCGCTCCCGCGAACGAGAGCGCCGCCAAACAAGAGCACGAATAGCGACGACGATACCAGGCACCAACAAATCATCGATTGGTCCAATAACGTTATCGGCGAAACCCTTTGCGAAGAAGTTCCGGTGCCGTTCAATTACATCACCAACCGATTCATGCGCTCCTCGGACGATAAAATCATTGAAGAGGAACGATACTTTGCAAAGTGTTCGTGCAACCGTTTGGCAACGATTTTCACGAGCAACGAGGACGATCCGGTCACGGAAGTCGACGTTCACGATTTCAACAAAGGCGTGTGCCCGACCAAAGGCATCGACTGCGGATCGGTTTCGTTCAAATTCCACGTCTTCAAATGCCCCGACGAGCGAGTCGGGTTCGGCATCCGCGCGACGCAAGACATTTCTCGCGGTTCATTCATATGCGAATACATCGGCGAGATCATCACGCGAGATCAAGCGCAAGCGCGAGAGGTTCTGTACAACAAGCAAGGGTTTTACTATTTACACGACATCACCGGCCAGGTGTACGCGAAGCGATACTCCATCGACCCGACGCACAGCGGTAACCTCGGTCGATTCTTCAACCACTCCTGCCGACCAAACTGCACCACCTTGGAGTTACCGAACAACGCGCAAAAGAACAAAAAATATGCCTCCCCTTCGGACTGCCCGACCGAAAAAGAACGTTTGATTGAAACCATGAAATACATGCCTCGCCTCGCGTTCTTCGCCTGTAAAGACGTGAAAAAAGGCGAACAGTTAACCATCGATTACTCCCCAGGAAGAGACGGCGAAGAGGACGGACAGGCGTTGAGGCAAACCGTCGAGTGCCGATGCGGGGAAGACGTCTGCAAAGGTTGGTTGTTTTAAGAATACATATACTACATAAAGTAATAAACGTAAGCGTAAACGCTCTCGTCCGGCTTAAAATGACATTCTCGTCACCAACAAACCACACAAATACAAGGAGAGAATTCGTCATCATTACCGCTTCTATATCTCTCTCCGCGTCGTTTCTTCGCTCCCGAGGCTTAGGCGTTGCCTTCTCTGTGAAAAGGAGCTCTCGCGCTTCCTCTTTGTATTCTCGTCGAGATCATCGCACTCGCAGTACAGGCGTCGTTAAAGGCGTTTCACGTTCCATTCACATGTCGCCGGCGTTATCCAATGTAGACGGAAACGACGGAAAGAAGAAGAAAAGAGTCATCCTGTGGCACAGAAACGATTTGCGCGTCAACGATAACTTGACCTTAAAAGAAGCGTTGACATTTTGCAGTGAGTCTGGCGAGCTGTGTGAGCTCGTGCCGACGTACATTTTCGATCCGAGATGGTTTTTGAGTGATGATGCATTTGACCGGTCTGATCAGAAAAGGAGAGAGAAGAGGTACGCGGAACGCGTCGTCTGACATTTTTAAATCTTAATACGTTTTCTCTCGAGGCTTTGACTCCTGTTGTTGTTGTTGTTGTTGTCGTTTATGGTGTTCTTCTTCTAACCTTTTAACTCTCCTCTCTTTTACATTATTTATTAGTCTCACGAACGCGCCAAAGTGTTCGCAACGGAGAGCGGAGTTTTTATTAGAATCCGTGTTAGATTTAAAAGAGCGATACAAGCGTTTGGGTTCGGATTTGTTGATTAAGATTGGTAAAAGCGAGGACGTTTTGGATGCGCTCGACGCGGACGTCGTCGTCTGCAGTCGAGAGGTGTGCGAAGACGAACGGGCGTTGGAGAGGAAAGTCAAACGAAAGGCGAAAGGAGAGCTAAAGTTGGTTTGGGATAATACTTTGTACCATTACGAGGACGTTTTTGAGTCCGGGAACTGTTATCAAAACGGGTTGAACGATTTACCGACGCAGTTCACGCAGTTTAAGAATAAAGTGGAGAGTAAAGTGTCCGTGAGAAAACCGATTTTGAACGACGCCGAGTTGAGTGATGGATTGAAGAAATTTTCGTCCCCGTCCAACGTGAGCGAGGAGGAGATGCAATTCGTGCCAACAATCGAAGACATTCCGTTAAGCGACGACGCTCGACAAATGCACGCCGCTATTCCTAAAGATAGCTCCATAACTCCTGTGTACTCGTTCAAAGGCGGCGAATCCGAGGCGTTGAAAAGAGTCCAGCGATACTTGTACGAAACCGACGCCGTCGCGACGTATTTCGACACCAGAAACGGCATGCTGGAAGATTTAGAGTCAACCAAGTTAGCCCCTTATTTAGCTTTAGGATGCATCTCTCCTCGATTTATCGAGAACGAAATTCGCAAGTACGAGAAAGAACGCGTGGAGAACAAATCGACGTATTGGGTCATTTTCGAGTTGACCTGGAGAGATTTCTATCGCTTCTTCGCTTTGCGGCACGGCGCGAAAATCTTCAAACTCGATGGGATTGGTTCGAACGGAAAGATGCCCCCTTGGACGGCCGAACACGAAGGACGAGACGAGGTATTCGAAAAATGGATCAGTGGCACGACCGGGTACCCGCTCATCGACGCGAACATGCGCGAATTAAAGCTCACCGGATGGATGTCCAACAGAGGTCGGCAAAACGTCGCCTCTTGGCTCGCGTTGGACGCTCGAATCGACTGGAGAATGGGCGCGGAATGGTTCGAGTTTCTCTTATTAGATTACGACCCGGCGTCTAACTGGGGCAACTGGGTCGCCGCCGCCGGATTAACTCGAGGCCGCGTCAACAAATTCAACATCCCGAAACAAACGAAAGATTACGACCCGCAAATGAAATACTGTCGCAAATTCATCCCAGAGTTGGATTCGAAAGACTACCCGCGACCGGTGCAGTTGAAGAAATTCGCGTTCGAGGAATCCTCGTCGTCCAGAAATAACGGCGGCCGAAATGGCCCAAACGGAAGAGGAACACCAAACGGTAAGGGGGGCAGAAGAGGAAAACAAAACAGACAGCCTCGAAACAACGCGTTCTACGACGACGACCGACAAAACAGCGGTTTCAGTTAAAAGAAGAGCGAGAGAGAGAGCGAGAGAGATTCGATTGTTTGCGAACGTCGCGCGA
>Ga0257106_1000607_pt1 | contig 20482 bp, 19 predicted proteins | sample LP_taG_3_FD_190177 | JGI IMG/M metagenome (GOLD analysis project Ga0257106, IMG submission 190177) | Marine microbial communities from Northeast Subartic Pacific Ocean, Canada - LP_J_2011_P26_10m | ecosystem: Environmental > Aquatic > Marine > Oceanic | place: Canada: Northeast Subartic Pacific...
ACCGTTATCACCCTTATGAAAAGTCTCTGATCTTTTTGGTAGGATATTTTCTAAGCTATCAAAGTTAAAGTTTTGTGACATGCTTTTTATATGGAAGTTAGGGTTTAATTATATTAGAGGCTTGAATTCTAGTCTTTAGAAAAATAACCAATTCTATCTGAGTGAAAAGACCCAAGGTAAACGTTACCATCAAAAGGTACAGCCACGGTTGGCAATCCAAAATTAACCTTAGAGAAATAGTATTTATTTTTAAGCTTTAAAGTATTTTTATCAATTTCATGGATTGAGAAGGGAAGAGAGCAATTAGTTTTGATCGGGCAATCGCCCCAATCGTTAATATTAAACTCTAACGAAGTTAGCCAAATAGAATCCCCGTCTATATGAGGATTATCTGGAGATTCAATAGAGTAACTCAGAGTTTTTTTATTAGTTGATAAGTCAAAAATAACCAATTCATCACCTTGGTTGTAATTGATATATATCAAGTTTAATTCTTCATCTAAAAGCATTCCATTTGGGCCGCTTCCATCAGAATTAGAGACCTTTTGAAAATCATTTAAATTCCAATCTACTAAAAATCCAGAATTTAGTCTAAACACAGAATTTACAGTCCATTCATCAATGGTTATATCTCTTGAATACATATGACTTGCATAAAAACCACCGTCTTTTTTTAATCCAAGATCATTAAAGTAATATTCATCAGGAACATCTACACATCCTCGCCAAATAAGCTGCCATGAATCAAGATCTTGTTTTAGCTCAAACATTTCGACAGTTTCAGTAGGGAAATGATTAATTACACCTAATTGAAAACGACCATCTTCTCTTTGCATAAGATCAATTCCATGAGGACCGTATTCTTTTCCTTCACTTCGCTCGCAAGAAGGGTTTCCCCATGTGTTTTCAGAAACTAAAATTTCTGGGACTACTTTTTCATTGGTTTGTAAGTTTGTCATCGCAAAGTAGCCGGCTCCTGAATATCCGTAGGGATCAATTCCTCCAAATTCAGACATAAGAAGGTATTTATTATCTGGGGTAATAACTATGTCTTCTGGATTCTGATATCCACAAAGTACATTAATTCTTTCATCAGAGACGCATTCAGCAATATCTTTTTGAGGACCCAAATAGTCTGTTGAGAGAAGAAGAAAAAAAATAAATATGTAGATTCCTGAAATAGGCAGAGAAAGTTTAAAGTAATGCTTAATAAAGAAATTAGTAACTTTCTTTGCGTTTTTATTAAAGGCTAAAAGCCATACTCCCTTAAGTAATGATATGACTCCCATAAAAACAAAAACAACAGACCAAACTCTTTCATCCCAATCAGGTTGTGAAATTCCATAGAACAAAATACCGCTTCCCAGAAGAATATTTAGTATCCCAGCTGTTTTTAACCTAGTAATAAATAGGTCAGTTAGTTTTATGTATAGAGGTTTTATTAATATTAGCAGTCCTGCAATTAGGAAGAAGGATGCTAAGTAATAGTTCATATAATATCTTTAGAATAAACGCTCTTTAATAATAGTAACAATTTCTAGAGGTTTATCCAGCGGAACATGGTGAGCAGCATCAGCAACCTCAACGAAATCCATAATATCTGAATAAGTTAGTTTTATATGATCAAGAATATTTCCTGAAGTTAGTAGACTTTTTTCTCCGTGAACAAAAAGAGTAGGGCAAGTAAAGGAAAATTTGTATCCAAAAAGCCTTTCAAGACTAGTAAACATAACGTCATCAAACCTCCATCTCCAGCCTTCAGAAACTTCTTTAACAGAATGCTCAGCTATATATCTCAAAAACCAATCATTTTCGCATTCTTGATTGGGCATTAATCTAAATCTTTCTAGAATTGTTAGTTTGTCTGGGTAATGCTTAATCATTCTCAACGGTCCGCCTTTGTGATCAGCAGGATCGTAATCAGGAGGTCTAATAAAGGTATCAATTATTATTAAACTAGTTATTAACTCTTGTCTTTCGGATGCCACATAGCCAGCAACTTGACCGCCCAAAGAGTGACCGACAATATATACATTATTAATATCTGTTTCTAATTTTTCCTTTTCAATTACAGAAATAACACAATCGCCAAAATCTTTAATACTATATTTTTCTCTAAATCCAGATTCTCCCATCCCAGGAAGATCTATTGCTATAACATTAGCATGATCTTTAAACTGAGGAGCTATAGGATCCCACCATTTTTTGTGAGCCCCTGTTCCATGAATAAAGAGTATTAGATTTTGGCTTTCATTGTTGGAGGCCCATTTAGAATAAGAAATATCCCCTAAATTATTTTCAACTATTTTATCTTCAGGGACGTCTTTTATTCCGTCATGAAACCATTGCGGAGCATTTATAATATCGTTTTCAAGATTGTCTGTTATTTTCATAAACAGTATTCTAAGCTATATAAAATAATATATGAACAAACTTAATTTAACTCCTGCTGCTACCGTTCTAATTATGAGAGATTCCTCTGATGGTATGGAAGTTCTTATGGTTAAAAGATCAAAAAGACCTCCTTTTGGGAATCTTTTTGTTTTTCCTGGAGGCAAAATCGATGAGGACGATGCTAAGCAAGAGATTGCTGATCTTTGTGAAGAAATAAATGATGAAGAAGCCTCATTAAAGCTTGGTCTTGAATCAGGAGGACTGGCCTATTGGATTGCCTGTATTAGAGAATGCTTTGAGGAAGTTGGTATTTTGTTAGCCAAAAAAAGGAGTGGGGAAGATTTAGACTTAGATGGCAATGAAAAAGAGAAATATAAAGTTTATCGAGAATTGCTTTTAAAGAATGAAATCAATTTATATGAAATATGTCAAAAGGAAGACTTAGTTCTAACCCCTGGAAATATTGCTCCATTTTCACATTGGATTACTCCTGAAATTGAAGAAAGAAGATTTGATACTAGGTTTTTTATAGCTTATCTCCCAAAGAATCAAACGGAAGAGCATGATGGTAACGAGTTAACTCATAGCGTATGGATCAATCCCAAAGTAGCATTAGAAAAAGCCTATAAGGGTGATATGCAAATGATCATGCCTACAATTAAGAATTTACATCAATGCGAAAACTACAATTCTGGCTCACAACTTTTAGAAGACTATAAAAAGATGACTAACAAAGACTTTCCTCCAATACTCCCAAAATTTTTTAAGAAAGAAGGTAGATGGTTTGGGTTGCTTCCAGATGACCCCGACTATGAAAACCACTAAGATAACACCATGGAATTAATCACTAAAATTACAGCGCCTAATGGAGGTATCTTTACTGGAGCTGGAACTAATACTTATTTAATTGGGAATAAAGATCTAACACTAGTTGATCCAGGACCAAATATTTTAGAACACATAAATGAAATCATTAAGATAGCAGACGGACGTATTAAAAGAATTTTAGTAACTCATACTCATACTGATCATTCTCCGGCAGCTTTGCCCTTATCAAAAATACTAGAAGTTCCTATGTATGGGAGACTGGTTGATGGAGAATCTTCCTGGGAAGATGAAACTTTTATTCCTGATGTGGTTTTGAAAGATGCTGATATTATTGAGACAGATGAATATACTCTTGAAGTTATTCATACGCCAGGCCACGCTTCAAATCACTTATGTTTTTTAATTAGGGAATCAAATTGCCTACTTACTGGCGATCACATAATGGATGGATCAACTGTAGTAATAGGACCTCCTGATGGCAATATGACTGATTATATAACTTCACTTGAAAAGTTATTTAATTATAAGATTGATAGTTTTGCACCAGGCCATGGAAATTTTATGCACGAACCTGAAAAAACTATCAAATCAATTATCAGACATAGACTCACAAGAGAGAGTAAGGTTTTTAGAAAACTTGAAGATGCTGGACGTTCAGACTTAGATGGACTTTTAAAACTTGTTTATGATGATGTTCATGAAAAACTCCATCCCATAGCAAGATATAGCTTAGAGGCTCATTTAGAAAAACTTGTTTTAGAAAAAAAGGTTGAACAAACAGAGAGCCATTACAAAGTGATTTAATCTTCTTTCTTCTTTTTATTTTTCATCACTTTTTCTTCTATAGCTGCAATATCAATATCATTAATAGAATCAGTTGAAGCTTTAGATACTTTTTTTATCTCTTTCCCATCCTTAAGATCTATAGATGGTTTATCTAATTCTAAGGTTAATACTCTTACGTTTTTCTCCATGAGGTCTTCATAACAATCATCTTGATCATATGATTCTCTAATCTCACCTTTTTTATTAATGGGATGAGGTCTTGTGGGAGTTGCCATTTGCATGCATTTTATAGATTGAGCTGGAGACCAATAACTATTATCAGAGCTTAATTCATCCAGCTTCTTTGGAGATATCGAGCAGCTAACAATCCCGAATAGAAGTAATAAAGCTAGGAGTTTTTTCATAGGGTTTGTTTATTCTCTACAAGAGATTCTACAACTGACGGATCGGCAAGGGTAGTAGTATCACCTAGATTAGATAAATCACCTTCTGCAATTTTTCTTAAGATACGTCTCATAATTTTTCCTGATCTAGTTTTTGGTAGCCCAGGAGCATTTTGAATAAGGTCTGGCCTGGCAATGGCACCTATTTCTTTGGCTACAAATTGTTTTAGTTCTTTATTTAAATCATCGCTGAACGTTTCATCAATCATCAAGGTAACAAAGGCATATATTCCTTGGCCTTTAATTGGATGTTCAAAACCAACTACAGCAGCCTCTGCTACTTTTGGGTTGAGCACAAGAGCGCTTTCAATCTCTGCCGTTCCAAGTCTATGACCTGAAACATTTAAAACATCATCGACTCTTCCGGTGATCCAGTAATAACCGTCTTCATCTCTTCGAGCACCATCTCCAGTAAAATAGATACCCGGATACATGCTGAAATAAGTATCTATCATTCTTTGATGATCTCCGTAAATACTTCTAATCTGACTAGGCCATGATTGCTCAATTACCAAGTTACCCGAATTAGGACCCTCGAGAACTGCTCCATGTTCATCATATAAAGCAGGTTTCATACCAAAAAATGGAAGGGTGGCTGAGCCAGGTTTTGTTGGAGTTATGCCAGCAATTGGCGATATCAAGACTGACCCTGTTTCCGTTTGCCACCAAGTATCTATGATTTCACATTTAGACTGGCCAACAACGCTGTAGTACCAATCCCATGCTTCAGGATTGATTGGCTCTCCTACTGTTCCTAAGATTCTAAGGCTATCCCTTTTTGTTTTTAGAACTGGTTCATTGCCTTGGGCCATTAAAGCTCTAATAGCTGTAGGAGCTGTATAAAAAATATTAATGTCGTATTTATCACATATTTCCCAACATCTAGATGCTGATGGGTAGGTTGGAACACCCTCAAACATTAAAGTTGTTGCGCCGTTTGATAGAGGCCCATACAAAATATAGGTATGTCCTGTGATCCACCCGACATCTGCAGTACACCAATACTTATCCTCAGGTCTTATACCAAATAAGTACTTAAAGCTTATGTGTGCTCCTAGCAGGTAACCAGCTGTAGTATGAAGGACACCTTTTGGTTTTCCAGTTGAGCCAGATGTGTAAAGAATAAATAGAGGATCTTCCGAGTCCATAGGCTCAGGCTCACATGAAGTGGCTGCATTTTTAGATATCTCCTCATACCAAACATCTCTATCTTCATCCCAAGAGATATCTCCCCCGGTTCTTCTAATAACCAATGTATTTTTAACCTCAGGACAGCCAAGTAAAGCTTCATCAACATTATTTTTAAGAGGAACTTTCTTTCCACCTCTCAAACCCTCATCAGCAGTAATAACAATTTTGCAGTCAGCATCAAGAATTCTATCTTTTAAGGATTCTGGTGAAAAACCTCCAAAGACAACAGAGTGAACAGCCCCAATTCTTGTACAAGCAAGCATTGCAAAGGCAGCCTCAACAATCATTGGCATATAAATACAAACCCTTGATCCTTTTGCAGCTCCTAGGTCTTTTAGAACATTAGAAAATTTGCACACTTCATCGTGAAGTTCTTGGTAAGTTAGTTCTTTTGAATCCGACGGGTCATCACCCTCCCATATTAATGCAGTCTTATTTGCATGATGCTCAAGGTGTCTATCGATACAGTTTGAGCTAACATTTGTTTTACCGCCCTCAAACCATGTCGCATCTGAAAAGCTATTATTATGAACACTATCAAAATCATGTATCCAATCTATTTCTGATTTTGCAAGATCTCCAAAAAATTTTGAAGGATTCTCAATAGATTGATTGTATAGATTTTTATATTCCTCTATATCTTTGATATATGGATTAGTTGAATTGATATCAGGCGTGTAAATTTCTTTAGTCATTTTCTAAAACTATTAGATTATGGATGGCTGAGGATTTATGAAATTTTTTCCTTTTGGATTAGACATGATTTTAGTAACCAGCGATTCATAATCAGCTTCATTAGATTCTAGATTAATATCAGCTGCATTTATTATTAATAGAGGAGCTGAGTTATAGTCTAAGAAAAATCTTGAATAGGCATCGTTCAACCTTTCTAAATAATCTAAAGTTAAATACTGCTCGTTAATATTTCCTCTTCTGGTAATCCTGTCTTTCAAGACATCTATAGGTGCCTGAAGGTATATAACAAGATCAGGGTTTGGAGCATCAAGAGTTATATGATCATAAACCTTGTCATACAAATCCATCTCTTCATTAGTCAGAGTAACCTCAGCAAAGAGCCTATCTTTTTCAATTAAAAAGTCAGCAACCCTTACAGTCTCAAAAAGGCTTCTTTGTTTTAAATCTTGTATTTGTTGCATTCTCTGAAATAGAAAGAAAAGCTGAGTAGCCAAAGCAGATTGACTTGGGTTTCTATAAAAGTTTTTTAGGAAAGGGTTTTCTGCTGGTTGTTCAAGAAAAGCATCGTAATTAAATGTTTCAGCAATTTTATTTGCAAGAGTGGTTTTGCCGACACCAATTGGGCCTTCAATAGCAATGTATTTTGGAAGAGGTGCTTCGTTAATAGCTGGCTTCATTTTTCACAAATTAGTTTTTATCCTAGATTATCTCAACTCGTTATAGAAACCAAATATTTTAGAAGATTCCTCTTCATTTTTTTCATTCATATTTGCAATTATGGTTCCTCTTAATGAGTCGTCATCCTTTTGAAAATCAGTCCACCACTTGCCTAATCCATTTTTATCACCAGCAGCCTTTTCTCTAACAAGTAAAAAATCATAAGCTGCTCTGAATCTAGGATGTCTCAAAGTTTTATAGGGCTGACTTGCTATTCTGCTATGAAGCTTTAATTGCAGAACCCATATATCTTTTATATAGCTTGAAAATTTTCTTGGAACCGCAGTCAGCTTTTGCTGTTCTCTTAAAACCCCATCCATAGATCTAAAGAATTTTCTTATATTGATCTCACCATTTTTTGAGCACTTTGCAAGAAGAGTAGGCCATAGCAATGCTGCCATTAAAAATCCAGGAGTAATAGATTGATCATTTTTTACCCTATCATCAGTATTTCTAAGTGCCTGAATCATAACGTTATTTGAGAAATCGCTTTTGTTTGGATCAGATAAAATAAGATGCCTATTAAGCTTAAACGAACATAACTTAAGAAAATTCTTTTCTGCCATGCCGTTCAAAAATATTTTACAGAATTCATCGAAAAGTCTAGCGTTAGAAATATCAGCTAATAAGTGACCTTTATCATAAATCGCATCTTTCACTTGGTTATCTAGCTTAAAGCCTAATTTGTTACTAAACCTTATAGCTCTCAAACTTCTGACTGGGTCTTCTTCAAACCTCCTTTGGGGATCTCCAATGGATACGATAATTTTTTTATGTATGTGTTTAAGACCGTCGTTATGATCTTCAATTTTTTTTGAAATGGGACAATAATATAGAGCGTTAACAGTAAAATCCCTTCTGTGGCAATCCTGCTCTAATGTGCCCCAAATATTATCTCTTAGAATCTTTCCTGATGAATCTGTAATTAGATTTCCATCATCATTTTTTTGATTATCTCCAGACCTGAAAGTTGCTACTTCTAACAATTCTGACCTATTAAAAACATGAACAAGTTTAAATCTTTTTCCTATGATCCTGGATGCTTTAAATACTCTTCGAACTTGCTCAGGAGTTGCGCTTGTAGCAATATCAAAATCTTTAGGCTCAAGTCCAGTTAGAGCATCTCTAACGCATCCACCTACCAGATAGGCTTGGTAATTATTTTTTTGGAGGTCATTTACGACAGATATAGCAAACTTGCTTATCTTTTTATTATCTATCAAATTTAGCCATGAGATTATTAATTAAAGACATTAGCCATTTAGCTGTTTTTCTTTAATCTCGTCAAGTGTTTTGCAATCAATGCAATGAGTTGCAGTTGGTCTTGCTTCTAGTCTTTTGACACCGATTTCATCACCGCAAGCTTCACACCAACCGTAATCATCTTGCTTAATCTGTTCAATAGAAACACCAATTTTACTTATTAATTTTCTTTCCCTATCTCTAGTTCTTAATTCAAAGGCAAATTCTTCTTCTTGCGAAGCTCTATCCATAGGATCTGCATAAGTTTCACCTTTTGTTCGAAGATGATCAAAAGTTTTTTGCATTTCATCTTGAAGATGCTCTTTCCATAAAAGAAGAACAGATACAAAATGCTTCTTCATTGCAACACTCATATACTTCTCTTTCTTTTTGGCCTTGTATGGAGCTATCTTAGATTTATTGTTTGCAATAGTTGCAGGTGATTTAGTAACTTTCTTCGCTGAAGCTTTCTTTACAGGAGCTTTCTTTACAGGAGCTTTCTTTACAGGAGCTTTCTTTACAGGAGCTTTCTTTTTTGCCACTTTTTTATTGGTAGTTGTTTTTTTTGTTGCTGCGATTTTTTTTTCGACCATGTATCAAATTAATGTGATTTTAGGGTGGTGAAAATATCAGATACTTGGGAAATTAGCTAGCTTTTTCTTAATTTATTTAAGACTTCAGAGTAACCTTCAGCACTTAATCTTGGCCCAAAAGTCTCTACGACCTTTGAAGAAGCATAATTACTAAACTTTGCACAAGCTTCTAAATCATGACCCTGAAGGTATGCATGCATAAACGAACCAGCAAACATATCTCCGGCACCGTTTGTGTCTATAGGAGTTATTTCTTCTGCAGGAGCTAAATATGCCACACCACTATCAACGACAACACTTCCTTCTGAACCCTTAGTAATTGCGATCATGTATGGCTTCGTCTTGTAAAACTCTACCGCATCATTAAGATTATCTTTTCCAGAAAACGCCATAGCCTCATCATCATTACAGTAAATCATATCTATTCCATAAGATTCAATTAGGTCAAACTTTTCTTTAAAACCATGAACAATACCAGCATCAGAAAGCGACAAGGCTTTTAGACCGTCTTTACCTTTCAAGTGCTCTAAAACAGAAATGACAGCATTAAAATTGTCATCGCTTGTGACCATGTAACCCTCTATATAAAAAATTTTTGAATTTTCTACAACTTCATAATCTATGTCAGATGATCCTAGGTAGGCACTTACACCAAGCATACTAATCATTGTCCTCTTAGCGTCAGGAGTAACTAAAATTAAACATTTGCCAGTTGGCATATCAGAATTTTCTGAACTAACACCAATATGCTTTACTCCAGCAGATCTAAGACTCTCAAGATATCTTGTTCCATCTTCATCATCAGCAACTCTGCATACATGATGACAATTAGACCCATAGTTTGCAGCAGCAACGAGTGAGTTCGTGGCAGAGCCTCCACAATCAGACATAGATTCTGAGCCCATTGAAACCAGTTTTTCAATTATTGGAGCTTGCTCTTCAGCCGATGCAAGCATCATTGAATTTGCCTCAACTCCAACTTCTGCTAAAAAATCACCACTCACTTTATATTGAGTGTCTACTAAAGCATTTCCTAAAGCACTTATGTCATATTTCATATTAAATTCCTTTGTCTATAATTTTTCTTACTATACCTAATGTTTTCTCAATTTCTATATCTTTATGCATGGCTGATATAAATCCAGCTTCATATTTTGATGGAGCAAAATATATACCGTTGCCTATGCAAGCATTAAGAAAATTTGTGAAGGCGATGTCATCTGATTTTGCTACATCTTCTATATTCTTTGGAAGGTCTTCTGAAAAAAAGAATCCAAACATACCTCCTATTTGATTTGTTGAAAAAGGTATACCAGATGATTTCATAATATCTTTCATGCCTTCCAAAAGAGTAGAGGCACTTTTTTCAAGTTCCTTATATGGATTCTCTTTAATTAATAAATTAAGAAGTGCAGATCCAGCAGCCATTGCAAGTGGGTTACCTGACAGGGTCCCTGCTTGGTATACTGGACCGACAGGGGCCAAACAATCCATAATCTCTTTTTTGCCTCCAAAAGCACCAACAGGAAGCCCTCCGCCTATTACTTTTCCAAGAGCTGTTAAATCAGGTTGAATATCAAATATTTCTTGAGCACCTCCTAGAGAAACTCTAAAACCGCTCATAACTTCATCAAATATTAGTAACGATCCATTTTTAGATGTCAGATCTCTTAAAGTTTTTAAAAAATTAAAATCACCAGGAACAAAACCCATATTTCCAGCAATAGGTTCAACGATAACTGCAGCTAAATCATCTTTAATAGAATCAAAGACTTTAACGAATTCCTCTTCATTATTATACGAACAGCTTAGTGTAAGTTTGGCCAAATCTTCTGGCACTCCAGGGGAATCAGGGAGCCCAAAAGTCGATACCCCAGAACCTGCTTTTATTAGCAATGAATCTACATGCCCATGGTAGCAACCATCAAATTTTATAATTTTATTTTTTCCTGTGTATCCTCTAGCAACTCGAATTGCGCTCATAGTAGCTTCAGTTCCAGAATTAACCATTCTTATCTTTTCTATAGAGGGCATACACTCTTTAATTAACCTAGCTACTTCAGATTCAAGAGCAGTAGGAGCCCCATAACTTGTTCCTAGCTCAACTTGATTTTTTATAGCTTCAACAATAACTGGATTAGAGTGACCCATTATCATAGGCCCCCAAGAGCCTATATAGTCTATATATTCATTATTATCAGCGTCATAAAGATATGCACCTTTTGCCTTTTCAAAAAAAATAGGATTGCCTTTAATATTTTTAAAAGCCCTAACTGGAGAATTCACACCACCGGGCATTAAATGCTCAGCTTCTTTGAAAAGAGCTTTTGATTTGTCTATTTTATTCAATTCTTACTGCCTATTTTATTTGCAAAGTTATTTACCGAATCCCAATTTGTAAATTCATATGTTCCATCGAGATTTGTAGGGCCTTTTGTAATCCACATGATCAAACGAATCATATGTTTATCTATAAATTTATATTTTGGGTAATCTATTTTACCAGCAAAAACTTCTAGATGTTCTGGTTTCCAGTCTGACAAACTAAGAAATTTTTGCATATAAGGATTAGTCTCTGGAGTATTCTTTTCTGGTTTTCTTGCCACCACATTGACTGAAAAAAAAGAACTATTTTTTGCCACTAACTCACTATGATTTCTTTTTATAAATTTATATAACTCAGGTTTGTGCTTACCATATCTGATGCTAGCACCTATAATTATTTTACTGTAAAGCGAGATGTTTATCCCATTTGCCTCATTTAATGAAACTATTTTAGTATCCTGATCTCTTGAGATTATTTCAGAAATCCTATTGCATATAGCAAGTGTTTGACCATCGGTGGTTGAATATATAATTAGATTTTGCACTATATTTTCCTTTGTTAATAAAAGATTAGCAGAAGATTAAAAAACTGCATTCATATTTTATATGGTTATCAATAATAATTCAGATGAAACAATATTAATTCATTTTGTAGTATATTTAATCTAAATTATTTCAAAAATAAACATGATCAGAATTTTATTTGTATTTACTATCACTCTAGCTTCTTTTGTTGATGCTAATGAAAAAGCAATAATCTGTGCTTCTATAGAAGATGATAAAAATAGACTTGCTTGTTACGATCAATTTTTTCAAGTTAAACCAAAAGAGCGAAAAGAACCAACTAGAGTTCAAGCTCCTCGAAGACAAGATGAAAGCAAATTGAAATATCAACAGCAGTCCAAGAAAAACGGAGCTTTAAAAGAAAAAGAAAAAGAAAACAAATTTTTTGGTCTTAGCGAGAGGCAAATACAAAAAGCTAAAAATATAAAAGAAGATGCCAGTATTAGCTCTTCAGTAAAAAGCGTGAAAGTATCAATATCAGGAAAATTTTCAGTTAACTTAGATAATGGTCAGGTATGGCAGTCTCAGACCGCTCTTCCTTTATCTAAAACTAGATTTTTTAAGAAAGGAAATAATGTAAATATCAAAAGAGCAAGGTTTGGTGGATTTTTTCTAACAGATGACACAAGTGGAATACAATTCAAGGCAAAGAGAATAAAATAAGATAATGGAATCAATAAATAATACTCAATCAATAGCTGTAACCGATTCTGCATTGAAAAGAATAAAAAATGTGGGAGAGAGTGAGCAAAATTCTCAATTTAGGGTGTATGTAACTGGGGGAGGCTGTTCAGGTTTTAGTTACGGTTTTAAGTTTGATAAAGAGATAGCTTTTGATGATGATGTTATCAATTATAGTGAATTTACTATATTGGTAGATTCAATGTCATATCCTTATTTATATGGCTCAACGCTTGATTATGTTGAAGATCTCTCAGGAGCAAAATTTGTAATCAATAATCCTAATGCAAAAACTACATGCGGTTGTGGCGAGTCATTTACTGTTTAGATTGAGTAATCGATCCCAATAAGCCTTTATTAAATTTATTTTTTCCTAGTTGCACTTTCAAACTTTGCTTATTTATTCTTTTATAACCTAGCCAAGCAAAGGCCATTGATTCAATAGCATGAATATTAAAACCCTCATCATCTGACAGAATCACTTCCCTTTTTGCTAACTCAGAAATTCTTTTTATAAGATACTTATTTTTTCCACCCCCACCACAAATAATAATATTTTTACTTATATGCTTATTTTTAGATATTGCATTTGTGATTGACTTGGCGGTGAATTCAGCAAGAGTTGCCAAGACATCGTTAGAATTTTTTTTAACTAAAACCTTTGAGAGCATTTCAATGTTGAAGATTTCTTTACCAGTTGACTTGGGAAACTTCTCATTAAAAAAATCATGTTTCAGTAGTTTTTTTAATTCTGTTTTAATTACTTTTCCCTTTGAGGCCATCAAGCCACCTTTGTCAAAAGGGAGATCTAGATATTTATTACAGTAAGCATCCATTAGCGCATTGCCTGGACCAACATCTGACCCCCATAAATCTTTTTGTCTTTTTATATAAGAATAATTAGCGATACCACCTATATTAAGAATTACTCTAGGATCATTTTTTTTGTAGAAAATTTCTTGATGAAATTCAGGCACTAAAGGAGCGCCTTGTCCTCCTAGGGCAATATGCATATTTCTAAAATCACTTACAACTGGCAGCAAGGTTTGTGATGCAACTATATTAGGATCTGTAATTTGCATCGAGAAAGAATTTTTTTTATGAATCTCATGCCTTATTGTTTGGCCTGAAATAGATACACAGGCTATTTGAGATTTCTTTATTTTACTTTTTAAGATAGCTTTATTTATAACTTTTGAGAAGAGACCGCCCATTTCTTTGTTTAACTTCCCAAGTTCAGAAAGAGAAGTTTTATTAGACTCTATCAGTTGTTTTATTTTTTCTTGAATTGAAGAGGGTATTTTTTGTGAGTAAAAAAATTTTAGTGCAATAGTCTTCTCAACATCTATGATTGAGACATCTATAGCATCATGACTGGTTCCAGACATTGCTCCTACATATATAGTTTTACTCATCTTCATAAGGAGAAAGTTTACTAAACTCTTTCAACATTAATTTATTTTTTAATAAAAGTGTATCAAAACTAGATTTTAAATTTTTAGGAACAGGCTCTGCAGATGGCAGCTTTACTTTAATGGGGTCAATTCTTTTATTACCAATTTTGAATTCATAATGAAGATGTGGTCCTGTTGCAAGCCCGGTGCTTCCAACAAAACCTATAGTATTTCCCTGAAGAACTTTTTTACCTTTTTTAATACTTTGCTCAAACTTTTCTAGATGACAGTATCTTGTAGAATAATCGTTGGAATGGTTTATTACTATTTCTTTTCCACAGCCATTTCTTTGTCCTACAAATGAAACAATACCATCTCCTGTAGTTCTGACAGGCGATCCTCTCTTAGCAGCATAATCAACTCCATTATGAGCTCTTATTGTGTGTAGCACTGGATGCATTCTATTTGGATTAAAGTGTGAGCTAACATAAGCAAAATCTAAAGGAGCTCTTAAGAAAGCCTTTTGCATATTATCGCCATTATTATCAAAGTATTCTTTTTTGCCATTTTGGTTAAAAAATCTATTAGCAAAATAAGTATTTTTATTATTTACAAATTTAGCTATGACAATATCACCATTTTCTACTTTTTCACCCTCGGAATATGGAGTATCGTATACAACATAGAAGGAGTCGCCTTCTCTTATATCAAATATAAAATCTACATCCCAACCAAAAATATAAGCAAAATCCATGATTACACTTTCAGGAATATCTGAATCTATAGCAGCTTCATAAAATGAGGTTTTGATTTCGCCACTTTTAAAAGAGTTTACTAGCTCAATATTCTTTTCAATTTTTTTAATAGAAATATCATTTTCAACATTTATTAGCAATGAATTAATTTTATCTTTCATTATTTCAATACTACGTAACTGATCTCCAAAATAACTAAATCGCATTTGATCGCCAGGCCTTATATTGCTGAGAAGGTTTTGAGAATCTAATCTAAATATTTTGTATGCCGTATTAAGAGGGACTTTGAAATCTTCAAAAATTATAGATAGATTTTCTCCATCTTTTACTTCATGCATCTTGTATGAAAAAATTTCCGGTAATTCGCTTTGAAGTTCTTCGCTGATTTGTACCTTTTCTTCTGGAAGAGACTCATCTGTACTGACATCTGCATAAAGAAGAAGTATTAGAAAAATACAGATAGCGAAAAGTATTAATATAGCTTTTGTTGGGACTTTCTTGAATCCAATCATGTATCTTCTTGAAGGTTTAATAGTTCTGTATTCCCACCAAATGCTACAGAATTTTTAGATATTACCTTTTCATTCATAAATTGAATAAGATAATTTGGTCCTCCTGCTTTATACCCACTTCCTGATAAGCCTTGGCCACCGAAAGGTTGAGAACCAACTACAGCTCCAACCATATCTCTATTAATATAAATGTTTCCAACATTACATTTCTCACCAAATAAATCTGCTCTTGATTCAACTCTGGTATGTATGCCCATAGTTAAACCATAACCGCTTTGATTGATGCTTTCTATCAAGCCGTCAATCCCATCAGATCTAAATTTTAAAACATGAAGAATTGGACCAAATTGCTCTTCTTTTAGATCAGATAAATCATTTATCTCAATCAGAGTTGGAGCTATGAAATTTTCAAAGACTTCATTCGATGACTTGTATATCAACATCCCATCATTCTCACAATTCTTAATGTGATTATTGAGATTGATGAAAGAGTTATTATTAATTATTGGTCCAATATCTGTATCAAGATTCTCAGGATTCCCAATTTTTAATTCCTCCATACTTCCTTTAACCATATTAAGTAAGTCGTCATAGATATCTTCTTGAATGCATAGTACTCGCAACGCAGAACACCGTTGCCCAGAACTATCAAATGCGGACCTAATAATGTCATCAGTTGCTTGTTCAAGAAGGGCACTGGAATCAACCACCATCGAATTGATGCCGCCGGTTTCTGCTATTAACGGAATTATTTCTTGATGATGAACAGTTAGATTGGATTGTATCTTTTTTGCTGTACTTAACGACCCTGTAAAAGCAACACCTTTTATTGTTTTTAGTTTGGAGAGAACGTCCCCATAAGCACCATCCCCTAAGACTAACTCAAGAGCATCAATGGGCACCCCTAAGTCATGAAATTTTCTCACAACAACAAAACCTAATATAGAAGTATGTTCTGATGGTTTCACTGTAACTTTATTTCCGCATGAAAGGGCTGCACTTATTTGACCAATTAAAATTGCTACAGGAAAATTCCACGGACTAATGCAAAGGAAATGACCTTTTTCTGAATAGTTCAGTGTATTTATCTCACCAGTCGGACCTTCCAACTTATTATTTTTATCGTGAAGTTGAGTAATTTCGTTAGAGTAATATCTTAGAAAATCTATAGCTTCCCTAATTTCATCAATCGCATTTTGAATTGTCTTTCCTGCTTCATGCATGAGGTAGTAAATTAATTCATAAGGATTTTCTTCAATATTTTTAGCAATACTTTGAAGAATTCCCGCTCTTTTAATTACAGACATTTTTGCCCAATCTTTTGAAGACTCTTTATTTAAAGAATTCTCTAAGCTGGATAGGTCATCAAAAGTTACTGAACCTAACTCTGAATTATCTCCTAAAGAAACTACCTGAGTTTTTACAGAATTTTTTTCTTCCCTATTTTTATATATTGAGATGGCATCAATTTTATTATTTTTAAATTTAGCTAACTCAGTTCTTATAATTTCTAAATTTTCTTTTTCTGATAAATCCATGCCTTTTGAGTTACTCCTATTTTTAAAGATATCTCCGGGTAGAGGAATATTTTTCTTTTCATTTTCTATTTTAAGATGCGGACCGCTTGATAACCAACTCGAATCAGTTTCAGGATCAAGGAGCCTATTAATAAAAGAACTATTAGCACCGTTTTCAAGCAACCTTCTTACAAGATACGGCAAGAGATCTTTATACTTTCCAATCGGAGCATAAATAGAAGTACTTTTTTTATGCTCAAGAATACTCTCTGAACATTTATATAAAAGCTCTCCCATGCCATAAAGTCTCTGGAACTCATACTCTTTGCCGGCCCCTAGGTGATGAATAGCTGCAATAGTATGAGCATTGTGTGTTGCAAATTTAGGATATATTTTTTCTATCTCAAATATTTTTTTTGCACATGCCAAGTAAGATAAATCTGTAATAGATTTTTTTGTATAAACTGAATAATTCTCATATCCATGGGTTTGTGCATGTTTTATCTCGTAATCCCAATAGGCACCCTTAACCAGCCTGAGATGCATAGGAGCCCTATCTTTTAATAGTTCAGCCAACCAATCAATTACAAAAGGAGCTCTTTTCCCATAGGCCTGAAGTGCAATTCCAAAACCAGACCAATCTTTAATCTTTGAAGAAAATGCCATTCTTTTAATTATTTCTAGACTCACATCTAATCTATCTTGTTCTTCTGCATCAATAGTAATTTCGACACCTTTAGACATTGCATATTCTGTTAATGAGATAAGTTTTGGAATTAGGATTGCTTCAATGTCATCAAATTTTTTCATCTCATATCTGGGGTAAAGAGCTGAGATCTTTATTGATACTCCATTAGAAATAGATTTGATAAGATTTAACTTACCAACTTCGTCAATAGCATTTTTATATGATTGATAATAAGTATCAGCTTGTTCTGAATTTCTAGCAGCTTCTCCAAGCATATCAAATGAATATATTTCACTATCGAGATTTTTTATTTTACTAATATCATCAAAATCTCTACCCATCACAAATTCTTGACTAAGAATATGCATTGCTGCGACAACAGCATTTCTAATTGGAAATTCTCCTGATTTAGAAATTAAAGAACTTAAAAAATTATTTGGATTTTTTGACCATTCGTCCGGTGTTTTTACTACCTTACCTGCTAAAAGAAGGCCCCAGGTAGAGGCATTTACAAATAAGCTATCTGCTTTATTTAGATGATCTATCCATTTTCCCTCTGATAGTTTTTCAGAAATAATCATGTCTCTAGTTTTTCTATCAGGAATTCTAAGGATAGATTCAGCTAGGCACATTAAAGCTACGCCTTCTTCGTTATCTAATCCATATTCACTCAAAAAAGCATCTAACTTTGTTCTATCTTTTTTATTTTCTCTACATGCATCAATTATTTTTTTTGCATTATCTGAAATAGAAGGATCATTTAAAAAATCTGAGTTTTCAATTAGATCAGGAATAATCAATGTCTCTTTTAAAAATTTGTTAACTGTTAATGTCATGGGCACTATTTTAATCTTATAGCGCTAAGTATCAACTTACTCATTCTCTTAATGAGCTAAAAATACTATGATAGATAACATGAAAGAAGCTCTTGCACTAATCAAACGAGGAACGGATGAAATTCTTACCGAATCTGATCTCAAAAAGAAATTAGAATCTGGCAAACAATTAATTATTAAAGCTGGTTTTGATCCTACTGCTCCCGATCTTCATTTAGGGCATACTGTATTGCTCAACAAACTCAGGCATTTTCAAGATCTTGGTCATAAAGTAATATTTTTAATTGGCGACTTCACCGGACAAATAGGAGACCCATCAGGTAAAAATAAGACTAGGCCGACTCTTAGTGCAGAAGATTTAATTGCGAATGCTAAAACTTATGAAAAACAAGTTTTTAAAGTTCTCAAAAAAGAGCTTACTGAAGTTAAATTTAATTCAGAGTGGTGCAACAAGCTTGGTGCTGATGGTCTTATTTCTTTAGCCTCTAAATATAATGTTGCCAGAATGCTTGAAAGAGATGATTTTAATAAACGATACAATTCTAATCAAAGTATAGCTGTTCATGAATTTTTATATCCTTTAGTTCAAGGATATGATTCTGTTGCATTAGAAGCTGATGTTGAGTGTGGCGGTACCGATCAAAAATTTAATCTGTTAGTTGGAAGAGAGCTTCAAAGGTCTTATGATCAAGAGCCTCAGGTTGTTTTAACAGTTCCAATATTAGAAGGACTTGATGGCACTAATAAGATGTCTAAATCTCTTAACAACTATATTGGAATAGACGAAGCTCCTAATGATATGTTTGGTAAAATAATGTCTATATCAGATGAGTTGATGTGGAAGTGGTTTGAATTGTTAAGCTTTATTTCAGAAAAAGAAATTAAAACTCTAAGAAAAGAAGTAGAAGCTGGTAAAAATCCTAGAGATGTTAAATTTATATTAGCTGAAGAACTGGTAGACAGATTTCATGAAGCAGGAGATGGAAATAAATGCAAAGAAGCTTTTTTAGAAAGATTTCAGAAAGGACAAATGCCAGATGATATTCCTGCTATAACTTTAGAAATAGATTCACCAAGCATTCCATTAGTTAACCTTCTCAAAAACACAGCACTGACTTCGAGTACCTCAGAAGCATCAAGGTTAATAAAACAGGGTGGGGTAAAAATAGACTCAATCAAGGTTGACGATCCTAAGCTAGAAATCCAAAAAGGGTCGGAAGCTATTTACCAAGTAGGTAAAAGAAAATTTCTTAAAATTAAAATCTAAGCATGAAAACAATTATTCAACTCTCAATTATTTTATTTTTAGTAGGCTGCAATCAAGATAGTCCCAACATTCAACAAATAGGGAACATGCAATATTTTATTGATAACGAAACTAAAAATGGTATTACGGTGGTTGAGCCAGGACTTCAATATTCTATTATTGCTAGTGGAGATCCTGATTCAGTTTCACCTGAGCTTTCAGATACGATAACCGCTCATTTCCATGGGACCCTTACAGATGGAACTGTCTTTTGGAGTTCTGTTGATATGAACGAGCCCTTAAAAGTTCAACTTTCTGGTCTAATTATTGGCTGTCAAAAAATTATATCTTTAATGAAGTTGAATGATAAATGGCGAGTTTATATTGATCCAAGTATGGCTTATGGCGATGAGGGCAGACCTGGGATCCCATCAAATTCTATTTTAATATTTGATATAGAGCTTTTGGATGTTGAACAAAGCTAACCCTTGTCTATAACCGACAGGGCATATCCATAAACCTCAGCAACTTGATTAATTCTTTTATCTTTTGGAGTACCAGCTCCATGACCAGCTCTTCCTTCAATTCTTATTAAAATAGGGTTATCACATGCTTGATACTCTTGCAGTTTTGCAGCAAATTTAAATGAATGAGAAGGAACAACTCTATCATCACGTTTTGCAGTTGTAATTAAAGTAGTTGTATAGCATTTATCTTTTTCAATATTATGAAGAGGTGAGTAGGCTAGAAGATTTTCAAATTCATCTTTTATATCCGGGGACCCATAGTCACTAGTCCAAGCCCAGCCGATCGTAAATTTATGAAACCTAAGCATGTCCAATACTCCAACTTGAGGAATAGCAACTTTAAATAGTTCGGGATTTTGAAGCATCGTTGCTGCAACCAATAAACCTCCGTTAGACCCACCTTGAATAGCAGTAGATTCTGGAGAACCTATCGATTCTTTATGGAGAAACTTAGCAGCATATGCAAAATCATCGAAAACATTTTGTTTGTTAAATAACATCCCACTTTCATGCCAGCTATCGCCATATTCACCGCCGCCCCTAAGAT
>Ga0257106_1000608_pt1 | contig 20476 bp, 11 predicted proteins | sample LP_taG_3_FD_190177 | JGI IMG/M metagenome (GOLD analysis project Ga0257106, IMG submission 190177) | Marine microbial communities from Northeast Subartic Pacific Ocean, Canada - LP_J_2011_P26_10m | ecosystem: Environmental > Aquatic > Marine > Oceanic | place: Canada: Northeast Subartic Pacific...
TTTTCTCGAGCGGCTTTTGACTTTTTTGACCGCCCGCCTCCCGAGCGTTTTCTCCCGCGCGGGGCTCCTCGGAACTGTCGAAGCAACGAGAGGGTGGGAGCCGCGACCTCACTTCCCCGAGCGCGCACGTCCGCTCTTTGACCTCGCAACGACCACTCAACTCGAGCGTGCGTAAAGGGATTCAACGCCGATGCCCTTCGACCTCGTGGTGCGTCCCTCGCTTCGCGTCCGACGAACCCGCCCGCGTCGTCGCGAGAACCGCCCGGCTTCCGCCGAAAGGGATTTCGGGTTCGGACGCCCCGAGGCGCCCGCGGCGTGGGAGTATCCACGACTCAACGCCCGTCTTCACGCCCTCGAATCACCGTTTCGTCTCTACACGACCACGAATTGACCACCGAGCTGACCGATGTCCCAACACTCACGCACGCCAACACCGACGCAGAGCGGAAGGTTCATCCCCGACAAGTCCAACATCTGGCGAGATTGCTGCGACGGGTACTATGATTGGGTCAAGGAACACATCAACGAGGTATATATCCACGTATCCACGCACTCTCCCGTCGCTTCTCATGAGCATATATCGGGAGCCGACACTACCCGATACCCATCCTGACGTCACCGCACCCACCCATTCACTCACGAACACGATCAGGGCGCGCCCCTCGACGAGGCTGACCACTGCGGCGATCCCCCCATGCTCCTCGCCGCCGGCAACGGCCACACCTCCTGCTGCGAGCTCCTCATCAACGAGGGCGCCGACATCCAGCAGTGCGGCATCATGAAGGACACCCCGCTGTCCCGAGCCGCGCACAACGGGCACTTCCAGACGTGCAAGTTTCTTCTTGAGCAAGGCGCCGAGGTGGACGCGCTTGACCTCGGAGATAACACGCCGCTGCACTGGGCGTCGATGCGGGGCCACGTGGAGATCGTGAACCTGCTGCTGCTGAACGGCGCGGACAGGCACCGCAAGAACAAGCAGGAACGGATGCCGATCGATCTGTGCCAGCCCATCTGGAGCAACGCGTGGAGGTACACGAAGGAGGTGCTGTCGCAGTGAGCGGGTGACTGAGCGCACGCTATCGCTCTGCTGGCAATTCTTGTATCTTTGGAGCTTCTTGTTTTTTCACCGGGGCGTTCACGTGCTTGATTTTGTGTCCGTTTACGGTCTTCCTTTTTGAGAACCGTCTCCTTCAATGCTCAAAAAGGAAGACCCAACGTGCACGCCCCGGTGGTAAACAGCAGCAGAGCGATGGCACCGCGCTGAGAGCGCCGCGGAGTCGGGCTCGGACGTCGTCTTCTTCATCACCCTCTCCTTCGCTCTCCTTTAATCACAGCATAATCGCATTTCTAACGCCTGGATAGATAGAAGTTGGTAGCATCATCATCAAGCATTCCTATCCAGGCGTTACAACATCAACGGAGAGCGAGTGAGAGGGCGGTGAAGGAGGCGCGTGCGTCGAGACCAGCCCCGCGGCGATACTTGACAACTTTCTCAAATAAAATAAAAGCTCTCGGAACCGTGGGAAACTTCCCTTCCCCACTCCTACGACCCTCCGCACGCGAGCCCCTCCGCCTCACAGAGACTTGCTCACCAGGTTACCAGGCGGGAACATGTCTTTATACTCCGGGTGCGCGGTGATCGAGTACGTGGACAGACCAGAAATCTGCTTCGCCTTCTTCACCTGCGTGATCGGCGGCAGGTCCTCGTCGATTTGGGCGTCGCCCTCGCCCTTCTTCTTCATCTTCGCATAGACCAGCGCCGCGTACGCCACGATGAAACTCGTGCCCAACACGATGAAGCCCACGAACGGGATGAACCCGTTGAGGCGCGCGATGCGCGCGGCGACGTCGAACTGGTGGTCGTCTTGCGCGACGCCGGTGCCGTCGCCCCACTTTCCGGTTTCCCCGCCCATGTGCGTGTACGAAGGGAGGTCCCTCTCCCCGTACATGTACACGGCGATGAGCAGGTGGATGAGGATACCGACCGGGACGCTGTGCACTAACATCACGGAGAGCTTACCGGTGTACCTCGGCGGCCTCGCGTTGAACCGCAGCAACACCACGCGGTCGACCAGCGTCAGCATGCCGCACATGACCATCATGATCAGGTACAGCAGCGGCATACCCGACGAGAACATCAGTGTGTACAACACCGCGGACGTGAACATGCCGTAGCGCTCGGAGATTAGGTACGGCGGGGGTGTGTACAGCTCGTCCAGCTGCGTCTGCGTCTTCACGCCGCCCGCCAGGAACCGGCGCTTGAGCTCGAAGACGATCACCTTGCTGGCCATGGAGAACGGCAAGGAGAAGGCGTTGATGAACGCGACTTGCTGAAACTTGGTCGCGAACTCGCTGTACCACCAAGGGGAGAAGTCTTTATGCTCACCGTTGAACAAGAAACCGAGGCTTGCGGCCGGAATGTTCGCAGTCATGAACAAGGGCAGCAGCACCATGATCAGCATCATCACGGACATGATCTTCCACGTGACGCTCTTCTCAAAGTCGGTGTAGCTGTGGTGGTGCTCCTTCTCCGACAGCCAGATGGACAGCGTCTTGACCAGGACGTTGAGAACCGCCGCGATGACCGTCGCGACGCCGCCGAACAAGGCGCGCATGAGGTTGTCCATCGAGTACTTCATGCAGTACGTGTCGTCGTCGGATTCCGCGACGTAATCCGAGCAGTAGCACGCCATGCAAACCGCGGCGGCGCACTCGTCGATCAAGGAATTTGGATCCATACCCACGGGGTTCGGATCAGCAACTGTCTTTGCCTCCTGCGCCACGATCGCGTTCTCCAGTGCCGTCGGCGTCGGCGCGAGCGGGTGTGATCCGTTGTAGTAATCGTAGTACGGCGTCGCGTCTCCGGAGAAGAGCTTGTAGTCCATGTACACGTCGCACTGGTTCAGCGTGATCAGCGGCTTCTGCATAGCCTTGAGCCCGCGCTTGGCGAGTGCCGCGACCGTGGCGTTGGTGCTCTCCACGTCCCAAATCTTCGAGCAGTGCAGGTTGTCCACCAGCCCGTTCTCGATCTCCTCGCAGATGGCCTCGGGCGGCAGATTCTTAATCTGCGACTGCACAACAGCCACGGTGAGAACGTTGAAGACCAAATACGCGAAGAGCACGAAGAGCGATCGGCACGTCCTGAGTCCCGCCTGCTTCTTCGAGTATCCGAGGTTCTCCCACATGGTATCGGACGGCGCGCGCGCCGCGTTGGGGTTGATCCTGTGGCCCTCGAAGACGCACACGTCATCCGCGGCGGCTGCGGCTGTGCCGTTTTTGTTCATCCGGACCTCCTCCTCGCTCTTCACCACGAGGTCCATGCAATCGAACCTGCTCTGCTCATCCTCGAACACCACCCACGCCTTGACCACCGTGTACCCTTCCTTGGCGCGTGCCTCGATCGTCGCCTTGGTCTCCTTGACGGACTCGGCGGTCTTGGCGATGCGTTCCCGGAGTTTGTCCGGGTTGAAGTCGTCGGGTCGGAACTTTTTGAGGACTCCGATTTTGGCATTCCCGGCTTTGCCCGCGACTTTACCAGCCTTACCCGCGGTGTTCTTGACGGCGCTCACGGCGGTGTTCTTCGCGGCGTTCTTCGCACGCTTCGCCATCGAGGCGGCGCGTTGGGACATGGACAGCTTCTTCGCCTGCAACAGTTTATCAGCCTCCAGTTTATCAGCCTCCAGTTGGCGCTGCCTGTACGCCCTGTAGTTGCGTTGGATTCGCGACACCGCCTCTTCCCGTTTCTGCGCCTTGGTCTTGAACAGCGCCTTCATCACCTCCGGGGACCGCACGCTGAACGTACCGCTGGTGTAAAACACGCTCTTCGTGGGCGTTATGGCGTTACTGAACGCGGTGAGGGAGTATTTCGGCGGCGGCGGCTTGTACGCAACCGGTTCTCCGAAGAGCACCGGCGACGAGGGAAGGTAAAACGCGTACGTCGTATCTCCGCGGCCGTGGGTTCGATACCCGGCAGAGTCCGGGAGGCACGCGTACATCCCGGGCTGGGCACCGGCGGGTCCTGAATCGCGCGGGAAACCGACGCCGGCTGCGTCGGCGGCGTGTTCAGTCCACGGGTTTCGAGCGGATTTGAGGTCATCCTCGGAGCCGTAAATCTCGAAATCCTCAGCCGGGACGTTATCACGCGCCGACCACGTCCGCAGCATGTTGGCGTACGCGTCAAAGTCGTTGGTGATGTCGCCGTGCCGAGCGTAGTACGCCCTGGGTTGGTCGGCGTAGTCGAACCTCCAAATCTTGGTTCGGGCGAACATCTCGTTTATCGCGTTTGCGCCCAAGTCCAAAACGACGCCCTCGCCGGCTACGTGCTCGAACACCTTGACCCATTTGTCTTTGTTAAAGTCGTCGTCGATGCCCAGCATGGAGTTGGCCCTTTTGAGCATCCACTCGAGCATCTCTTGGTTACCTTCCTGGTCCAGAAGTTTCCGGCGAAGCGCCATCATCTCGCGGAGGTCTGTTTGAAAAAACACGCCGTCAGTCTAATTGCCTGTACGGAAATAAAAAGAAACTCACCGTAGCCCATGACAACCTCGTTCACCACTCCAAACTTCTCGAAATGTTTCCGGATTCTGTCCGCGGTGACGTCCGTCGGGAGGTCCTCGACGACGATGCTGTAGTCGTCCATGGTGATGGAGTTCATGTCCGCCTCGTCCCGGGCGCGTTTCTTGCGGAAGAAGTGGTACAGCGCGACGCCGGCGAGCGCGAACATCATCAGCGTGTCGAGGATGGAGATGGCGAGCATGCCGTCGCGGTCCTCGTCCGTGAACACGTACCCTTCCTGCGCTTGCTGGTTGCCCCACATCAGCAGCGCGCCGAGGGACGCGCGGGAGAGCCCTGGGAGTCGTTCGACGGATGTGTTGTTCTGTTCCGTCCTGGTGCGAATCATGTGGTAGTACCAAAAAGAGAGCAGCGTGAATGATACCATGGCGACTGCGTAGTCCCTGACGAGGATCCAGTAGAAGCAGATGCCGGAGCCGAAGACCCGGCTGGTGCGCTCGAATCCTATGTCGAGCGGTGGCATCTCGCCGGTGACGTGATCGTACGCCTGCCGCGCGCGCATTCGCTTCGTGGCGAGGTCTTTATTCGGCTCTTGGTAGATGCCGACGATGACGCCCTCGGAATCGGCGTCGGCGCCGAGCTTGAAGGAGCCGCTGGACAGGGCCACGTAGTCCTTTCGCGCGCGGCATCGGGGCCTGGGTTCACGCTCGGGCTCGAGCACCACGCCCGTGAGGCGACCGCCCTTCTTCTGGTCCGGCACGTCGTAGCGGATCGTGTGATCGACACCGCCGATTGTCGCCTCGACGATGAGGGCACCTTCTTCCGTCACGGCGTTGGGGAAGCTCCACTTGCCCTTCTTGCCCCCGGCGCCGATGCAGGTGCCGTCGGAGCGCAGGATGAGCTCCCCACTGACCTTCTCGCCGTCATCCATCCAGTCCTGAGGGGCATCGAGGAGCGTGCGCAGCGGCGCGGGGAGCGACGAGAGGTCCATCGGCCCCGCCGGGTGACACTGTCGGTGGGATAAACAGAAGGTATCTGAATTTGTCCGCCCCGCCCCGCGTGGGTTCGCGGGTTCGAGCGGGTTGGACCGTCGGTTGAAGCGCCGGGCCGCGACGTCGACGACTGTTCTCCCAGCCTGACGCGTCCTTAAGGTTGGGGTGGCGCGCGGGGTGGCTGTGGAGGGGGCTCGGACGGTCCAATGCCAAGTGGATTATTCGGCCCGCGTTCGTGACGACACCAACGTCCGCTAACCGCCGCCGAAATCTGCCTCCAAAACGAAAATGGTTCTTCAGTTTCATTACAAGCTAACAGAAGCACGTGGTCCTAAGGTGCGTTCGAAGCGAGGTCTTCAAGATCTGGCAATTTCGATCACGTGTACCGTACATCCCCTCAGCGATCCTGAGGGTCATCAGGACCGCTGAGGGGAGAGCGAACGAGTATACGTGAAGCGCGGTGACCTCGCTTCGAACACACTCTGGACGAGAACGACGTGCTCCCGCCCCGCGCGTGCCACGAGCGTGCTGGTCCTTCACGCGTTCGAACCGATACAAGTTACACGAATGCGTTGTCTCCATGTTGAGGTGCGAAGAAGCAGCTTACAACATGGCCCACCATTGTATCGGTTCGAACGCCCCACCAGAAAAGTGGGGACCAGCGCGCTCGTGAACGCCGCGGACACTGGATTCATCGTCACACACACACAAAGCACACACAGAGCACACTGATCAGTGCAGAACCACCACGTTCACGTCGCTCCTATCGATCAAGTACTGCGCCACGCTACCCACGAGCGCCTTCTCCCACCAGTTCCGCGAGTGGTGCGCCACGACCAGCATCTCAGCCTCGAGATCCTTAGCCTTGTGCAACACCACGTCGGCGACGGGCTCGAAAGTAGTGTCCAACACCGCGTCTAACTCCACGGGCTGAGGAAAGCGGGTCATGTCCTCGCCGTCACCCGCGAGCTCGCCTGCGAGGGAACCGCCGCACCAGCCGCGAACGCCGAAGATTAGCGCCGATACGTAAAAGTCGCGAGCTCAGTGGGTACACGGGGGGCGGGACGAAGAGATACTCGCGGCGTCGGGACAAAAATAAAATGAAATGAAAGGGCCGCGAGTGCGTTGAATACGGCGTACCGTGCGTGGCCCTGAGGCGGGCGTACACTTCGTCGAGCATCTCCTCGGTGCGCTTCACGGCGTCGGACCAGTACCGCTCCTGCGCTTCGGGATCGGTCATCAGCGAAAGATCAACCGCATCCGGAAAAGCTCGAGTGCCGACGCTACGGGTGAGAGGGGAGGGGGAAACGGGGTCAGCCGGATTAAAACCTACTCTGAACTCGAGCATGGGCTTCGGCGCCCACGAGACGTCATCGCCGGCGTCGTTCGTCGGGAACGGGACCGCGGTGCCGATGTCGTCGAGGGCGCCGGGAATCGACGGGGGATGCGTGCGGGAGAAGCCACCGTACGTTGCCAGTCGCGGGTCCTACACACAAAACACGACGTCAATCCAATTGCCCATACGGAAATGAAAATAAACTTAGTCTACCATGTCACCCGCCGTCTCCACGTGTACGATGTGGAGTAAATCGCCGCTGCGGCAGAGGTGCCCGATGGTCCACTCGACGGCGTGCTCGGACTCTTTAGAGCCGTCGACGGCGACCATGAGGTGGCGCTTGTACTGGTAGTTGCGGGCGTCGGGGGGGTAGAACGGTGGGAAGGGTCGTTCCCACAAGAAATGTGAGGGGTGAGCTGAAAATGTTTCCGTTACGCCTTTCTCCGTGCACGTGTCCGCTTGATGGACACGTGCAAGGAAGGAAGGGGAATTCGGCGTGGAATGCAGCACCACAACAAAAACATGGGTTCAGATGTCAAAGACATGTCACACACCCCTCACCTTTGAGTATCCGGCTTGTCCTCGGAAGTAAGCGGCTGGCGTGGGCTTGGCGTACTCGGGCTTGGCTTTCCATCCGGTTGGTGGGGTGCGAACATTTCATCGGTGTCCGCGGTCAGCTCATGTCTCACTGTTGCCGCATGGGCATGAGAGTCCAGCAAACCATCACGTAGCTCGTTTTGTTGTTACAGCAAGCTGTGATGTGAGCTACGTGATGTGCAACAAATGCGGTAACAGAAAGACCGTGATACGGGTTAGAGCAGCTGAACAAGGAAAAAAAGGCGTGTAAGCCCTATCCTTGCCTTTGGCGGGTTTGACGGCATCCTCGTTGACTTCGGCGCCCGGCAGCTTGATGCCGTCGTTCTCGTCGGCGGAGTCGCGCGATTTGTACGGGATCGTGTCGGGCATCTCCTCGGCGACGTTGTACGCGTCGGTGTCCGCGTCAGCCTCGGCGACTGAAGACTGGCCGAGGTCCTCCTCGTCGCGCTTGCCTTCGACGTCGCCCTCCGATGCCGCGCGGCGCAGCCCGCGGCCGCGCGACGCGAAGACGTATCCGAGACGCGGTGAGCCGATGGACGAGGATATCGGCGAACGCGCGCGAGGGTCGCCGAGGGAGGCGCGCGCGAAGGTCGGGAAACCTCGGCGGCGTATCGGGGTCGTCGTGGTTCCTCTGGCGACGCGGGTCGCCGCGCTGACGCGGAGCGCGGGCGCGATGCGTAGGGCGGATCGGGCGGTGACGAGCATGTGCGACGTGGATACTGGCGTCCGGGAAGGTCGCGTCGACTGTCGCGCGCGCTTCGCCGGGGAAGTGTGACGCGGAGGGAGTCCACCTCTCCAAGATACGTACAAGTAGACGCTGAGACGTCCAAGGAAAGCTGAAGTGACGAAAAAAAAACCCAAGGCGAGGGGCCGCGAAGCGAGTCAACCCGGTCTCTCTTCGCCACGACGCAGGGCGCGCGAGTGGACCGCGAGTGTTTTCAACTACCTTCGTAATTCATAGTCTACGCTGCGATTCTCACAATGTCGTGACAGCGACTCTCGCGCGCACGTGCGCGCCTCGTGGCTTTGTACAGTTACGTTGTTTGTTCTTAGTTTCCTCCTCACTCTCCTCCGCCGTCAACGCAGTCATCGTCGTCGGTCTCATACTCATACTCCCCTGTTGAGCTCCCCGATGAGGTTCCTGAAAAAGTTCACCCCCTGAAGCGCGAACACGACGTCGTCGTTGTGCACCCCGAGCGACACCTTCCGCTGCCTGTCCTCCCGTCCAGCCCCGAGCTTGAGCAACGTCTGATCCGCGAGAACCGTGCAGACGCCGCTAAACTCCCCGACGGTGAGCCCCCTCAACTTGGCCTCCTTGCACAGCTTCGTGTACTGATCGTTGAGCACACCGAGCGTCGTTTCCTTCCGCGCGGCGGCACGGAAAAGACGAACCGCCGCGCACAGCACCATCTGCTGGTGCTGCGGTAAACCCCGCATCGTCTCGACCACCGGAGAGTTGAACGATGCGCTGATGGCCCTGGCGACGTGGTGAATCTTCACCAGCTTGAAAGCATCCTCCCCGGCGGCATCCACGCCGCCCTCCTCCGCGGCCTGCGCCGCTTCACCCGCGCAGATGTCGATTGCGTTGGTGCAGATGTTCAGCGCACGGCGCATGTCACCCGTCGCCGCGGCTACCTTCCGCGCGACGAGTTCCAAACCGGCGTCTTCGAAGACGGCAAAGGGCAAGTCGGTGAGGCGTTGCTTGAGCAGCCGTTGGAGCTGGTCCTTGTCGTACGCGTTGAAGGACACGACGGTGGGTTCGCACCCGCGCGCGGCGAGCCTCGGGAGGGTCACCTCCACCAGGTTAATCGCGTTAGCCACTCCGACGACGACGCAGCGGGACCCGGGGATGGTTGGCAAGCCGAAGAGTTCGTACAGAATCGCCTGGTCACCTTTGCTCGACGCCGCCATGAGCTGGTCCATCTCGTCGAGTAAGACGACCATCATGGGCTGATTGGCGTTACCGTGATTGCCGGTTCTGTTCCCGCGGCTGTTACCGTCGACGGCGCCGCACACGAGCTGGCGCAGCGCGGCCACCTCGGGGAGCTGCGTGACGTCTGAGACGTCGGCGACGTCCGCCAGCGCGGGGGGTACCCCGCCGAGTTCCTCGATGACCCTGGCGAAGACGTGCCTGGGCTCGGAGAGCGCCATGCAGTTCACGGCGGCGACGCGGGGGCGCTCTTTCGTGGGGAGCGCGTGCTTGCCGCCGCCGCCTTCGCGCGTGCCGTCGCCCCAGCAGCGGATCATCTTCTCAGCCTGCGACACCGTGAGGGACTTGCCGGTGCCCGGTAAGCCGCATACGTACATCGAACCCCCGCGGCGCTTCTTGAGGCACCCTTGGATGATGTCGACAACCTTCCGGCGCTCCCGCTCGCGGCACTTGGCGAAACCCGCGGGCATCACGCTGATGTGCAGCCTCTGCTTCGCCTGGTTGACCATGTGCGGGTCCGCCGCGTTCCACACCATCGCCGCGGTGCCGAGCGCCGGTAAGCTCGGCTCCGGACTCGCGGGCTCCGCCTCCATCCCGGCGTCAAACGAGGAATCGTTCTGCGAGAGCCGCACCTCGTCCTCGTCGTCTTCCGTCTTGATCTCGATGAAAGCCGACGCTCCTCCCATAGAGTTGACGTTCGCGGTCGCCGCGGCGTCGCCGTCGGCAATCTCCATCGTCTCGTCGTCGGAGAGGTCCTGCGGTTCGGGGTCCTCGTTCAGCCGCGAACCAAGCCGCGCGTTCATGGCGACGTTCCCGAGGGTCATCGCCACCCGCGTCCCGCCCCTGGCGTCGTCCCGCTCCCCATCCTCATCCTCGCGTTCACGTCTCGACCGGCGCTTGAAAGCCGCCTTGGCGGGTGACGCGGCGGATGCGAACCGTCGTCGCACGTCCGCGGCACGCGCGCCGTCCGCGGCGGTGGCCGGGGAGATGGCGCGGTGCCCGCCGTGAGACGCCCGGCGGCTTTGTTTCTTTTTCCCGGTGGACACTGCGTACGCGTAAGCCTCCTCAGTCTTCTTACGCACCGCGCGCTGGATCATCTCGCGCAGCTCGAGGGCGTCGTCGCAATCAGCTTCGAACCCGGTGACTTTTTGGTGGAGGAGTAGAAGGACGTCGACGTCGAAGCCCATCTCCGGGTCTTCGATGCAGTTCTCGACTTCTTCGGCGAGTTCGGAGGCCTTCGCCGGGGTGAGCGGTTTGTTCTCGGGCTCGCGGCCGAGGGCACCCGCCTGTCGTTCCTCGACGGTGACCATGCCCTCGACGGTGACGTTGTTGCCCTCGTCGTCGGACTCGGACTCGGATTCGGACTCGGACCCAGACTCGGAGCCGGACTCGGACTCGGATTCGGACTCGGAATCGGATTCCGAGTCCTCGTCTTCGTCGGCGTCCTCCTCAACCTCCACGGCGGCGGTCTTACCGCCCCGCGCGGGCCTCGCGCGCTTCGCCGCGGGCGCATTGGAGCTCGCGCCTCCCCTGCTGGTCCGTTTGGCGCCGGCGGCGGTCTGTCTTGAAGCCTTGGAAGCCCTGGCGCCCTCCCGGGACGGCTTCGGAGCCTTGGAAGATTTGGAAGATTTCTTGCCGCGTCTGATGACGTCGACGCCTTCGCCGAGGTACCGCACCTTGACGTAGGACATCACCTCGTTCATGGACCTGAACCGCGTGGGGAGGCTGTGCATACCGTCGGGTGCGCTCTTGGACAAGGGCGGGGCGTAGAAGTACTTGTCCTTGGTGCCCTGCGAGTTGCCCGTCTTGCGCTCCTTGATCTCAACCCGCCAGCCCTGGATCGTGATCGACGGGAACTCCTCGCGGATGACGTCGTAGAACGTCTTCAGGGCTTCCTTCTCCAGCGCGGTTCCCCCGGTCGTGGGGGTGGGGACGCGCGGGGGCGCAGCCTTGGCCAGCGCGGGGGTCGCGAGCGAGTTGCTCGGGGATGACTTCTTCGTCGTCGTCGCAGCCGTCTTAGTTCCCCCGGTGGACTTGGGAAGCGTGACGGATTTCTTCGCGGGGGCGACCGATTTATCAGAGGCGGCGGGCGGCTTGACGGCGGCGCGGGCGGGTCGTTTCTTGGGCGCCTGCTCGGGCGAGCCCTTCCTGGCGCCCGCGGTGGCCCGGGCGGATCTGCGCGTAGCCGCTTTGCTCCCCGCGTCCTTGTCGCCCTCGCCAGCCGCGAGTTCCATCGCGGCGGCGAGGTTCCGTGGTCCCTCGGTGTCGTCCTCGACGTTGAGCTGCTTCTTGATGTACGTGATGATATCCGCGTGCGAGCTGAACCGCTTACCGTCGGCGTTGTAGAACCTGTTGTACGTCTTACCGCTTCCCGTCTTTTCGCGCCGCACGGTCCACCCCGGGGTCATCTTGATCCCGAGCTCAGCCTTGACCTTCGAGTTGAGCTCCTTCAACGCGTTGTTCGTGCGCTCCAGCTCGTCGACGTCGAGGGGCATGTCGGGGGAGAGCGGGTCGTCCTCTCCGCGCGGGTGCACGTGGAGCCGGGCGGCGGTGCGCGGGGTGACGCCCACGCGAACCTTAGCGCGGGCCAGGTGGCTCGGTGTCTTGCCGACGGTTGACTTGGGCGTTGGCTCGCCCACGCGCTTGGCGCTCGGGTCCAGTTTGCGGTAGGAGAACCCGGGGTTGGCGAGCATCTGGACCACCTTGCTCTGGCTGCTGAACTTGCGTCCATCGGGGGCGAAGAAGCGCTTGCGCTTGGACGCCGAGCTGGTATTCGCGGATTCAAACTCCACCCGCCACTTGGACGCGGTGAGCTGCACCCCAGTCTCCTCGCGCACGTGTTGCAGGAACGCCAGCTTGGCGTGCTCCACGGTTTCGTCCTCGGCGCACTCGTCGACGTCGTCGTCGGCGTAGTCCGCGTTGTTTCGCCTCGTACGCTCGACGGAACGCGGGGTGGGGCCGACGCCCGGCGCGAGTCCTTGGCCCACCCGTTTCTTGGCCAGGGTGTCCTGCACGTAGCCGACAACCTCGGAGGCGGAGGAGAATCGCCGCCCGCCCGGCGAGAAGAACCGCGTGCGGCGTTTCGCGGAGGATCCTTTCTTACCGCTGGACGTCTTGAGCTCAACCTTGGCGGTCCAATCCTCGCCGAGGACGACGCCCGTTTCATCCGCCACGCGTTCTCGGAGCTCGCGCACCGCGCTCTCCTCAATCGTCTCGTTCGGGCGCCTTGGGAAGCGGCACTCGCCGTGCGCGGGTGAGGAACTCGCCTTGTTCACCGCCAGCGTGGTGGCGGTGCGCGGGGAGAGGACGTTACTGACGCCGTGCGCGAACTGGACCCCGCGGGGGGATGATCTGTTTCGAGCCGGGGAGACGGCGACGAGTTCGAGTTCGTCGTGCGCGTTCGGGGAGTCTCGAGATGCGTTCTTGCTCCCGCCCTTGCTCTTGCCCTTGGTCGGGGTGCGGCGGGGCGGCGCGGGGAGCGCGGGGAGGGCGCCGGGCGCGGCGAGCGCGGGCGCCGGGGTTCGCTGGGTATGCGGCACCATGGGGAGCGCGAGGATTCCTCCCGACGCCCTCGCCGCGGCTTCGCGCTTGCGCTGCAGCTCAGCCCGGAGTTTCTCAACCTCAGCCTGCTTCTCGCGTTCCGTGCGGCGAACTTCCTCCGCCGCCTTCGCCGCCGCCTCCGCGTTGGCGCGCTCCATCTCGAGAATCTTTCGTTCCTCCTCCTCGAGCTGCGTCTGGATCTTGCGGTTCTCCTCCTCGCGCTTCGCCTGGAGCTGAGCCTCGTCGGCGGCGAGTTCCGCCTGGAGTAGCTCGAGCGCCTTACGCTTGTCCTCCACGCGTCTCTCCTCGAGCATGAGCTTGACGTGCGTCAGCGCCTGCCCGTCGCCCCAGAGCTTCACGCCGTCCGGGTCCGTGTACACCTTCTCGGACTTTCCGGAAGAAGCGGAAATCTCCCAGTCCACGGTCCAGCCATCCTCGAGCTCGTGATCGAGCTTCATCTCAACCTTACGTCGGAGCGCGTCCAACGCCTTGGTCGCGGCGGCGGCGCCGGGGTGGCCGGGCGGCGGCGCACCCGGCGTCGCCATCTTCTCGGCGGCGGCTTTTTCGGCGGCGGAAACCTTGTTCGGTGACCGCCTACCCGCGTTCTCCTTGTCCGCGCCGGGCGACGCCTCCCTTTGCTGCGTGGACATCTGGACGATGTACTCGAACGCCTTGCCCGGGGAGTCCAGCTGGCGCGGCGCGCCGCCGGGGGGCACGTACATGCGTCGGACGCGCCCATCCTTGGCGTTGCTCTGCCTGAACTCGCAGGTCCAGCCGGCGAGGTCGGGGAGCGGCACCGTTGGGGCGTTTGCCGCCGCGTACTCGCGAAGCTTCTCAATCTCCGTCGCGATCTTCTCATCGTCGGCGGCGGTACGATCCGAACGCTCGTGTGGGGTCGGGGTGGTGGCCTCGGCGTCGAGCGCGGCGGCGAGATCCTTGCGAATGGTCCCGGGATTTTCCTCCTCGTTCGCGACGAGTCTCTTGAGGTATTCCACCACCTCGGGCACCGACTGGAACCGTCGTGCGCCGTCGGGGGCGACGAACGACTTGCGGTATTTGCCCTTGCCCTTGGTACCTTCCGAGCGAACGCGCCACTCCACGTTCCAGTCGTCGCCGATGTCCACGTCGGCCAGTTCGTTGTGTTCGGCGCAGCGAGCGCGAAGGACGTCGAGCTCGTCGGCGACGCGTTCCTGCGCCGGGGTCACGGCGCCCGCCTCCTCCTCTTCGTCCTCGTCGCTGTCCGCGTCCGTATCGCTGTCCTCGCGGGGCGGCGCGGCTTGCGTGGGAGCGACGAGCTCCTCCTCCTCGGAGTCGTCAGCTTCCTCATCGTCCTCCTCGTCGTCGTCGTCCTCGTCGTCGACCCGCTTGGTTCCGCGGAGCTCGACGGGCGACGGCGCGGGCTCGGCGACGAACGCCTCGGGCTTCTTGGTCTGCCGACCGCTGCTGCGCGGGGACATGACCGGCGTTGGGTCCTTGGCCGCCGCCTTGGCTTTGTCGCGGGACGCCGCCGCCGCCGGCGCGGGATCCTCCTCCTCTTCGACGAATCGCCTAGCCTTGGCCTTGGCGCGGGGCGACGTCCACAGCTCGGCGTCCACAGCCTTGACGTTGACGGCGGCGCCGGGGAGGCATCCATCGATCGTCTTGACGTCGGCGTCCGTCTGCTGCTTCCTGAGAGCGGTGACGGCTTCGCTCATGCTGCTGAATCGCCGCCCGCCCGGCGAGTAGAACCGCGTTCGGCGCTTCGTCTTCTTCCCGCCGGATTGCTCGATGGAGACGGTCCATCCGTCGGTGAGGGTGAGGCCGGTCTCGTCATGCACGCGCAGGGTGAGATCCGCGAGGCTTTTGGCCTCCTCGGGGGTGAGATCCGTCTTCGCGGGCTCGGCGCGACCCATCCCGAAGATTCGGCCAAAGGCTTTCCCCGGGGACGCGAGCACCTGCGCGAGGAGGTTGGGAGTGGCCGCGCCCGCGCCCGCCTGGACCTCGTCGGAGAAGAGGACCCTCCGCTCGGATCCTTTGGGCGTCGCGGCGACGCCGTTCGCGCCGACGAGCGCCGGCTTGGGGCTACCGTCGGCGCGCGCCTGCCCGGTGTTTCCCGCCGAAGCGCGCCCGCCCGCGGTGGCGCCTTTGTCCCCGGTGAAGGCCGGGGCGGGGATGCTGCCGCGCCTGCCGCGGCGGCCCATCGCGCCGTCGGCGGGCGAGTTCAGCGCGTGATCGTCCTCCATCGCGATCGATCCGCCCACAATCGCGCTCCGATACGACTCACGCGCCGCGCTCAGTGGCACGCCGCCCGAGATAGAACCGCGCTGTTGCACACGCGTGGGTGCCAAGAGGTGGCGATCGGCTTTTGATTGGTGTGCCAATCAACACTCGCGGACCTTGCGAGACGCGGTAGTACCCGACCTGGCGCGTATCGGTCCGAGCGTCAGAGCCGGTCGCGCGCTCTGATTCGCGTCCGTAAAGTACGACAAGCCTCCGCCGAGCTCGCCGTCCTACCGTTCAGTCGACGACGCGACGTGCGCTTTGGCGACGGCCTGCTAATCACCAGCCCCTAACAAGCGTGTTTTTCCCGCCTCTCGGAAAAAAAATTTGAATTTTGCCCGAATCGACCGAATCGACCGAATAATCCCGCCTTTTTCGCCGCTACGCGTTGTTAGTTAGGAATGGAATTCAAAATAGACAACTAAACCGTATTTGCCGTACTTTTCCAACCTGTCAGCTGTGCAGATCACGTTCGCGATGTTGAGGATCTCGAAAAAATTGCCACGCAAGACACTTTTCAAAGCAGCTCCGCGTTTTACCACGACATAAACAAGATGCGCCCTCACGCGTCCGCCGCCTCCAACCCCTGCCGCTCGAGCCTCGTCGTGTTCATCTTCGCCGTCTTCACGCGCGCTTTGCTCGTCGTCGCACTCGACGCGTCTTCTTCAACATCTATCGTCGCCCCCGGGGTTGGTGGACACCGCGCGGGGGTGCCCTCACATTCCCGCGGGAAATATCAACGCGTCGCGGTCCTCGGCGCGCCCAACGCGTCGGGACAACGCCGCGCGGGTGTCGAGCGCGCCCCCGCGATTCTCCGAGCGGCGGGGATCCTCGACGATATCCGTTCGCTCGGTTGGGACGTGGACGACCTCGGCGACGCGCACGCGCCGAAGCTCCCCGTGCCCTCGCCGCCGCATGGCCCCCGCAAAACGAACGCGTGGGGCGATGCCGACGCCGCCGCGCTTCACTCCGCCGTCGCCGACCGCGTCCACGAAGCCATCGCCTCCGGAGCGGTTCCCCTGATCCTCGGAGGCGATCACAGCGTCTCCATCGGCTCCGTCGCGGGCGCCCTGCGTCACGACCCGCGCCTCTCCGTCGTGTGGATCGACGCGCACGCAGACGTGAACACTCCTCAAATGTCCGAGACGGGTAATTTCCACGGCATGTCGCTCGCGATGGTCGCCGGGCTCGCGGCACCCGCATCCTGGCCCGACGGCGCGTACGACTGGCTCCTCAAGGACGATGACTCACCGGGTGCCGTCGGGGGTGCCGAGGACACGAACACAGCTGTGCGCCGCCAACCCAAACTCAACCTCAAACGCGTGGTGTATATCGGTTTGAGGGACGTCGACAAAGCAGAGCGAGAACTCATCGAGCAACTCGGCATCAAGGCGTTCACCGCGGAGGACGTTCGGAACATCGGCGCTCGGGACGTCGCACGGCTCGCCATCGAACACCTGCGGGCGGTGAGTGACGGGGACGCGGAGGGAGGCGTGACGACGCACGTGTCATTGGACGTCGACTCGCTGGACCCGATCTTCATGAAAGCCACTGGAACGCCGGTGGCCGGCGGGCTCGTCCCGGATGACGTGGCGTCGCTCCTGGACGAGATACGACTTAGGTCACGCGTCACGTCGGTGGACCTCGTCGAGCTGAACGTGGACCTGGTGGATGAGGGTGAACGGGCGGGGTACGTGGACACGGCCAGGGGGTTGGCCAGGGCGTTGCTTGGGGAGGCTGGGTGCGAGTCCGGTGTGGATGCGATAACGGCAAAAGCGTAACGCTTTTACAAAAACGTGAGACTGGCAGGTCTGTGATGAACCGGATTGCAGATTGGGGTCCCGAGCGATCCGCCGGCGGTTATAGATTCCTTTTTCCATCATGACGAGAATTTTTTTTGCCAATCGGAGCCCGACACGTCTCACTTCCCACAGCGCGTGTATCCACGCTCGGATATCATGGTCAAGGTTGGCATCAACGGTGCGTACGCATCGACGACCCGAGCGCCCCGCATCGACGCGAGGCGCCCATCGCCCCCATGGATCGAACCCCGCGCCTCCACCCCGATCGTCGGTGAACAAACTTCGCGGTGCCCACGACTGACGATCGATCGCCCACCGTCTCCACCTCCCCGTCAACCTCCCAGGTTTCGGTCGCATCGGACGCCTCGCGTTCCGCCTCGCGTACGACCACCCCGAGTTCGAGTTCGTCCACATCAACGAGTTCCCCGGCGCGGGCGAATCCTCCGCGTACCTCGCCAAGTACGACTCGGTCCACGGACAGTGGCCGAAAGATTGCGCCTTTGTCGACGGGAACATCGTCGTCGACGGCAAAGCCATCTCTTACTCCACGCACTCCACCCCTGGGGACGTGCCGTGGGACCAACACGGCGTCGAGCTCGTGCTGGAGTGCAGCGGCGAGTTCCTGACCAGGGACACACTCAACGTCTACTTCACCAAAGGGGTCAAGAAGGTGCTCGTGTCCGCGCCAGTCAAGGAGAAGGAAAATCCCGTCTTGAACATCGTGTACGGAGTGAACCACGACAAGTACGATCACGAGAAGGACCACATCGTCACCGCCGCCTCGTGCACCACCAACTGCCTCGCCCCGGTCGTCGCGGTGGTCCAGAAGAACCTCGGCATCGTCCGAGGGTCCATCACCACCATCCACAACGTGACAAACACGCAAACCATCGTCGACGCGCCAAACTCGAAGAAATCCGATCTTCGCCGAGCCCGCTCTGGCCTCACCAACCTCGCGCCAACCTCCACCGGGTCCGCCACCGCCATCGCGCTCATCTTCCCGGAGCTCAAGGGTAAGCTCAACGGCATGGCGGTCCGCGTGCCGCTCCTCAACGGCTCACTCACCGACTGCGTCTTTGAAGTCGCCAGGGAAACCTCCGTCGAGGAAGTCAACGCCTTGATGGAAGAGGCGTCGAAAGGGTGGCTGAAAGGGGTGCTCGGGTACGAGACGCAGCCGCTGGTGAGCACCGACTACATCAACGATACACGGAGCGGCATCGTCGACGCGTTGAGCACCATGGTGGTGGATAAGACACACTTAAAGATGTACGTGTGGTACGATAACGAATACGGATACTCGGCGCGGATGGTCGACATCGCGCTCATGATCGCGAAGAAGATGTGAGGGTAATGTTATCGTCGTGATAGACTTGCACGCGTGTTTTTATTATAAAGGTTAGAAGACTACAAATATTTCCTTACAAACCCGTGCGTGTACGTGGTCGTCTCTACGTGAGTGCTATTCGCGCTGGAAGTAAGAGTCTTGTTCACTACGCGGGCGTCGGGCCGCAGTCGCAGGACTCCAACGCCATGCACTTCGGCGCCGGTGCCTTGGACCGCGTCTCCCCTTCCGCCGCGAGCAGCAACTCGACGCACGGCAGCTTCGTCGCGTCCCCGAGCTCGAGCGCCTTGAGCACGGTCCCACCGCCCGTGAACAGGTAATAGCTCGGGCACTCCAACGCGGTCATGTACAGACCCAGGCTCAGCGATTTGAACTCTTGCAAGGTGTCGCCGCCGCCAAAGTATTTCCGCGCTTCGACGTTACTCGCGATGGCCGCGTCCAACGCCGCGGTTCCCTCGTGGAAACCCGCGCTGGTCAAACCCATGACGGCGTTGACGAAGATGGTCTTTGCGTTCGCGATGACCTCGGTGACCCGCGCGTCCCTGAACGACTCCGCGGAAACGTCCAGAAAGTATCCGGTTGTTTCCCCCGGTTTCAAATCCGCCAGCCGCCGCGCGCGGACCATCATCCCGTCGCCGATAACCCCGCACTTCCCCGCCACCGGCACGCACCCGCAGCCGTCCAACGCGTCGCTCTCGATCACCACGCCCAGCGGCACGAGCTTCCGTTCAACCTCCGGGACCAGCAACTGCGTCCGAGCGATGGCAACGTCGGACTCGTCTACTCCTTTAATCTTTACGCCGAATTTCGCCGCGATGTACGCGTTGTACAGCTGGCCGCCCAGCATCACGTGGTCCGCTTTTTCCGCGATCGCCTTGATGCACCCCATCTTGGTATCGAGCTTGCTCCCCGCGATGACCGCGAGGAACGGCCGAACGGGAGTGGTCAGCGCGGAGAGGGCGTCGACTTCTTTTTGCATGAGCAAACCTGCGCACGAAGGTAGCATCTTGGCGACGTGGTAGGTGCTGACGTGCGGCTGCCACGAGCCGAACGCGTCGTTGACGAAGACGTCCGCGAGTCCCGCCAGCTGTGTGGTGAACCTGTTGCGCGCGGCGTCGGCGTCGGATGCGGCGAGTCCTTCCTCTCCTTCGAACCACCGCGTGTTGGGGAGGTAAACGCCGCCGACTCGCCGATGTTTGAGATCTTCGATGAGCCAGTTGACGCTGGTGTCGACGTCGAGGATACCGCGGCCGGGCTCGACGCGAAACGTGGGCACCGCGAACACCACCCCGAGCTTGTGCTGGAGGTACCGGACGACCGCCGTGACGGCGTCTTCGTCGCGGCACGTCAGTTGACGCGACTTTTTATCGTACGGGCGGTTGACGTGGGTCATGAGGATGGGACGTCCTCCCCGCTCGACGATGTTGTAGAGGGTCGCGATGGACTGGTCGACCCTGAAGGTGTCGTGGATGACGCCGTCCTTGACGCAGTTGTGGTCCACGCGGACGAGCACGACCTTGTCCTTGAGGTCCGCGTCCTGCACGCGACGCAGGCGGGAGCCCATCGTGCTTCTTCTCGGAGGACTCCTACTACTTAGATTTCCTGGCGCGCGGGTCTCTCTCTCGACGCGGCGGTCAGGGAGGGTCCACCGTGGGGTTCGGGCGCGAGTCGAGGCGACGTTGGAGCGTGGGTCACCGGTCGCCGAGTGAGCTCGCGTATCGGACGTGCGCGTACACTCTCGGGAGCGCCGAAGAGTGAAGTGACGCCGAGGTGAATATTCGTGAATTGGAATATTCGGACGAGACGTCTCGCGCTCGACCGAGAGGTCTCCAGCAGAGATGGCAGCGCAGGCGTGGGTGACGCGGGCCCCGGCGGCGGTGCATCGGCCGGGTGGTCGACGGCCCGAGCCCCCATCGAGACGCCAACACAGCTGTCCCCGCCCCGAGACCCGTCGGCGATGCGACACCAGCGGCGCCCTCGACCTCGCCGCGTCCGCGTCTCGCGCGCGCCCCGTCGTCGACCTCTACGACCTCAGCGACGTCCTCACCCCGTACGCCACCGCGTGGGAGTGGCAGCGCGCGATCCTCAACCTCCGGCTCGAACACCTCGCGCGTGACGTGAACGCGCGTGACGACGATGACGACGACGCGCCGCTTGGGTCCAGGG
>Ga0257106_1000609_pt1 | contig 20387 bp, 14 predicted proteins | sample LP_taG_3_FD_190177 | JGI IMG/M metagenome (GOLD analysis project Ga0257106, IMG submission 190177) | Marine microbial communities from Northeast Subartic Pacific Ocean, Canada - LP_J_2011_P26_10m | ecosystem: Environmental > Aquatic > Marine > Oceanic | place: Canada: Northeast Subartic Pacific...
CCTTTATTTTCTTCATTAATTTTATTTTCATTATAGCCTATATCCCATGCTATGCATATAATAAAAATAGAAAAGATTGCCGTACCTACTATAAACATAACTAAGTTCATGATCTACGTCTTTGTCTGATTGCTATAGCAAATAGTAAAATTGTTCCTGACCAATGAGCTGAGTATTGGGCTTCTTCTGTAAATCCAAATAATCCTAACCCAATTGAATAAAACATTGCTATTAATGCTATTATAATTGGATACCATGTACTAAAAAATTCTTTCATATTATTTTACTTCTTAATTATTAATTAATATTGCTTCAGTATTTTCGATTTTTGGCTTAGGTCTAAATATAAAAGCTTCTGGATATTTTTTTTTAATCTTTAAAAGTTTTTTGTCAGCTTCTAGTTGTGTGAAAAAGTCACCTATCCATACTTTATAATTGGGAGTTTCATAAACAATCTCTATACTCGTTCCTGCATAACTGTCTTTGTCGTGATTGTCAATTAATTCTAAAGCCTCAGCCCTTTTACCACTAAATATTTGAATTTTTAAATTAAATAAATTATTATTTATTTCTTTTTTTAGTTTTAGTAGGCTATCAATTCTACTATCTTTCTTTATTTGCACTAAACCACTTTGTGAAAAGGAGTTAACAGAGCTAATAAATACAACTAAGAAGATAATATTTTTATTCAATTTTTATTTATTTTTGAACTACAAATGTATACTTATTTTTTATAAGCTCTAAATATATTATTTAGAATGTTTATAAATTATAATTTTGAGACAAAATTACCATATATGAGGGCTAAATAATCGGCGATATGTCTTATTTTTGTGCTTGATTTTTATAAACGATTTTTTCTTTTTGAATGAACAAAAAATATAAAAAAGTAGACTTTAAATTTTACTTAATTAAAAATTCAAAATTTTTTCCACGAATCCCCCTTGGAAAACTATTCCTGCCACTTGCTTTTATTTTTACACTTTGTTCTTTTGGACAGGGTACTGACCCGGTAAAAGGAAAAGCTTTATTTAATTCTAATTGTGCTGCATGTCACAAGCTTGATAAAAAAATGACTGGTCCTGCGCTTAGAAATGTAGAAAACAGACTCCTTGAAGACGAAGGTCTAGACAGAGAATGGCTCTACAAATGGATTAGAAACAGCTCGTCTTTAATTAAATCAGGTGATGCCTACGCTAATAAAATTTATACTGAATATAATGGTGCTGCTATGACAGCTTATCCTCAGTTATCAGATGATGATTTAAATAATATTTTAGCATATACCGCTCAAGAAAAACCTGTCCCAGTGGTTAAAGCTGTTGAGGCTTCTCCAACTGGTGTTAACAATTCCAATGGTATACCCAATGAAATAATATTAGGAGTTTTTGCTTTTATGTTCTTATTGCTAGCGGCAGGTTTATTTGTAGTTAATAAAACACTTAGAAGCTTTGCTACTCAAAATAATATTAAGTTACCAACAAAAAAGAAATCAACAAGAAAACCTCTTTGGAAAGCTTTCGTTGACAATCAATTCTTAATGTTATGTAGTGCTATCATAATGCTTTTGGTTAGTGCTTATTTTGTTTATGGATTTTTAATGCAAATTGGAGTTAATCAAGGTTACGAACCTGTTCAACCTATACATTATTCACATAAAATTCATTCAGGAGATAACGAAATAGATTGTAATTACTGTCACTCTTCTGCCCGAGTTAGTAAGCATTCTGGAATACCTTCGCTTAATGTCTGTATGAATTGTCATAAATCCATTTACGAATATAATGGAGAAACTACTGAAGAGTATTCTAAAGAATTTTACGATGCTGAAATTCAAAAGCTATACAAAGCTGTTGGATGGGATGATGAGTCTCAAGAATATACCGGAGAAACTCAAGCTGTTAAGTGGGTCAGAATTCACAACCTTCCAGATTTTTCATACTTTAATCATGCTCAACATGTTTCTGTTGGAGGTATAGAATGTCAAACTTGTCATGGTCCAGTTGAAGAGATGGAAATAATGTATCAGTATTCTCCTTTGACTATGGGCTGGTGTATAAATTGTCATCGAGAAACTAATGTTAAAGTTAAGGATAATCAGTATTATGAAAAGATTCACGAGCAGTTATCCAAAAAATATGGAGTCGATAAGTTAACTGCTGCCCAAATGGGTGGTTTAGAATGTGGAAAATGTCATTATTAATATTTTATATATAATTATTTATGTCATCAAATAAGAATAAGAAATATTGGAAAAATTTAGCGGAGTTAAATCCGGTAAACAATAGTGCATTAGAGTCACTAGGTCAAAAAGAATTTATTGAAGAAATTCCTGTTGATGAATTTCTAGGTGATGACAAAAAATTATCAAATTCTTCAACTTCAAGAAGAGATTTTCTAAAGTTTGTTGGCTTTAGTACTGCTGCTGCATCTCTAGCAGCTTGTGAAGGTCCAGTAATCAAATCTATTCCTTATGTTGTTCAACCCGAACAAATAATACCTGGTATTGCAAATTATTATGCAACTACCATTGCAAATGGTTATGATTTTGCTAATGTTTTGATAAAGACTAGAGAAGGAAGACCAATTAAGGTTGAATTAAACAAATTAGCTCCAATATCTGCTTCTGCAAATGCTAGAGTCCAGGCATCTGTATTAGATTTATATGATAGTTTCAGATTAGCTAAGCCATTTAAAAATCAAGTTGAAAGTTCTTGGACTGAGTTTGATAGCGATACAAAGAAAAAATTAAATTCATTAAAAAATAGTTCTAAGTCTATTGTTTTTCTAACCCAGACTTTCGCCAGTCCTTCCACGCACAAATTAATTAATGAGTTTAAAAAGAATTATTCTAATGCAAAACACGTTGTTTATGATTCAGTTTCTGAATCAGCTGCACTAGATGCTTACGAGACTAAATACGGATCAAGAGGTTTATCAAATTATGATTTTTCTCTTGCAGATTTAATTGTATCTATTGGTGCAGATATTTTAGGAGATTGGCAAGGTGGTGGATTTGACTCTAAGTATGGAAAATCTAGAATACCTACTAACGGTAAAATGTCTAGACATGTTCATTTTGAATCTAATATGTCTTTAACTGGAGCAAATGCAGACAATAGATATCCTGTAAATCAGAACGATCAAAAACTTGTGTTGTTATCTATTTATTCTAAACTATTTAACACACCAGCTGATATAAATATTAGTGATAAACTTGCTAAAGTTGTCAATGATCTAATGAAGGAATTACTAGAAAGTAATAATCCAGTAGTTGTTTCAGGAATCCAAGAGGTAGAATACCAAAGTCTAATTCTTGATATCAATCAAAGGTTAAATTCTGATGCTTTTCAACCCGAGAAAACTATATTAACTAGGCAAGGAAATGATAAAGAAGTAACAGAATTAATTAAAGACATGAATGATGGTAAAGTTGGAGCCATAATTATGGCAGGAGTTAATCCAGTTTATACTTTATCTAATTCAAATGCTTTTATAGAAGGATTAAAAAAGACAGAAATGTCTGTATTGTTTTCGTTGAAGAATGACGAAACAGCTTTTCATGTAAATTACCTTGCTGCTGCTCCACATTATCTTGAATCTTGGGGAGATACAGAAATGTCTAAAGGTGAATTTTCAATAACTCAACCAACTATTAGACCTATATTTGATACTAAACAATTTCAAGAAGTATTATTGTCTTGGAACAATAATAGTATTTCTTATCATGATTATGTAAAGTCAAATTGGAAAAATAATATTTTAGACAATAAAACTTGGAATCAAGCATTGCATGATGGTGTTTTTGAAAATAAAAATTCTATTAAATCAAGAAATAGTTTTGTTAAAGACATCAACAAAAACTCTGGCTATATTTTGGCGCTCGCTAGCTCTATTGTAGATGCATCAGATAATACGTTTGAATTAAATTTATATTCTAAAACTGGGATGGGTGATGGTCAATGTGCTAATAATCCATGGCTACAAGAATTCCCTGACCCTATCACTAGGACTACTTGGGATAATTACTTAACTATTTCTGAAGCAGATGCTAAAGCGCTTAATCTCTATCTTGAGCCTTCTACATTTTTTAATCAAAGTAAAAATGGAGCTGATGGGGGATTAAATGGTAAGTATGCCGTTGTCAGTTTAGATGATACTAAAATAAAAGTTCCTGTAATGATTCAACCAGGTCAAGCACGAGGAACTGTTGGTTTATCCTTTGGATATGGTAGAAATAGAGGGGTAAAAGAAGTAATGATGACTGGTGTTAATGGTTTTAAATTATTTAAGAATTTTAAATCTACTCAATCTATTAAAATTAATTTTACTGATGAAATTCATGAGTTTGCATGTGTTCAATTACACAATACACTAATGGGTAGGGGTGATATAATAAAAGAAACAAGCCTTGAGGTTTTTAATACTAAAAATGTAAATGACTGGAATCCTGAAGCGGTAGTTTCTTTAAATCATATAGAAACTCCAGTTTCATCTCCCTCTGTTGATTTGTGGGATGAATTTGACAGATCAATTGGACATCACTTTAATTTATCGATAGACCTGAACGCATGTACAGGCTGTGGAGCTTGTGTTATTGCATGTCATGCAGAAAATAATGTACCTGTTGTTGGTAAAGAAGAAATCAGAAAAAGTCGTGATATGCACTGGCTAAGAATTGATAGATACTATTCTTCTGAAGATTCTTTTGAAAGTGACGATCAGAAAAAAGATGATATTAGTGGTCTAGGTAGTTCTTTATCTACTTTTGGAGAAATGGAAAACCCGTCAGACAACCCCCAAGTTGCCTTTCAGCCGATAATGTGTCAACATTGTAATCACGCTCCATGTGAAACAGTTTGCCCAGTAGCTGCAACTACTCATGGCAGACAGGGTCAAAACCAAATGACATATAATAGATGTGTAGGTACTAGGTATTGTGCTAATAACTGTCCTTACAAGGTCAGAAGATTTAATTGGTTCTTATATAATGAAAATGATGAATTTGATTATCACATGAATGATGATCTTGGAAGAATGGTTTTAAATCCTGATGTTACAGTAAGATCAAGAGGAGTTATGGAGAAATGTTCTTTTTGTATTCAAACAACTCAATCTGTGATTTTAAAAGCAAAGTTAGAAGGCCGCCCTGTTGCGAAAGGAGAGTTTAATGACTCATGTGCATGTTCAGCTGCTTGTAGTAGTGGAGCGATGAGGTTTGGCGATATAAATGAAGAGGAAAGCCCGATTTCAAAATTAATTAAAGATGATCGTGCTTATCACTTGTTAGATACAGTTGGTACAAAGCCAAATGTAGTATATCAAGTTAAAGTTAGAAATAATAAAAATAGTTAATAATATAGTATTATGGCGTCTCATTACGAAGCACCTATTAGAAGACCATTAGTAGCAGGGGAGAAATCTTATCATGATGTCTCTGTTGATATTGCAAGACCAGTTGAAGGTCAAGCAAATAAACAATGGTGGATTGTGTTTTCATTAGCTCTTACTGCATTTTTATGGGGTATAGGGTGTATTATTTACACAATTTCTACTGGTATTGGTGTTTGGGGATTAAACAAAACTGTTGGATGGGCTTGGGATATCACTAATTTTGTTTGGTGGGTAGGAATTGGACACGCAGGAACTTTAATTTCAGCTGTATTATTAATTTTTAGACAAAAATGGAGGATGGCTATTAATAGATCTGCTGAGGCAATGACTATTTTTTCGGTTGTTCAAGCAGGTCTATTTCCAATAATTCACATGGGTAGACCATGGTTAGCATATTGGGTTTTACCAATCCCTAATCAATTTGGGTCTTTATGGGTCAATTTTAACTCTCCATTACTATGGGATGTTTTCGCTATATCAACTTATTTGTCTGTTTCTCTCGTCTTTTGGTGGACAGGACTTCTACCTGATTTTGCAATGATTAGAGATAGAGCTGTAAAACCTTTTCAAAAGAAAATATATAGTCTTCTTAGCTTTGGTTGGTCTGGTAGAGCTAAAGATTGGCAAAGATTTGAAGAAGTATCTCTTGTCTTAGCTGGTTTAGCAACCCCATTAGTTTTATCAGTACATACAATTGTGTCTTTTGATTTTGCTACATCAGTTATCCCTGGTTGGCACACGACAATATTTCCACCATATTTTGTTGCAGGTGCAATATTTTCTGGTTTTGCAATGGTTAATACATTGCTAATAATAATGAGAAAAGTATGTGCTTTGGAAGATTATATTACGGTTCAACATATTGAATTAATGAATATCGTAATTATGATAACTGGATCCATTGTAGGAGTCGCTTATATAACAGAATTATTCATTGCCTGGTATTCAGGAGTTGAGTACGAACAATATGCTTTTTTAAATAGAGCTACCGGCCCCTATGCATGGGCTTATTGGATGATGATGAGTTGTAATGTGTTTTCTCCTCAATTTATGTGGTCAAAACGTCTAAGAACAAGTATAATGTTCTCATTCTTTATTTCAATTGTTGTAAATGTTGGAATGTGGTTTGAAAGATTTGTAATTATAGTTACTTCATTACATAGAGATTATTTACCTTCATCTTGGACTATGTTCTCTCCAACATTTGTAGAGATAGGTATATTTATTGGTACCATAGGGTTTTTCTTTGTGTTGTTTTTACTGTACGCAAGAACATTTCCTGTTATTGCTCAAGCTGAAGTTAAAACTATTTTAAAGAGCTCTGGAGAGAGGTATAAAAATTTAAGAGACTCTGGAGAATCTTTAGTTGGTACAGGTGCTGACAAAAGAACTTCTAAAGTTTCTACTAAAAAAATTAAAAAAACAAATAAGTAATGGGATCCTCAAAATTTGTTCATGCTATTTATAATGATGATGATGTTTTGTTGTCAGCTGTAAAAATGGTTAAAGATGAGAAGTTTCATATAGAAGAAATTTACACTCCTTTTCCTGTTCACGGTCTAGACAAAGCCATGGGCTTAGAGCCTACCAGGATAGCCATTGCTTCATTTATATATGGATGTATTGGATTCACTGTCTCTATCTTGATGATGAACTATATAATGATAGAAGATTGGCCTATGGATATAGGTGGAAAACCTAGCTTTAGTTATATTGAAAATATGCCTTCTTTTGTTCCAATCATGTTTGAATTAACAGTATTTTTTGCAGCCCATTTGATGGTAATTACATTTTATTTAAGAAGTAGAATGTGGCCTTTTAAAAAAGCTGAAAATCCAGACAAAAGAACAACTGATGATCATTTTTTGATGGAAATCGACCCCTCTAATAAACTTAAAGATCTTGAAAAAATCCTTAAAAAATCTGGAGCTGTAGAAATAAAAATTATTGAAAAAGAATCACATTAATATTATGAGAAACATATTTAAAATATTAATAATTACTTTGGTTATAGGATCTTTAATTTCCTGTAACTCTAAGGATTCTCGTAACTATGAATATATGCCTAATATGTATAGGTCAATCCCATATGACACTTATGGAGAATATGATAATTTTGTAGACGGAAATTCTGCATTAATACCACCAGAGGGTACAATTGCAAGAGGTTATTCATTATTTGAATTTGATAATAACACAGCTGGTTATGAGTTAGCCAAAAAGGAATTAAAAAGTCCTTTTACATCATCTCCCGAAGTTGATTTAAAGACAGGTAAAGAATTATATAATGTTTATTGTGCTGTATGTCATGGAAATAAAGGAGCTGGTCAAGGGATATTAGTTAAAAGAGAAAAGATCTTAGGGATACCAAGTTATTCAGATGTAGGTAGAGCTATCAATGAAGGAAGCATTTACCATACTATTTTTTATGGTAAAAACTCTATGGGCTCTTATGCTGGTCAATTAAACGAAGAGGAAAGATGGTTAGTTACTCATTATGTTTTAAAATTAAAATCAGATTTAGAAAATTAAAATAAAGGTTTAGAAAAAATGTACACTATTTCAAACAGATTAAAAATATTTTCTATCTCCCTAATTATACTGGGAGCTTTAGGTTGGAGTTACAGTTATGTGAATTCACATAAATCTTTAGAAGAAGTAAAAGAAATTTTAGCCCATGAATCTTCTCATGGAGATTCACACGGGTATTCTCATGAAGTTGCAAATCATGCATCTGAATCAAATGAGGATAGCCATTCCGAATTATCTCATCATTCAAATGAGGATACACATGCAGAACATGTGATGCATCAAATTCACAATAGACCTTATGCAGCATTGTATGTGGCTGCTTTCTTCTTCATGATGATAGCCCTTGGTGTACTCGCTTTTTATGCAATACAATATGCTTCTCAAGCAGGGTGGTCACCAGTACTATATAGAGTTATGGAAGCTATTACTTATTACTTATTGCCAGGTGCACTTATTGTTTTATTAATTGCAATTATAGGTGATAAACATATTTTTATTTGGATGGATCCTGAAGTGGTGGCACATGACGAATTAATTCAAGGAAAATCAAGTTGGTTAAATAAACCTTGGTTTATTATTAGAGCTTTAATATTTATTGGAGGATGGAGTTTATATAGATATTTCTCTAGAAAATTTTCTTTAGCACAAGACAATGATACCGGGAATAAATATTTTAAATTAAATTTTAGAATATCTGCAGCCTTTTTAGTGTTTTTTATATACACTGAATCTATGATGTCTTGGGATTGGATTATGAGTGTTGATCCTCATTGGTTTAGCACCTTGTTCGGATGGTATTTACTAGCAAGTATGTTAGTTAGTGGGATTACTGTAATAGCTTTAATTACTATCTATCTAAAATCTAAAGGACATCTTGATGAAGTTAACGATAGTCACCTACATGATTTAGCTAAATTTATGTTTGGTTTTAGTGTATTTTGGACTTACTTATGGTTTTCTCAATTTATGTTAATATGGTATGCAAACATTCCAGAAGAAGTTACGTACTATATTACCAGAATTGAAGATTATACTATTCCATTTTTTGGTATGATTATTATGAATTTTATTTTCCCTTTTTTAGTTTTGATAAACAGTGATTACAAACGAATTCCTTGGTTTATTGTTATGGCCGGTATTGTTATATTGGTTGGACATTATGTTGATGTTTTCAACATGATTATGCCAGCGACTGTAGTCGATAGGTGGTATTTTGGTTTACCTGAGATAAGTGCATTAGCATTATTCTCTGGGTTGTTTATATTGATTGTTTTTTATTCACTCTCAAAAGCACCACTATTAGCTAAGGGTAACCCGTACATTAAAGAAAGTGAAAACTTTCATTATTAATATTTAAGTATATATAAATGAGTACTTTTTTGACAATTTTAATTTTATTTTTTGTGGTAACAGCTATCTGGCAGATAGTTAAAATATATGACTTGACTCAAGTCAACACTGTCACTAAAGATAGTTCGCAAATCGCCAATGATAAGGATAATAAGATAAACGGTTATTTAATGTTAGGTTTCCTAATATTTATTTATGTTATAACAATTATTTGTTTTATTAGATACGGAGACTTTCCACTTATGTCGAATTCAGCATCTGTTCATGGATCTAAGATTGATGATCTTATGATGATATCTATGGTGCTTATTTTCTTTGTTCAAACAGTAACTCAATTCTTCTTGTATTATTTTGCATATAAGTATAAAGGTCAAAAGGGAAGAAAAGCTTTATTCTATTCTGATAATCATAAATTAGAGTTTTTATGGACAATTATTCCTGCTGTAGTTCTTACTATATTAATAACTTATGGGTTGTTGACTTGGTCAGATATTATGAATGTAGATCAAGATGAAGACCCAATAGTAATTGAGTTATATGCTCAACAATTCAATTGGAAAGCAAGATATTCAGGCGAAGATAATGCTCTTGGTAAATCAAATGTAAGATTAATCGATATTGATAGAGCAAATATTTTAGGTCTTGATGAATTTGATCCAAATGCACAAGATGATATCATTACTACTGAGCTTCATCTGCCTGTAGGAAAGCCAGTATTGTTTAAAATGAGATCTCAAGATGTTTTACATTCAGCATACATGCCTCACTTTAGAGCACAAATGAATTGTGTTCCAGGAATGATAACTCAATTTGGATTCACTCCAAGTGTTACTACTGTAGATATGAGGAAAACACCTGAAATGATAGAAAAAATATTAAATATTAACAATATAAGAGCTGAAAAAAGTAAAGAATTACAAGAAAAAGGGGAAGAGGTTTTAGATCCTTATGAATTTGATTATCTTTTATTGTGTAATAAAATCTGTGGTAAATCTCATTACAATATGCAAATGAAAATAGTTGTCGAAACACAAGAAGAATTTGATAATTGGATTAACCAGCAGACTAAATTTAAAAATTCATTAATCGCTCAAAAATAATATTTACAGTATGTCAGAATATATAGAAATTGATCCAAAAGAAGATCACGGACATCATCATAAGGAAACTTTTATTACTAAGTATATATTTAGCCAGGATCATAAAATGATTGCTAAGCAATATTTGATTACTGGAGTTCTTTTTATGGGTGTTATAGGAATTTTAATGTCTCTTTTAATGAGATTACAAATTGCTTGGCCAGAAGAACCAAATATAATTTTTGAATTTTTTCTAGGTAAGTGGGCACCTGATGGTGTAATGGATGCGGACATATATCTAGCGCTTGTTACTATGCACGGAACAATAATGGTATTCTTTGTTCTAACTGCGGGATTAAGTGGAACCTTTAGTAATTTGTTAATTCCCCTTCAATTAGGAGCCAGAGATATGGCATCAGGATTTTTAAATATGGTTTCATTTTGGTTATTTTTCTTATCTACTGTTATCATGGTAGCTTCAATATTTGTTGAAGCAGGTCCAGCTGCAGCTGGATGGACTATTTACCCTCCTTTAAGTGCTGTTGAGTTAGCTCAGGGTGGTTCAGGATTAGGAATGACTTTATGGTTAGTATCTATGGCAATTTTTATTGCATCTTCTTTATTAGGGTCGTTAAATTATATAGTTACTGTTATAAATTTAAGAACTAAAGGAATGACACTGACAAGAATGCCATTGACTATTTGGGCATTTTTTGTTACTGCAATAATTGGAGTCATTTCTTTCCCAGTGTTACTATCTGCTGCTTTATTATTAATAATGGATAGATCTTTTGGAACTTCATTTTTCTTATCTGATATTTTTATTCAAGGTGAAGTTTTACATTATCAAGGAGGATCACCAGTTTTATTTGAGCATTTGTTTTGGTTTCTTGGCCATCCTGAAGTGTATATTGTTTTATTACCAGCGTTAGGTATTGCTTCAGAAGTTATTGCGACAAACTCTAGAAAACCAATTTTTGGTTATAAAGCAATGATTTTATCTATACTTGCAATAGCATTTTTATCTACAATCGTTTGGGGACACCATATGTTTATTTCTGGAATGAACCCATTCTTAGGATCTGTATTTACATTTACAACTTTATTAATCGCAATTCCATCTGCGGTAAAAGCTTTTAATTATATAACCACATTATGGAAAGGTAATATACAGTTTAACCCTGCTATGTTATTTTCAATTGGCTTTGTTTCAACATTTATCACTGGTGGATTAACAGGTATTATTCTAGGTGATAGTGCACTTGATATAAACCTACATGACACATATTTTGTGGTTGCTCATTTTCATTTAGTTATGGGTATTTCTGCCTTATATGGATTATTCTCTGGAGTTTATCATTGGTTCCCTATGCTATTTAATAGAATGCTAAATAAGAACCTTGGATATGTACACTTCTGGGTTACCGCTATTTGTGCCTATGGAGTATTTTTCCCAATGCATTTTATTGGAATGGCAGGTCTTCCAAGAAGATATTATACAAATTCTAATTTCCCCTTATTTGATGATTTAGCTGATACAAACAAAATTATTACAGGTTTTGCTCTAGTAGGAGGATTAATACAAATCGTATTTTTGTATAATTTTATTCACAGTATGTTCTATGGAAAAAAATCCCCTCAAAATCCTTGGAAATCGAATACGTTAGAATGGACAGCATCTATGAAACATATTCATGGGAACTGGCAAGGTAAAATTCCTGAAGTTTTCAGATGGCCTTATGATTATAGTAAGCCTGGATACGAAGAAGATTTTGTTCCTCAAATTAGGCCAATGAAAAAAGATGAAATTGAATATTAATATTTATTAAATATGATTATATAAAAAAGCCTTTCTTTTTAGAAAGGCTTTTTCTTTATATTTGTTTTATGAATGAAAATCTAGACCCATCTTCAAACAGCTTATCATCTGATGAGCACGAGTTTGAACAAACCTTGAGGCCATTATCATTTGCAGATTTTACAGGACAAGATCATATATTAGAAAATTTAAAAATATTCATTCAGGCTTCCAATCAAAGAAATGATGCTTTGGATCACACATTGTTTCATGGTCCTCCTGGACTCGGTAAAACAACTTTGGCTAATATTTTAGCTAACGAATTAAATGTTGGTATAAAAGTTTCATCTGGACCTGTTTTAGATAAGCCAGGGGATTTAGCCGGGCTTCTGACTAACTTAGAAGAAAGAGATGTCTTGTTTATTGATGAAATTCATAGACTAAGCCCAATTGTTGAAGAATATCTTTATTCTGCAATGGAAGATTATAAGATTGATATTATGATTGAATCTGGTCCAAATGCTAGATCAGTACAAATTAACCTTAACCCTTTTACTTTAATTGGGGCGACAACTAGATCAGGATTATTAACTGCACCTATGAGAGCTAGGTTTGGAATTACAAGTAGGCTTGAGTATTATACAAAAGAAGTTTTGTCTACAATAATTAAAAGAAGTGCAGATATTTTAAACGTTCCTATTTCAAATGATGCGTCTATTGAAATTGCTGGAAGAAGTAGAGGTACACCGAGAATAGCAAACGCACTTTTAAGAAGAGTTCGTGATTTTGCTCAAATTAAAGGCAATGGTGAAATAGATCTTAAAATTTCTAAAAGTAGTTTACAAGCACTTAATGTAGATAAATATGGTCTTGATGAGATGGATAATAAAATTCTTAATACCATTATTGATAAGTTTAAAGGTGGCCCGGTTGGTTTAAATACTCTTTCTACAGCTGTTGGAGAAAATGCAGAAACTATTGAAGAGGTATATGAACCATTTTTAATTCAGCAAGGTTTTATTATGAGAACCCCTAGAGGAAGAGAAGTTATGGATATTGCATATAAACACCTTGGGAAAATTAAAGCAAACAAACAAAAAGGGTTGTTTTAATTTTAAAAATACTTTTGACTACAAAACAAAAATATACTACACTCATTAAGTCTGAAGCCAAGAGACTTGGCTTTATTTCGTGTGGTATAAGTAAATCTCAGTTTTTAGAGGAAGAAGCACCTAGACTAGAAAAATGGCTTAATAAAAACATGCACGGCAAAATGAAATATATGGAAAATCATTTTGACAAAAGATTAGATACTACAAAGTTAGTCCTAGACTCCAAAAGTGTTATTTCCTTATTATATAATTATTATCCAAGCGAGGAGTTAAATAATGAAAACTCTCCAAAAATATCTAAGTACGCATATGGAAAAGATTATCATTTTGTTGTAAAAGATAAGGTAAATGAATTGTTGTATTATATAAGAGAAAATATTGGTGATGTTTCTGGTAGGGCATTTGTTGATTCCGCACCTATTTTAGAAAAAGCATGGGCCGCTAAGAGTGGTCTTGGATGGGTTGGTAAAAACTCTAACTTAATTACAAAAAAAGTTGGTTCTTTTTATTTTATAACTGAGTTGATAATTGATTTAGATTTAGTAAATGACCATACAGAAACTGATCATTGTGGATCTTGTACTGCTTGTATAGACGCATGCCCAACAGATGCAATAGTTGAACCTTACGTTGTCGATGGAAGTAAATGTATTTCATATTTTACCATAGAACTAAAGGATAATATTCCAAACTCTATGAAGGGAATGTTTGATAACTGGATGTTTGGTTGTGACATATGTCAAGATGTTTGTCCGTGGAATAAATTTTCAAAAGCTCATAATGAACCTTTATTCAGCCCTAGTCCAGATTTATTATCTATGACAAAAAAAGATTGGGATGAAATAACTCAGGAAACTTTCAGTAAAGTATTTTCAAAATCAGCCGTAAAAAGAACAAAATTAAAAGGGTTGAAAAGAAATATAAATTTCTTAAAACATTAGCTTACTTAAGTTTTTGTTTTACTTATAAGATATTACATTTGTAATTCATCAATTATCGAAATGAAAAGAAAAACAACAAGAAAACAGGCATTAGATTATCATTCTAAGCCTAGTCCAGGAAAAATAAAAGTTGTGCCTACAAAAAAATACGCTACTCAAAGGGATCTTTCGTTAGCATATTCACCTGGAGTTGCTGAGCCATGTTTAGAGATTGAAAATGATAAATCAAATTCCTATAAATATACTTCAAAAGGAAATTTAGTTGCTGTTATCACCAACGGCACAGCTGTTTTAGGATTAGGGAATATTGGTGCTGAAGCATCAAAACCTGTGATGGAAGGAAAGGCTTTACTTTTTAAAATTTTCGCAGACATTGATGTTTTTGATATTGAAGTTGATACAGAAAATATTGATGAATTTATTAATACTGTAAAAAACATTGCCCCAACTTTTGGAGGAATTAATTTAGAAGATATAAAAGCACCTGAGGCTTTTGAAATTGAAAGAAGATTAAAGGAAGAGCTAAATATTCCCGTGATGCATGATGATCAACATGGGACAGCAATTATTTCTGCTGCTGCATTAATTAATGCCTTAGAAATTGCAGGTAAAAAAATGGAAGAAGTTAAAGTAGTTATAAGTGGAGCTGGTGCCGCAGCTATTTCATGTGCTAAGCTCTATAAGTCTTTTGGACTTAACAATGATAACATTGTAATGCTTGACAGTAAAGGTGTTATTAATACTAAAAGAAAAAATTTAAATAAAAGTAAATCTGAATTTGCAACTTCAAAAAACATCACTACGCTTGATCAAGCGATAGTAGATTCAGATGTTTTTATAGGTCTATCAACTTCGGATATATTAACTCCTAAGATGCTAAATAAAATGGCCGAAAACCCTATAGTTTTTGCCATGGCAAATCCAGACCCGGAAATTGATTATAAGTTGGCTAAAAGTACCAGAGACGATGTTATAATGGCTACTGGAAGAAGTGATAATCCAAACCAAGTAAATAATGTTTTAGGTTTCCCATTTATTTTTAGAGGTGCATTAGATGTTAGGGCAACTACTATAAATGAGGAGATGAAAAAAGCAGCGGTTATAGCACTAGCTGATTTAGCTAAGGAGGCAGTTCCAGAGCAAGTAAATGTTGCCTATGACCAAACAAGGTTAACTTTTGGTAGGGATTATATTATTCCAAAACCATTTGACCCAAGATTAATTTCTGTTGTTCCTCCAGCTGTTGCTAAAGCTGCTATGGATAGTGGTGTAGCTCAATTTCCAATTAAAAATTGGACTAAATATGTCGATGAGCTTATTGAAAGATCTGGAGGTGATAATAAATTGGTAAGATTGATGCATGGTAGAGCAAAAAGAAATCCTAAAAGAGTGGTTTTTGCTGAAGCAGATCAATTAACAGTTTTAAAAGCAGCTCAATTTGTTTACGATGAAGGAATCGCAATTCCAATTTTATTAGGCAGAAAGGAAACCATAAAGATACTTATGGAGGAATTAGATTTTGATGATTCTATTGAGATTGTAGACCCTAAAGAAAAGAATCAAGAAAAGATCGATGAGTACGCATCTATTTATTGGAAAAAAGAGGAGAGAAAAGGGTTGACCCTTTTAGCTTCTAAAAAATTAATGAGAGAGAGAAATTATTTTGGAGCGATGATGGTAAATTCTGGAGATGCAGATGCTCTAATTACAGGTTATTCAAAAAGCTATCCTAATGTAGTAAAACCTATTTTAAAATTAATAGGTTTAGATGAAGGTGCTACTAGAATTGCCACTACAAATTTATTAATAACTGAAAGAGGTCCATTATTTCTTAGTGATACTTCTATAAATATTGATCCTAGTGCATCGGATTTAGCAAAAATTGCTCAAATGACTGCATCAACAGTTAAAATGTTTGGTATTGAACCTGTTATTGCAATGACCTCTTATTCTAATTTTGGATCCTCCAAAGATATTTCTGCGACTAAAGTTAGAAATGCAGTTAAGTATTTACATAGGTCCTCACCAGACTTAATTGTTGATGGAGAACTTCAAACAGATTTTGCTTTAAATAATGAAATGAGAAATGATATTTTCCCTTTTTCAAAATTATCTTCAAAAAAGGTAAATACATTAATCTTTCCAAATTTAGATTCAGCCAACATTACTTATAAGCTGTTAAAAGAGTTAAACAAAGCAGATAATATTGGTCCAATAATGATGGGACTAAAAAAACCTGTTCATATTTTACAATTGGATGCCTCAGTAGATGAAATTATTAATATGACTGCAATAGCAGTAATTGATGCTCAAATGAAAGAATCAAGAAAATAAATTAACTAAATTTGAAAAAAAGGATAAGCAATGATAACTCACATAAAAGGAAAATTAGTTGAAAAGTCACCTACAAGTGTTATCATTGATGTAAATGGAATAGGTTATTTAATTAATATTTCCTTAAATACATTTTCTGCAATTCCTGACCAGGAAAATTTAAAATTATATACTCACCTTCAAATCAAAGAAGATTCTCATACGTTATTTGGTTTTTACTCTTTAAAAGAGAGAGAGATTTTCAGATTATTGATTTCCGTAAGCGGAATTGGAGCGAGTATAGCCAGAACAATGTTATCTTCTCTTGCCCCTGAGCAAATAATTCAAGGAATTTCAATTGGAGATTCTGCAATGATTCAATCTGTCAAAGGCATAGGTCTTAAGACATCTCAAAGAGTTATAATTGAGCTAAAAGATAAAGTCTTAAAAATATATGATCTTGATGATAAAATTTCTTTTCAAAATAACAATACAGCTAAAGAAGAAGCGTTATCTGCACTAGAAGTACTTGGAATTAACAAAAAAACTTCTGAAAAATTAGTTGATAAAATCATATTAGATAATGCAGATGCTTCTGTTGAACTCATAATAAAAGAAGCTTTGAAAAACTTATAATTTAGTTTGAACAAATTTAAAAATATAGTATTTAGTGAATTCAATATACTCTTATTTGGTATAATTATATTTTTATCTACTCCTTCGGGTTTTTCTCAAAATCAAATATCTGAAGATTTTTCTACCACTAGTTTAGAACTAGAAAACCCTACTAGTATAGAAGAAAATTATACTTATGACCCTATTAGCGATAGGTATTTTTTTAACCAATCCGTTGGTGATTTTAATATAAATTATCCAGTTATTTTATCTCCAAAAGAATACGAAGAGTTAATCTTAAATGAAAATTTAAAAAATTATTATAAGGATAAAATAAAAGCAGCTGAAGGTAGATTAGATGGATCAGAAGACTTACAAAAAAATTTGATCCCAGAAATATATGTCAATTCCAAATTATTTGAATCAATTTTTGGAGGTAATACTATAGAAGTTGTTCCACAAGGTTCTTTAGAAATAGACCTAGGAGTATTATATACAAAGCAGGATAACCCTTCATTTTCCCCAAGAAATAGAAGTAATTTTTCTTTTGATTTTGATCAAAGAATTGGGCTAAGTTTACTTGGAAAGGTAGGAACAAGGGTTCAAGTTAATGCAAATTTTGATACTCAATCTACATTTGATTTTCAAAATCTTATGCAAATTCAATACGAACCAACAGAAGATGATATTATAAAAAAAATTGAAGTAGGAAATGTAAGTATGCCACTTAATAGTTCCTTAATTACTGGTGCCCAAAGTTTGTTTGGCTTTAAAACAGAACTTCAATTTGGTAAAACTAGAGTCACAGCTGTATTTTCTGAACAAAAATCTGAAGCCAAAACCGTAGTAGCTCAAGCTGGAGGTACTATTGAAGAATTTCAATTCAGAGCTTTAGATTATGATGAGAATAGACACTTTTTTTTAAGTCATGCATTTAGGGAAAAATATGATCAAGCCTTATTAAATTACCCTTTTGTAAATTCAAATATTCAAATTACTAGAACTGAGGTTTGGGTCACTAACAGAAATAATACAATAGAAAACGTTAGAAACATTGTTGCATTTCAGGATTTAGGAGAGTCCTCTAATTTGGCTTCAAATGTTAATGTTTTTGTAGGTCCAAATGCTAATCCTGACAATGGAAATAATGGATTTAATCCACTTGTTATAGGTCAGTCAAATTCACAGTTAACCAATTCTGTTCGTGATATTGCCACAATACAATCTGGTATTCTTCTGCCAAATGTAAATGAAGGATACGATTATGGAAAATTGGAAAATGCAAAAAAATTAAATAATGGTTCTGACTACACTGTTAATTCACAACTTGGATATATTTCACTAAACCAAAAACTTGATAATGATGAAATACTAGCTGTTGCTTTTCAGTATACTATTGGAGATCAAGTTTATCAAGTTGGAGAATTTGCAAATGATGGTGTTCAAGCAACTGAAATATCTAACAATAATGATAATACAAACCCTGTTGTTAATAATAATAATTTGATTGTAAAATTATTAAAGAGTACAGTAAGTAGTGTTGAAGCGCCTATGTGGAAATTGATGATGAAGAACATATATAATACTGGTTCTTTCCAACTAGAAGAGGATGGATTTAAGCTTAATATTTTTTATAATGAATCTTCACCCTTAAATTATATAACGCCAGTAGATGGAGTTCCTTTTCCAACTCCTAATGCGAATAATTTAAATATCAGTGAAACACCACTTTTAAATTTATTTAACTTTGATAGATTAAATTCTAATAATGACCCTCAGTTTAGCGGAGATGGATTCTTTGACTTTGTTCCAGGAATAACTGTTCTTCAAAATAATGGTAAAATTATCTTCACAAAAGTTGAACCATTTGGAGAGTTTCTATTTGAAAAACTTAGGTTAAATTCAAATGAAAATTATGATGGCAACGAAGATCTTACGGATGACTATAACTTAAATCAAAAAAAATATGTTTATTCAACTCTCTATAAGTCTTCCAAAACTATTGCACTACAAGATTCAGAGAAGAATAAATTTCAAATTACAGGAAAGTACAAATCCTCTACTGGTTCTGGAATACCAATTGGAGCATTTAATGTCCCCAGGGGATCTGTGAATGTAACGGCTGGTGGAAGAGTGCTAACTGAAGGAGTTGATTACACTGTAAACTACCAAGCAGGTACAGTTCAAATTCTAGACCCTGCGCTTCAATCTTCTGGAACTCCAATAAATGTAAGTGTAGAAAATAATGCAACTTTTGGGCAACAAACAAAACGATTTACTGGTTTTAATGTTGAGCATCAGTTTAGTGAGAAATTCTTATTGGGTGGTACTTTTCTAAATTTAAATGAAAGACCTGTCACTCAAAAAGCAAATTACGGAACAGAACCTATTAACAATACAATATTTGGATTTAACGGTAACTTTGAAACGGAACTTCCATTATTGACCAGGTTAATTAATAAACTTCCAACTATTGAGACAGAAGTTGTATCAAACTTATCCCTAAGAGGTGAGGTTGCTTATCTTGTTCCTGGAGCTCCAAAGGGAACTGATTTTAAAGGTGAGGTAACTTCTTACGTGGATGATTTTGAAGGAACTCAAAATATTATAGATTTAATGAGTCCCCAAGGATGGTCATTGTCAAGTAGACCTAAAAATCTTGGTTTATTTTATAATGATGGAGGTGAAGATACTAATGGAATTCAGAATGGATATGATAGAGCCTTGTTAAATTGGTATTCTATTGACCCTATTTTTTATAGTAGTATTAGACCCGCTGAGATTAATGATGACGATATTTCTAACCCATACACAAGAAGAATTTTTATTGATGAAATTTTCCCACAAATAGACATTGTGCAAGGACAAATTTCAGTTATTAATTCATTAGATTTAAATTATTATCCTGATATCAGGGGGCCGTACAATATGAATCCTGAAAACGCAGAAAATAGTTTAATAAACCCTACAGATAGTTGGGCTGGAATAACAAGACAAATTACTACCACCGATTTTGAGCAATCTAATGTTGAATATATAGAGTTTTGGTTACAAGACCCTTTTATAAATAATCTTGATAACTCAGGAGGTAAATTGACTTTTAATTTAGGTAATATTTCTGAAGATGTTTTAAAGGATGGAAGAAAGCAATACGAAAATGGTCTACCTGAGGATGGAGATATAAGCTTATTAAATGAAACAACATGGGGGTCAATAGTTCCTCAAAATCAATCGTTAATATATGCTTTTTCTA
>Ga0257106_1000610_pt1 | contig 20377 bp, 23 predicted proteins | sample LP_taG_3_FD_190177 | JGI IMG/M metagenome (GOLD analysis project Ga0257106, IMG submission 190177) | Marine microbial communities from Northeast Subartic Pacific Ocean, Canada - LP_J_2011_P26_10m | ecosystem: Environmental > Aquatic > Marine > Oceanic | place: Canada: Northeast Subartic Pacific...
GAATTCTCGCGATAAAGTAGAAAAAGTATGCTAAGGATATCCTTAAAAAAAGAGTTTTATATTCTTTAATTCTATAAAACATTATAAAGAAATTTTATTAAAAAAAAATGAAAATAAGTAACCTAAAGTAATTCCAAAACAGGCTCCAAATATAATATCAATTGGAAAATGAACACCAATATAAATCCTACTATAAGAAACTATTATAGCCCAAAAAAAAAGATATTTAAAATTTTTTGAATATTTATTTAATGTAAAATAAAAAAAAGTTGCTACAGCAAAAGTATTAGCAGCATGAGCTGAAAAAAACCCATATAAACCACCACAGCCTTCTCTAACTATTCTTATTAAAGTATTAATATCTTGGTCATGGCACGGTCTAAATCTTTGAAAATAGTCTTTGAAAAAACCACTGGTTTGGTCTGTTAAAAAAATTAATATAATAATTAATACCAAATGCTTAAAAAAAATCTTGTAGGATAATTTCTTATATATGTAATAAATCAAAAACATATATAGTGGAATAGAAGATTTTTTATCAGTAATTAGTAACCAAAAAAAATCAAAACTCTCAGACCCTAGAGAGTTTAAAAAAATAAAAAGAGCTTTATCTAAATCAATTAAACTTTCCAAATTCTAATAATTAATTCCATATTTATCGAACAAATATATCAAAGAAGTCATTGCAAAAGCACCTAATTCTAACTCACGTTTATTTACTGCATCAAAAGTATCATTTGCAGCATGATGATAATCAAAATATCTTTGAGAATCTGGTCTTAAACCTGCTAGTACATTATTTCCATTTTCAAGAGGAGCTATATCAGCTCCACTTCCTCCTCTCACAAAAGATTGAATTAGATAAGGATCAAACAAATCTTTCCATTTTTCAATAAATGAAAATTTATCAATACTAGAAGTAAATGAAAAACCTCGAGGTGTAAAACCGCCTGCATCAGATTCAAGAGCAAAAATATGATTTAAATCATTTTTTTTTGAAATTTCAGAATATTTCTTAGCTCCTCGAGTTCCATTTTCTTCATTCATAAACAACACTACTCTAATAGTTCTTTTTGGTTTATATCCTGATTTATTCAATATATTTAAAACATCTATTGATTGAACTATTCCAGCTCCGTCATCATGTGATCCATCTCCTAAATCCCATGAATCCAAATGTCCACCAACTAAAATAATTTCTTCAGGAAAGGTTGAACCTTTTATTTCAGCAATTACATTGTGAGATTTTACATCCTCATATTGCTTACATTGTTGTCTGAGTAAAAATTTTAAATTAGGATTAATTAAAAGTAAGTTACTTAACTTTTCAGCAGCATTAGTACTTATTGCTGCTGCAGGAATTCTTTTACTAGGTGGTAATTTTCCATAAGTCATAACACCTGTATGAGGAAAATCATCCATTCTAAGACTCATTGATCTAATTATTACTCCAATCGCTCCGTATTTAACAGCCTCGAAAGCTCCATTGGTTCTTTGATTAACGGCTTCTCCATAAGCCTGAAATGTGCTAATTAAGTTCGACTGCATGGGTCTATTAAAAAAAACTATTTTTCCATCTATATTCTCTTTCCCTAATTCTTTTAGTTGATCAAAGTCATTAACTTCAATTACATTGGCTTTAATTCCAACCGAGGGAGTAGCTACGGAACCTCCTAATGCACAAACATCAACATTAAATGTTGTTCCTGGTTGAGTTTCAATCAAAGCAAATTCTTTAGGCCCTCGAACCCATTTAGGAACCATAACTTCTTGAAGCCAAACTTTATCAAAACCTATTTTATTAAGCTCATCCCTACCCCACTCTACAGCTCTTTCTGCATTTAATGAGCCAGACAATCTACCGCCAATTTCATTTGAAAGGTGATCTAACAAGCCATAACTTATACTTGATGACATAGTGTTATTAAATATTTTTTCAATCATTTCTACATCATTTTGTGAGTAAACAACCGAAACAATTAATAAAATAAATAATCTTAAATATTTTTTCATAATTTATTATTTACCAGAGTATTTTATAACATCTTGTTTTGAAATAAATGATGTTTCACTTAATATAATTAACCTTTCAATAACATTTCTCAACTCCCTTACGTTACCAGTCCAATTAAAATTTTGTAATATTTTTAGAGCATCCATATCAATTGACTTCAAACTATTATTATTTTCAATAGAAATTAATTTTAAAAAATGTTCGGTCAAAAGAGGTATGTCAGATGCTCTGTCATTCAAAAAAGGAACTTTAATAAGGATAACTGCAAGTCTGTGATATAAATCTTCTCTAAAATTATTATTTATAATTTCCTGGTTTAAATTCTTGTTAGTAGCAGCAATTACTCTAACATCCACCAATAAATCTTTTTCACTTCCAACTCTTTGAATTTTATGCTCTTGAAGAGCTCTCAGAACTTTTGATTGTGCTGACAAACTCATATCACCAATTTCGTCTAAAAAGATTGTTCCTCCACTAGCAGCCTCAAATCTTCCTACCTTATCTTTTATTGCTGAGGTAAAAGCGCCTTTAACATGACCAAACAACTCACTTTCTATCAGTTCAGATGGAATTGCTGCACAATTAACTTCAATAAAAGGTCCATCACATCTTGAGCTATTTAAATGTATTTGATTTGCAACTAATTCTTTTCCAGAACCATTAGGACCAAGAATCAAAACTTTAGCATTTGTTTTAGCTACTTTTTCTATTATATCATTAATATCTTTAATTTCAGATGATTCTCCAATAATTTTAAAATCTTTTACTTTTTTTAAATTAGATTTATTTTTTTTTCTAAAAATATTGTTTTTAACTGCTCCTCTTACAGAATTTAATAATCTGTTTAAATCAGGAGGCTTAGAAATATAATCATAGGCACCTAATCTCATTGATTCTACTGCCGTTTCAAGATCTCCATGACCAGAAATCATAATAATTGGTATCTCAGGGTAATCTTTAATTAGAAATTTAAGCACATCTATACCATCTTTCTTAGGCATTTTAATATCACATAAAATCAAATCTATTTTATTAGATTTAATAATTTCAATTCCTTTAACTCCATCATGAGCTTCAATAATGTTATATAATTTATTCTCCTCTAAAAGAACTTTTTTTAATACTCTTCTAATAGTCTCTTCGTCCTCGATTATTAAAATTTTTGACATAAAATTTATTTCTGTAAATGAACTACTCTTTGTGGAAATGGAATTTCAATATTATTTTCTTTAAAATTCTTGTGAACTAAAAATCTAATATCACTTTCAATTAAATTCACTCTAAAGCCATTATTATAAGTGAAAATTAATTCGAATTCAAGAGCATTATCTCCAAAATTTTTAAATATAACCTTTGGAGATGGGTTTTTAATCAAATGTGGATGTGAGTTAGCTAAATCTAAAAGAATTTCTTTAATCTTTTCTACATCGGAATCATAGGCAACTCCAACTGAAACACTTCCCCTTAAAACAGTACCATTTTCAGTCCAATTAAATAATGTGGAAGTTAAGTATTTGTGGTTAGGAATAATAAGAACTTTATTATCAAAAGTGACTGCTCTTGTGGTCCTAATTTTAATATTTTCTACTCTGCCTACCTTTCCATCAATTTCTATAATATCTCCAACATGGACAGTTTGATCTGCCAAAATTAATATTCCAGAAATTATATCCTGAAAAAAAGTTTGAAGAGCTAAACCGACACCCACCAATAAGGCTGCCGAAGCGGCAAAAATTCCTGTAAGATTTATTCCGAAATTTTGAAATGTAATAGAGGCAACTATAATATAAACAAAATAATTAAAAAATGTAAAAACAGACTTAAATTTCAATTTTCTTTCTTCGTCTAATTTCTTAGTAGCAATTTTCTTTATTAATTTTAAAAGTAAGTAAGTGGAAAAAAATATTAAAGAAACTAATAAGATAGTTACTATTGAAAATTTAATGCTGTCTGTGATAAAAAACTCTTTATTGATAAATTCTATGAATTTTTTCATGTAAAAAATATTGATTAAATATAATCAAATTGAAAATAAAAAATTAAAAGCTTAATAACTAAAAAAAATAAATCAGATATTACGAAAACATATCTTTAACCTTCTCAAAAAAAGATTTATCTCCTTTTTCAGGTGAAGGAATAAAATTTTCATTGTTCTTCATCTCTTCAAAGAATATTTTTTGATCTTTATTTAAGGTTTTTGGTGTCCAAACATTAATATGAACTAATAAATCTCCTGCACCATACGAATTTAAACTAGATAATCCTTTGCCTCGAAGTCTCAATATTTTACCAGACTGAATTCCATTCTCCAATTTAATTCTAACATTTCCAGTAACTGTTTCTATTTCTTTAGAAACTCCTAAAACTGCATCAGAAATACTTATATATAAATCATAATGTAAATTATTACCTTCTCTCTTCAAAAAAGGGTGTTCATTTTCTTGAACTAAAACTATCAGGTCACCAGACATACCATTGCCAGTTGATTCGTTCCCTTTTCCACTAACTTTTAACTGCATACCATCTTCAACTCCGGCTGGTATTTTAACAAGAACTGTTTCTTCATAAGAAACTAATCCATTAGCATCAGAATTCGATGGCCTATTAGAAACAACTTGGCCAGAGCCCTCACATGTTGGACATGTGCTAGAAGACTGCATTCTTCCTAAAATAGTATTAGTTATTCTTGTTACTTGACCGGATCCATTACAGGTGTTACAGCCTTTGTAAGTTACACCTTTGGCCTTTACTTTTCTCTTAACTTTTATTTTTTTCTCCACGCCAAGAACAATTTCTTTTAAATCTAAAGAAACTTTAATTCTTAAATTACTTCCTTTAGACCTTCTTTGACCTCCCCCAAAACCACTAAAACCACCAAATCCTCCTCCTCCAAAAATATCTCCAAACTGACTGAAAATGTCATCCATATTCATCCCTCCACCTCCAAAACCTCCACTACCATCGAAAGCAGAATGACCAAACTGATCATATTTTGATCTTTTTTCTTGGTTTCCTAAGACTTCATATGCCTCAGCTGCTTTTTTAAATTTATCTTCAGCAGAAGAATCACCAGGGTTTTTATCAGGATGATATTTAATAGCATTCTTTCTGTATGCTTTTTTAATCTCACTTTCAGATGCTGATTTACTAATTCCTAAAATTTGATAATAATCTTCCTTCATGATATGTTTTATTTACCAACAATAACTTTTGGATATCTTAATATTTTTTTTCCTAGTTTATATCCAGACTCAACTACATCAACCACCTTACCTTTCATTTTTTTAGATTCGGCTGGGATTTGGGTTATTGCTTCATGAACTTCAGCATCAAAATCATCACCTTTATTGACCTCAATAATTATTAATCCTTGTGATTTTAATATTTCAGAAAATTTATTCTTTATTAAAGAAAACCCCTCAACTAGTCCATCCTCTTTAGATTTATTAAATTCCAAAGATGCTCTATTCATATCGTCAATTACAGGAAGTAAAGAATTCATTAATTCTTGTGAAGCAGTTTTGTATAACTCTAATCTTTCCTTGGATGTTCTTTTTTTATAATTTTCAAATTCGGCAAAAAGTCTCAAAAATTTATCTTTTTCTTCTTTAACTGAAATATTTAGTTCTTCAATTTGGGATTTCAAGGTAGGTTTCTTAGAATTTTTAGGCTTATGTTTTGAACTACTCATAAACAAATTTTTTTACGAAATTAATGGCAAAAGTACTGCCATTTTTCAATTATTGTCAAAATGTCATCAAATTATTTTAATAAATTTTCTAGAGCTGATTTTAAATCTGGATATTTAAATCTAAAACCTTCTAAAACTATTTTTTTTGAACTTACTTTTTGATCAAAAATTAATAATTCAGACATTTTTCCTGAAAAAAAACTTACTATATTTTTAGGAATACTTGGAAGTATAACTTTAGTTTTTAAAATATGTGCTATCTCTAAAACAAAGACTTTACTTGTAACGGGGTTGGGAGCTACTAAATTATATATACCTTCCTTATTATTATCTATTAAATAAATAATAGATTCCGCTATATCATTAATATGAATCCATGAATAATAGTTTTTACCATTCCCAAACCAAATACCTAAATAAAATCTTACTGCTAAAGAGATTGGCTTTAATAAACCACCATCATTTGACAATACTAGTCCAATTCTAAGTTTTAGCAATTTTATACTAGAGCGTTCAATACCATGACAACATTCTTCCCATTTATTAACAGTATCTCCTAAAAATGAATCCGAAACATCTGATGAATTTTCGTCAAACTCTAAATCTTTAACAGATGGGTAAATACCAATTGCTGAAGCACATGCAAATTGTTTTACATTTCCTTTTTTATCTTTAAGTATTAGTTTTTCTAATAATTCAACAGATTTTAACCTACTAGATAGTATAGACTTTTTAGCCTTTTCAGTCCAGAGTTGTGCAATTGGAGAGCCAGCTAGATTAATTATTACGTCTACTCCATCGATACATTTTTCATCAATGAGTCCGTTTTCAGGATTCCAGTAATAGAAATCGACTTCACTAAAATTATTAATATTTTTTTTATTTGTAGTTAATACGTTTAATTTATCTCCTCTCTTTAAAAGAATGCCTGTAATTTTTCTTCCAATTAACCCAGTTGCACCAGTAATTAAAAATCTCATTTTTATTTATATTTTGAACCAAAGTTAATTTGTAATTTTACTAATAACAATTGAATCGCTATGAAAATTGAAAAAGTAAATAAATCCAATATTTCTAATATTGATTTTGATAATTTAAATTTTGGTTCTGTTTTTACAGACCACATGTTTATATGCTCATTTAAAAACGGAGAATGGAGTAATCCTGAAATAAAACCTTATCAACCAATTTCAATTAGCCCCTCTGCTCGTGTTTTTCATTATGGACAAGCATGCTTTGAGGGGATGAAAGCTTTTAAGGATCGAAGTAACAAGATTTGGTTATTTCGACCTAAAGATAATTATGATAGAATAGTTCAATCTTCCAAAAGGTTAGCAATGCCTATTATTTCTAAAAAATTGTTCATGGAGGCTTTACATAAACTTATTGATTTAGATAAAGATTGGATAAAGCCTGGGATAGGAAATTCACTCTATATTAGACCATTTATTTTTGCTGATCAACCTAGTGTAAATGCTACTGAAGCTAACCAATTCAAGTTTATCATAATCTGTGCACCTGCAGACACATATTACACTGGAGAAGTAAGAGTTAAAATTGAAAAATCTTTTAGTCGTGCTGCAAAAGGTGGTGTTGGTTATGCCAAAGCAGCAGGAAATTATGCTGCTCAATTTTATCCTACATTACTGGCAAGAAAACAAGGTTTTCAACAAATAATATGGACAGACTCTTCAGATCACAAGTATGTAGAAGAATCAGGGACTATGAACTTGTTTTTTAGAATTGGAGACACCTTATTAACTGCCCCGACAAGTGATAGTATTTTGGATGGAATAACAAGAAAAAGTTTGATTGAAATTGCAGAAAATGAAGGGATTAAAGTTCAGGTAAGACCAATTAAAGTAGTCGAAATAATTGAAGCTCAAAAAAATGGACAATTAAAAGAAATTTTTGGAAGCGGAACTGCCGTAGTAGTTATGCCAATTATTGGATTTGGATATGATAATAAAAAATACGAATTACCAAAAATTCAGAATCCTTTTTCAACTTTTTTTAAGAAAAAATTAAACGATATTCAATATAATATTTCTGAAGACACTTATGGATGGAGAGTTGAAGCTTAACCTAATATTTTTGAAATATTAGGTTTAAAATAATTTGGCCCTTTCAATACTTTCCCATCCTCCCTGTAGATGGGATTGCCATTCACATCGAGTTTACTCATATTACTTCTTTGAATTTCATCAAAAACTTCTTCAATTTTATTTTGCATTCCATGTTCAATAATTGTTCCACATAAAATATAAAGCATATCTCCCAAAGCATCCGCTACCTCAATTAAATCATTATTATTTGCAGCTTCTAGATATTCCTGGTTTTCTTCTGCCATTAAATTAAATCTTAACTTAATAGTTTGGTTGTCTATTTTAGCGATTGGACTTAATCTATAATCTAATTTATAAACCTCATGGAATTTTTTTACACAGCCTAATTGATGTTTCATATTATATTAAATATTATTTTTGATCTAAAATAATTAAATATGTTTAGTAATGGTCAATTACTTTTTGGATTAATCTTTTTTGTTTCATTCATAATTATTGTTAGTTACAGTTATAAAAAAGATTTAAAAAAACTTAATGGTTCATATACAGGTATTAAATGGGTAATTATTGGTTTTATTACATTTGTTAGTGTTCTTCTTATATTAAAAAAAATAAGTGTTTCATGAAACAGTTTTTATTGATTTTTATTGGAGGAGGATTAGGAAGTGTATTTCGATTTTTGATATCCCAAATATCGTTTTTTAATTTTTCTAAATTTCCAGCACCTACACTTTTATCTAATACTATTGGATGCCTAATTTTAGGTATAGTTTTAGGATATGCAATTAAAAACAATCTTCTTAATTCACCTCAAACTCTTCTATTAGCAACTGGTTTTTGTGGAGGCTTGACAACCTTCTCTACTTTTGCATATGAAAATATCTCAATGATTAAAAGTGGAGATATTAACCAATTATTTTTTTATACATTTTTATCTATTTTTTTAGGTTTTATATCGATTTACATCGGTCTTCTTATTTCAAAATAATTTCATTTGTAGTTAGAGATTGTATAAATTAATAATTTAAGCACTTCATTTTTTTTATTATCCAAAATTTTAAACAATAATATTATTAATTTAATAATAATACATCAGTTTTTGCTTTTGTTATTGATATTAATTTACCAAAAAACTAAATTTGATAAGAATTATATAATAAAAAATGTATTTAACTATTAAAAATTTAAAAAATTTATGAAAGAATTAAAAAAGTATTTATTAAAATCTTCCCTAGCTCTTATTACAGTATTTGCAACACTAAACACTAATTCAGTTCAAGCTCAAGATTTTGGAGCAGATTTAGTAAGTTCATATGTATGGAGAGGAACTCAATTCGGTTCTGGAGCACATATCCAACCATGGATGGAACTTGGTTCGGGATCATTAACTGGTGGTGTTTGGGGAAGTTTCCCAACAACTGCTAATGGTGGTGGTAACGAGCTTGACCTATGGTTATCTTACGACTTTGGACCGTTAGCGTTAACTGTTACTAATTACTCATTTCCCACAAATGATGGTACTTATGGAGATGGAAATCCTGGACTTTTGGATAAAGATTGGATGGAAATTTCTGGTTCTGCTGATCTTGGTCCTGTAGGATTAACAGTAGGATACTTTAATTATGTTGAAGCTTTCTATGTTGAAGCTGCATTTCCAATTGGGGCAGTTAATGTTGGAGTTGGATTTGGAAAAGATGAAAAAGACGCTTTCTATGCTGGAGGTGATAGCGGACTAGTTAATTTATCTTTTGGGGGATCAAAAGAAATTAAAATAACAGAAGAATATTCCCTACCAGTTTCTGGATCATTTATATACAACCCTGACAGTGAGGCAGCGTTCCTAGTTTTTGGGATGAATTTTTAACAAATATTTAAATTATTATGAAAAAAATTGAAACAATTATTCGAAAATCAAAATTTTCTACTGTAAAAGAAGCTCTACACAATGTTGAGGTTAATTTTTTTACCTATTGGGACGTAACTGGTGTAGGAAATGAAAAAGAAGGGCATGTTTACAGAGGTGTAACTTACAGCACTACTGACATTCAAAGAAGATATCTATCAATTGTAGTCTCAGACGAATTCGTTGAAAGAACTATAAATGCGATTCTTGAATCTGCTTACACGGGCGATGTTGGTGATGGAAAAATATTCATATTACCAGCTGAAGAAGCATATAGAATTAGAACAAAAGAAACTGGTAAAAAATCATTAAACTAAAATTATTATGGAACTATTAACTTCAAATAACGTATGGATGATGATCTGTACAGCTCTTGTATTTTTTATGCACTTAGGGTTTTCATTTCTTGAAATAGGATTAACTAGACAAAAAAATACTATAAATATTTTATTTAAAAATTTCTTTGTAATAACAATGGGATTACTTGTATACTGTGGATTTGGATTTAACATTATGTATCCAGGTGAATTTGGAATTATAGACGGAGTCTTAGGGTTTGCAGGACCAGGTTTAGATCCTGGTGTTGATTATGATCAATTAACATACGCAAACGGAGGCTATACATATTGGACTGACTTTCTTTTCCAAGGAATGTTTGCAGCTACTGCAGCTACAATAATTTCAGGAGCAGTTGCTGAAAGAATAAAGATTTCAGCCTTCATGCTAATTGCCTTTTTATACGTATCTATCATTTATCCAATTGTTGGATCATGGCAATGGGGAGGAGGATTTTTTAGTGATTTTATTTCTGAGGATTTAGGATTCTATGATTTTGCAGGTTCTACCCTTGTACATTCTGTTGGTGGGTGGGGAGCGCTAGTGGTAATTTACTTTTTAGGAGCTAGAAAAGGTAAATTTGATTCAGAGGGAAAGCCAATGGCAATTACTGGATCAAACATTCCACTTTCTGCAGCCGGAGTTTTAATTTTATGGTTAGGTTGGTTTGGGTTTAATGGAGGATCCGTGCTTTCAGCTGATCCTGCATTAACTTCCTTAACATTAGTTACAACTTGTTTAGCAGCAGCAGCAGGTGGAATTACTGCTGCACTGACCGCTAAAATAGCATATAACAATTTAGACCTAACTATGTTTATGAACGGTGTATTGGGTGGTCTTGTAGGAATTACAGCTGGTGCAGATCAAATGCTTCCAATGACAGCCATTGCAATAGGAGCCATTGCAGGACCTATAGTTGTTGCAGGTGTGGCAATTTTAGATAAATGTAAACTAGATGACCCAGTTGGAGCAATTCCAGTTCATTTATTTTGCGGAATTTGGGGAACCTTAGCTGTTGGTCTTTTTGGTGAAAAAGCAGGATTTGATCAATTTATGGTTCAATTAGCATGTGTTGGTATTGCTGGTCTTTTTTGTGTAGTAGGTGGTGTTATAATAACTTTAATTGTTAAAGCAATAACTGGTCTAAGAGTGGATATTAAGGAAGAAGAAGATGGTCTTGATATTGCTGAACATGGAACTAGAGCATACGGAGATTTTTCTATAAACTAAATAATTGTTGGTTTAATTTTTGGTTTGTTGTTAAAGCTCGATTCGTACTGAATCGAGCTTTTTTCTTTAAACTAAATAATTATAACTAATTTCATAAATAAATTATACTTATGAAAAACACAAAATTCATAAAACTGCACTGTATAATGTTTTTTATACTATCATTTTTATATTTAAATTCTCAAGAAATTAGTCAAGGGCCTTTTGAACAATTAATTATTAGAGGAGTTACTTTAATAAACGGAAACGGTGCTCCACCTATTGGACCTATTGATATAGAGGTTAAAAACAACATAATTACTAAAATACAAACCGTAGGATATCCTGGAATTGAAAAAAGAAGAAAAGGCCCAGTTTTGGAAAAAAATGGAAAAGAATTAAACTGCGATGGTATGTATATTTTACCTGGTTTTATTGATATGCACGGGCATATCGGTGGTGTTTCTCAAGGTGCAGAACCAGATTATGTATTTAAATTATGGATGGCACATGGGATAACAACTGTTAGAGAGCCAAGCGGAAGAGGGATTAATTTTACATTAGATTTGAAATACAAAAGCAATAAAAATACAATTATAGCTCCAAGAATATTCTCCTACACAGGTTTTGGTTCTGGCGATAAAATTAACACTCCAGATGAAGCTAGAGAATGGGTTAGAAAAAATGCTAAGAAAGGAGCAGATGGAATTAAATTTTTTGGAGCTTCACCAGAAATAATGAAGGCGGCTCTTGATGAAAATAAAAAACTTGGACTAAAATCTGCTAGCCATCATGCACAATTAAGTGTTGCCAGGTGGAATGTTCTAAATTCAGCTAGAGCAGGACTCACAAGTATGGAACATTGGTACGGGTTACCTGAAGCTCTTTTTAATGACAGAACAATTCAAAATTACCCTGCAAATTATAATTATCAAAACGAACAACATAGATTTGAAGAAGCTGGAAAACTTTGGCAACAAGCTGCAGCTCCATACTCTGAACATTGGAATAATGTAATGAATGAATTAATTGATTTAGACTTTACCATTGATCCCACTTTTAATATTTATGAAGCAAGTCGAGATTTACATAAAGCTAGAACAGCTGAATGGCATCAAGATTACACATTACCTTCTTTATGGAAATTTTACGAGCCAAGTAAAATATCTCACGGGTCTTATTGGCATTATTGGGGAACTGAACAAGAAGTTGCTTGGAAAAATAATTACAAACTCTGGATGACTTTTATAAATGAATATAAAAATAGAGGGGGGAGAGTAACTGCTGGATCAGATTCTGGATTTATTTATCAATTATATGGTTTTGCTTATATAAGAGAATTAGAACTTTTAAGAGAAGCTGGGTTTCATCCTTTGGAGGTTGTAAGAGCAGCAACTTTAAATGGAGCAGAGGCACTTGGAGCTGAGAAACTAATTGGATCTATTGAAATTGGAAAATTTGCTGATTTTGTTATTGTTGAAGAAAACCCTTTGGAAAACTTTAAAGTTTTATATGGGACTGGAGCAATTAAGTTAAATACAAAAAATGAAATAGTTAGGGTTGGGGGAGTAAAATATACCATTAAAGATGGTATAATCTATGATTCAAAAAAACTCTTACAAGATGTAAAAAACATTGTTATAGAAGCTAAGAAAAAAGAAAATTTTAAGATAAAACAACCAGGATTATAAAACATATTGATTTTTTTACATTAAACTAAGTATATACAAATGAGTGACTTAAATTATTGAGAAAATTCTCTAATTTTTAAGTGCATTTAAAAAAGATATTGTGTTATTATTAAAAAACACAGGTTTCTCCACATTCACCACATGTCCACAATTAGGAACTACCAAAAGTTTAGAGTTTTTATGTTTTTTAATTAAAACCTTTATTGACTCTAAAAACATATAGTCCTCCTCACCCATTACATATAGAGTTGGTATCGATAATTCTACTTGTCTAAATAGTTTTAATATTGGATTAATTTCTGATGTGAGCTTAAACCATCTCAAAAATTCTTTTTGATATAACCGTTTTGCTTCATTAATAAAAAGAATTCTAGATTCCTTATGATTTTTATATGGCATTATAATAAAAGCAAAAACTTTATATATCCATATATAAGGTACTACTGATTTAAACATAGAGCTTAATTTTATCAAAAATCTTGATCTTAAATTTAATTTCATAATAGCACCTCCCATTACCATACTCTTAACCATTTTAGGATAAGATTCTGCTATATGTCTAATTAAAATTGTTCCTAAAGAAATTCCTACAAAATGAGAACTTTTTATTTTTTCTTTTTTTAAAACTTTTACAATATCATTAGCAATAGAGGAAAATGTATATTTTTTTTCAAAAGCATTTCTGATCTTAAAATTTGAATTTCCATGACCTCTAAGATCTAGTAAAAGAATATTAAAATACTGTTTAAATTCTCTAACCTGTTTAAACCATATAGTAGAGCTCCCACCTGCTCCATGTACAAAAGTTACCCAATCTTGGGAGCTAGGGTTTTTGTAAATACTATAATTAATCATCTAAAGAATTTAATAAATTTTCCATTTCTGATTGGTATTCTTTGGCTATATTAAAAGATTTATCAAGATAATCATTCTCACTTCCAGCATATATAATTGACCGTGAAGAATTAACCAATAAACCAATATTTTTATTTACACCATTTTCAAAAGTTTGTTTAAGACTTCCTCCTTGAGCTCCAATTCCTGGAACTAACAAAAAACTGTTTGGGATAATTGATCTGATTTCTTTTAAATGATCTGATTTTGTAGCACCAACAACATACATTAAATTGTCTGAACCTTTCCATTGTTTTGACTTTTCTAAAACTTGTTTAAAAAGACTGTTTTTTTCTGACGGAAAAGTCTGAAAGTCTTTACTCCCATTATTAGAGGTAAGACCTAATAAAATAGTGTATTTATCTTTATATTTTAAAAATGGTTCAACTGAATCACTTCCCATGAAAGGAGAAACGGTAATGGAATCAAATGAAAGATTTTCAAAAAAAGCTTTGGCATATTTATCGGATGTATTTCCAATATCACCTCGTTTAGCATCTGCAATGGTAAAAAGTTTTGGATACTTTAAATTGATATAATTAATAGTCTTTTCAAGTGTAATCCATCCCTTAGAACCATTGACCTCATAAAAAGCTGTATTTATTTTAATAGCAACTATAATTTCATTTAAAGAATCTATTAAACTTTTGTTAAAACTAAAAACAGGATCAGACTCTTTTAATAAAAAAGAAGGAATCTTGGAAAGGTCTGAATCTAAACCTAAACATAAAAATGTTTTTTTTCTTTTGATCTCTAAAATTAAATTATTTAAATTCATAATAAATTAAAAAACCTCTTCGGATTTTTTAAGCATTTCTGTATTTTGAACTAACTTTAATTCATCTATTATTTTTTGAATATCTCCATTTACAATATTTTGAAGATCATATAAAGTTAAACCTATCCGATGATCGGTGACTCTTCCTTGAGGATAATTATATGTTCTAATTTTTGCAGATCTATCTCCAGATGAAACCATTGAGTTTCTTTTTAATGAATCTGCTTCAAGTTTTTTATTAAGTTCTAGTTCATATAGCCTTGACCTTAAAACTTTTAAAGCCTTATCCTTATTTTTATGTTGAGACTTCTGGTCTTGACATTGAGCGACAATTCCGGTTGGTGTATGAGTTAGTCTTACTGCAGAATATGTTGTATTCACAGATTGACCACCAGGACCGGATGAACAGAAGTAATCTATTCTAACGTCATTCATATTGATTTCAACATCAAATTCTTCTGCTTCTGGTAGCACCATCACAGTTGCAGCAGAAGTATGAACTCGCCCTTGAGTTTCAGTTTGGGGAACTCTTTGAACACGATGTACACCAGATTCAAATTTTAGTAAACCATAAATATCATCATTTCCAGAAACTTCAAAAATAATTTCTTTATAACCACCAGATGTTCCAGCGTTAGAATCCACTAAACTTACATTCCATTTTTTACCCTCACAAAACTTAGTATACATTCTAAATAAATCACCAGCAAAAATGCTTGCTTCATCTCCTCCAGTTCCAGCTCTTAATTCAACAACCACATTTTTAGAATCGTCTGGATCTTTTGGAATCAATAAAAATTTAATTTCGTCCTCTAATTTTATTATTTTTTCTTTTGCATCACTTAATTGTTCAGAAGCCATTTCAACCATCTCTTTATCTTCTTCATTTTTACAAATTTCTTCAGCTTCATTAATATTAGAAAGAAGAAGTTCATATAATTTTTTCTTTTCTATAATTAAACCAAATTCTTTATATTCTTTATTTAATTTAATGTAACGTTTTTGATCAGAAATGATATTAGGCTGAATTATTAGGTCAGATATCTCATTAAATCTTTGCTGTACTATGTTTAATTTATCTAACATTTATTATAAATAATAATTTCAAATTTACAATATTTTTAATCAAGAAAAATTTAGTATAAATAACTGCCGTTATCTGAAATAATAGATAATTTTTTCTGTTTACTCTCCTCTACTCTACCAATAATTTTAGCATCTACTCCAAAAGATTTAGAGATATTTATAATTTCATCAGAGCAATCTTTAGAAACATATAATTCCATTCTGTGTCCCATATTAAATACTTTATACATTTCTTTCCAAGAAGTTCCTGATTCTTTTTTAATTAAATCAAATAATGGTGGGACAGTGAACAAATTATCTTTTATAATATGTAAATTATCAATAAAATGAAGAATTTTAGTTTGGGCTCCTCCGCTACAATGAACCATGCCGTGAATTTTATCAGACTTAAACTTATCTAATACTTTTTTAATAATTGGTGCATAAGTTCTAGTAGGAGAAAGAACAAGTTTTCCTGCATTAACATCTAATCCATCAATGGGTTGAGTAATTTTTAAAGATCCTGAATAAATTAAATCTTCGGGAACATTTGGATCAAAGCTCTCAGGGTATTTTTTTAATAAGTATTTATGAAAGATATCATGTCTTGCTGATGTTAACCCATTACTACCCATTCCTCCATTATAAGAATTTTCATAATTAGCTTGACCAGAGGAGGAAAGACCAACTATAACATCCCCAGAACAAATCTTAGAATTGTCAATTAAATCTGACTTTTTTATTCTTGCAATAACAGTTGAATCTACTATAATTGTTCTGACCAAATCTCCAACATCAGCGGTTTCACCACCTGTTGATTTTATATTTACACCATAACCTGACATTTCTTTTATCAAATCCTCAGTTCCCTCAATAATAGTTTTAATTACTTCACCACTTATAAGGTTCTTATTTCTTCCAATTGTAGAGGATAATAAAATATTATCTGTAACACCAACGCATAAAAGATCATCTAAGTTCATTACCAAAGCGTCCTGAGCAACTCCTTTCCAAACAGAAAGATCACCAGTTTCTTTCCAATATAAGTAAGCTAAAGAAGATTTAGTTCCAGCTCCATCAGCATGCATTACTAAACAATAATCAGAATCATTCGTTAAAATATCTGGAACTATCTTACAAAAGGCCTTCGGGTAAAGTCCCTTGTCGATGTTTTTTATTGCATTATGAACCTCTGTTTTATCAGATGAAACTCCTCTTTGATTATAACGATTAGTAATTTTAGAATTCATAAATTATTTATACAAAGATAATAGTATTGATTAGCATTAAAAATTTATTTTCATATGATAAAAAAATAATATGATAAATATTATATAAAAATCATTTTTTTACTAAAAAATTATTAAAAAATAAAATTTAAACATTAAAAAATATGTAATTAATAAATGTTAGTAAATATTATTTGATTTAGAAGTTTAAAGTACTATAAATCAATAATATATTTTAAATTTAATGTAAATAAAACATATTAATAATATCAATTATATGAGCAAATCTAAATTAGAATACATTTGGTTAGATGGTTACAAGCCTACCCAAAATATGAGAAGTAAAACTAAAGTTATTGACAATTTTAGTGGTAAACTCCAAGATTGTCCAATATGGTCGTTCGATGGTTCCTCTACTAAACAAGCTGTAGGAGGTTCCTCAGATTGTTTGCTTCAGCCTGTTGCAATTTACCAAGATCCCGACAGAATTAACGGGTATTTAGTTATGACTGAGGTTTTAAATGCTGACGGATCTCCACATGAATCAAATGGTAGATCAGAAATAGATGATGATGATAATGATTTTTGGTTTGGTTTCGAACAAGAATATTTTATCATGGATTGTGACACTCAATTGCCTTTGGGTTTTCCAATTGGGGGTTACCCGGGCCCTCAAGGCATGTATTACTGTTCTGTTGGTGGAAAAAATACTCATGGGCGTGATTTAGTTGAAGAACATGCTGACCAATGTATTGTGGCTGGATTAAATTTTGAAGGAATAAATCAAGAAGTTGCTAGCGGACAATGGGAATTTCAATTATTTGCTAAAGGAGCAAAAAAAGCTGGAGATGAAATATGGATTGCTAGATATCTTTTAGATCGATTGACAGAAAAATACAATTATTACATAGATTATCACCCAAAACCAATTAAGGGAGATTGGAATGGAAGTGGAATGCATGCAAATTTCTCTAACACATTATTAAGGACATGCGGGTCAAAAGAAACTTACGAGGCTGTTTGTGAATCATTTAGAGGTTTCATAAAAGAACATATTGATGTTTACGGACATGATAACAATCAACGACTTACAGGCCTACATGAAACTGCTTCAATAGATGATTTTAGCTATGGAGTTTCAGACAGAGGAGCCTCAATTAGAATACCTATTATCACTGTTGAAAAAGGCTGGAAAGGTTGGTTAGAAGACAGACGACCAGCTTCAAATGGAGATCCGTATAAAATTGCAGGAAGAATAATTAAGACTGTAAAGTCTGCTAAAGTTTAGTGAAAAAAATTAATTTATTTTATAAAGAGTGTTTAATAAACTAAACACTCTTTTTTTTATATGATAATATTAAGTACATATAATAAATAACAAGACAAGATTATAACACCTTCTCTTCTACCTAAAATATATCTTTTAGGCATGTATATTAATGGGAAAATTATTAGTGCAAAAAACAACATAACATATATATCGAAATCAATAATATTTGTATCACTTACAATTAAGGGAGTGACTATTGAAGTTATTCCTAAAACAGCAAAAACGTTAAAAATATTTGATCCTAATAAGTTACCTAAAGAAATACTTTTTTCTTTTTTATATATAGCTACCATTGAGGTAACAAGTTCTGGTACACTTGTTCCGATTGAAACAACAGTGATACCAATAATTCTTTCACTTACACCAAAAAAACTAGCTAATTCTATCGCACCAGAAATAAACCACTCAGAACCTAAATAAAGAAAAAAACCACCGGTTAATAATATAATTATAGATTTGATAAACGAATCAACTTTCCCCACTTCAATGTCTATTTCTTCTTTTGTGTTCTTTTGATGTTTAATTAAAGAAAATATTGTAATTATTAAAAAAGAGACCAGTATTATTCCTTCAGATCTATTTATAACAGAATCTGAAATCATCACATAAAAACAAAAAGATGAAAATATCATTATTGGCCAATCAACCTTATATATATCTTTCGAAATTTTAAGTGGTGATAACAAAATAGTTAATCCTAATACCAATCCTAAATTTGCAATATTGGATCCTACAACATTTGCTATTGCCAAGTCTGGAGATCCAATTAGGGCAGACTTTAAACTTATTATTAACTCTGGGGCAGAGGTTGCTAAAGAAACAACAGTTAATCCAATCAAAATTTTAGGAATTTTAAATTTTAAAGAGATAGATACTGCAGATTTTAACAACAAATTTCCTCCTGTAATCAATACAGCTAAACCTGAAAATAATAATAGAAAAGAATTTAATTCCATATTTTAAAGTTTGTAAATATACTACTTGAATTGTATATTGTAACTATATGAAAAAAATATTTAGAGTTATTGCGTTTATTAATAAATTAATAATGCCTAGCATGACAAAAAAAAGATTAGATCCTGTGAAGGCCAGTAAAATTCAATTAGCACTTATTGGTTGGAGATATTATATTACCAAAAATAGTTTAGATTAATCAATGAAATTTTATCTCTAAATTAATTGCTATTTTTTCGAAAAAAATTAAAATAAATCGTAAGAAATATTTAAAACAATCATACTGTTTAGTAGATAATAAGAGTGATTTTTGGTTATATTTCAGTTATATGAAAAAAATATTATTTACCATGTTTTTATTTATCAACACATTGTCCTCTCAAGGTGTTTTTCCTGATATTTATCTAAAAACTCTCACTGGAAAATCTGTAAATACAAAAACGACATATAATAATAACGGATTAACTATTTATAGCTTTTGGGCAACGTGGTGCGTTCCCTGTATAAATGAGCTAGATGACATTAATTCTGAAATTGAAAAATGGAATAAAGCCAATGTAAAAATTGTTGCTATCTCTACAGATGATTCAAGAACCAAAAGAAGAATAAGACCCTTAATTAATGGAAAAAAATGGGGTTTTTTTAATATTTTATTAGATGAAAACCATGATCTTAAAAGGGCTCTTAATATTAGTGGTATTCCTCATACTATAGTTACCAAAGGAAAAAAAATTATTTATCGAAAAATTGGATACAAACCTGGTGAAGAAAATGATTTATATGAGTTTATATTAAGAAACTCAGATTAATAAAAAATAAAATGAATTATAAAAAATATTTATTATCAATTTTATTTTTTTTTACATTTCATAGTACTATATATTCACAATTATTAAAAAATTTTACTTCCTCATTTGAATCAAATTCAGCCTATTATACAGACGACTCCAAAACAGGAGATTTTAGTTATAACAACAGATTTAGAACTAATAATTATATAAACTTAAAATCATATTTGAATAAAAACTGGAATTTTGAATTACAAATAGAATCTTACCAACCTTCACCTCTTTTAAACTACTCAACAAACTTAAAAAAAACCAACATTTCTACTTTTAACATTAGTTATGATAATAATAATTTAAATATTCAATTAGGTAACTCTTACGAACAATTTGGTAGCGGAATGATATTGAGATCATGGCAGGATAAGGATT
>Ga0257106_1000611_pt1 | contig 20344 bp, 18 predicted proteins | sample LP_taG_3_FD_190177 | JGI IMG/M metagenome (GOLD analysis project Ga0257106, IMG submission 190177) | Marine microbial communities from Northeast Subartic Pacific Ocean, Canada - LP_J_2011_P26_10m | ecosystem: Environmental > Aquatic > Marine > Oceanic | place: Canada: Northeast Subartic Pacific...
GGTAAATACAATGTTAGCCAAAATAGAAAACTTTTGGACAGTAAGTTCTGCAGATTGTACTGCAATGGCAGCTGAAATTAAATCTAAAATGAATTTATAGTAATATGTTACTAATAAAATAAAATTCTGTATTATTTTTGACTCAGTATTTTTTTAATGCTGAGTCTTTTTTTTAAAAACTATTTGATTATGTATAAAAAACTAGCCCTTTTGTTATTTATTTCCTTGCTTTTAGTTCGTTGTGGAGGATCTGATGAAGATTCATCTAATGATGGCGAGGTGACACCAGTTGCATATGACAGAGCTAAAATGCTTGTTCATTGGGCAGATAAAATTATTATACCAGCTCATACTGCATTTAAACAAACTTTGACTAATCTAGATAACTCAACTAAAACTTTTGTTTCCTCTCCAGATCAATCTAATCTTGACGATCTTCGTTCAAAATGGTTGGTTTCTTACAAGTCTTGGCAACATATAGAAATGTTTGATATCGGTAAATCAGAAGAAATATATTTTAAATCAAAAATGAATGTGTATCCGATTGATAAATTATGGCTTGATAACAACATTGAGACGGGAAGCTATGATTTAGAAAATGCTAATAATTATTCTTCTCAAGGTTTTCCAGCTCTGGATTACATGTTACATGGCATTGCAGAAAGTGATATGGCTATAATAAATAAATATACTGCCAATACTAAGTATACTAATTATTTAACTGCTCTTGTAAATAAAATGGTTACTAGCACTGATGTAGTGATTAATGATTGGACTAATTACAAAGAAACTTTCATTGGTTCTACTGATAATACTGCTAGTTCTAGTGTCAATAAACTCACTAATGATTTTATTTATTATTATGAAAAGGGACTTAGAGCAAATAAAGTAGGTATTCCAGCTGGAGTATTTTCAGGTGGACCACTAAAGGGCAATGTAGAGGCTTTCTATAAAAAAGATGTTTCAAAAGAGTTACTTTTAGAGGCGATGGATGCTGCTATTAAATTTTATAATGGAACTTCATTTGATGGAATTTCATCTGGACCTAGCCTAAAATCTTATTTAGCTCATTTAAACAGTACCAAAGATGGTTCTACTCTTTCAGCCTTAATAGCTTCAAAACTTGATTCTGCAAAAACTCAGATTAATTTTTTATCCAATAATTTTGTAAGTCAAATTGAGTCGGATAATAGTAAAATGCTAACTAGTTATGATGCTATTCAAGCAGTGGTAGTATTGCTAAAAGTGGATATGTTACAATCATTTAATATTAATGTGGATTACACTGATGCTGATGGTGATTAAAAAATATTATCTTTAAAAATATAACTTAAGATTCTTTAATTTATTAGAGAATCTTTTTTTTTAAAAAATTGATTAATTCAGAATATTTTAACGAAAAATCTAGTTCTGCTCCCTTAGCAGTTTTTAGAATAGGCTTTGGTCTTTTAATGTGCTATAGCATTATTAGATTTTGGCTTAAAGGATGGATTGAAACTCTGTACATACAGCCTAAGTTTCATTTTTCTTATTATGGTTTTGAATGGGTAAAACCTTTAGAAGAATATACTTATATATTATTTATGATATGCGGAGTATCTGCTTTATTAGTAGCTCTTGGTCTAAAATATAGATTATCAATTTTTCTCTTTTTTTTAAGTTTTACCTATATAGAACTTATGGACAAGACTACATATTTAAACCATTATTATTTTATTAGTATACTTAGTTTTTTAATGTTATTTATTCCAGCTAATGCTACTTTTTCTTTGGATAACTTAATCAAGAGAAGAAGTTATTCAATGGTTCCTAAGTGGACCATAGATTCTTTAAAAATACTATTAAGTATTGTTTATATTTATTCTGGTTTAGCTAAATTAAATTCTGATTGGCTTTTTAAGGCCATGCCATTAAAAATTTGGTTGCCTTCAAAGTTTGATCTTCCTTTTATTGGTGAAAATTTATTACAGCAAGAATGGGTTCATTACGCCATGAGTTGGGGAGGAATGTTTTATGATCTCTCAATTCCGTTTTTACTTCTTTACAGGCCAACCCGTATGTTTGGGTTTTTATTAGTAGTTTTCTTTCATCTTTTTACTAAAGTTTTATTTCCAATAGGAATGTTTCCCTATATAATGATTATGGGTTCTCTTATTTTTTTTGAAGCCGAGTTTCATTTTAAAATATTAAATTTCATTAAAAAATTTCTTTCCTCCATTTCATTGCTAAAAAAAGTTTTAATTAAATATAAATCTCATGTCGTAGACATTTATTTAATAAAAAAAGAAAATTTCGTTATTGCTCTTGTTTCTCTTTTTTTTATTATTCAGTTTTTGTTTCCCTTAAGATATTTAGTATATCCAGGAGAATTATTTTGGACCGAGGAAGGCTACAGGTTTTCTTGGAGGGTTATGTTAATGGAAAAAAAAGGGTATTCAGTATTTAAAATAATGGATAAAAAAAGTGGAACCTTTTTTTATGTAAATAACGAAGATTTTTTGACTCCTTTTCAAGAAAAACAGATGAGTTTTCAGCCAGATTTTTTATTAGAGTATGCACATTATTTAGGAGATAGTTTTAAAGATAAAGGACATGAAAATGTTCAAGTATTTGTAGATAGCTACGTAGCTTTAAATGGAAGACTTAGTCAGAGGTTTATTGATCAAAAAGTGGATCTTTACAATGAAAAAGAATCATTTAAACATAAAAAATGGATTTTACCACTAAACGATGAGATTAAAGGTTTATAAAATATTTATTGTATTATTTTTCTTGAATAGTTACTCTTATTCCCAGAATAAAGTTTCAGGTTTTGCTTTTGAAAGTGGAACTGAAATAAAGCTTAATGAAGTTTCAGTCTACGATGCCGAAGTAGGGTTAATAACCAAGACTAATTCTATAGGGTATTATGAGTTTACAACTGAAAAAAGTGTAATTACTTTAGTGTTTATAGCGGATGGTTATCAGTTTATTGAAAAATATCTATCAATAGAATTTGACACCAACCTTGATATAATATTTTCAAATCCAATTCAAGTGCTCAACGAGGTGGTAGTAAAGGCTAATAATAAAAAATTATTTCAATTATCTAGACTTGATGATGTTCAAGGTACAGCCATCTTTGCTGGGAAAAAATCGGAAGTTATATCAATGGATTTATCCATGGCTAACTTAGCATCTAATAATTCAAGACAAATATATAGTCAAATAGCCGGTTTAAATATTTATCAAAATGACGACGCTGGTTTGCAATTGAACATTGGAGGAAGAGGTTTAGACCCCAATAGAACAGCTAATTTTAACACTCGACAGAACGGTTATGACATTAGCGCAGATGCTCTTGGATATCCGGAAAGTTATTACACTCCACCAGCTGAGGCTTTGAAAGAAATTCAAATTGTTAGAGGCGCTGCTTCATTACAATATGGCACTCAATTTGGAGGATTAGTAAATTTTGTAATTAATGATCCCACTAGCAAATCCTTTGAGATTGTTTCAAGAAATACACTTGGAAGTAATTCTCTTTACACCAATTTCACTAGTTTTAGTGGAACTTCAAAAAAGTTAAGCTATTATTCATTTATTAATTATAAAAAAGGAGATGGATTTAGACTTAATTCTGATTTCGAATCCTTTAATATCTTTTTTAATTTTAGATATGAGTTAAACGATAAAACTAGCTTAAGTTCGGAAATAACTTATTTAAAATATTTAGCACATCAAGCAGGTGGATTGTCTGATAAAATGTTTAATTCTGACCCTTTTCAAAGTAATAGATCTAGAAATTGGTTTGGTTTAAATTGGTTTCTTTATAATTTTAAAATTAAGCATCAGTTTAATTTAAACAGTAATTTTAGTTTCAATTTTTTTGGATTAAAAGCAACTAGAAATGCACTAGGTTTCAGAACTAATAGAGTAGACCAGGTTGATTCCAATAAAGAAAGGGATTTGATTAAAGGTGAATTTCAAAATTATGGTTTGGAATCTCGTTTTCTTCATAAGTATAGTCTAAAAGGAAAGAAGAATGTTTTCTTAATTGGAGTCAAATTCTATAAATCAGATAATGATAGTCAACAGGGTCCAGGGTCGTTTAAATCTGATGCAGATTTTGAATTTAGACTAGATGATTTCCCTAATTATAATAACCAATCTAAGTATAATTACCCAAACTTAAATTATGCTTTATTTAGTGAGAATATTTTTTATCTTTCTAAAAAATTTTCATTAACACCTGGATTTAGATATGAATATATTAGAACGGAAAGTGAAGGGTTTTATAAAAAAATAAACTTAGATGGTGCAGGAAATGTAATACTTAATAAAACAATCGATGATAGTGAAATTAGAGAAAGAAATTTTTTTCTATTTGGGTTAGGACTAAGTTTTAAATCATCAAAAGCAATGGATTTTTACGCAAATATTTCTGAAAACTATCGATCTGTAACATTTGCTGACATTAGTATTTCAAATCCAGCATATTCAATAAATCCTGAAATTTCTGATGAAAACGGTTACACCTTTGATTTAGGTATTAGAGGAAATTATTTTAAGAGATTTTCATACGATATTGGATTTTTCAGCTTGTTATATAAAGACAGGATAGGTTTTGTTCAAAAAGCTTTTAAAGATGGGAGTGTAAAAAGTGAAAAAGGAAATGTAGGAGATGCGGTGATGTATGGTTTAGAATCCTTAATTGATTTTGATTTAAACGATATTTTTATAAAGAATAATAATTTAAGTCTTAATTATTTCATCAATTCTTCTTTTATTAACTCTAAATACACTGAATCAATGGAATCAGGTGTAAAAGGTAAAAAAGTTGAATTTGTTCCTAAACTTAATATTAAATCCGGATTTAAATTTGGATATAAAAATTTATCACTAAACATTCAGTACACTTATTTATCTAATCAATTTACAGATGCTTCTAATGCAATCGACAGTAATTTAAGTGGGGTTATAGGTCAAATTCCATCCTATGATATTGTAGACTTTTCTGCTTCTTATTATTTAAATAAGTTTAAAATTGAATCTGGAATAAATAATGTGTTAAATAACTATTATTTTACCAGAAGGGCTACAGGATATCCAGGACCTGGTATTATTCCCTCTGAACCAAGGTCAGTTTACCTAACGGTTCAGTATAAAATTTAATTGTGGCAAAAATTATTTTTTATTTCACTAGATGATAGTGATTTAAAATCTATGTCCTCATTAAAATCTAATAATATTTTGAATTCTTCAAATTCTAACTTATTGAAAACTAAAATAAGGTTGTGTTGGTTTGTTGGAATAGGTATTGCTTTTGAATTCATTATTCCATACTCATTTTCCCAATAGTCAACATCAGTTAAATTCAAATATTTTTTAAAATTTTCTAACTCTATTTCTGTCAACTCTAAAAAAATATTATTAAAAGTAACATTGAATTTTTCACAGGAACTACATTGTTTTAATATTCCAGATTTTGTTCTATTTATAACTTTAATATTCTTTCTACACATCACTTCATAATATTAACATGGATTTTTTTTAGAAACTTCTTCTTTAAAATCTTTACAAGCTTTAAAAGTTGGAATGTTATGAGCTGGCACCTTAATAGTAGTTTTTTTTGTGATATTTCTCGCTGTTTTTTCAGCTCTTTTTTTAATTACAAAACTTCCAAACCCCCTTAAATAAACGTTTTCTCCTTTTGTAAGAGACTCTTTTACTTCTTTCATGAAAGATTCAACAACTTGGGAGACATTTTTTTTATCTATATCACAATTATTAGTTATATTATTTACTATTTCTAATTTTTTCATATTTAATAATTTATATAAGATTCAATAGATGAGTTTATTTCATCTATTTGGTTAATATCCTCTGAAAACAAAACCATATAAAGAGGATTATTATTTACTGTTTTCTTTAAATTTAAATTTTTCTTTCTTCCATAAACTTCAGCCCATTTCATTCTAACATTTTCCCATTTAGTTTTATTTTTATCCCACCAATTAGCGGCTGATTCACATCTACTGTCATCTACCTTCACATAATTATTGTATCCTTTCTCGTGAGCTAAAACTTTGTCTTTCTCCCCTTTTACTCTGATAATTTTTTTATTGTCTTGATTATGAACCCATCCACTAGGGGTTATTTCTTGTCTGTTTCCTCTTAAAGTCACATTATAGTCAATCCTTTTGCTATATTCTCTTCTTGGAAGTGGGGCAGAGCTAGTGTTTTCCCAATAACTTTTTCCATCTACGTGTACCCATGATCCACTGCCTTCATATCTTGGACTATCATCAACCTGAAAAACTTTTTGAGTCCATTGTCCTTTCATATCTTTTATATCTTTTTTCACAAAACTCCATTTATTGTCGTGATCATAAACATAAAAATCAATGTTTTGGTATAACCAATCTTGTCTCCAGTGTTTAATTATATAAGGTCTTTCCTTGCTCCCTGCTATGAGTATATGCTGTATCGAAATTTTATTTTTATCTTCTTCAACTAATTGTGCCCATTCAAGACCACCTGAACTATAATTTTTTGAACCTTCATAGTCTTCATCATCAGTTTTTATAAAAGTTTCAGCAAAATCAAACCTAACTTCAAAACAACCACACATTTCTTTGATTGATTTAATATCTTTTTTCTTTTTTGTTTGCGCTCCTAATGTGCTAATTATTAATAATATAAGAATATTTAAAATTTTTTTCCTCATATATATGTATGTTTAAATTCTTTATATTTATTTAGAATGAATAAAAATAAGATTAATTTCTGAATTATAAAAGCTTAAATATTATTTATATTTAACAAAAAATATTTTAAATTTTAAAATATTTTATTTTAATCAAATCAAAGCTTTAATAATATGAATTCGCATTTTATAAATGATATTATTCAAAACAGAAGATCTGTTTTTCCATATCAATACAACGGTTCTGATGTTTCTAATGAAATAATTCAAGATTTATTAAACAATGCAAACATGGCACCAACTCATAAGTTGACTCAGCCATGGCGTTTTAAAGTATTACAAAAAAAAGCAAAAAATAAATTAGGAGACTTTCTATCTGAATTATATTTTACTTCGACTGATCCTAAATCTTTTTCAAAGTATAAACAAAATAAAATTAAAGAGAAGTGCTTATTATCAAGTGCTATTATAGTTATATGTATGCAAAGAGATTTAAATTCTTCAGTTCCAGAGTGGGAAGAAATTGCCTCAACTTCTATGGCTGTTCAAAATATGTGGTTAACATGTACTGCTAATAATGTTGGATGTTATTGGAGTAGCCCTAAGTCAATTGAAAAAATCGGAAATTTTATAAATTTAAGTATTGGTGAGCGATGTCTTGGATTTATGTATCTAGGTAATTACAATTCAATTGAAAACACAACTTCTAAACGAGATTCAATTAATTCTAAAGTCGAATGGATAGATTCTTTTGACAGATAAAAAATTAAATAAAAACTATTTATATAAAATGCTTTTAATTTTCTTTTAATTGATTGTTTATTTATCTTGCAGTTTAGAATTAATCTAAATTAAAACCGTGAAAAATATATTTTATACAATAATAATGTGCTCATTATTTATGAGCTGTGATTCAAATGAAAAAAAATATGAGGAAGTTAACCTATACAGTCAAAGACATTATTCTGTTGATGAATTACAGTATGAAAACTTTACAAAACTTACAGGTATTAAAGTAAATGTAATTAAAGCAAACGCTGATGAGTTAATAGAAAGATTGAAAAATGAAGGAGAAAATAGTCCTGCAGATTTATTTATCACCGTAGATGCAGGAAAACTTCAAAAAGCTGCCGAGTTAGAATTACTTCAAAAAGTGTCTAACTCTAAGATAAACGACAATGTTTCCAATGATCTCAAAGACAAAAATGGCTACTGGGTTCCTATTACCTATAGAGCAAGAATAGTGGTTTACAGTAACGATAGAGTCAATAAGAATGATCTTTCTACGTATGAGGATTTAGCTAATGAAAAGTGGAAAGGGAGAATTCTGGTAAGATCTTCTTCAAATGCATACAATCAAGCTTTAATGTCTTCTATGGTTGCAAATCTTGGTAGTGATGTTGCTTCGAGCTGGTCAAATGGAATTGTAAAAAATTTTGCTAGAGACCCCAAAGGAAGTGATAGAGATCAAGTTAAGGCAATTGCAGCAGGTCAAGGAGATTTAGCTATTGTAAATTCTTATTATATAGGCCTTCTTTTATCTTCAAAAAAAGAAGAAGAATTAAATGCTGGAAAATCAGTATCAGTTTTTTTTCCAAATCAAGAAGATAGAGGAAGTCACATAAATGTTTCTGGAATTGGATTAACGAAAAACTCTCCAAATAAAGAAAATGCGATTAAATTAATGGAATACTTAACAGGAGAAGAAGCGCAAAACACATACGTTAATAATAGTTACGAATATGCTGCTAATCCTAAAGTTAAACCATCTAAAATTGTTCAGGCTTGGGGAACTTTTAAAAGAGATGAGTTAGATCTTAATATGCTAGGAAAGTTTAGACAAGAAGCAATACGTATCTTTGATAAAACAGGTTGGAAATAAAAAATAAAACATTTTATTTAGAAAATAAAAGATGGATTATTGGAAGTATATTATTCGCAATTTTATTATTGTTTCCAATATTTACTCTTTTTTATAATCTTCTTTATTTAGAAGGTAATTCATTTAATTATTTATGGAAGAACCTTTTATTTGATTATACTTTTAATACTTTTTATTTAATATCAATTTCTTCTTTTTTTTCACTTTTATTTGGCATTATTCCAGCTTGGTTTATAAGTAACTACAAATTTAAGGGTCGTAACTTTTTGGACATAGCATTGTATCTTCCCTTAGCGATTCCCTCCTACATCATGGCATTTACCTACAGTGATATATTAAGCTATACGGGACCAGTTCAAAGTTTTTTAAGAGAAAACTTCTATAGTTTATCTGTTATCTTTAATAAGGATTATTTACAAATAGAGGTTTTGGGAATTATTTTAGCATTGGCATTGTATCCCTACATATACACTGCTTCTAGAGTTTCATTTAGTCTTCTTGGGGCAAATTATATTAATATATCTAAAAACTTAGGTTTATCAACATTTAAAACATTTTATAAAGTAATATTGCCTCTTTCTAGACCCGCTATTTTTTCGGGTTTATTTCTTGTTTTAATGGAAATACTTAATGAATACGGAGCCGTTAAATATTTTGGAGTTAATACTTATACCACCGGAATTTTTAGAGCATGGTTTTCCATGGGAGATATAGGAACTGCTATTCAACTTTCAGTTATATTACTAATAGTTGTTTTTTTATTTTTTTACATTGAAAAATATTATAATTCTAAATTTAAATTTTATTATGGTGTTAATTCAAAAGTTCAGTCTGTAACCTCCATAAGTGGCGTAAATAAGTTTTTGGTAATTATACTTTGTGCTATTCCATTTTTATTTGGATTTTTAATTCCATTACTTTTTATAATGAACAATGTATTTATGACATTTTCATCAATAGACTTATTAGACTTATTAGAATTAACTTTAAATACAATTAAAGTTTCAACCATTTCAGCTGTTTTAATTGTTTTAATTGCTTTATTTTTTCTTTTTGTTGAAAAAATTTCAAAATCAAGAGTAAATTATTTTATTAGTCAATCAATATCTATGGGTTATGCTATACCTGGTGCAGTTATTGGACTTGGTTTAATTATACTATTTACATACATTGATGATTTATTTTCATCATCTACACTTTTAGGTTCATTTTTTTTATTAATATACGCATACACTATTAGGTTTTTAGCTGTTGGGAAATCCCCAATTAAATCTAGTATCGAAAAACATCCAGATTCATATGATGATACAGCTAAAAATTTAGGATTGGGTCCATTAAAGCTTTTACAGAAAATTCATTTACCGATTAATAAGTTTGCATTGATAACAGCTTTTATTGTTACTTTTATTGATCTTATGAAGGAATTACCAATTACATTAATTCTCAGACCTTTTAACTTTGATACATTGGCAACCCAAACTTATGAATTTGCAGTAGAAGAAATGATTCCACTTTCTAGTACATACTCACTCATGATAATCCTAATAGGAAGTATATTATTGTTATTGTTGAAAAATATCATTAATAAACAGATAAATGTATCTTGAGGTTAAAAATTTAGTTAAATATTATCGAGAAGAAACTCCGGTAATCAAGAAACTTAACTTTTCTGTAAAGAAAGGAGAAATTATATCATTTTTAGGCGAAAGTGGGTCAGGTAAGACTACTTTTTTAAAATGTATTTCAGGACTTGAGAAAATTAATTCTGGGACCATTTCATTAAATAATAATATACTTAATAATAGAAATATTTTTATAAAACCTCAAAAAAGAAAAATAGGTTTTGTGTTTCAAGATTATCCTCTTTTTCCTCATTTGAATTTAAAAGAAAACATAATATTTAATCTCAAACCTAAATATATTAAGAAATTAGATTACATGATTTCTTTGACTGGATTAGAAAATCTATTATTTAGATTTCCCCATGAACTTTCCGGAGGAGAGCAACAAAGAGCATGTATAGCAAGGGCACTTATAAGAGAGCCTGATCTACTTTTATTAGACGAGCCATTTAGTAATCTTGACTCTAATATAAAATTATCAATGAGAGATGAAATATATAAAATCATTAAAGAAACCAACACTACAACTATTTTGGTAACTCATGACATTAATGATTCTTTAAACATCGCTGATAGAATTTTGATTTTTAAAGCTGGCGTTTTACAACAATATGATGATCCAGTTAATATGTACTGTGAACCTGCTAACTGTTATTGTGCTAAAGTATTAGGTGATTTAAATCAGATTGATTTAGATGGCAAAACATATTATATAAGACCCGAAAATATAAAAATCGTAAAAGATTCAGATAATAAAGTTACTATTGAAAAATGTTTTTTTCAAGGAAAGGAGTATAAAATAAAAGGAAAATTAAATGGATGTAACTGGCATTTTTTTTCAACTAAGCCTCTTAGAAAAGGGGATAGTGTTTGTGTTGATTATAAGTCAGTAGATCTAATTTTTTTCGACTCTATATGTGATAATTATTTTGAAGAATAATTTCTTTTAAAAAAATTTAAATTCATTCTAAACAATCTTTACTATACTTTTGATTTAAAATAGTCATTATGAGTATAAGAACTAACAATACGTGTCTAAATTGTGAAAATTTAGTTAATAGCCTAATTTGTTCTAAACATCAAACTGAAGTTGATATTTTAAATGTTTGTGATAGCCATTCTTTTAAAGAAGTTTTTTCAAAGGAATCTAACTGTACAAACTGTAGTTCATTTCATTTGGCGTCATGCAGTCATCCAAAATCAGCTTCCTTAGGGATGTTGTGTTTTGACTGGCAACCATCTCTAAGCTAATTTGATATTGCCATAAAATTATTAATAGTGCAAATTTTAGTATATTTGCATGCAATTAATTATTAAGTTAATTGCTATGAATAAAATTCAAGAAAAATTTATCGGAACTGGTTTAACATATGATGATGTATTGTTAATTCCATCTTATTCAGAATTCTTACCAAATCAAGTAGATTTAAAAACAAAATTCTCCAGAAATATAAATTTAAATATTCCAATAGTTTCCGCTGCAATGGATACTGTTACAGAAAGTAAAATGGCAATAGCCATGGCGCAAGAAGGTGGCTTAGGAGTTATCCATAAAAGTATGTCAATTGATCTTCAAGCTGAAAAAGTTAAGAAAGTCAAAAGATCAGAGTCAGGAATGATTTTAGATCCCGTAACATTAGCCGAATCAGCATTGGTTTCTCATGCAAAGAGTTGTATGAGAGAATACAGTATTGGTGGTATTCCTATAGTAGATAAAAGCAATAAGTTAATAGGAATTGTTACAAATAGAGATTTAAGATTTGAAAATGAGAATAACAAGCCACTATCTCAAGTTATGTCAAAAGTAAATTTAATTACTGGTTATGAAGGAATTTCCATGAAAGATGCTGAAATGAAATTACAAAAACATAAAATCGAAAAACTACCAATTGTAGATAAAGATTATAAATTAATAGGCTTAATTACATTTAGAGATATTCAAAAGGTCTTATTAAAACCAATATCTAACAAAGATAAGTTTGGGCGTTTGAAAGTTGCTGCTGCAATTGGTGTATCTAAGAATTCTATTGATCGTTGTTCTGCATTGTGTAATGCTGGGGTGGATGGAATTGTAATAGATACTGCACATGGGCATTCAAAAGGTGTTTTAAATATATTAAAAAGCATTAAAACTAAATTTCCAAACATTGATGTTGTAGTTGGAAATATAGCAACTAAGGAAGCCGCTTCTTTTTTAGTAAAAGCTGGAGCCGATGGAGTTAAAGTAGGAATCGGTCCAGGGTCAATTTGTACAACTAGAGTAATTGCAGGAGTAGGTTATCCTCAGCTTTCTGCAATAAATGAAGTTTCTAAAGCTCTTAAAGGCTCCAATGTTTCATTGATTGCCGATGGAGGAATAAAGTACACTGGAGATATAACTAAAGCAATAGCTGCTGGTGCAGATTGTGTAATGCTTGGTTCTTTATTAGCTGGAACTAATGAATCTCCAGGAGAAACAATTATATATGAGGGCAGGAAATTTAAAACTTATAGAGGAATGGGTTCTATAGAGGCGATGCAAAAAGGAAGTAAAGATCGTTATTTTCAAGACTCAATTAATGATTCTAATAAACTAGTTCCCGAAGGAGTTGTTGGAAGGGTACCTTATAAAGGTGATTTATTTGAAAGTATTCATCAGTTTATAGGTGGAGTAAGATCTGGAATGGGTTATTGTGGAACTAAAAACATTAATGAATTAAAAGAAAAAGCCCAGTTTGTTCAAATTACTGGAGCTGGCATACAAGAGAGTCATCCACACAATGTAATGATTACTAAAGAGTCACCTAATTATTCAAGATAAAAAAAATTTGAAATCTAAAAATTCACTTTTTATTGTAATTATATTATTGATTTTTGTCAATTGCGAATATTTTTCAACTACTCCCAAACTAGCTATTGCAAGAGTGCAGGATAAATACTTGTTTTTTAACGAAATAAAAGATAAAATTCCAATAAATTTATCTAAAGAAGACAGTATTGTTTTAGTTAGAAATAAAATTATTAATTGGGCTAAAAAACATATTTTAAATGAAAAAGCTTTAATCAATTTAAATATTGAGGAACAAAATAATCTATTAAACTTAGTTGAATCATACAAAAGTGATTTGTTTTCTCACTCATACCAAGAAAAAATGGTAAAATCCTCTATGGATACTTTAATTTCAGATTATGATGTAGAAAATTATTACAATTTGAATAAATCAAATTTCAAATTAAATCAAGATTTAGTTAAGGCTAGATTTATGAAAATTAAGAGTAATAATTATAATATTAATGATGTTAGGAATAGGTTTAAAAGATTTAATCAAGAAGATGTTGTTTTTCTAGATTCTATTTCATTGCAATTTTCCTCATTTTCATTTAATGATTCAGTTTGGATAAATAAAGATTTATTTTTTTCTAAACTTCCAGATATTAAAACATATGTTAAAAATAATATTGTAAAAAAAGCTTTATTTTATCAATTAGAAGATTCATTAGAATTATATTTGATAAAAATTAATAAATCAATTTTTAGAAATGATGTTTCTCCTTTGGATTACATCAGACCAACACTAAAGCAAATTCTTTTAAATAAAAAAAAATTAGAATTTGTTCGTAATTTTGAAAAGGATTTAATAGATGATGCAATACAAAATAAAGAGCTTGAAATTTATGAAACCAACTAACAAATTTTTATTATCAATTTTTCTTTTTCAATTTATGTTTTTTGGATATTCTCAGTCCGAATCTATCTCCTTAAATGAAGAAGACAGAATTAAAATTGATGGTGTAGCTGCAGTAGTTGGAGATTATGTTATTTTAGAATCTGATGTTGATAAAACATTAATTGATCTTCAATCTCAAGGAGTTTCTACTCAAAATATTGGTAGATGTAGTCTACTAGGAAAATTAATGGAGGATAAGCTTTATGCACATCATGCGGAACAAGATAGTTTAGAAGTAGATAATAATCAGATATACTCTTATGTTGATAGAACTATTGATTATTTCGTTGACCAATTGGGAAGCTTAGAGAAAGTACTTGATTTTTATAAAAAGAAAGATGAAACATCATTTAGAAACGAACTTTTTGAAATTAATAAAATAAATCAATTATCTGAGCAAATGCAGACAAAAATAGTTGATGAAATTGAAATTACGCCTGAAGAAGTTCGTCAATTTTTTAATTCTATTCCAAAGTATGAAAGACCAGTTTTTGGAGCAGAACTTGAAATCGCTCAAATTGTTGTTAAACCTAAAGTTTCACAAGAAGACAATCAAAAAGTAGTAAAAAGATTAGAAAGTATTAAAAATGATATTGTTGTCAACGGTTCATCCTTTGCAACTAAAGCTATTTTATATTCTCAGGATCCTGGTTCCAGAGCTACTGGAGGCATGATGACTATGAACAGAAATCGTCCTATGATGATTAAAGAATTTAGAGATGCAGCCTACAGACTAAGAGAGGGTGAAATTTCTGCACCTTTTAAAACTGAATATGGATGGCATATTGTTAAAGTAGAAAGAATTAGAGGACAAGAGGTTGATGTCAGACATATTTTACTTATTCCAGAAATTACTAATGATGCACTAAGTGAAGCAAAAAAGAAGATAGATATAATAAGAAAAAGAATAGTTGATAAGGATTTAACTTTTGAAGAGGCGGCAAAAGCTTCTTCAGATGAAGAAGAAACTAAAAACAATGGAGGAGTTTTAATAAATCCAACAACTGGAGATACAAGATTTGAACTTACTAAAATGGACCCAGTTTTATACGGACAAGCTCAAAAGCTTAAAGACAATGAAATATCTTTCCCATTACTTGAAGAAGATAACAGAGGAATAAAAAAGTATAAAATAATTAAAGTAAGTAATAGATTTGACGAACATATTGCCGAATATTCTCAAGATTACATAAAAATTAAGGAATTAGCTTTAAAAGAAAAGCAATTAAGTATGATTAAAAGTTGGATGGTTGAGAAAATAGATGAAACGTATGTTAATATAAATCAAGATAACAAGGATTGTAACTTTACTAACAAATGGGTAAAAAATTAATTTCTTTTTTAATTTCCACAAGATTTACTGCAATTTTATTTATTTTATTTCCTCTTTCAATGGGAATAGGAACTTTTATTGAAAGTTACTACAATACAACAACTGCAAAAATTCTTGTTTATAACGCTTGGTGGTTTGAGTTAATGATGGTTTTTTTCGTTATTAATTTTACATTAAACATTAAAAGGTACAATTTATTAACTTTTAATAAATGGCCCGTTTTAATGTTACATTTTTCTTGGATTCTTATTATTCTTGGCGCAGGTGTAACCAGATATATTGGCTTTGAAGGTGTAATGCCCATTAGAGAAGACGCAAGTTCAAATACTTTTTTATCTGAAAAAACTTATTTAACAGTCAATATTGATGGAGAAATTGATGGTGAAGTAAAAAGAAGATTATTGGAGGGGGATTTGTTACTTTCTGAGAGTACCAACAACTACTTTAAGTGGAAAAATAATGTTAACAATCAGAGTTTTTCTATAGAGTATGTCAATTTTTTGGAAAATGCAAAAGAAGGCCTAGTAGATGATGTCAACGGTCAAGATTATTTAAAAATTGTTGAGGCTAGTAACGGCAGTAGACACGATCATTATTTAGAATCTGGAAAAGTTACAAGTATACATAATATTTTATTTGCATTAAATAAGGACACAAAAGGAGCAATAAATATTAATTTTAAGAAAGGGAAACTATTTATTAATAGTCCATTTGATGGGGATTATATGAGAATGGCTGATCAGTTTAAAGGGGACTTAATTAGTAATGTTAATCAACCACTGATGTTAAGGTCTCTATACAATGCTGCAGGTTTACAATTTGTTTTTCCAGAGAGTATTATAAAAGGAAAATTTGAAATTGTAAAATCTAATGAGGATGGAGTTCAACAAGATGGTCTATTTGTTAAAATTTCATCAAATGGGGATTCTGAAATTATTGGACTACTTGGCGCCAAAGGTGTCGTAAATCCAACTAAAAAAACAAGAGTCGGGAATTTAGATTTTTCATTGAGATACGGTTCTTTGGAGAAAACTTTACCTTTTGAAATAAAACTTAATGATTTTATTGCAGCAAAATATCCAGGCACTGAGAAGAGTTACAGTAGTTTTAAGAGTAAAGTAACAGTTCTTGATGACACAAACTTTGATTATGATATTTATATGAATCATATTTTGAACCATAAAGGATATCGTTTTTTTCAAGCCTCTTTTGATCCGGATGAAAAAGGTACTGTACTGTCTGTAAATCATGATTCTTTGGGTACTTTAATGACCTATATTGGATACTTTCTTTTATACATTGGTTTATTAGGAATTATGTTCTTTGGTAAGACGCGATTCAAAGATTTAGCAAATAAATTAGAAAAGGTCAAGTTGAAAAAAGAGTCTATGCTTATTTTTATGCTTCTTTTTTCTAGCGTTTTTTATGCCCAAGAGGATCATCAACATAACCAAACTAAATTAAATCAAGTAGATTCATCAATAATTAATTCCCCTGTAAGTATTGAGCATGCTGCTGAATTTGGAAGTTTAGTAATTCAAGATTCAGGTGGACGTATGAAACCTCTAAATACTTTTGCTTCTGAGCTTCTCAGAAAAGTAAGTAAATCTGATACCTATAAAAGCTTAGATGCTAACCAAGTATTAATTTCTATTACAAAAAATCCTATAGCATGGTACAACGTTCCTATTATTTATTTAAAAAGAGGGAATGATAGTATAAGGAGCATAGCTGGAAGGAATAAAAATGATAAGTATGCTTCTTTTGTAGATTTTTTTGATGATAGCGGAAGTTACAAGATTTCATCTCAATTGGAAGGTGCTTACAAAGCTTCATTACCCAACCAATTTCAAAAAGATTTTATTGAGTTAGATAGAAGAGTTAATTTACTTTTCTCTGCTTTTGAAGGTAATATTTTAAGAATTTTCCCAATACCGAATGATATAAATAATAAGTGGGTTTCTTTTTCTGACGTAAAGCCAAAAGACTTTAAGGGTATAGATTCTTTATATGTAAAAAATGTGCTTCCTCTTTACATTGGTGCTTTAGAAAATGATATTCAATCAGGGGATTATGAGAATTCAAAAAAACTTTTAGAAAGTATTAGGGGATTTCAAACTAAATATGGATCAGCTATTCTCCCTTCTGAAGATAAAATTAAAGCAGAAATTTTATATAATAAATATGATATTTTCAAAAAGCTTTATAGTTGGTATATGTATGTAGGAACTCTAATGTTTGGATTTCTTATTTTTCAAATATTTTATGAAAATAAATATGCTAAATTTTTAGTGTCAATTTCAAAATATTCTATTGTTATTTTGTTTATTCTTCATACGTTGGGATTAATAGCTAGATCATATGTTTCAGGTCATGCTCCTTGGAGTGATGCTTATGAATCTATGATTTATGTGGCGTGGGCAACTGTCGGAATGGGACTTGCATTCGGAAGAAAATCTAACTTAACTATTGCTGCAACCTCATTTGTAGCTTCTATGATTTTAATGATAGCTCATTGGAACTGGATGGACCCTGAAATAGCTAATCTGGTTCCAGTATTAGACAGTTACTGGTTAATGATTCATGTTTCTGTTATTGTGGGAAGTTATGGTCCTTTCGCTTTAAGTATGATTCTTGGGATTGTTTCACTATTTTTAATACTAATAACAAATAAGAATAATAAAAAGAAGATTAATTTAAATCTTCAAGAACTAACTATAGTCAATGAACTTTCTCTTACTGTTGGTTTAATCATGCTTACAATAGGAAATTTCTTAGGAGGTCAATGGGCAAATGAAAGTTGGGGAAGATACTGGGGATGGGATCCAAAAGAAACATGGGCTTTAATAAGCATTATGGTTTATGCTTTTGTATTACACATGAGATTAATTCCTGGACTGAAAGGTAAATGGATTTTTAACTTAATGTCTGTTTTGGCTTTTGGATCTATCATGATGACTTATTTTGGAGTTAATTTCTATTTAACCGGATTACATTCATATGCAAGTGGAGATAAGGTTATTACGCCTGATTTTGTTTACTATTCGTTATTCTTTGTTCTTCTTTTAGGTTTATTTTCATATTTTAAATACAAGAGACATTTTCGATAATGAGTTTTATTAAGTTCAATAAATGGTTTTTATTTTCTGTCACTGGAATTTTATCTTTAAGTTCTGGATTGTGTATTTTTGGAGAAGTATTAAACTTGAAAAATAATGGAGAGGCATGGTTTTTGTTTGGAACATTATCTTTGATATTAATTAATGCAGGAGTTTGTCTAATGATTGGAGCTAATTATAAGAAATAGATGTTAAATTTTTTTTATTTGACGATTTTTAAGAACAGAATTAAGTACCTAATAATATTTGTATTCTTTTTTTGTTTTTCTTTTCAATCTTTTTCACAAGTCGAAAATTCTAAAAGAAAAATAGAGCTTTTACCTCCAACATCATCAGCACTTAAAAAATTAAATATCAATCCTAAGAATCCTAATTATTTTTCAATTAAAAAATCTGAATCTAAAAGTCAAAAAAATAAATCGGTATTTAAATCTGAGACCTTTCTTGATCCAGGTGATATTTATATGAAGAATATTCAAAAAGAAAAACAAAAGCAGAATTCTAATAATTACAGTAAAGGAGCTTACTTAGGTGATGTAATGACAAAAGCTAAATATGTTAATGTGCTTTGTAGAGATTTTGAATATGTGGATGGAGACCGTGTACGTATTTTGGTTAATGATTCTATTATTATAAATAATTTGATGTTAGATTCTACTTTTTCTGGTTTTAAGCTTCCTTTGTCTGTTGGTTTTAACAAAATAGATTTTACCGCTCTAAATCAAGGTTCCTCTGGGCCTAACACTGCAGAATTAAGGGTGTTTGATGATAATGACTCAATGATATCTTCAAATCAGTGGAATCTGTCTACTGGTGCTACCGCTACTTTTATTGTAGTCAAACAATAATTATTACACTTTAATAAACATGCATAAAAGTATGTTATTGTTATTTTTTATTATATTGCGGCTCATTTAAAAAATTCATTTATGAAAAAAATTACTTTTATTTTAATTACGCTTATTACTTTTTCTGTAAGTGCACAGAAAAAAAAGAAAAATGGGACTATCTATATAGAACATCCTGGAATTGATTTAGTTGAATCATTTACAAATGCATGGACAAATGGTGAAATTGAAAAAGCCGCTTCAATGCTTTCAGATGATTTTAGAATAACAAATGGAAATAACTTAAATAAGGATGCTAAAGGATCTACTAAAGAACAAATGGTAGGTAACATGACTTGGTGGGTTAACAACATGGATTATTTAAAATTAAATAGAGAAGAGGGTGCTTATCCAGACGCTATTGAATACAAAGATTCTGGAGTATGGGTTCAAACTTGGGACCATCTTTACGGAGTTAATAAAGAAACAGGTGCTAAAGTAGACATGCCTGTTCACAGGTTATATAGATTAAATAAAGATGCTTCAAATATTATTGCTATTATTGAGTATAATAATCAAAATTCATTCAGAAATGTTCGTGACTCTTATGATGAAAGAAAAAATGGTATTATTTACATTAATCATCAAAATATAAATTCTTTAAGAAAAGCTATGTATTCTTTTGCAAATGGAGATGCGGAAAAGGCATATAGTTTCTTTCACGATAATGCAGTTTTTATTGACATAAATGAAACTAAAAACATGAGTAAAGAAGAAATAATTGCTAGAGATCAAAAGATATTTTCAGATTGGACCCTTACTGGACTAGATGAATCTGGATATCCTGATTATTTAGAATATGATTGGCGAGATAGTAAAGTTGTTCAATCATGGTGGAATTTTAGAATGACTAGAAATTCAGATGGTAAAAAAGTCGTTCTTCCTGTTTTCTTTTTAGATGACTTTGATGATGAAGGAAAAATTATAAAAAGAAATGCGTATTGGAACGGATCGCTACTGAAATAAAATTAAATAATTTTCAAATAGTAAAATTACAACTATTAGAAAAAGCCTCGATTTGTCGGGGCTTTTTTTAGTTCAATATCAAACAAAAGTTATCATGTTTTTATCTAAATGTGGAATCTCATTAAATGACAAAAGATTGA
>Ga0257106_1000613_pt1 | contig 20336 bp, 14 predicted proteins | sample LP_taG_3_FD_190177 | JGI IMG/M metagenome (GOLD analysis project Ga0257106, IMG submission 190177) | Marine microbial communities from Northeast Subartic Pacific Ocean, Canada - LP_J_2011_P26_10m | ecosystem: Environmental > Aquatic > Marine > Oceanic | place: Canada: Northeast Subartic Pacific...
ACGCGCGCGTGTGTGTGTCTCTCTCTCTCTCTCTCTCTCTCTCTCTCTCTCTCTCTCTCTCAATGATCTCTCTCAATGAACTCTCTATCTTCTAAGTCGACTTTCTGAAGTGCATTTTGTAGTTTACGCGACGCATACTTCTTCGCGGCGAGCGCGCTCGAAAAGTACTTCTTCTTGGCCGGGGCCTTCTTGACCGGGACCTTCTTCGGGGCCGGGACCCTCTTCTTCGCTACCTTCTTGATGACTTTCTTCGGTCGCAGATCCTCGACAAATTCAGCGTATTCTTCGTCCGTTGGTTCTGGGCACCCTTTTTCTTTCTCGCAAGTAGTTAAGGCAGTCGGTGATCTCGTAATACCGAGCGTAAGCGAGTATTCGAGCGCTAGCGATGAAATCCTCGTGAAGAGACACTTTCGCCTCTTCGACTAAGTATTTGAGCTTATCGAGTTGGCCATTCGTTACAGCATTTTCCAAGTAGCAATAGTTCTCCTCTAACTCCGCAAACGCCGCAGCTTTCTTCTCAGCCTCTTCTTTCTCCTTCTCCATCTTCCTCTTCAGCGCGCTGGATAGTTCTTTCCCCATTCTTCTTCTTATTATTAGAGTCAAAACGAGCGTTTTTTTTTGTTCTATCTTTGGGGGAAAAAATACTCAGATGAGAGGACAACTTGACCCACAAAACACACACGCGCGCACACACAAAGAAGAAAAAGAAGAAGAAGAAGAAGACGCGAGACGAAGAAGAATGGGCAGGGACGCCGCCGAAGAGCGCGAACGACAAAAGCGCGAAGAACTTTCCATGATCGGCGCGCTTCCCCCGATCACACCTCAGAAGAAAGGTGAGAAACGTTTCGCTCTCGAAAATACGCGAAAAGCATCGATCGCTCTTTCTCTCTCGGAATACACATCGAATGAGGTTTAGGCGAGAAGCGAGAGAGTGTTCAAATGTTCCCGACGATTATGCTAACGATGTCTGGATTAGTTGCATGACTTTGCCTTTGGTGGCGTTCGGTGATTACAGATACGTCTTGCTGAGTCGGAACCCCTTACTCTTCTTCTCTCCCTCTCTTCGCGTTGTTTGGCTCTTTTTCTTCGTTCGCGTCTGACATTTTCTTGATCCCGACATCATCTGCACCTCTCCGTAACAGACGAGCGCGAAAAACAAGCGCCACCACCGGCGGTGAAACCAAAACTCGGCAGTATCCCGGGCGTTGATTACGAGCTCCTTCTTCAGAAGTTTAAACTCTTCGACCACGACGTACAACGCTACGGTCCGACAGGTGGCTTGACAAGACGCGAACGCCTCGAGTCGGCGATGGCGCGAAACCAAGCGCTCGATGAAAACGCGTTGGCCGTGAAACATGCGCTCGAGAGTAAAATCGTCGACGAGGAGAATCCAACGTGGAAGTACAGCGTTTGGAAGAATAATCCTGGTTTGAATGTGGACTTTTAAATAGTTTGTTAGCTTTTATATTGCGCAGTTTTAAAAGGAAACGATTTTGCTCGTATTTTCCCCATTAGACCAAGACAGCCCAACGTTTCGAAAATGTCGTCTTCCGCGACGACGAGTTCTCCTCCTCCTTCGTCGTCGCGAGAAAGCGTGGTGAGAGACCAATACGACATCGTTCGAGTCGCTGAATGGATCCACGTAAACGCGTTCCATCGAATCGCGATACAGGTTCCCGACGAATTACTCAAAGACGCCGCCAGCATCTGTCGCGAATTGAAACGCGAGTTGGACGCGCGAACGACGACGACGACAACGGAGGATGATAAAGATTCCACGGACGAGGAGAAGAAGAAACGAGAAGTGTTTGTTCTCGCGGACACGACGTTTGGTTCGTGTTGCGTGGACGAAGTCGCGGCGTTGCATCACAACGCGGAATGCGTTGTTCACGTTGGTTTTTCGTGTTGTTCGAAAACGAGCAGGTTGAACGCGAGGATGGTATTCGAGGAGAAGAGTTTAGAGGTGGACGCGTGCGCGGAGAAGATCAGAGAGCACGCGAAGAGTGTGTTAGGGGAGTCCGTGAGCGTTGTGGTCGTGTTAATGGAACAAAATCGAAGCTGGTGTTCGGAGCGGATGGAGAAGGCGTTGGCGGTAGGGGAAAGCGAAGATGGTGGGAAGGTTCGGTACGTGGTGTCGTCGATGCCGCCAAACGTGATTGAACCGACGGGAGAGGCTAGGATTGGGAAAGAAGACGAAAATACCGTTCGCCTGACATCTTCGAGTGAATGTGGGACGAACGGAGAAAATGATGACGGTAATAAAATACACGTGACATTAGGCGCCGCTCGATTAAAATACGAACGCGAGATGGACAAAGATTTCAAAGATCCGAATACAAAAGCGTTCGTTTGGGTTGGCGATGCGAACTCCCCGGCGTTGACGCACGCTTTGTTGATGATATCGTCGGCGACGAGCGACGCGTCGCCGTTTCGGACGAATTACGATGTCGCGCGATATTGTCCAGAGAAGGGCGAGATTGAAGCGAAAGCGATTGGGACCGAGGCGTGTCGGAGAAACGTGAAGAAACGTAACCATTCGATTGAGCGCGCAAAAGATTCGAACATTGTTGGTATTGTCGTCGGTACTCTTGGTGTTTCGGGATATTTATCGGTCGTATCTAAACTGCGTGAAATGATAGAGTCGAGCGGACGTACGTGTTATACCGTGGCGTGCGGGAAGCCGAATCCAAACAAGTTGGCGAATTTTCCAGAGATTGAAACGTTCGTGCTAGTCGCGTGCGAATTGTGCGCTTTAGTAGACGGGAAAGAGTACTTGCAAGCAGTCATCACCCCGTACGAAGCCGCGTTAGCTTTCGGGAATAAATCTTGGATTGGCGAAGTCAAATTAGATTTCGACTCGTTCGAAGAGGAAACGAAAGATTTCGACGGCGTACACGACGTTCGAGCGGAACCAACCATGTCATTTCTAACTGGAACTTTACGCAAAGACTTATCCTCCGCGCTCACCGGGGACAATACGGACGATTACGATTTACACGGCGCAAACCTTTCGTCAACGGTCATGGACGAGGAAGACGACGAGAAGGAAGAAGGGGCGACGAACGACGCCAAAGCGGCCGACGCTCTCAAACTCGCCGAACGCGCCTCCCAGGCGCTCACCTTCCGCCACGAAAACCTCCACCTGAACAAAACCACCTCCACGCCGCGCTCTGGCGCGGAATACTTGCTCACCAAACGAACCTTTGTCGGTTTAGACCCGAAAAAGAAGGTGAAAAACGACAACGACGAAGAAGACGAAGACGAAGGAGGAGGCGAACACCCTCTCCAAGCCGCCGAAGGCCGAAGAGGCCGCGCCGCCGCGTACGATAGCGTAGATATAAATAAGTAGTATGCGAACGATAGCAGTTAGAGAGATGTATGATAATATAGATGTGTAAAATTAAAGCAAAGAGATATATAGAGCGCTCTCGTAAAATTTTTGCAGATGCGAAAGCTCCATTTTAGCAGACCAAAAAGAGTCTTGAAGCTCCACAAAAAACAAAATGCCGCCGAGAAAAACCGCAGCGGCGAAGAAAGCGGCTGCAGCTGCTGCCGCCGCCGAGAAGGCCGAGAAAGAAGAAGACAAAGAAGAAACTGTTGTCGATGTTCCTCTTCCTTCCGCTGAAGTCGGCGATAAACGAGAGCGAGAGGAAGAAGAACCGCTTGCAAAAGAAGAGGAGAAAAAAGCAAAAGTGGAATTGGACAATGGCGGCGAGGAGGAAGTGGATCCTCCATCTGCTTCGGCGGCGGTGATGGCAGAGGTAGAAACGGAGGTGGCGACAGAAGGGAAGAAATCACCCACGTGGACGCCGGTGAAACTCGGTCCGAAAACGTTCGACGCGCCGGAAGACGCGATCAAATACATCTCCTGGTTGTTAAACACGGTCACGACGAACCAAGACTTGAACGATTACGAACGCATGGTGGTTGAAGGGATGTTGAGGCGAGGGCACGAGGACGCGGGGAAAAAAATCGGCGAGAACGGGATTAAATCCATACAAGTGAAGTGGCACTTGGAGCACGATTCGAAGTGTTATTACGTGGTGAGGAACGACGGGACGATGTCGGATTTTTCGTACAGGAAGTGCGTGGAAGGGTGCTTTCCCGGATGGGATAAAAGCAACGCGAGCAAGAGCGAGTATAAACCGGAAGGGAGAAGGTACGGCGGAAGAGGCGGTGGTAGGAGACACCATGGCGGCGGCGGCGGTGGTGGTGGCGGTGGTTATAGACGCTACTAATTTGTGATACTAAAGCTAGTCGTTAATACTTTTTATATGCTACTATATATCTAAAACGCGTGCTATTTAGTGCGGGACCATGTCCATGGCTCGAATATCAACGATTGTTGGGAGTTTTTGACGGTGCCCTCGAAAATGCTCGTGATCGAGCTGGTTATCTGCGTGAACTTTATACTTCGCGTCGTCCAACAACGGTATCTTTCCTATTCGTTTCTCTTCTTCTCGAAAGAATTCTTTGCACTCTTCTTTCATGTCTTTGATACTTTCGCGAGACATTCCAGAAGTGTCGAATTCACATTTCGGGCCCATTTGTAAAAAATCATCGCGGAGTTGGCGTTTGGCTTCCCTCAGTCTCATCACTTCCGCGTTGTCTACGTGAACTAAGTTATTTCCCATTCGGTGTTCGCGAACGTGCCTTCTCGCGTCGTTAAAATCTGCGGAATGGTGTTGTCCAGTGGCGATTCTTTTCGCGAGAGCCTCCATCAATCGTTCGGTTTCTCTTTCGTACTCGGCGGACCCGACGCGTTCGTGCGACGGAAAAATACCGCCCGAGAACGTCGTCTCGCGACTGGAATGGAACTTTTCGCGACTAATATAATCGCCTTTTTTCGCCGCGTCCACTTCCAGTCGAGCGTTTTTCATCGACTCACTTTCTCCGATTCTCTTTTCATCACCTAATCCATCCATCATCGTCCTTTTCCTGTACCATAAATACATAATCATCCAAAATAAGACGACGCTTATAACCACTCTCGGGACAACCAAGCGTCGCGTCCGTTTCTGCATCTTCTTCCTCGACTCGACGTAATAACTTTTCATATCCGAAGCTTTGTCCCCTCCTCTTCCTCCTCTCCCGTACGTCGACGACGCTCCGCCGTTCCTATTTTTACTACTCATCCGTTTCCTATGACTATATCTACCGTTACTCCCTACCGCTCTCGCGCATTCGACTAAAGACATTACCATCCGTTTACACCGCTCCAAAACCAAACGCATCTTCTCCGCGCACTTCGTCAAGTCTATTTCGATCGATTTTTCCGAACTCCCAATGATGGTTCCAAACAAAAGCATTTCCTCATCATCACCACCTTCCTCCTCCACCTCCTCGTCGCTACACGTCCCGTCGTCAAACGACACCACTCGATTCTTCTTACCAAGTCTCGACTTCGTATTCCTATCACCACCCATCGTGCCGTTCTTACGCAAAGAAGACGACATCTCCGGTTGCTTTCTCGGTGGTGTCATCGAATCATCATCATCATCAACATCAAAATCATCATCTTTTTTACCTCGCTTCTCTTCGTCTTCTTCTTTATTCTCATCCTCCTCGTCCTCAGAAGAAGAAGAATCAGTCGTGCTCCGCCGAAACTCGAATTTGAACCGAGGCACTCGTGCCTTTAACGCGCTCAGCATACCATGTATATGTATAGATATGGCTTCCAAAAATCTCTCCCTTTTAAACTTTTTTGTTTTTTTTTTCTCTGTCTGTTGTTGTTTTGAAGACTTTTTGAGCAGCTTGAGCTCCTTATTTTTTTTCCTTCTGAGTCAGCTAAATTATTTATATCTTCACAGAAACGAATTCATACGCATAATAATACACTTACACGAACGAAAGAACGCGTTCGCAACACATTAAACGCATTTGCACGCACACAAACAAACGAAAGAACGCACGGATATTACCCGTTTTTTGAATTCTTTGGAGAAGAGATACAAATAAAAAGCGATAAAAATTGGAGAATGATGTCACGGATTGGGTGTTTTCGTCGGGGGATGCCGTCTGGTTCTTCGTGTTCTTCTTCGTGTTCTTCTGCCTTTGCGGAGGGGATTTACGATGTGCGGCGACGAGTGTTGAGTAGTAGTAGCGACGTGGTGTATGGTGGCGCGGCGATGGCGTCTTCTTCCTCTTCTTCTTCGAACACACCAACCGACTACGCGAAGCAAGCGTTTAACAACCCTTTAATCAAGCACGCCGGGGAACAACTGTTGTATTCTCGACCGAAGACGATAGCGCTGAGCGGTCCGGCTGGGTTTTTAGGGAGCAACGTCGTGGATGCTATTTTGGACGCGCACGAGTTTCGAAGGGCGAACGGGTTAGATCCAGGAGAGTTGTTATTGTTGTCCTCCAGTCCAGGGACGCTGATGGCGCGATTGACGAGTCAATTGGGAAGTCAAAGGTTGAAGACGGTGAGAGCGACTCGGGTGGATTATTATCATCAACACGACGTGGATTCGTGGCACGACCAGCTCGGGTCGCTCGGATTGGGTGGGTGTAACGCAGTGTTTGCAAATTTAGCCGGTCTAGCCGGACCGGTTCCAGGGAAGCCGGATTCGATGATGGCGGTGAATTATCGGGCGCCGGTGGCCGCCGCGAGGGCGTGCGAGGCGTTGGGATTCGGACATTTCGTGCAAAGCTCGACGCAAGCGACGAAAGCGGAGAGAGCCGGGCAGGTGCCGTATTCGAGGTGGAAATCGATGACTGATTATTCATTGGCGAGGTTAGAGAAGTTACCGGTATCGATCACGAGTTTAGGATTGTTGTACAGTTCGAAGAGTGGCGCAGTCGGGCAGAGAGGGGATTTGTTGAACATGACGGATTTGACGCTGTTGCCGTTGACGCCCATTATGGGCAACGGAACGGCGCCGTTGCAACCGCTGGAGGTGGCAGACGCGGCAAATAGGATTGCTTTTTTGTGTTTGACAGAGTTTAGCTCAAGGGCGACGCAACGGTACGATTTGAGGCGAATGCCGAGCGGTGGGTGGGGTTCGAGTAGCTCGAGTAAGAACAATACGACAACAGTGAGAGTTGGGAGCATTAATAACACCGCAGGAGACGTGGTGGCAAATAGCAGCAGCAGCAATAGTAGTAATAGTATTAGCAGTAGTAGTAGTAGTAGTACCGCAACGTACGACGCGGACGACGGCATGAACAAAATGTGGAACAAAGACTCGTGGAAACAACTCGTCACGAATAATCAGAGGCACTACACGTTGCGAATGTACGACGCGGTCGGTCCGGAAATTATGACCATGCTCGAACTCAACGAAAAGTTTGCGAAAATCAACAGCACAAAATTGACGCCGGTGTTTGTTGATTACAGAAACTTTGAGCGCGTGCTAAACGTCGCGTCGTTGGGGAACTTGAACCGACAGTTTGTGAGTCTTTTGCGCTCGGAGCAAGCGACGGAGAAACCAATCGTCGGGAACCCGAGCGAGTTTGAGCAATTACTAGGGAACGACGCTCGATTACTTCGATTGGACGAAGTCCAGAGAAACTTTCGACGTCGGTTTCCGTATTGGAGCACGTTGAAGTGGGCGTTTACGAATTACGGCGTCATAGAACCTGGAATTTCCTTAGGATTAGAGATTACCGTGACGTACTTGTTCGGTAAACAAGCTGGGAATCCGGACAATTGGATCAAAACGAGAGGCGGTATTGGCTTGGTGGCGTTATGCGCCATCGCCGGAGGGTCGGCGTACTTAGGTGCCGAGTTTGCAAACGTCATCGTCGCGTTTACGCCGCCTTCCTTAGCACCACCAACTCCTCCGACGTCTGCCTGAATGTATTCATAAACGAGTGCTCGGCGCTTCTATACCTAAATGTATTTTTATTCTTATAGTGTTCTACACAACCTACAGTTACAAAAAAATTACTAGAGTACTTTAAAGCTCGTCACGATGTCGTCCAACGATTGCGCCTCCTCCCCGGTACCGCGTTCCAAGTCCGTTTCAACTGTCAAAGTGAACAACACGTTATCGTGCACACACACCCTCGTCCTCACAATTCTATCCACAAATTTCACCTTCTTCGTATAACTGACGTCGTAATACGTCGTCCCGTCCACGGTACCTTTTTTCGATTCTTTCAAAATCGCGTTTGCGCCTTTATTCCTCTGATTCTCCCCCGCTACCAACTTCTCCGCCACCGCGTCGACGTCGCCCAAGTCTTCCGTCTTCGAGAAGAGCGGTTGCTTCGTGTTCGGATCGATCGGACTGCCTTGTTTGCTCAAAGTAATCGTGTTCCCGGCCAAACCGAACCGGGAATCTCTAATTAGAAGTTCTAAACCGTTCGCGCCAGATAAGCGTCCTTTATCGTAATCGACGTCTACCTCTTTGTAAAACCCAGGCGCTCGCAGCGTGAACGTTTTGAACGTGAATTCGTTGAGCGGTGGTGCACCAGTTTCATCCTCCACGTCTTCGGATGCCTGGACGTCCTCCCGAACAAAACTTTCCGCGAGGACGCACGCTGCCGCGCCAAACAACACACTCCTCGCAACTCCAACCATCACCGCTCTTCTTCTTCTTCTTCTTACTGGTGGATTGAGCGCGACATCACTCGTGCTCGCATCGTCCTCGTCTCTCTGTTCTTCTTCTTCTTTAACTTCTTTTGGATAATGAGATACAGTTGTTGATTTCCCAAGCGCGCCGCACATCCCGCCGTTGTGACGCCGAATAAACCTTCTTCTCTGCTGCAAAGAGGAATATGAGGCCACTCTTACTCTTCCTCTCCCCCCTCGCGGCGCGTTGTTTTGGCAGGGTTTGAGCGTCGTCGTTAAAGCGTTCATTATTTGTTGCAGAAGAGAGGAGCGTTGTAGGAAAAATTTGTGTGGAATATCTCGGAAAAATTGTATCTAAAACGCCTTTTTTTCAGATTCGTCCTAAAAATACACGCGTTGACCACCGCTCGAAAAGAGAGAGATGTGCCCCGAGGACGAGAACGAGAACGAGAAAACGCCGGGACCGCTACTACTGGTGACGAGGAGCTCGGAATCGGAGGAGGAGGAATCGTTCGATCTCGTTTGGCAACGCAAACTCGCGCGAAGAGCGGAAGAGAAAGCGGAGAGAGAAAAGAAAAGAAGAGAGAAACTGGAGAGGAAGTTGGTAAAACAGAGCGAGGAGAACGAACGGTTGCGGTGGGAAGTCGCGAGAGCGAAAACAGCGATGCGGACGATGACGAGAGAAATAGAGAGGCGGGGAAACAGCGATGACGAGGAGGAAAAGGGTGACGAAGGGAACGATCATCGCGAGGAAGATATGGTGGCGGTGCTGGAAAAGTTGGCGGCGTGCGATGAAGACGAGGACGTATCGACGAGCGGCGAAACGAGGGAAGGTGAGGGAGATGAAGGAAAGGTAATGCTTGTTCTCGATGACGAAAAAGACGCCGAATATTTTTGGTCGGTAAACGAGGATGGTTGCATGAACGAGGATGCTCGACCTGGGCGCGATCGATGCGTTATTGTTTCCGCGCGAGAGGAAGGATTCGGTAAACACGAGAACGACGACGACGACGAGGATTTCTTCTCCTCTGAAAGAGCTCAACGTGTCGAGGAGAGTAAAACTGCCGAATCGAAGAATAAATGTGAAATTGCAGTATACAAAGACTTAGACGATGACGAGAGATCCTTACTTGGTGGGCGAGATGCAATGGAGATTGAACCGATGCGCTCGAGCGATTGTGCGACTCACATTCTGTTGCTCTTGTGCGAGATCGTGAGATTTTTACGGATGGAATGTTTGCCGCTTGACGACGACGGCGACGACTACATGGGCATCGAGGACACAATGACCAACGGTATCGAGCGAAACAAAGCAGAACACGTACCTTCACTGGATTCGAGAAGATTCTCGAGAATGAACTCCACAGTGCTCTCGCGTTCATCGATACACGTGCGAAGTAATAGCAACGCGACGAGTGCGAATAGGCGCATCTCGACTATTTACGACAGTAAACCGAGCATCTGTGGTGGCGTGCATAAACGCTCCACATTTTTCCGCAAGGAGAAATGAACTCTGCAAACTCGTCGCCATCGATTCAATACGACTTGTTACGGTTCGTAAAATCGTGGTTCATCAAGTCCCACGGGTCTCACGAGCTCGCCACGTGGCACTTGCGAGCGTTCGCGGTGACGTTGCGAAAACTCAGAAAAATAAATATTTGTAACGCCTCGACATCTTCCATAGCAACAAGTCACACGCCGTTGGCGAGAATGTTTTCACGCTTGTTGGGATGTTGTCAGCCTTTACGCACGGACGAGCGAGTGTTTGTAATGACTGCATTTTCTGCGATGCTGCCTCCAGAACGAAGCGCGATGAAAGTACCGCTTTGTAAAAAGACCCAAACGCCGATGGTTTTCCTCGACGAAGCCGAACGAGGTATTCACTACGCGTTTCGACGGAACAAAATACCAACGCAACTGCGAAGTGCGTTGCGGAACCACTCGGTATCGAGCGATGGCTATAATTTTCAGGATTCGCAACAAAAATATTTTGCCGGGTTGAACGACGATCGATACGCGATTGATGTAGGAATAGCGTTGGATCTCGCGTTGACTGAACTCATTCAACTCAAAAAGACAGCCAAAGTCAAATTTTCGGAAACATTCGATGCAGTCTTTCGACACAGAGTTTCCAAACCTCTCATGCACCGACCAATCGTGAGAACTTTGCTTAAAGAAGCTGGCGCGAGCGGTGAGGAAGCCGACGCACTCGCTGCGGAAGTTTTCGAGGCGTGTCACGAAGAAACGAAGCGCACGATGTTGAAACAGCGCAATGGTATAGTCGATACAACTTTAGAAGGAGTAGATGCGGAGTTAGCACTCGAAATGGGTGTGCTATCGAAAGGTATCTTTGCGAAGTGTGCGAGTGAAATCGTCCCGGGCATATGCCTCAATGATACTTCCAGCGAAAACAACAGAGACGAAAACAACGAAATAATACCATCCAACAGCAACATCAACGATGCAATCACGAGCATGCACACTAGCTCCATACAGTTGGATGGCGGAGAGAACTCTTCAACATCATCACCACTGTCGATGGCAACCGTCACCGCTGCCCCCGCGTCATCGGCATCCATCGAAGTCGTCCTCTCCTTGGACGCACTCGCGTACGCTTGGAACAAAACCGAAGCTTTCATCGACAAAACGCTCGCCTCTCGTGCAGAGACAAACTTCATCGGCGACGATGTCGTTGATATGAGTCGCTCCTCTTCTACATCGTCCTCTTCGAAAACATTCGCGCTCTTCAAAGCCCAACCAGCGGACCCTCAAAAACGTCGAGACGTGAACGAACTCTTCGAGCGGGCTGAAAAACTCCGCCGCACGATGTCGTACGCCTTGCGCGCAGCTCGAGCGCTCTCTCGCGGCACTACTCGCAGCGCCTCTTCCTCCTTCTTTGCTTCAGGGGCATCCCCTACCTCCTCCCCCGCCAACGCCAAATCCTCCTGCGACGAAAACGTCAAAACCGCGTGGTCCACGTACTGCGGGGCGACGTGCGCCTTCGAACGCGCCGTCCAAGCGCACCGCGCGGCGTTAGGATTGGGGCTACGAGACGATGATAGCACGAGCAATAGTAATAGTAATAGTAGCAGGAGCAGCAGCAGCGCGTCCTGCGGGTCGTTTTGGTTTTAGTGTGTTCGCGTGCGTCGTATCGGTAGTGTTTATACTCTTTCTCTGCCCTTTTCTTTCTCTCTCGTATTTTTTACCATAAAATCCTCAAATCAGAGATAAAGGGAGACACGCGCTGCTTCCTCTTCCCTCGACACTTTAAGCGCGCGCATTTCGTGCACTCGTCCTGTATTTTGTGCGGAGCCGTTCGTTCGCGTTTGATTCGTGAACTCTCTTACTCTCTTACTCTCTTCATCTCTGGGTTTAGGGAAAAGAAGGAATTGGCAGGCGGCAGGCACCCTTCACCGCCGCCGCAAATTCGTACATTCAAGAGGAGAGGAAACAGAGCGAGCGCATTTCACGTTCCAGGAGTGGGAATTCGAGAGGTTGAAGACAAAGAAGGAGAGATGAAGAACACGAAGTTTGCGAAAGCGTTGGTCTCCTCTGACCGACACACGCGCGATAAAACCTTCGAACGATTAAGGAAGTGGCTGTGCTCTCAGAAATCGCTGGACCATCTGTCCATGAAGAAAGTGTGGAAGGCTTTGTTTTACGCCATGTGGCACTCGGACGGGAGAGAGGTGCAAAGAGAATTGGCGACGTCCATCGCGTCCGTGATGCACTCGTTGAAACCACAAATGGCTATTTTATACGCTTCCGTGTTCTTTTGGACGATGCGAAACGAGTGGGCCGGCATCGATAAACACCGGTTGGACAAGTATTGCGTGCTGGCGAGGCAGATGCAGAAGCACGTGTTTCAGTATATGCAACGGAGAGATTGGGAAACAAACGTGAGTCAGAACGTGGCGAATAGGGTGTACAGAGATGCTTTGTTTGGGGAAGATGATCATATCACCGCGATCGATGTGGGGATTAAGCTACACGTGGCGGAGGCGTTTGGCGAGGAGATTCGAAGGTTCGACTTGAAGGAGAATGATGAGAAGAAGAAAAACAAGAGGAAGAAGAGCAAGAAGGGCAAGCGCAGTAGCGATGGAGAGAGTGATTCGGATGACGACGATGATAAGGAAAACGTGGACGTCACCGATGACGAGGACGATTTCGACGCCGGGGAGGCGCCGCCTCAGGAAATTATCAAAATGCTTCTCGTCGCGTTCATGCACGGCATGCGACATGAAACATCGTTTAGCTTCCTCAAACGGTGCGCGAGCGATGTGTTTGACGTGTTTTGTCCCACGAATGTGGATACACGAAACGCGCCGAGGAACAAAAACGGGTGGGTGTTGAACGCGACGTATATTAAAGACTTGGCGAGGGTGGCGATTGAGCTCGGCGCTGGAAACGGTTGTCCAGAGACGTCCAGAGAAGCGCTGTACGAGTTACACACGGACTTAAAGAAAGCAACTGTGGTGGCAGAGAAAGCGCCGTCGATTGAGTTGAAGAGGGATCAAAAGTTGACGATTAAAGTGGCGAATAGAATCATGAGCGAGGAGAAATCTTCGTCATCGAGTTCGTCATCGTCGTCGGAGGAAGAAGATAAAGAGGAAAAAGCCACCACTAGCAGCAACAAGAAAAAGAAGAAGAAGAAACGCGCAGAGATTCGCGTCATTGACGACGAAGACGAGGAAGAGCAACCGGAGAAGAAGAAACAAAAGAAGAACAAAAAGAAAGCTGAAGAAATATTCGAGGAAAACCCGTTCGAGAAGGCGCAGCAAGAGAAACACGCGTTGGCAGTAAAAGTAGCACCGGCAGCAGTAACAACAACAGAGGAAGATGCTGCTGATGACGACGAGAAGCATCTGCCGATCAATGGTCACGTCATCTCCGCTCGACGCGCGTTGAACTTCAAACCGAAGAAGTACCAAGATAAAGGAAACAACGATTCCCCTTCTTCCTCGCCGTCCGCCTCGCCGTCGAAGAGACTATCATGGAACCTCAAAGGCATCACCCGGTCCTTCCCGTCCGGCGCTATCGATACTTCCAGAGGTGTCCAAAACATTAAGATGTCCACACCAACCAAAGGATTACTCAAGCCAATCCACGCGATCGGTAAAGGCTCGCCCTCGGCGTTTGTCAAATCGAAATACTTCCCCGGCCCGCCGGCTTCGGCGCCCATGCAACGAAGAGCCCAGTCCATGTACTCCCCTCACGAAGAAGACAGCGACGACGACCAACGAGAAGACCACATGATTCTTGGCATTAAGCAGAATAACGATAAACATCTCAATCAGTCGGGAACAACCGCCGGCGGAGAGAAGAAGAAAAAGAAAAAGAAGAACAAAAACAAGAACAAAAAGAATAGCAACAGAAGGATGACGATGTGATGACACCTATTACAAAAAACATATAGAAATATAAAATCATCGTTCGCGTAATGCGAATCCTCCTTATAGGATTCTATAAAGAGATCGATGCATCAACAAGAAAACTCGCTCTCTCTTTCCCGCGTTCGCTTGCGCACGTTTACCGCTAAACTCTCCTTTTTTGGTGAATTTGCCTCAGACTAAAAATTCAAAAAACACCAACCTCTCGAACATCATGCTCGGAGAAATCAACCACGAGCTGGTGAACGCCTCGTCGATGGACTCGAACGCGTATTACACCAAACGAAGCGCGTCCTCTCGGATGAAATCGCCGGCGTCGTGTCCGGTGACCATTGCTGCGCCGCAAAAGTTTGAGAAGACGAAGAAAAAAAGTGTTTCCAATTCTGAAGCCGACGGGGAAAAAAGAGACGAAGATGAATTGGAACTGAACGGCGCTTCGAGGATGCCGAAACCGGTGCATGCTTTTGCCAGAAAAGTGGTTAAAGTCGTCTCATCGTTCGCGAAGAATGGCAGATGCGACGCAGACGAGGAAGAGACGGAGGAGGATTTGGTCAATCCTTCGCCGCTGTCTTGGCATAAAAACTGTAAAACGACGTTTGGCATCGCGAACAACAGTGAGAAAGGGACGAAAATTTCAGTGTTTGATCGAAGGCGGAGCGTAATGGAGATTTTAGAGCAAATGTCGTCGTCGGGTGGTACCGTTCCGTCGGCGCCGTTTTCTCCGTCGGCGTCGAAAGTGACCAAGAAAAGAGGCGCTGCTGCGCCCGTGAGTTTACTTTCCGCGCCGTGTTCGACGCCGAGCGTGGCGAACGAGACGACGGTGGCGATGGCGTTTCGGCCGGATCATCCGAACGAGATCGCGGTGACTACGAAGGAGAGCGGTGGGGTGAGATTATTTTCGAAGGTTCTCTCATACTTCGCGTCTAATAATAATAATAATAGTAGTAGCGCTAGTGATGTAACGACGTGGAAGATTGAAAGATTGCCAAACGACGAGACGGAGACGCTGTTGGATTCGGCGGTGTCGGACGTGATAGGCGTGCGCGTTCTCGATAAACTCGCGTGGTCGCCAGATGGGTCTTTGTTAGCGACGGCGAGTTCAAGGGGGTCTACCATTCGTATTTGGGACATGAACGCGAAGAAGAGTACGGCGATGTCCTCCGGGAACACGAGCGGTTTGTCCTCGGTTATTCGATCGATTAAGCGAAGAAAGACGTTTCGAGTGCCAAAATCGAAGAGTGAAATTATGAAAGCGTTCTCATCGATTGATTCGTTCAAGGAAACGCTCGTGCCGATTGAAATCGATACAAAACGGAACGGAATCATCTCGTTGGCGTTTAGTGGGTCTGGTCGACACCTCGCGTCGGTTTCGAAAGATGGCGCCTTGACAATTTGGACGAAGAAATCGGGCGTTTGGTCGGAGAACGGATTCTCGTCGACTGGGAAAGTGACCGCGTTTGCGTGGGGGCCGTCGCCGAAAGCGGCGGCGAGGCGTGGAAACAAGAGAGTTCGAGAGTACGACGAAAACGAAATTGGCTTGTGCTGCGTCGAAACCGCGATAGGAGGTGTTGCTTCAAAAAGCACGGACAAGAGACACATCTTGTGCGCGGCTTTACAAGTCGCTCCAGACGGGGCGACACGAGCGGCGCTGCCCATCACCTTTCCAAAAATCCCAGGTGAAGGTGATTCTTCCGAAGCGGCGGCGATTACGTCGTGCGCGTGGGATGATACGGCGTCGCGATTGGTGTTTGGACACGCGGATGGGAAAGTTCGAGTGTATGCGACCATCGTTCACCCGGTGTTGACGGTCAGAGCTATCGGTACGTTTTGCAGAGAGAAAGAAGACGAGGAAGACGCGCTCGCGGATGACGAGGAGGGGAAACCAATAGGGGCGAAAGCTATCGCCGCTTCTATGCAATTCTCGTCCGGTGACTCGGCGGCTATGCGCAGATTAAACGATCGGGCCATCGTAGATAGAATCTTAGCAGTATCGTGGGGGGACGGCGCTACGAGTTTTGTTCCGATGGCGTTCTCCGCATCTTCTGCGGTTTAAAAATAATGATAAACAAAAAGTCTATATCTTAGCTAACATAATACAATTACTCAAACGCTCGAGAAGCGCTGTGCTCATTTCCAACCAGTACGCGTCGCCGAAAACCATTTTGGGACCTTTCACGGCGATAACTAGAGCAGTTTCCAAATCACCAACTTCGTATTTCTTTTTCGGATAATCTTCCTCGCACACAATCTCGCAGCATCTCGATATCTCTCGCGTAAACCTGGTCCTCTTCTGACTTTCGAACGCGGCGCGCAAACATCGCTTACACGCCCATGACATTGCTTTTTCACTTCCATTCTCAATTGCCGAATCGACGTCTTCGAGCAATGTTGGGAAACACGTTCGCACAGGTGCCATTCGTGATGACGACTTTGGAATATCCTCGCCGCTCACGCAAAGCGAAGACGTGGCCAACGTAAACAGTTGCTCCGCGTTCAGTTCGTCGCGATTTTTTTCAAAGCGGACGTCGATTTTTTTAGCGAATGGGAACTCTTGGGCGCGGACATCTTCCAGTTCCGAGCGCAAATCTTGCAAATCTTGTTCATTCGGTCGTTCATTTTCAAATACGACAATCAAGTCGCAATCGGATTCGAAATCAACCGCGGCGCCTCGAGCGATTGAGCCACGCACGCAAATCGACGAAATATTTTTCGTTCGGGCGACTATGCGATCGGACAAAGCTTTTACGCACACTTTCCATTTCTCTTGTACATTTCTTTCAAACGTTTTGGTTTCACAGAGCTTCGGACACTTGCCGTCCTCATCTAAATCAATGACGGCAAGATTAAATCTCGACGGAAAATCCGGATTAACCATTCCCGAGGAATACAAACGACTCAGCGCCTTCGTGCCTTTGTCTCGCGTTTTTGCCCATTTTGCGAAACGCAACGCGTAGGATGTATCCGTATTTACACCACTTGATGCGTTGTAAATATAACGACGCGTGATTGATACCGAATAATTCGTCTTATTCGACGATTCAACGTGATGTAGCCATCGCGGTGGGAAAATCAAAACATCGCCCGCCGAAAGAGTTGCCTCATACGCTCGTAATCCATTTCTAATGCGCTCATCATCGATGGAGAGCTGTGAACGTCTTCTCAATGGATGCCAATCGGGATATAAGTTACATTGCGAGAGCCCAGAAAATGGCGCAAACAATAAAAAAGTCTTCTCGCCTTTCAATTGCGTCAGAGTCGAAATCGAGGCGTCGAAATGGAGCGGCGATATGCTCCCTCTTTTTGACAACCAAAGTCGGAGAGGTTGCGACTCCACGAACTCCTCGCTGTTTTCAAACGACGTAAACACGCGCGAGTAGTCACGTTCCATCTCATCTTTCAAAGTAGATGGCAATTCGGATTGGATATACGCCCCGTCTCCTGAATACTCCAACACGCGCGATAATCCGTTTGCGAATGGCATTTGTTGCGTAAGCGAAGGCGGTTGAAACTTTCGATTCCGTATCGCTTCGTGCGATTGCTCTGCGTACACGAATGCCTTTGCGTTTCTTCGTCCATTGTTACCACTTGAAACTCCATCCTCCATTCTTACTCTTACCGTGGTCTGAAACAACCCTCCCGTCCTCTTCTCTTCCTCCTCGTGCGCTTCCAACAACTTGCGCAACGTCCACGACGAAGCGCTTCCATGCCGCGATTTCTCAAACGCGTTTTGAATGAGCACCGGTTCGTGTAAGCATCGAATAAATTTCTCGTCCAAGAACTTGCTCTTATTATTCGCTTCATCGCTCAAATCAATCGTCGCGACGTGCCCGTAAATGTTCATCTTCGAACCGCCGTTTGCGTCCTCTGTTGTTTCACCTTCCGCCGTTTCGTTTTCATTCTTCGCATCCAACACGTCCAGCTTTGCGAGCACACGAACGTAATTCGCCGCGACGTACTCTTTCACACCACCGTTTCGATAAAGACCACTCTCATCTTCATTTATCGGCTCTCGTTTGCCAACTCTCCTTCGTATTCCTCCTCCTCTTTGGAGGTGTTCTCGTTGCCCTTCTCCTCGCGTTTGATTTCTCGTTAGGTGATTGGAAAGATGAAACGAAGAAAGACATCGCGATGCGTTCATCTCAGTTTATCGTACTCTCGCGAAAAAGTCTTAAATCTCTCTCTCACTCGCTCGTGCACGCGTTCTCGTCGAGTTCATCTCATCTGCGTTCAATGAAAAGGGTGTGTTATGGTATGACTGTGATATGTTTTCTTTGAAGAAAGTTTGGATAAAATGGAAGAGTTGTGTCGTCATTCCATCCGAACAACGCGCGCAAAAAGTAAAGCACACTTACGAAGTTGTTCAGGAATAGGTCGCCAACGAGGAAGAGAAACACGACGAGTCGCACGACGCCTACACGACGCGCGCAACGATGACGACGACGATGCTTTCGACGACGAATGTTTTTTCATGCGTGATGACTGCGTCCAAAACGTCCTCACGCAAAGAGAGTTCACGACGACAAAGACGACGACGACGGAATTATGGATTCGCGACGACGACGACCAGAGCGAAAGCAGACGGCTCCAAGGATAGCAACATTTTCGATAAAATCGCCTACGAGGCGAACAAAATGCTCGACGTCATGGAAGGCGGGCCAAAGTTACGGAAGTGGTACGGCGAGGACTCCTCGGTCGGGAAAGATGGCGAAGTGAAAAGAGAGAGAGAAGAAAAGGAGGAAAGTTTAAGGAAAGAGGAACGAGAGGCGCAAATGAAGATGGACAGTGAAGAGAGCGCGTACGGGAACGAAGAGGAAGAGATGAGTTCTCCGAAGAGAGCTATTTATGTGCTCGATTCTGGATCAAAACTCGGCGACGCGGTGGTCATGCAACTCGTGCTCGCGAAGTTGGACGTGAAGGTGGCGTGCGAGAACGTGGAGGCGGAGAGCGCGAGGTACGGGCCATACGTTGACGTCGCGGATTTAGGGGACGCGAAGGCGTTGCGTCGATCGTTGGCTGGTGTGAGGTCGGTGATTGTTCCCGCGGGTAAGTTTGACGAGTCGTTCGCGAAATCGTGCAAGGAGAGCGGGGTGAAGCACATCGTGCTGTTGTCGACCGCGAAAGCGAGTAAAGGGAACGTGTTGAGCATGTTTTTGGACGACGAAGGCGCACGGGCGAGGAAAGAGGAGAAGAGAGAACAACTGGCGAGAAGTTTGGGGATACCTTTGACGATTATTCGCCCAGTGGACGTGGTGGATGAACCAACGAGAGGGAAGACGATGGCGTTCTCCAAGGAAGACGGACGATTGAGCGGCACGATTTCGATCGAGGATGTCGCCGTGTGCGCGGTCCGAGCGTTAGCGCAGCCGCCGAAGAAAGGTAGCGACGCGATTGCATTTGAGATTGCGACATCTAACGAGACCGGTAAGACGGATTGGAAAGGGCAGTTTGCTATGTTGAAAGCTTAAAAGTTAAAGTCCTTGTAATTTATTTATCATTTTCTAGCTCTAGCTCAGGTTGTTGTTACTAAAAATGTTTACTAGTATTCGTATAAATTAAGTTTAAGGGTTTGCTATCGTTATCAACTCTTGCGGTTTACACGGCGCGCGACACATCGGGCACTCTGGTTTCTGTTGGCAACACTCCACCGCGCACTCCCAACACAAACAGTGTCCGCACTTCAACGCGGTTGGGTATTTCGTAGGGTTCAAACATAACGGACACGGTATATCATGCCAGGTGTACCGTTTGGCATCTTCGTCGTCGGTTCGATCAAAGTCGTTCGATAATCCGTTGCCGCCGAAACTTGGAAGCATGTTTGCGTCGTCAATGACTGAAACTGGATTTACGCTTCCTTTTCGTCTCTCCTTTGCTTCGTCTCTCGATCTATCCCCACATCTCGTCACGCCGTCCGCCTCAAAAAAGCCAAACTCCTCCGCCGCTTTCGGTCGTCTTCCTTTTGCCGCTTTCCCGCTCAAATGTAACTTATACCTACGCTGTCCTTCATTAAATACTGCGTAAGCTATTTGCAACGCGATCAGCTTCGACAGCAAAGAATACTGCGCCCTTGGCTCTCCCGGATTCGGGTTCACAAACACCCTCTCCATCCCGGTCGCCCAGTTCGTCCAAGAAACATACTTTCCGAACGCGTAAAAGAGCATCAACTGCGTCAAAGGTCCAAATCCTCCTCGGTCGTTGACTCCTTTCAGCGCTGGATTCGTCGCAGTTGCATTCTGCGGCGCGTGTCCGAACACCCACGCGTACGCTTTTAAGAACTGTTTTTTCAAAGCGCTTTTGTTCCTCTCCTTCTCCTTATCGCCGCTGCTACTCGTTCTACCACTACCATTACTACTAACACCTAACAAAGACTGTTTTTCAAACGCCCCAACTCCGGAAACAGCGTTTCTGGACGCACTTTTCAACCGTCTCCCGAT
>Ga0257106_1000614_pt1 | contig 20334 bp, 9 predicted proteins | sample LP_taG_3_FD_190177 | JGI IMG/M metagenome (GOLD analysis project Ga0257106, IMG submission 190177) | Marine microbial communities from Northeast Subartic Pacific Ocean, Canada - LP_J_2011_P26_10m | ecosystem: Environmental > Aquatic > Marine > Oceanic | place: Canada: Northeast Subartic Pacific...
TGCTCGGCGAAGCGGTGGACTCTCCGCGAGCAGCACCTCAGCGGGGACCGGGCCCTCCAGGGCACATCGCAGAGCCCAGACGCCGCCGGGGCTCCCGAATCCCAAAAGTGTGGGCGGAGTGCTGTGAACATCCACGCATGCATCGATGGTTCGCGCCTCCGCGATGACCACGTGCGCCAGGCGAGCCGCGGCCCAGTTCTGCAACGTGGACGCCTCCAGGACGTGAGCGAGGGCGAGGAGGCCGGGGAGATAGCGTCTCTCCCGCGCGCTCGGGTCAGGGGTCGAGGTATCATCCACCCGAAACTCGAAGAAAGTCGGAAGGCGACCGGTATACAGCCACCTCATGGCGAGCTCGAACACCGCTCGCAATTCGGCGGGGTCCTCCGGCATGCCGCTCGCCATCGGGAGCGGGACGATATCCCGCTGGAGCGAACGAGCAGCAAAGGAATAATCACCCGCCTCAGCCGCGGCGTCAGCATCGGCGAGAATATCCCGCATAAGGGGCGAGTTGGTCTCGAGGATTCGACGACGAACGTGGAAAGGGGAGCCGCCGACTCGAAGAGCGACTGTTCTTCCATCCCGCGTGTCGACGTTGACGTCGTCCTCGGTCAGCGCAGAGGATTCGGGCTCAATCGGGACCGCGTCCTCGTCGCCGGGTGTCGGTTCCTCGCCTCGCCGACGCTTGGACCGTCTGACCGGCGTATGCGCGGCGGACGGACGCTTCCTGGAACTCGATTGACTCGAAGTCAATGCCTCGACTTTTGGCCCACCGTGATGCTCCGACGGCATTGCTGCTGACGGCATCTCCGACTCTTGCCAGGCATCTCTCATTCTACCTTCGAGCTGAAGAAAACGCTCCTCCCGCGAACATCGGAGAAGCCTTCGGAACACACCGTGCATAGCGCGGGCAGATTCGCGACCAGAGGAAGGCAATATCGCACCCTCGCGAGCCGTATGACCGTGAACGCCAAAGCGCTCAGAAAGTGGATTGGTGAAATAGTCGTCATTCTCAGGGCCATCCTCAAAATCGGCGTAGTCTCCATCCTCGGTGAGGTACAGCTTGTGGTCAGGGTGCTCGTGTCCTGCGGCGATGTCGTGGGCATGGTTCCAGGCTTTTCGAACAATAGTGTGAATGGATGACGCGGCATTTAGCAAGCCAAGGACATGCATTTTGGACGCCGCGATGTATTGCTTCTTGATCCATTCCTGTCCCGACTCTTCAAAGTCGGAGTCGGCGTCGTCTGCGGCCCTCTCAAAGCCAAGGACACTTGCCACCGAAGGCCATCGTACCCCAAGTCCCTCGTACCTCTTCCAGAATGTGTTGTGGGGGTCTTCAATGTCAGGTGGGACGGCCCGATTCGCGTGTATTGCAACCGTAGGTTTGTATCGATGCACCAGATCACAACCATTCTCTGATGCAAGCAGCGCGAGGGCTATGCCACACCACGCAGCATTGTGGTTATGCCTCATGTCACGCGATGGCTCCCGCAAATATGACAATAAATTTGGTAATCCATCAAGCGCTCTGTCAAACATGAACACATCTCCGTCTTCAGCGTGATAGGGGTCTTTAAGCACCCTACGAAACACAAAGCCGAATTCCATGTTTCCAGACGCATCCCTTTTCCAAGTTGCGTACCTCAACGCCTGATTCGTGACCCCATCAAGGCTCAATGCGTATTTTGCGATATCAACGTTATCAAACTTGTTGGCCGAAATTGCAGCCACGGCCCTCTTGACAATCTTCTTACGAGTGTCTTCATCAAACAGCACTTGGAATCCGGTGTAGGAATCCGGGTGTAGGAATATCTCCTCAACCAAGCTGCTCATGTGCTCCATCCATTCTCTCAGGGATGCGGTCAGATTGGACAGTGTATGATTGAATTTTATCACGTCGGTCGGCTTCACACGTAAATGCTCCGTGTTGGTTGTACTAAGATGTTGCAGCCGCTTCGCTTGTTTGAGCATGTAGGCAAATCTTCCCGCCGTGTACCTGAGATCCCTGACTAACTTATTCGTGTTATTGGTACTGACACCTAACAAGTCCGGCAGGCAACGCGCAAATGTCTCTGAGTAGACCGTCATCAGATCACACCGATACATATTGAATGTGCCGGCTGCAATCTTGGGTGAATGAAAATAAAATACACTCTTCAGCACATCGTGAGCCATCACTTCTGACTCCGGATCATCCTTTGCGTAATGTAACAATCCAACCATAGCGCGTGGATTGGTCCAGAGTGCGGTGACGACTGCGTGGCTGTCGTGCGTGTACATGTGTTTCAGTATCGTCTGAGCGACGAGGGCTTGGTCACGGTGACAGTCGCCCAAAAGAGCCACAATCGCATGAAGCAATCCTGCCTCGAACGCGGCGGGAACCCCGTATTCGGTGTACTCGACGAGATTGATGAGAAGGTCACAGACGGAATATATAGTGCTCGCCCAACGGTTGAATGGACTGTGTCCCTTATCATCCTTGGGAGGCGTAGGTTGCTCCAGCGATAACGCGTTGCGATATGCCGTATCGACGTGGTCATCAAGGCCAAGGGACACTTTCTTGTCCAGAGTGGCCGGCGCATCGGCCCAGCCGCCAAAACCCTCGCCGAGGATGCTCCTGCTTCGACGGATCGCCTCATCGGAGACGACCACATCTTTGCCAGAAGCAGTCTTGAAGAGCACACCGCCCTCTCGTAAACCTGGAGAAGCAACATTGACATTTCGACGTGCTGCCTTTTCATCGGCGCCATTCGCAGTAGTCACTTCGGCAATGATGGGCTTGGTGTCCATATTTCCTTCGTACGCTTCAACCTCTGGCCTCGGAGGCATCACATTCTTGGATGGCGGCTTAGAGTAGAGCAGTTGGACGGCCAGAGGGAAGACATTGAGCGCGATACACTGCAGCCGCGCGCCGGGGTTGCAACGCGTAATGCTCGCGAGGGAGTGCGCGCAGTTGCCCACCACGTCGCTCTTGGGGTCTCCTGTTCTCATAATCTCCACAAGCACGGGAAGCGCCCCGCACTTGACGGCTGCTCGCCCCGCTGGGGGTTTGGCATTTGGTTCATGCGTTGACTCCATTTGTCCGTTGGGAAGCTCGTCAACGATGGTGGAGAGAGCCTCAGACGCCGCCTCGGCGATGGGCGACCAGGGTCCACAGCGCAGCAGAGACACCAAGTGCGGCACGATGCCGAGCTTGATCAGTGCCCTCTTCATCTCCAAAACACCGTTCACCATATCCATTTGCATGTTGTCGACGTCTTCCAAAGAATCATCATCATCCGTCCTCCTGCAAATAGACGATAACGTGCGACAGACATCGATGGAAACCGTGATGCGTTCGGTGGATGCGTTCGGGGGATTCTTGTAGTTGCCGTGATGCCGCTCCCCGGAGGTGGGAATGTTGACAAAGGACACGCCTTCCATCCTGATCGATCCGAGGTCATGCAACGGACCGTCCGGGTTAACGCCATACGCTGTGGTGAAGCCCGTCCGAGCGATCGACGCGGCAAAAATCGGCGCCGCGCACCGCTTCAGAATGTCCACTGAAATTTCAAGGATGTTAGCCTTGATCACCTCCGCGCGCCCAGAATCCACCTCCCACGCTATCCTCGAAAGACTCTCGTAGACGATTTCAATGATCCGGTGCATCTGCGGGGGTGCCAACACGGGGTGCTCTTTCGGCAGCTGCGCCGCCGGCGGCACGGGGAGGTTGAAGTCCGCCGCGGCTCTGTGGGCGTAGTCGTATGTCGTCCTCGCGGGGGGCGCCTCCGAGGTGGACGCACCCGCCGGCACGCTCGCGGGACCCGTGCCGCACATGTGAAGAATATCCTCACGCGCGACGTACTGGAGCGCGACGTTGTTCATATCCTTGTTCACATCCGCGCGTGATCCCGCCAAACGATCCACGTGCTCGACCCACGCCGACGCCTCAGCCTCCTCCGGGCCGGGTTGGCTGAAACGTCCCCCATGGGTTGCCGCGACGGGATGGCACGCTCGGAGCAACCTGGCCAGCGTCGGGACCGCCTGGACACACGTCTCCCTGTGCTCCCTCTCGTACGCCAATCCACCGATGGCTTCCACGGTCGTGTACAAGGACCTGTGCGGGTCGATCTCCGGTACCTGCCCCCGTTCACGCGCCGCGTTCACCACGGATTGCATGTGCGGCACGAATCGGTCCACAATCTGCACGAGCCTCGGCAGCGCGTCCCTGTCCATGGCGATCCGCATCCCCTCCCGCCTGTTCATCAGCGACGAGAACGCGTCCGTTACCTTCGCTCGCACCAACGAGGACAATCCCAGGTTATCCACGTCCATCACCACCGTGGTCAGCACGTCCATGGCGCCGAGGTTAATGGCAGCGCACTGGACGGTGTCCTCGCAGCAGATGTACGCGATGCAGTGGCTCGCCTCCCCGACCACGTCGCCGAAGTTTTTTATGTCCCATCGGATCAGATCGACCAAGAAATCCAACGCGCCGGTTTTATACGCGGCGTATCCGACGCTCTCAGACTCGTACAGCTCCATGCGACGCGTGCCCTCGCGGGTATTCCCGAGCGTGGATAGCTGCGCGAGCTCAACGAGTAGCCTCCGCCTCTGCGCCGCGGTTAGGGGGATTCCGCCCTCCGCGTCGTGAGTATCGACTCCCCATTCGTGCAGAAGGGCGTGAATTCCCTGCGTCAGCTCGACCGCCCTCTGGCCGAGGGTCGGCAGCCTCTCGACGACAGCCTCGGGGGCGCCGAAGTACTTGGAGTCGAGGGGATGCGGCCACCCCGCGTAGGCGGTCTGTCTCTTCTCCCTTTGCTCTCGCGACGCCCATGGCCACCGATATTTACGCTCCCCGAAATCCTTACACCCCTCCAACCATTTTGCGTGCCACGCCTTGTCCGTCTCACCCAACGCGGCCATGGCTCGGAGATTAGTGTGTCGTAATCGTGGGCGTTGTCGCCAATCAGCAAAAGTAGTGTTAACAGTCGCTACCTCTATCTCTCCTTCTTTGGAACCTTGCCCAGCTCCTCCTCCAGTTGCGCCAGCGACACACCCGCCGAACCCCTCTCCGCCGGCTGCTGCTGACCCTCCCCGGGGCTCCACCCCGTCATGTACAGCACCTGGTACGTCGCCTCCACCCCCTCGCCGCCGTCGCTCGGGAACATGGACCCGTACGAGGCAGCCGCCGCCGCCGCCGTGGACCTCGCCAGCGGGCCGGGGCGACGCGATACCCCGGCGTTGGTCTCCCCCATCACCCTGAGGTGCTCCACCAGCTTGTGCGGCGACGGGTAGTTCATCGTGACGGTGTCCACGTCAACCGCGGGCAGCCGCATACCCGCGCGGGTCAGGAGGTTGCCGCAGTCACGCACCTGCGCGAGGGGACTGACGCGCTGGCTAACCCCACCCTCGCGCTCCAGCTCCGCCACCGCGCACGCGATCCTCATCTCCCTCAACGTCTCACCGCCCAGCACCGCGGACAGGAACAGCCCGTCCGGCACGAGCGCCATCCGCGCCTGCGTCATGGCGCCGGGCAGGTCGTTGGCCCAGTGCAGACCCAACGCGCTGACCACCACGTCCACCGACTGACTCTTCGCCGGCAGCTCCTCCTCGTCGGCATGGACGTAGTGCACGGTCACCTCCCCGCCCGAGGCTGTGCGCACGACCTGCGAGTCGAGCGAGTCGTCCCCCTTGTCGTCGCCGCCGCCGCCACCGCCCGCCGAAAACTCGGCGGCGACGTTGTCCCTCACGAGCCGCAGCATGTCGCGGGACATGTCCGTCACCACGATGACGCGCACGTCACCGCGGTCTCGTAGCAGACGTCGAACAACCGCATCGCCCGCTCCCCCCAGCACGAGTACGCGCGGAAACTCCCGCTTTACGTCCGACAGACGGTCCAGGGTGCGCCTGGCGATCTCCTCGAGGAAGGGATCGGCGGTGTCCCCCGACGGGTGGATCTTACGCAGATACGCCGCGCGATCCCTGTGTGCAGCCTTGACGGTTCGATCGAATACGTACATGGCGCCACTATCCGCCTGTGCCTGGGCTGCGAGAGCCGCCGCCTTAAGGCGCGCGCGCTCCTGCGAAGCCTCGACGTCGACGAAGGAAGACGCATCGCTTCCCGCCGCGGTGCTCAAACACGAACACGTCACCCTCTTCCACGCTTCCGCTTCCTTGTGTCTCCTGGTCGACGTCAGGCGCGAGGCGAAGACTCCAAGCGCCCGACGTGCCGCCATGATTTAACCCCGCGGTTACCGTAGACGAAACTGGGCGTGCAGAACCCGCCTCTCGCTGTGTCCGCCCCTAACCTCAACAACCGATAAATCTGATTCTCGTCGAGGACAACATTTATTTGGCGACTCGGGCGCTCGTTGAAGGGTGCGAGGCATCGAGCGTGTGGGCGCTACTTTGACTAGTATGACAATTCACCCGTGCTGTATCTACCACGTCGCGGCTCTGTACCTCGCGTGCGTGCGTGCGTCCAGGTCCTCGTCGCGTCCAGGTCCACCCGCGCGCCGAGGGTACCCGGCCCTTCTCGCGCCTTGCCCATCCTTGACGCCATCCTTGACGCCATCCTTGACGCGTACGCCATCCTCCCCCGCCGCGAGCGCCGCCCAGTGCTTGGGGTGGTAGTCGTTGTCTGGATCGTATCGTTCGTGGCTTCCGTGGCTGTACGACGCGCACCTACCGTCCTGGTCCCTCTGGCAGTTCCTCTGCTTCTCCGGCTCGATCGCCATCTTCCAGTACAGGAAGAAGCACAGGCCGATGACGAACATGCCCGCAATGACCCACAGTATCCACCGTTGGACGCACTTCTCGCACTCCATCCTGCGCATTTTCCGCTCGCTCGTGTCCATGTCCCCCTCCATCCCTTCCGCCGCCACCCTCGCGCTCACGATCTTTTCCCTCTGGTTGTGCAGAGACTTGAGGATCTCGTCCCCGACGTCCGCGGTGTTGGAAGCCATCTGGTGCGCGGAGTTGAGACGCTGGGTGTTCTGTTCGCCCTTGGCCACCCCCTTGACCAGGGATTTGCGCTGCTTGCCGGCGACCTCGACATCTGTCGCCTTCTCTCCGTACCTGACACCTAGTTTGGACTCGTCCAGGAGCTGCGGGTGCGTCGGGATGGGGACGGTCAGGGGCGGGCTGGGGATGGGAGAAATGTTGGGGAAATCTGGAGCGGGCGCGGGCCGCGGCCGCGGGGCGACGGGCGCGTACCGGCTGCGACTCTCCGCTCTTCTTCGAAGCCATCTTCGTTAGGCTCGGTCTAGACCGGGCGCCGACTCGATGGCGGCTAAGAGTCCGGTCTGTGAGGTCCGAGCGCCTCCTGTTGTGTCGATGGTGCCGCGGGTGTTACTCGTACTGGCCATGCACTAAAAAGTTAAGTCAATATTTCTTGCAAGCAGTTATATAAGCAAACAGTTTGACAGTCACCGCCTCCCGGGAGTTCTCCAAGTCCAGCGCGCTCACCATGTCCAGCGCGCTCTCCATGTCCAGCGCGCTCTCCATGTCCAGCGCGCTCTCCGTCGCCCTGCTCTCGACGAGCCCTCGGGCGTCGTCGAGGAGATATCGTCATTGCTCCGTAGTGGCGTCCGCCCAGGGACCCGACGACGATGGCGATCGCCGAGCGGGCCGACGCGCGACGGTGCTCGCGGGCGGCGTCGGCGCCGCGTCGTTGCTCGTCGATCGCACCACTTCTCGGGCGGAGGTCATGACTCCGCGGGGGTACGACGAGCCGGAGACCTCCCACACCGGCTTCAACACGCTGCGTTCGGATCGGGACACCGTCGGACGCGCTTACACCATCGAGTGGCCGTCGGGCTGGTGCAAGCTCACGGACGTGTCCTCGGCGAGATCCGTCGGGGTGGACGCGTCGTTCAAGAACCCGCGGGACGAGGCGTCCACGCTGGCGGTATTCATCTCCGACGCGGGGTCGCGAAGGTCGGTCGCGGACCAGGGCTCGCTGGACAAGGTGGCGGCGTCGAGGGCGGACTCCGCGCCGAGGCAGGTCACCGTTGGCAAGCGAAGGAGGAAGACCAAGGTTGGCGAGAACGGGACCGAGGTGCTGACGTACGACGTTGAGACGAAGGTGGGCGGAGGGACCGCGGGGAGGTTCGGAAGCGCCGTGGAGCTGGTGGGCATCACGGTGGTGGGGGGAAAGGAGTACCTGATAAGGGCCACCGCGTCGGCGTCGTCGTGGCCGGAGGAGAGGTCGAGGCTGAGGCGGTGCGTGGAGAGCTTCAGGATCCTGGAGACGGACTGATCACCCCCGAGTGGCGCGACGACGACGGGCGGAGTCCCGGGGGTTACGCATAGCGATATCCTAATATAAATCATCCGACTAGCTAGACAGCGTTTGGCCGCGTTTGGTAGAACAACAAATAGGCTTGAGCCTTAGCAACCGTCGCCGGGTCCGCCCTGGTGACCTGATGGTCGTCACACCTGAACCATACCCCCTGCCACTGCACGTACGCGATGTAGTGACCGCTCTCCATCGTCCCGCTGTGCACCACGACCGCGTACAGATCGTACTTTGCCCGGTCCTCCGGGGACGTGTCCGCCGCCTCCCTGTTCCCGAACCAACGCATCCTGTTCCCGTACCTGGACCTGAGCGCCGCCGACGCGCAGTAGGGCCGCATGTTCAGGACGAACGGGAACGACACGTGAACGTCAATCTTACGACCGATGACGACGGAGTCCCCGTTCCCAAGACCGCTCTTCTTCGACCCAGCCTTGATCGACCCGGCCTTGCCCATGAAGTTGGTCTCGAACCTTTTTATCTGCAGCACGAGCGCGGGGGGAAGACGGCGCGCCGCCATCTGTTTCGTCTTGACCCGCGTCGAATCCCCGCACCTTCCGCAGGGGAACGACTCGTCGCTGTCGATGTGCTCGGCCCTGGCGAACTGGCTGAGGCACGCCTCGAGGGTCACCGACTGCTTCGAGCCGGTCGCGTTTCCGTTTGCGGCGCTGGGCACGTCCAGGGACAGGCCCACCGTCGGGTCGTGCACCGTGGACGTGTGTCCGCACGCCCCACACGTCACATCCGACCTGAGCACCCCCGCGAACGCCGTGTGCATCGGGCATTTACAGTGCTCCACCAGCACCGCCCCGCCCGTCCCACCCGCGCGGGGGCTCACCGGCCCCTTCGATCCGACCGGCGGCGCCCCTCCCAACGCCGGGAAGGCGCCCCCCGCTCGTTCGCTCGGCGTCAAGTTCGCGTGCACCGCGGCGACCAGGGAGAGGAAGAACTCGTGCGCGTCGTGCTGCTTATGCTTGGCGAGGTGCTCCGGCGACTGCATCCACCAGCTGTGCAGAAAGTTGCTCGGCACCAGCGGGTCGGCGCTCCCGGAGTAAGCCCCCGCCACGATCGCGTCCAGCTCGCACGCCAGGCAGTGCTCGTCCTCGGGCGCGGGGAGCACACCGGCGTTGACGGCCTCGGCGACCGCGACGTCGCGCTTCGCCGTGCACAGCTCCCTATTGTGACCGTCCTTGAGGAAGAACCCTCCCACCGTCGGGGCCCTCACCACGGCGTGCAGCACGGTGGAGAGGAAGCACGTGTTGCCGAGGTTGGCCATGCCGCGCAGGCCCCGGGGCACCCCGTGCGAGTTGACGCTCGCCAGCGGCGCCGCACCGTTCCCGACGACGTTGATCTTGGATATGTCGATCGTCGCCGCCTTCTTACGCTTCTTCCCCGTCGTCGCCGCGGCACTTCCCGTGTCCGGAGTCTCCACCCCCGTCACAATCGCGCGCGCCCCCAGCACGAGGCGATCGAACTCGGGCGAGTACGCGTACCCCGCGCACGCCGCGCAGTACAGCTCGGCGCGCTCGACGTCGGCGAAAATGCAGTGCGGGTTGACCCCCGCAGATTGCGCGGCCGCCTTCATGTGAGCGGCCGCCTCCTCGCGCGTGCACAACACGGCGCAACTGAGGCAGGCCATCGTCGCGTCCGTAGCGTCCGGGCGTACGTAGTAGCTCGCCGAGAGGCAGCATCGCGCCAGGGGGCACAGGACGCTCGTGCCGCCGTTCCGGAGAAACGTCTCGAGGTGAGAGCACTGCGTCGCGGGCTTGGCGGGCTTGGCCGGATCCTTCTTGGTCCGTACCTCCTTCGCCGCGAGGTAATCCCGGAGCGCGCCGGCCGTCATCCCGCGCCCGGGTGGAGCGAATGTCGAGTGTTGACGGTGAGCAGCACTCAAAGTAGTGCTAGCATAGTGGACCGCTAGTGCTAGTGCTTGTCAAAAATTCGGCCTGCCAGCCGCCCAAATAGGTAGTTCTCACCTGTTGCGCACTACATTTTTGTCGAAAACAGCCAATTATCTATTTATTTCCACATCCACAACCAAAACAGTTGGAAAACCTTTGGAATAAACATTTTCGTATCTGGACTATTTTCCATACGAAAACGTGGCGCGATCATTACGTTCGAAAAAGGATTACGCCGCCGCCACCTGATTGGCTGTCCACCTCCGGGTAACTGTCCCACTCCCACTCACCAGCGTGAGCCCCACAATCCCCGACGCCTTTGAGTGGCCGCGACCTTGCAATCTGGGGAAATCGACGTCTCAATCGCACGTGCATCCATTCTCAAAGAGATGGGTGTCGACATGAAGGTCGCGCCGGGTAACCTCAAGCCCAACACCACCTCCACGCTCAAGGAGGCGCTGCACAAGAAGACTGAGAATGACCGCAAGATCGTGGTAATCAAAGTTGGCACGTCCTCCCTGCTGCGCAAGGGCTACCTTCACCTCTCGCTCCTCGGCCAGCTGGCGGAGACCTGCGCCGATTTGCACCGGGCCGGATGCAGGGTGATTGTCGTCACCTCCGGCGCGGTCGGAGCTGGGTGCCAAGTCCTCAACAACGCAGTGCGTGCCCCGCCAGTCCCGCCAGTCCCGCCGCAAATCGTCCCGAAAACCTTTGTTCCGTCAGATCCGCGGCTCGGTGGGGTGATGAGTTGCATTAAAGACCCGTGAGGCAGCCGCAGCCCTAGTAGGCGCTCACGGGGAGACACCGGGGGCCTTCGGGCCTCTGGCCATTACAAAGTCAATGAGATCTTTGTTCCGACTGACCACACGACGCGGATATGGGGCGACTAAGTCGCCCGGGAACCAAAACACACGATCTCCTCTCTCGACCAACGCCGTTAAATCAGAGCTGACCCGCCCTCGTTACCGCTCTCTTCCTCCAACAGCCCAAACCAACGGACCTGGCGGGCAAACAGGCCATGGCTGCCGTCGGCATGGTCCGCCTCATGCGCATGTACGACGACTTCTTCACCTCGGTGAGCCAGCCCATCGCGCAGGTGCTGGTGAGCCTCGACAACCTGATGGACCGCACGCAGTACCTCAACGCGCAGCGCACCTTCCAGTCGCTCCTCGCGCGCGATGTCATCCCCATCGTCAACGAGAACGACACCATCGCCGTGCAGGATCTCAAATTCGGCGACAACGACACACTCTCCGCGCACATCGCCTCCCTCTGCGATGCCGACTACCTCTTCCTCCTCACCGATGTCGACGGCCTGTACACCGGCAACCCCAACAGCGACCCGGAGGCCAAGCTCATTCCCCTGGTGGAAAACATCGATGACCTCGACGTGGACGTGAGTGGGGGCGCCGGATCCGCGTTCGGGACCGGCGGGATGGCGACGAAGGTGAACGCGGCGAGGCTCGCAACCGCCGCCGGGTGCCACACGGTTGTGATGAACAGCAACCAGCTCCACACGCTCCCGGATATCGTGGTGGACGGCGCGAGCAACGGGACTCTGTTCCTCGCAGTGCCCCGCCCGCTGGTGGGTCGCAAGCGATGGATCCTCCTGCAGAAGCCCGCCAAGGGTTACCTCCTGGTGAACGCCAGGGCTGAGCAGGCTTTGAACAACGACAAGTCCCTCCACGGCATCCACCTCGTCTCCGTCGTGGGCAATTTCGAAGCCGCGGAGGCGGTGGCGCTCGTGGTGAAGGACTCGGAGAACGGCGACGAGCGCGAGTTTGGACGCGCCATAGTCAACTACGGCGCGGAGGACTGCATGAAACTGGTAGGAAAGGCGGGCGAGGACTTTTACGACATTGTCGGGTTCGGCGGCGCGGAGTCTGTGGCGCACAAAAATAACATCTGCCTGTGGACCCCAGAGGGTGAGGAGGCGAGGCTGGCGGACCACCCGGACATTAACATGGAGACGCACCCGAGCGTGAACAACCTCGAGGACCTCGCCGAGTTCATGAGCGACAAACCCAGCAGGACGCCGTCGCCGTCGCCTTTCCCCACATCCTAATCGTCGAGGGGCGCGAGCAAAATATTACGGCGAAACACAACTATTAACACAACTATTATGACAAAGCGGGGACGGTGAGGCTGGCCCCAGCGTGTGAAACAACACAATGTAATTCATTTGATTTGGTATCATAATCCCTCTATCTATTTATCAAACGTCGACGGCGTCGTCATCGTCGTCGTCCTCCTCCTCCTCCTCGGCCGCTTCGTTTCTCGTCGGGTCAGCCTCCGGTGCGGCTGGGAGCCAGAGCTCGATCCGTCCAACCATCGGGGGAAGCGACGGGAGGACGTGGAATATCCCCCCCGCGCCCTCCACCAATGACCTCGCGATCTTGAGGCTCTGAGTCTCCTTGAGGGATCCCCACTCCGAAGCCGACGCCGAGCTCGTCCCCGCGCTGACGAAAGCCTCGAGGGCGCCGTCGCCGCCCCCCCCGTCGGCTGCCTTTGCGAGCGCACCCGCGGGGACGTCCACCGCCCGCCTCGTCGCCTCCGAAGTCTCCGCACCCGCGCAGACGCTCGCGGCGACGACCACCCCCCCTTGTTGCGGCCCCCCGTTGAGCCCCACCACGACGTCGACCTCGGCACCCCTGGGCGCGGCGACGAGCGCGGCGTCGATGACCAGCGCGAGCGTCTCCCTCGCGTCCCTGGGGTCCACCGTCGCGATGGCGCGGAGCGGCGGCGGCGGGAACGTCGCCGTCATGGTCACGCCGGACGGCGCGGCGATCACCTCCCCGGACGCTAACAGGCCGGCGACGATGGGCGTCAGGTCGCACGTCGGCATCTCGCCGAGCGAGATCGCCTTGGCCGTCGCCGTGGTCCTGTCGACGGGGGGTTCCTCGGCTCCGGGCGCCAAAAGGAGCCGCCTCTGCGCGCCGGCACCCGCCGGCAGGCTCCGGGATGAACCCTCTCCGCCTCTGTCCTCGCGCGCACCCTCCGGCCCGATGGCTCCCGCGGTGAGTTCCTCGATGACCTCGCGAGGGTAGAGCGCCGACTCGAGCGCCTCGGACAGGCTGGCCAGGACGTCTCCCTGCTCGACGATGGCGTCCGCCATATCCCTTGACGGTGTGTCCGGCTTGAGGTGGGAGGATAACATGCCGCCCAGCGTGCGTAGCACCGTGAGGGGTTCCTTGGCGGCGTACGCGAAGCCCGCCACGCGCCTGTCCTGCTGCACCGCCGCGGCTGTGGCGTAGTTGGCGCGGCGGTGCATGGCCCACGCCGCGACGATGGACTTGGCCGCCGCCGTCAGCGCCGCCTGCCTCCTTTCGCCGAACTGCGCGGCGGTATCTGCGGCCGCCTCCTTCTCTTTCTCCTCATCCTCATCCGCGTGAGAGGATGCCGCGCTGAGCACCTCAACCTCTCCCACGCTCGCCGCCTTGACGCGCTCCTTTCTCACGCGCGAGCTAACCCTCCCCTCGGGCATCTCGCCAACCAGCAGTCCCACCAGGGTGTCGTCCCTCGAGAGCGGGACGACGAGCGCGTTCGCGGACGGGAGGGCGAACACGCGCTGCTTGACCAGGAGAGCCTCCGCCGCCGTGCTCTGCCCCTCCGAGTCGTCGATAGAGCCCGAGAGCGTGATGGCCTGCCCGGGTCCCCCCGCGCTCGAATTCCCCCGGCCCGACGTCGACGCCTCGTTCCCCGCGAGCTCCACGAACGAGGTCGCCGCGGCGCCGAACTCGTCGCTATCCCTCAGCGCTTCGCCCATCTCCCACGCGCTGGCCCCGACCGCTCCGTTCCCGGAGGACGACCTGGACGAGCGAGGGTACGACGCCACCTCCGCGAGCTGAAGCGAGTCCCCGTCCGCGGAGACCGAGCGCAGGTAGAGCATGCACCTGGCGCCGCGGCCGAGCGCGCGAACGACGAGCTCCACCTGGGCGTCGCAGAATTCCTGAAACACGTCGTCGGTGCTGTCGATGATGGACAGCGCCGACGTCTCAGATCCCTCGCTCAGGAACTTGTCGAAGTCCACGGAAGTTCCTGCCGAGGCGTGAAGAAGATTCCTTGACCCGTCGCGTGCGGGCGCGCGCCGCCTCGACGCGGGAGACGCCGAGCCCCTGGCCACGCGGATCACAGCCGGGGTGGCTCGCGACGTGCCGACCACAGCCGCGCTCATCGCGCGAGAGGCCGACATCGCGAACGCGTGTGTCGGGAACTCGGCGTGTGCCGGTCTTATCGTGACATTGTGACCTGGCGATGGGGATACCAGTGAGAGCGATCTGGGTCCGATCTGCTCCGTGTGCATAGAGACATCTGTAGCCAGGACGGAAATTCTGACGTTGAACGAAGGCGACGCGACGAGTGGGTTCCTCGACCGCAGCACCCGTCGCGGGTGACGGACATCGTGGACGAGTACAGGATCGGTACGCTGGTGGAGGATGGCGGGAGGGCGGCCAATGACAAATGAGGGATGCAGAGACACCGGGGCGGCGGGCGGGCACAGGTCTTCCTTGATAATAAATTCATTGCAAACAAGAAGTCAAGAAGGATTGATGAGGTAGGGTAATAATGCGTCCAACTCGCATAAGAACACACCGTACACTGTACACTGTACACAGCGCGGGAGACACCAGCCAGACAACGATGATGTCGTTGTACATCTCTGGGTCCAAAGGCGCGCAAATCATCGGAAACCAAAATCTTGACGCCGTAAATTTACGACTTAAGATCGAGGATGGTCTCGGAGATGGTGAAGCAGACTCCGACGACGCACGCCTCCCCGTCGACCGCGGCGGTGAGCGAAAACTTCGGGGTGGCGGTCGCGAACGACACAGCTCCGGTTCCGGAAATTTCGATCTTCACACCCGATTTTGGCTTGATGGCGACGGTGACAGCCTTGGCTGCTTTGGCAACGACCTTGACGGCGCTGTTCATCTTCTTCTTCAGCTTCTTGCGGTGCTTCTTGCTGAACAGAAGCTTGCGGCCGTTGGTGTCGGAGAGGACGTCGACGATGGACACCTGGTCCTCACCTTCCGTCAGTTCGTGGTCGTTAACGACGTAGGAGTCGAGAGCCGTGAAATCTTCGCCCGAGGTGAGCAACCGACGCGCCGCCATGCGCTTCTTCGCGAGGTCGCCCGTCGCGAGCGATCCCCAGACCTTCAAGGACATCGTCTTGGTCGACGCGGTGTATCCCATCTCCGCGCCGATCTCGGCTTTGACCCCGAGCTGATCGAGCGATTTCTTGAGCTTTGCCGGGACCATGTCCTCGACAGCCATGGTGACTCCGATGCCGCAGTACATGTCCCAGTCGCTTTTGCACAACAGAGGGGTGGTACCCGAGCACGTGCCGTAGCACGTGAGGCCGAAGGGGCACTGCCCGGAGACCGTGATATCCGACAGGCCGCAACCGGCTGACCAGCTGTTGACGGAGACTTCGTACTTGCCAATCTTGATCGTAAACCCTGAGGTATCGGCCCAGCCGACCCATCCGGTAGCGTCTGAACCAACGGCGCATGTTCCGTCCGGGTTTGAATTAGCTGGAATTGCTGCGGTGCAGTCGGGACCGGCGGCGAGCAGGCTACGCCTGGCGCCGCCCGTGATCGGTTCCACGAAGGATTCCACATCGACAGATAGGTCGTCCGTGGAGAGAAGACGGCGGCTGTTGGTGTTGTTGGCGTTGGCTCCGAGTTTCAGGTTGGTAATTCCATCCGCTTCAGCCTGCTCGACCATGCGATCGCGGAGGTTGAGCAAGAAAGGGTTGCTCTGCACCCTGACGGGCAACGACAAATCCTCCCAGCTGTCGCCGGAGACGCACGACTCGTCGTCGATGTCCCACGCGTCGTCCCACGGCTCGGGGAACTCCACGTCGACTTCTTCGTACGAGGTGACGATGAACTCGCGCTCGGCCATGACGAACTTCACCGGGTGCCCGGTGGCTTTATCGTCGTAGTACTCCACGGTGTAAGATCCGGTGTACGGAACCTCCTCACCCGCGTTCAGGGTAAGCACGGTGTGCTGCGCCTCGGTGATACCGGTACCGATTCGAAAGTGTCGAACCATGCGGCCTTCGGAGAGGGATTCGCCAACCTTGACCGCCTCGGTGACGTTCCAGACCGCGGTATCCTCGCTCTCGACGCCGTCGAGCTCGAAGCAGTAGCTGGCGTCGCCGGTTGACTTATCGAGCTGCTCGATGACCTCGCGCACGGCTGAGCGGTACTTGTGCACGATGGAGTCGGGGTACTCGGCGTTCCAGGTGGCTTCCGAGGTGGCGTGCGTGTCGGAGTCGTAGAGCACCTCGTGGGTCAACTCGATGTACTCTGGGACGGCGGCGCCGGCGGGACCGGCGGCTTTGTGCCACGTGTCGTCGATGGGGTTGACGCAGGTCTTGTTCACCGTGCACGGGATGCGCTCGATGTATTTCATCTCGAAATCGCTCGCGCCGAAAGACGGTTTGAGTTCGCCGGCGTCGGCGTCCAGGCCGTCCCAGTTTTCAATCGAGTTGAACAGGCCGATGAGCTCGTAGATGCCCAACAGTTTGCGACCGCTGACCACCGAGAACCCGGCTTCGGAGAACACCTTGCCGGTGGTCTCCTCGAACGTCATCTCGTCCCCGTCCAGGGTGATAAATCCAGCGTACGTGATGATCTTGACGAACGAACCGGTCCTGGCTCTTTGTGCATCCGGAACGCGGTACCAGCCGAGGACCATGAGAGAGAGGAACGCGCCGTTGGCGGACTTGACCTCGAACTGTTTGAGCTCCGCGAAGGCACTGTCGGGCAGCGCGGAGGTGATCGCTCCGGTCTCGCCGTTCGCGGCGGTTCGGACAACCGCGCCGGGGTGGTCGGGCTGATTCGTGTTGACTCGCATTATGCCGTCGGGGGAGGCCTTGGTCTCCTTGCCGAGCTCGACCATCATGAAGGTCATGGCGGCGTTGACGCCGATGAGCGCGACGACGAAGAGGACGAGACCGATGATCATCTTGCGCATGCGCTTCTGGGATTTCTTGGAGTCCTGGTACATCTCCGCGGCGCGCATGAGCTCCTTGGGATCTACGGTCCCGTCGCCGTCGGCGTCGAAAACCTTGAGCGCGGGCTGGACCTTGGCGGGGAGGGCCGCGATGGACACGGAACCCTCGTCGTTGGCCTTGCGCAGCACCGCGTAGGTGCTGATCATCGTCTTGAATTCGTCCATGTCGAGGACGCCGTCGCCGTTCGCGTCGAGGTCTTCGAACACGCTTTGAACGTCCGCGGGGAGGGCGCGGACGTTGATCCCCCCCTCGCCGGTCATAAGGTCAGCGTTGGCATTGGCGGCCGACGTGAAGCGGAACATCGCGCGCGTTCGCGAAGCGCTCACGCGTTAACGATTTTAACGTCGATACCCTCGACGAAGAGCGTGTCGGGTGCAATTTTCACGAATGCGCGCCGTCTGGGGCGGCGCGCACTTGTGGGCCAGAATCGCGCCCCACACATTACCAAGGGCAAACCCCCGAAACACGTGGGGCGCGGCTCCACCGAATCTGAACGGTTCGGGACGGCAACCCCACAGCTAAGTAGTCTGAAAGAAATGAAATTGCGCGTCATTGCCGTCAGATGATGAGCAGAAAACACGTTTTTGTTGAACGCGATTTCTTGGTGACAAAATTCTGAATGAGAGGCACACCGTATGGCTTATTAGTTTGCAATTTGTGAAAAAGCTGACTGATCGATTTTAAATGCGATTGCGCGATGATGTTGCGCGTTCAACAAAAACGTGATTTTCTGCTCTCATCAATGACGGCAATGACGCGCAATTTCATTTCTTTCAGTCTACTTAGCTATGGGGTTGCCGCCCGCACCGTTAATTCGCCCACTGTTCAGCGAAAGGACGCGAAAGGTCGCGCCGAATTTTGGTGTTGATCATCGACTGGCTTGCGAAGCAAGTTGGGGCGCAATTCTGGCCCACAAGCCGCCCAAGACGACGCACGCTCGTGAAAACTGCACCCGACGCTCTTCGCCGAAGGTATCGACGTTAAAATCGCGTGAGTGCTTCGCGAACGCGCGCGATGCTCCGCTTCACGTCGCCCGCCGACGGTGACATGACCGGGTCTCTCGCCTCAATGACCGGTGAGGGGAAAGAAATCATCAATGTCGGAATCAACGTCCGCGCCCTCCCCGAGGACATTCAAAGCGTGTGCCAAGACCTCGTCGAGAAAGGCGACGGCGTCCTCGACATGGACGAATTCAGGAAGATGGTCAGCACCTACGCGGTGCTGCGCAAGGCCAACGACGAGGGTTCCGTGTCCATCGACCACCTGTTTACCCTACTCAACCCCTGCTCTCCGCCGCCTTCATCGCGTGAGCAATCTCCAGCAGACGCTCCAGCGCCACCTCGAACGTCGGTCGACGCTCCGGCTCCGTCGCCCAGCACTGCGTCAGCAGCGACACGTAGCTCGCCGGCAGCGCGGGCTGCGCCGGCAACTTTGGCCGTTCCCCCCGCAGCAGCGTCGCCACGATCTGCATGGGGCTGAACCCCCTGAAGGGCTCGTCCCTGGTCAGACACTCCCACATCACCACCCCGAACGAGTACACGTCGACGGAGCTGTTGTACGGCTGCGAGTCCAGCAGCTCCGGGGCCATGTACGGGTACGTGCCCACCAGCGTGAGCAGGTTCGAAGTCGGGCCGTGCGCCCTCGCCAGGCCAAAGTCGGCAACCTTGATCACGCCGCTGTCGTCCAGCAAGAGGTTCCCGGACTTGATGTCGCGGTGTATGATGTTCCTGGAGTGCAGGTACACCATGCCCCTGGCCGTATCCGCCATCCAACGCATCACGTGCGCCGCGGTGATGCTCTGACGCCGGTTGTGAAGCACCCCGTAGAGCGAACCCACGCCGCAAAAGTCCATCACCAGACACAGATCCGGCCCCGTCGTGCACGCGCCGAGAAATTGCACCACGTGGCGATGCCTCAGGCCGCACAGCACCCTGAGCTCACGCCTGAAGTCGTCCGCCGCCTGGGGCTGGTTAGGGTCCAGACGCAGACGCTTGACCGCGACGTCCGTGCCCTGGTACGTCGCCTTGAGAACCTCGCCAAACGCGCCCGTGCCGACGCGCTTGCCGAACCTAATCGCGGAGATGGGAATCTCGTCGAACGAACCCTGCGAGAGGTCCCCGAGGAGCCCGCCCACGTCGGACTGGACCGGCGCGTCGTTCAGCGGGTGCACGATCGGGGTGTCCGCGGGCGTCTGAACGGACGGCGCATCCGCCGCGGGGGCGTCCCACTGGACCCAATCTCGCGGCGGGCTGTTCCACCTTGGCAGAGCGGGCTGAGGCTTCGCCGCCGGCTGAGGGGCCTGCATGGGAACCGGCCAGGGTGCCCGCGGGGCCGACATCGCGGATTGCTGTTGCATGACGTGCGGCTTCGGCTGCGGCGACGGCTTCGGCTGCGGCGACGGCGCGAACTGGTTCACCAGGGGTCTGGCCACCCGCTGCGCGTTCATGGACACCGGGGGCGGCGCCGCCGGTCGCGTGCTGTTGATCCCCGCGGGCGCGATGTCGGCGAACACCGACGGCTCCCTCGCGTTCAGCTTCATCTTCGGGCTCTCCTGTGGCCGGGTCGCGGTGAGCTCGAACGCCGCGAGGGATGCGTTGATGTCCAAAACCTTATCGCCGCTGTTGGTCCTCAAGTGCTCCTTCTTCGCTCCCCGCGCCGGTCCCTTCCCGCTGATGGACACCGGCGTCGTCGAGGCTCCGTGCGCGGGCGCGACGGGCGTGTTAGACACACCACCGTACCCGGCGAACAACGGCGGGCGTGGCGGCGCGGGCGCGAGGGGCGTCGGCGAGGGCCACTCCTGAACGAAGTGCGCAGCCGGCGGGCCCGCGGCGGCGCTCGGGTGCGAAAAGTCCTCAAAGTCGCCAAGGTCGATCAGGTCGGGCACGTCCACGATCTTGAGCGGCGGCGCCGGGGACTCCCCGCCCACGTCGTCGTCCGAAGGGTACTCATCGAACGGGCTGAACAGCTCGTCGTCGTCCTCCTCCTCCGTCGGAAGCGGCGGCAGGTGGCTCGACGGGGGACCAAACGACGACGCAATCATGGACGACATCGCCGCGCGCCCCTCCTCCGTGTCGAAGCTCGGCAGCGTCGCCGGCAGCTCCAAGAACCTGAACCCGCCCCGCCCTCCCGAGCCG